>Ga0302215_10000067_pt1 | contig 84546 bp, 66 predicted proteins | sample II_Fen_N3_1_FD_194580 | JGI IMG/M metagenome (GOLD analysis project Ga0302215, IMG submission 194580) | Peat permafrost microbial communities from Stordalen Mire near Abisko, Sweden - II_Fen_N3_1 | ecosystem: Environmental > Terrestrial > Soil > Wetlands > Permafrost | place: Sweden: Abisko... | reverse complement strand
CATAATTAATTCCACCGTTCGACTGGTAATTGGCAAATAGCGAAAGAGATTTGATATTGTATTCGTTGAGCAATTCAGGCTTAACTTTTACATATATTTGTTCCTTTTGCAAACCATAATGTTTGATTTTTGAAACTGACGGAATCTTACGAAATTCGGCTTCCAGTTTCTTCAACTCGGCTTCGAGGTCTTTATAGCTTTTGGTGTCGGACGACAGCGTAACGAGTAATGCTGAGGTGTCGCCAAAATCGGAATCGGCAAACAATGCGAGTACTCCCGGAGGCATAGTCATTTTTAAGTCGGACAGCCCATGCTTGAATTTTGACCAAAACTGGTCGGCATTGGTTACATCATCGTTCAATTCAACGAAAATGTACATCATACCATCTCTTGACAACGAATAGGTTTTTGCCTTTTTTACTTCTTGAAATCCAAAAATGTAGTTTTCAACAGTCTTGGTTAGTTGCGCTTCCACTTCAGCCGAAGTTGCACCGGGGTAAACACCTACAACAACTCCCTGACGAACAGTAAATTTTGGAAATTCATCACGAGGCATGATTAATAATGCGATAACACCAATAATCATAAGTGCTACAGTAACAATAATAACAATATTATGATTCCACATCACGGATTCGATAATTCCAGATTTTTTTTTGCTCATATTATAAACAGAATATTAAAATAGCGATATAAATAAATAAGTGTATGGCAATTCAAGATTTTAGTTAAATCATATTATAGTGATTATTATAAGTGCAATAATAATTAGCACAAGTGCAACAATGCCAATCATGATTAGACTGAGATTATCCATTAAAAATCCGATGAAATTTGATTTTAAATTACTCATATTATAAACTGATTAAACTGTTATCTGACAATTTTTCTTTCCCCTCACTCACTACCAGTTGACCCGGATTTAGTCCGTTAATCACTTCAATACCATTATTTTGATAATATCCAAGCTTTACCAACTGTTTATTGACATGCTTTTTATCAGAGGACACAACATATACATAGTTTTTCCCTTCGCTATCTTTGCTAACCGCATTGTTTGAAACGAATGTGAGATTTTTTTCAATATTTGTATTCAAATTTACATCGCACACCATACCGGGTTTTATTTCGTAGTGAGGATTTTTTGCCATAATCTTAACATCGTAAGTACGCGATATTTCGTTAGCCACTACTCCCACGTTGGATACTGTTCCTTCAAACGTTTTTCCATTCAATGCTGAAATTGAGAATGTAGCTTTTTGTCCCTTTTTGATTTTGCTGATTTCATTCTCGGCAACGGATATTTTTACCAATATCGTTTCAATTTTCACCAATTCTATAGGATTTTTCAGCGATACGGAACTCTGACCAGGTTCAACATTGCGTTTACCAACCATTCCATCAGCAGGTGCACGCATGGTACACTTTTTAATGCTCGATTCTGCCAATTGCATTTGAGATTCAGCCTCTTTGAGGCTTGTTTCTATTTCTACCCATTTTATTTCGGGCAGACTACCTTGTTCATACACACTTTTCAAGCGGTTATAAGCATCTTTAGCTTGTTTGTATTTTGCCACGGTTGCACTACTCAGGCTTACATTATCCGCTTTGTCTATTGTTGCCAGTTTTTGTCCTTTCTTGACCATGTCACCCTCCTGTACAAACACGTTTTCAACAGTCCCAATACCTTCGAATGACAGTGGTATAGTTTGTAGTGGTTCAATAGTACCGCTATAGTGCAAGTCTGAAATTCCTTTTATTGTCTGAATTGTTTCTACTTTAACTTTTATGGAACGACTGACCTCAGTTGTTGCCGACTCTTTTGGACTTGCACTACATGAGGCAAAAAGAGCAATTGCACACATTGAACAAGCTAAATTGAATAGTTTCATTTTGGTAATAATTTTTAATTGTGATTGATTGAAACTTGCAGATAGTTTTTGTTTGGCAAACATGCTCGTTTCTTACTGTTTTTTAATTTGACGATGCAAAGATTGCTCTTAAAAATAAACAGGACAATTAGAAAATAAGCGAAACGGACAAAAAGAGGGGGGAAACGTACGTTTGCCGAGGGGAAGCTTTTATGGCAAAAAAGAAAGAATGGTAACTATACCAAACGCAAGAAAGAGTCTGGCTGCCAGACTCTTTCTTGCGTTATCGGGAAATGTATTTTGTGTATTTCAGGAATGTTGAGCGAAACACAGTGTTATTAAATAGCTACAAACTGGATGGAAGATTATGATAAAAACAATAGAAGTTACCTCATTTCGAGCCATGCCAAAAACTGAGGTATTTTCTCCTTGCTAACCAGTATTTTTTCTTTATTATACGGCACTGAAATATTGACCGATAGCTTACGCAGGAAATAGCGTGAAGCATCTATCACAGCCTTTCGGTTTACGAGATATTGCCTATTGACCCTAAAAAAATCAGTACCTGAAAGTTGTTCCAGCTGTTCCATGTTTTTATTAACGCTGTATGTTTTAGCATCAAATGTAAGTAAGTGAGTTACTTCATCGGCAATGTAAAATAGGGCAATTGTTTCTAGCTTTATCGGTAAAATTTTTTCTTTTTGATACACCAGAATAGAAGTCGACTTTGGAGTTTCTCTATTGATTAAAGCTTCTAGAACAGCTTTATATTGGTCTTTCCCGTCCGAGAAAGTCTGACGCAAGCTGCGATATTTTGCTAAGGCGTCAGCAACAGTTTGAGCTGTTGATGGTTTCAATATATAATCGATGCTATTGGTTTTAAACGCATTTAAAGCATATTCATCGTATGCTGTGCAAAAAATGACAGGAGCGGAAATTTTACTGGCTTTGAATATCTCAAAACTAAGCCCATCACCCAGTTGCACATCACTAAAGATTAAGTCAGGCATTGCATTGTTTTGGAAATAGGCTACGGCTGTTTTTACCGAACCTAAAATGGCCACAATTTTAGCATCCGGTTCCACGGTAGTGATTGTTCCGGCTAGCTCATCGGCCGTAATCTTTTCATCTTCTATAATTACTATATTCATTTTGGGTCAGTCAATTAGATGTTTAATGATATATAAAGGAGCTTTTATCTGGTAATTTTATGATCAAGTACTTTAATGCTCACAGAGAAAGTTGTTTCGTTGGTTTCTATCTGCACCTCGTCATTCGATAAAATCCGGTAACGCTCCGACAGGTTGGCTAATCCACTGCCGGTTGATACCTCAGGAATGTTTTTTAATCGGAGGCTGTTGGAAACTATAATCCGGTCATCTTCTTGCCTAATACTAATATTTAATGGAAACTCTTCGGTAAGTTCGTTGTGTTTTATGGCGTTCTCCAACAATGGTTGAATCGAGAATGACGGAACAAAGCCACTTTCGAGCATAACTTCTCCAATTGAAACACTACAAATCAAAGCATCTCCGAAACGGATTTTTTGCATACGCAGATAGTCCTGACAAAGCTTTATTTCATCTTTAAGTCGAACTACCTTAATATTATTGTTTGATACAGCCGCCCTCAAGAAGTCGGACAAACAAATCAGGTATTCCTCAGCAGCATTCGGGTCTATTTTGTATAATGATTTAAGAATATTGAGTGCATTGAATAAAAAATGAGGATGTATTTGCTGGCGTAGTAACTGATTTGAAGCTTCGGCATTTGCTGCTTTGAGCTGTGAATTTTCCATATCAGCATTCATTTTTGCATCCTGCAAAACAACATAATTGTGAAATACCACGACAAGTGTATTTACAAACACGCTAATGACAATAAGACTAATTATGTCTATAATAGCTGTAGTATCATGATTCAACTGATTATAGCAAATAATAACTATTACAAAGATCAAGCTGGTAAAGACATAGCTTAATGTGTAATGCATTTTTTTTGAACTTGGAGAGTGGATAGCTAACTGTTTCTTAAAAAGTAGTGGCCACAAAATATTCCCGAATCCAGTTAATGCAAGAAGGATTAATGTCAGTACCGACCCACGAATTGCATCATGAAATCCTTTCGTTCCCCATAAAACAATGACGAAGGCAAATATGAATAAAGCGCTCGTAAAAGCAAACAAAAAATTTAGGATGCTTAGTTTTTTGACTGGATATTTTGATTTCATTTCAATTGTTTTTTAGCTGAAAACTCATTCAATTAGGTTGTTCCAATTATATGAACGCAAAGGTAATTAATTTCACGAATTTATAGTTTACCTAAATAATGCTTAATCAACACGCAATCCATAACAGTTAAATACTGAATTGTATTATTTAGTGTTTGTACGTGGTTCTAAAAAAAAGCTTAACTTTGTCTTTGTTTACACAACAGAAGATTGATTCCTCTAACTTGCATAAAACTCTATAGTTTTTATTACTGTTTAATTTGGAATAAAATTATCAAAACACCAGCATTGCCCACAACAAAACAACTAATTAAGCACCATAAAAAAGCATGAATAACGGATTTGTACGAGTAGCTGCTGCCATTCCCGACCTTCGGGTAGCCGATTGTGCTTACAATGTAGCACAAATGGCTCATTTGGTGCGCAAAGGCGAAGAGGAAAAAGCTCAGGTTATTTGCTTTCCGGAACTTTCGATTACCGGGTATACCTGCGCCGACCTATTTTTTCAGCAACAACTTTTAGCTGATGCTGAAAAAGCATTGAAAGAGCTCCAATTGCTGACATTTTCGACTACAGCAGCTATTATCGTTGGCATGCCTATTCGTGTTCAAAGTCAACTTTTCAATGCTGCTGTTGTGCTTCAGGGCGGACACATACTAGGCGTTGTGCCAAAAACACATTTACCCAACAACAACGAATTCTACGAAAAACGTTGGTTTGCCTCGGCAGCCGACAGTTCCATTCAAAGTATTTTACTCTCAGGCGAAGAAATTCCTTTTGGTACTAATTTGCTTTTTGGTGACGGAATATTTTCTTTTGCCATTGAACTGTGTGAAGACCTTTGGGTTCCCATTCCACCAAGTTCGCAACATGCACTACATGGAGCCGATATTATTTTAAACCTATCGGCCACCAACGAACTGATTGGCAAACACCAATATTTACGCCAACTTATCGAACAACAATCGGCACGCTGTATTTCCGGATATGTCTATGCATCAGCTGGAGCCGGAGAATCGACCACTGATGTGGTCTATGCTGGAAACGGACTGATTGCCGAAAATGGAAAAATGATTGCAGCTTCGGAACGCTTTTCTTTCGAGCCACAACTGGTTGTAAGCGATATCGACATCGAACGCCTGCAAGCTGACCGACTCCGAAATACAAATTACACCAACGATAAGTCATCACAATCCTATCGTACAGTTAAACTGGAGGATGCTCATTTCACCCATTTTGAACTGAAACGAACATTTGACAAGCATCCGTTTGTCCCTGCACAAACTAACCGTGACGCTAGTTGCGAGGAAATTTTCTCTATACAAATAGGCGGGTTGGCAAAGCGTTGGAAACACACTCATGCCGAAACAGTAGTGATAGGTATTTCGGGTGGATTGGATTCTACACTAGCTTTGCTCGTTGCCGTAAAAACAGCAGATAAACTTGGTTACGACCGAAAACGCGTTATTGGCATCACCATGCCCGGGTTTGGGACTACCGACCGCACCTATACTAACGCAGTCAATTTAATGAAATCTCTGGGTATTACTTTACTGGAAATTTCTATAAAAGATGCATGCATACAACATTTCAAGGACATTAATCACGATCCCAAAGTACATGACGTTACTTACGAAAACACGCAGGCTCGTGAGCGAACTCAAATATTAATGGACATTGCCAACAAACATAACGGATTAGTAATTGGTACCGGCGATTTATCGGAGTCGGCACTGGGTTGGGCAACCTACAACGGTGATCATATGTCAATGTACGCTGTAAATTCAGGCGTTCCAAAAACATTGGTGCGTTATTTGGTTGATTGGGCAGCGCATCAACTAGATGATATTTCAAAAGAAATTCTTCGCGATGTGCTCGACACTCCGGTGAGTCCCGAATTGCTTCCAGCTGACGAAAATGGTGATATTGCCCAAAAAACGGAAGATATAGTTGGACCTTACGAGCTGCACGATTTCTTCTTGTATTATATGGTACGCTTCGGATTTAGTCCGGATAAAATATTATTTTTAGCTAAAAATGCTTTTGCCGAACATTATGCTCACGAAATCATTGAAAAATGGCTAAAAATCTTTTTACGTCGGTTTTTTGCCCAACAATTCAAACGCTCATGCATTCCGGATGGACCAAAAGTGGGATCAATAAATCTGTCTCCAAGAGGAGATTGGCGCATGCCTAGCGATGCTATTGCATTTGAAATTTCCACTAACTCCTAAGCTGGCCAACCCAGACCCAAAGAGGTAGAACGCAAATGACGCAGACAAAAGACTTATATATTGTTTTTTAGACCATTTTAGCAGCTATTTTTCAGATATACATTTGAGTATCATGCACAAAAAATGCACAAATTTGAAAGTTCGGTACAAAAAGCGAACTAAGATAGTTTCGTAATATTAAATTTTTGAAATAAAATAGACAATACTAATTTTCCTTAGTCTCTTTATGGGCTATATTTTAAAATTTATGCTTGAACAAACACTTTACGGAAACGCCTTGCGTGACTGGTTGATTTCGCTCGCTATCATTTTAGGAGCCTTAATACTCAACAAAATCATTGTTTTACTGAACAAACATGTTATTCAGAAAGTAACCGCTAAGACAAACAATCGCCTTGACGACATCCTTTTTCAAATGTTGGAATCGCCGGTACTACTTGGGATTACGTTATTTGCAATATGGATTGCCGCAAAAAGACTAAATCTGGGAGAGCATGCCGAAAACATCATTGCAAAATCCTACCAAATTCTCACAGTTGTAAACATAACCTGGTTTTGTGCCCGGTTAGTAAATGCGCTGATTGAAGAGTATTGGGCTCCAAAAGCAGATAAAGGCACAAGTCGCATTCTGGACACTCACCTTATATCTATTCTTCGCAAAACCACTCTGACACTTATTTGGGCGTTGGGAGTAGTTATGGCGCTAAATAATGTTGGAGTAAATGTTGGTGCATTGCTTGGGACTCTGGGAATTGGAGGGTTGGCATTTGCATTGGCTGCTCAAGACACTATTAAAAACATCTTTGGTGGAGTTACTATTTTCACCGATCGTCCATTTCGCATTGGTGACCGAATTAGAGTAGATAAATACGATGGATTTATTGAAGATATTGGCATTAGAAGCACACGCATCAGAACGTTGGAAAAACGGTTAGTAACCATTCCTAACTTCAAAATGGTGGATGCACCTATTGAAAACGTTACCGAAGAACCTATGCGTAGAGTTCTAATGAAACTTGGCTTAACCTACAATACCACACCCGACAAAATGAACGAAGCGATGGCTATACTAAAAGATATGCCTAACCGCGTAAGCAATGTTTCGGAGAAAGATTTGGTAGTGGCGTTTACGGACTTTTCCGACTTTGCGTTGGTTATTACTTTTGTATATTTTATTAAAAAGAAAGCAGATGTAATGGAAACACCCTCTCAGGTAAACACTGAAATACTCAGGACATTCAACGAAGCCGGTCTACAATTCGCTTATCCTACACAAACCATATATGTAGAAAAAAATCAATAAAAAAAATAGCCAGATTGAGATTTTCATTTTGGCTATTTTTTCTTTGCTACTACTACTTTTTTGGGTGGATCTTCTCCGAACATCTTATTGTACAAATTAGAAGCAAAATACATTTGTTCAACACGTAGATATGATTGTGGAACAGGAAGAAGCGATATCACCTGAGGTAAAATATTTAACTCACTAACCTCAACTGTAGCAACTCCTTGACGAATAATATCCAAGGTTTTAGCAGCAGAGTAAGATAAATCTATCATTAACCGTTTGTGAAAGGGCCCACGATCTGTAACTTTAACAATAACTGACTGATTATTTTGGGGATTCCGAACAACCAACATCGTTCCTAGCGGGTAAGATTTATGGGCACAAGTCAAACTATCCGGATGATATTTGCTCCCATCGGTTGTATGTCTACCTTCAAGTTTGGGGCTATAATAAGTCGCATTCCCTTTTTCCTGCGCTATTAGAGCAGAAAAAGGAACATAAAGAAGCATCAATATAAAAAGTATTTTTTTCATTTTTTCAAACGACTATGCCACAAAAATAACCAAACATTTGAAACAAACAAACGATTTATACTATTTTTCGCATTTACATCCATTAATTTAAGCCAAAATTTGGTCATTTTACTATCAAATTATCATATTCCCGCAACCTCAAATCCTCCTCAAAATAGGCTTTTAACGCCACATTTAACCCTATACACATCAGCAGATTCCAGCCTTTGTCTTTTCAACAATAATTTGTACCTTTGTGAGTCTAAAAAAATTCTATCACAATGAGTCATACCGACCAACAATTCGATCAGGTTGCCGCCATTTGCCGCGATATATTTCTAAAAAAGATGAAAGATTACGGCTGTTCTTGGCGTATTTTACGGCCACAATCTGTCACTGACCAAATTTTCATCAAAGCCAATCGGATTCGTAGCATCGAAACAAAAGGGGTCGCAAAAATTGACGAAGGTATTCGTTCGGAACTAATTGCCATTGTAAATTATGGAATTATTGGGTTAATACAACTAGAACTAGGTTGTTCGGAAACAGACGACCTAACTTACGATAGCGGCGTAGAGCTTTACACAAAATATGCTACTGAAGCCAAAAAGCTAATGATGGACAAGAATCACGATTATGACGAAGCATGGAGAACTATGCGCATGGAGTCATACACCGATTTAATTCTTATGAAAATTTATAGAACCAAACAAATTGAGGACAATCAAGGAAAAACACTGATTTCAGAAGGAATTGATGCTAATTACTTTGATATGATTAATTATGCCGTGTTTGGACTGATAAAAATTAGCGAACAAAAAACAACCTCATCACTTTGAGTTTAAACATAAAATTCAACTAAACGACATGACTAACCTAGTCTTCCATAAACTGGCAGACTAGAAGTCGAAAACAAAAAAACATGTACACTAATTACCGAGATAAAAGTAAATTGAAACCCACCGCCGAAAAAGTAGGTAATATATTATTGCAAATATGCCGAATCATACTGGGTTCTACGTTTATTTTTTCGGGTTTTGTAAAAGCCATCGATCCACTTGGCTCTACCTATAAGTTCGACGATTATTTCCGAGCTTTTGGAGGCATATTTGAAATATTTACTCACATTTCATTTCCGCTGGCAATTCTGCTATCCACTTTAGAATTGGTGATTGGATTAAGTTTAATCACCAAGATACAAATTCGTATTTCAACATTTTTTGCAATGATTTTTTTGCTACTAATGACACTACTGACGTTGTACATAGCGTTAAAGAAAGATATTGTAAGTGATTGTGGTTGCTTTGGAGATGCCTTAGTATTAAGTAACTGGGCCACTTTTTATAAGAATCTGATACTCGTTTCAGTCTCAATGCTGGTGTATTTTTTCCAAGACAGATTTCCTCCTTTTTTCACTCCCACAGCACAAAATACAGCTGCCAGTATTTATGTTGTTTTGGCATTGTTGCTATCCACATATTGCTACAGAAACTTACCATTAATCGATTTTTTACCCTATAAAGTGGGTGTAAATATTCCTAATGCAATGGCTATTCCAGATAGTGCTGCTACTGATAAATATGAAACCACCTTTATTTATGCCAAAAATGGTGTTCAAAAAGAATTTACACTCGAAAACTATCCGAAAGGTGATTCCACATGGAAATTTGTTGATCAGAAGACTATACTGATATCAACAGGTTACAAAGCACCAATTCACGATTTCACTATCGTAAACCAACAATTCGAAGACATTACAGAGCAAGTACTCTACAATCCTGGATATACTTACCTGCTTATTATTTACGATTTAAATGAGGCCTCTATCAGAGGAGCTAAAAAGGCGGAAGCATTGTACCAAAAATCGAAAAAATCAGGGGCTAAATTCTATGCACTAACAGCTTCTACAGACATTGACATCAATATTTTTAAGAAAAAAACCAACATAACATATCAGTTCTGCAAAACAGACCCAACTACACTGAAAACTATTATCAGAGCAAATCCGGGTTTATTATTAATTAAAAATGGCACAATCACCGGCAAGTGGAACTGGCGAGACATTGAATAGTAAAGAAAAAATAGATTATCAAACTAAATATTTAAAGTAAAAAAGATGAGAAAAAACATTGTTGCAGGAAACTGGAAAATGAACAAAACCCTTCAGGAAGGGTTAGCATTGGCAACTGAACTTAACGAAGCTTTGGCCGGTGCAACACTTAAATGTGATGTAGTTATCGGAACTCCATTTATTCACCTTGCAAGTGTAGCTGCTGCTATCGACACAAAGGTAATTGGTGTTGCTGCTCAAAACTGTGCAAACAAAGAATCAGGTGCTTATACTGGCGAAATCAGTGCTGCTATGGTAAAGTCTACCGGTGCTGAGTACGTAATTCTTGGACACTCAGAACGTCGCGAATATTACGGAGAAACAAGTGCTATCTTGAATGACAAAGTTGCTTTGACGTTGGCTAACGGCTTAACTCCAATCTATTGCTGTGGTGAAGCGTTAGACGTTCGTAATGCTAACGAACAAAATGCTTTCGTAAAAAACCAATTGGACGAAACAGTGTTCAACTTGAGTGCTGATGACTTCAAGAAAATCGTAATCGCTTACGAACCAATCTGGGCTATCGGAACAGGTGTAACTGCTTCTACAGAGCAAGCTCAAGACACATTGGCATTTATCCGCTCGGCTATTGCTGAAAAATTCGGTCAAGAAATTGCTGAGGGAACTTCTATTCTTTACGGTGGTAGCTGTAACGCTAAAAATGCTCCTGAATTATTCTCTCAACCTGACATCGACGGTGGTTTAATTGGTGGTGCTTCGTTGAAAGTAGCCGATTTCAAGGCCATTATCGACGCATTTTGAGAATAAGGCTTAGGCGCTGAAGATAGTTAGATTCACTAAGTATGATATAAAAAATCCTGCAAATAACTATGCAGGATTTTTTTTGTACTTTTGTGCCAAAGCAAACTGAAACTGCTTGTTGATATCTGAACCGATGATACTAAAACTTTACGAACAGAATCCAAATCCAGCCCAAATCCGCCATATTGCTGAAGTAGTGCGCAATGGCGGTATCATTATTTTTCCAACGGATACAGTTTATGCATTCGGCTGTAACATCTTCAATGCTGCGGGTGTTGAATTCATCTCAAAACTCAAAAATAAAGACTTACGTCGCTCTAATCTCTCGTTTATTTGCCATGAATTAAGCGAAGTTAGCGAATATGCCAAAATGGACGATGTAGCTTTTAAACTCATGAAAAAGAATCTGCCCGGACAATTTACATTCATTCTCAACGGCAGTGCTAAGCTTCCCAAACTATTCAAGAACAAGAAAACAGTAGGTATCCGTATGCCAGCTAACTCCATTGCACTTGCTATTGTGCGGGAACTTGGAAACCCGATGATGACCAGCTCTATTTTTACAGATGAAGTCAGCACCGAGTATTTTACTGACCCTGAACTAATCGACGAAAAGTTCGGACTTCAGGTTTCAATAGTTATTGATGGTGGCATGGGTGGACTACAGCACTCTACCATTGTAGACTGCACAGGTGACGAACCTGAAATTGTCAGACAAGGCGCAGGTGAACTTGTGTAAAAAGACAGATTGAAATTTCAACTGGCAATCTGCCATATATTCTTATGTCGTTCAAAAAATCGGATTATTCAACTGAACTCATTGAAAAAAAAGAGGCTGTCTCAAAATTTTGAGTCAGCCTCTTTTGTCTGAAAAGATTTATAAAATCACTTTTACTGTTTTTCCTTCTGTTTTTACAATATAAACTGCTTTCTGATTAATTGGTATTGATATTTTTTCTCCTTGTGATTTTGTAGAACAAATCAACATTCCATTAATAGTATAAACCGATACATTGTCTCCCATTTTAGTTCCGTCAATTATTATGTTGGAGTTAGATGGATAAACTTTCACATCGCTCACTTGCAGATCATCTACACCATCAATTAGCTTAACCGACCCATTACAACTAATGTACTGAATTGTTGCATTCGTAGATATCAAAGAGATATTTCCAGAATAAGAGTTTACAGCAAGTCCAGATTTCAACCTCACATAAATCGTTGTAGTTGAGGCTATACCTCCTGATTGGGTAATAATCAACTGACTTAATGGAGAAAAATCAGCTCCGGTTGTAGATGAAATTTCAAAATTCGTTGGAGCAGAAACAATTATCAATGACGTTAAATCAATTCCGCTTACGGTAAATGATTTTTCATCAGATGGTCCAAGGCTTATCTTATAATCCATACCAGTTAAAGAGGTAGCAGATGGTATAATCGTTGGAACATTAGATACTGACCCACTTACTGCAACATTTAAAGAGGTAACATAAGGAGACGTTACCAAAACTGTTTCATTGTAATTACCCGTACTTAATCCGGCTTTCATACGTACGTAAATAGTCGTTGTATTTACACTTTGATAGTTTGGAGTAAGTGATATAGTTGATTTTCCAGAGAACGATGAACCAGAAGTTGTGGAAATTTCATAATCAGTTGGTGCTGTAATGGTAATATTATCTGCAAGGTAAGAGCCACTTACGGTAAACGACTGTTCGGCCGAAGGACCCGATCCTGTGAAGTATTTATATCCACTTAAAGTGGTATTACTTACAGTTGTTGAAGGCAGACTATAATACCCATAGCCACTTAAAGACACTGTTTTAGATGTAACACCGGTTGACGCAACTGTAAGACTGCCCGTTAATGTGCCAGTATAGTAATTTGTAGGATCAATTCTGACATAAATAGTTGTTGCTGGAACTCCACTTCCAGTCAAAGGAAGCGTCAACGGCGAAGATGACCCTACAAATCCTGAGTTACGTGAAGTTGAAACCTGAAAGTAGCTTGAAGGTGTTATTGTAATGCCTGCATTCAAATCAGTTGCACTTATCACCAACGAGTCAACAGTAGAACTATTGGTTGGGTAAAAGAAACATAACTTTGAGATACTTGTTTTAGACAAATTAATTGCCGGCGGATTTGTAACAGATCCAGACAATGCAACTGATTTGGAAACAGCACCTGTAGCCGAAAGAGTTATATTCTGTGAATAACTACTAATACTTAAACCTGATTTAAGTCTTACATATATAGTAGTCGCATTTACAGTTCCACTCGACTGGGTCATTGGAATTGAACTCATAGCAACAAACGATGATCCAGACAACGGTGATATCTCATAATTTGTTGGAGCAGTAAGTGTCAGGTTTGAAGTAAGATTAACTCCACTAACCACAAATGATTGTTCCAAAGAAGGGCCATTACCTGTTACATACTTAAATCCACTCAATGTTTGTACTGAAGTAAGAATGGTGGCTTTATTTATTGCTGTTCCAGTCAGTGGAATACTAATAGTTGTTGCATTCTTTGACGTTAATTTCAAAACGCCTGTATATGTACTATCAGTAAGCCCCGCTTTTAATCGAACATAAATATTTGTTGCTGTAATAGTACCACTTGTTTGAGCAACGGTAATAGCAGAACTTCCAAACGAAGATCCCGATGTTTTTGAAATTTCAAAATTGGTTGGCGGTGTAACAGTAACATCTTCAGACAAACCAAATCCACTCACTTTAAATGATTGTTCCGGCGAAGGCCCTGAAGCTTTCTTGTAATCTAATCCACTAATACTAGATACAGAAGAATTGATATCAGTTGTTCTATAATAACCGATTGGTTTTCCATCAGTACTGCCGGTTAGATAGGCAGAAGCTGTTGCATAACCGGTAAATGTAGCCGAATCGGTTGTTTGAATTAACGGATCTGTAGTTAAGGCAGATTGAATATTGTAATAGTTATAGTTAGTATAGCCTGTAGTAGTATAAAATCCACAATCGCTACCAAACACGTAACTATTTCCAAAGGAACTTGATGAAGAACCTGAATTATAGGCGAAAATTGAATTTTTTACAGAAAATGTTCCTGTACCAGCATAAACATACACATCGGAACTTTGCGATTTTAGGAATGTGCAATGGTCTAATTTAAAGCTGTTGTAACTATTTGTATAAATTACTAAGAAAGGACTTGAATTTGTGCCAGCCAGAAACAAGCAGTTAGTAAACGTCATATTTGTTGGGCAATAATAACTACCTGATGCATAGATAACATATCCGCAATTTCTGAACTCACTATTGGTTACAGTCAAATCGCCTAAAGTTGTACTTGAGTAAGAATTGTAGAAGTAAAAGGCTCTGTAATACATATTTCTTATTACACTATTATCAACAACTACATTAAGCCCGGTAGAGTTGGAAGTTACCCCATAAATAAAAATATAGCAATAGTTATTTCCATTAAAATCCAATCCTTGTATAGTCAGTGTTTTATTGGACAATGTTGTTGTTGGGTTATATTTTATAAAATAATTCGAAGAAGATATATAGTTACTTCCAGTCCACGAAATAACCGGACGGACTGCCAAACCTTGTGAGGCGCGAATTGTAATCGACTTCTCGGTAGTAATAGTAAGTGATTTTGACCATGAATAGCCCCCCCCCGAAGTGGTCAATTCAACAATGTCACCATCGGCAGCATTAGTAACAGAATCATTTACATTGGCAGGTGCCGCAACATAAATCGTTCTTGCTGTAGCCAAATTAGTTAATAAGCCCAGTAGAACAAATAAGAATAAAGTAAAGATTTTTCTCATAAGATGTCAATTTTATAAATAAATGTGGTTGAAATATGACTGTAATATTTGAATAACTATTTTTATATTTTCTATTCCTTATTGCCTTATTTATATGCATCAACAATTGCTTTTGTAATTAATTTCCAATACATACTTTAGCAAGAGAATATTAAAACTTTGCAAAGTTATATAATATATTTAACTCCAACAGAGTAATTTGAAAATATTTTTATACAAAAATATAAAAAAAAGGCTAACTCCAAACATTGGAATTAGCCTATTAGACAGAAATAGCTATTGAATTACACCTGCTATCCTAAAAATGTGTGAGATTTATTTTTAATTCACTTATAGCTCTTTTAGCATCCAAATGGTACAGGCATAATGACCTGAACTTCCCATCGGCTCATCTAATAGCGTAAATCCCAAACTACCATACAGACCAACAGCCCTCTGTAATTCGGGGAAGCTTTCGAGATAAAGTTCACTATAGCCCATATTCTTAGCGGTATTTATACTCACCTGCATCAATAGCTTTCCGATTCCTTCGCCACGCGAACCTGCCGACAAGTAGAACTTAACCAATTCGGCACATCTATCCGGCAGACTTTCAGTTGGGAATATTCCGCACCCACCCAGTATTACACCATTCTCTTCCGCTACCCAGTAAGCCGAATTCTCCGTTTGAAAAAGCTCAAACAATTTATCGGTGGTTGAATCGGTATAAACAGTTCCCGGTTTATCTATATTAAACTCTCGAAACACACTTCGGATAAGTTCTGCCAGTGGCACATTATCCTTCTCTTCTATTTGTCTTAGTATAACTGGCATAAAGTAGAATTGACGAGACAATTTTTAAATCACCTCATCAACAAGTTAAGTTGTATATAAATCTGTATACATTGGCTTATACCGATAAAGACGATAGTAAGCAGTTTTTCAAATTTTTACAGGTAGTAATAAAGATAACACCTCATAAAAATTAAAAATTGTTATAACAAAAACAATACCACACTTAGCAGTTCGAAGAATTTAATTTCGAAGTGAGAGTTAAAAAGATGAGAGTCGATTACCGATTCATAGACAATAGAAAAAACCGAAAATACTATTTTAAAGATCTTCGGTTATTCCCAATAGGGATAAGTTGAATGAGTATTATTCATTCTCAGAGAAATGAAGTTAGTGCAGTTAAACAAACCGACTCCAATTTATCTACCTTTTATGATTCTAAGTAAAATAGAAACAAATGCGATAACAAGTAGAATGTGGATCATTCCACCTAAACCGAATGCAAAAAATCCGATTGCCCAACAAATAACTAGTATTAAGGCGATTGTATAAAGTAGATTGCTCATTTTTTTTAATTTTTAGTGTATTAATACTTTTGATTTATATTGCGACTAAATTCCTTGGAGTAAATAGGAATAGACATGTGAACACTGAGAACTCCGTTGTTTGTATTAGGAATAGTATACGAATTTCCGGAAATTATTTGCTCCTTCCCCACCTTAATAAACCCATAACTATAACGCACACTTACTGTAACTGAGTGAACCACTAAAGCTGCGCCAATGATAAGGCCGGTATCAAACCTACGAAATTTATATAAATTCAGGTTTTGCTCGTAATCAAACAAATGGATATTGCTCACATTTCTAATATTAGCATTCATCAAATAAGACAGATAAGGCCCTACCTGAAAGTTTAAATGCTCTGTAGATTTCAGCACTAAGAGTACCGGTAATTCAAGGTAAGTTAATTCAAAACGAGCTGTTCCATCCAAGTCTGCACTGTTGAACCGAACCGTAGAACCTTTAACGGTCAAACAAAGCTCCGGTTGAATAGCCAAAACTCTTGAAATTGGCATTTTAATAAAACCACCAGCATTTATCCCCATGCCAATATCTGATGTTGAACTATCAGTAGTGTAAAGATTTGAGATGTTGAACCCAATTTTCAACCCAATTTCGGTTGGATTGTAATCTTCGGCCCAACAGCAGCTCACAGTTACATTCAGGAACAGAAACAAAATAAGATTTCGGACTATCAACTTTTCCATCGTATTAAGTGTAAGTAATACTGTTGCATTGGAATACGCAACGGTAAAATAATAAGAAAAGTTTCAATAACAGGAAAGGCTATTTACAAAACTGCCTTTCCTAAATATATTATTTCAGATTATGCTTCGCAATATCTTTCAACTTTGAACCCAGTTCATCAAGATCGTGATTAAAGTCGTGTTTGAATTTTGTCCAATCGCTATGTGTGGCTTCATAATTACTCATACGAGTTTTGAGGTTTTTATTCTTCAATTCTAATGAATCAATATCCTTTATATAAACCCGATCCTGAGAGTTGCCCGATCTGTTGATTTTCAATTTCAGTTCTGAAATTTTCATCTCGTTACTCTTGATTTTTACATCCGACTCCAGTTTAAACGTTTTCAGTTCATCTGCAGTGGCAGCTACTGCATTAGCATTATCCTGAACTTTATCTAAATTATCCTGTGCAATTACTACTTGAGCGTCGGCAGCTTCTTTTTTTTGATCTGACGACATACATGCAGTAAATAAACTTGCTGAGAAAAATACGATTGCTGTTATTGAAATCTTTTTCATCTTGATGAGTTGTTATTAAAGTCCTGAAATAATGTTGCGAAGTTCTTCTTTACTTTTTCCTAGTTTGGTTTCTAAGCGTCCAAACATTTCTTCTTTTTTGCCATCGGCAAACAGCAGGTCGTTATCTGTAAGGTTGGCAAATTTTTGTTTCAGTTTGCCTTTTTGCTGTTCCCAATTCCCTTTTAGTTCTGTCGTGTTCATTGTTGTTGTATTTAATTGTGAATGTATTTTCACTTCACAAAGGTGCAATGTTTCGCCCTTTCGTGCATTACATAATTTCAACCGAAAGTTACATCATTCACACCTTGTGGAGTTAGCAATTTGCTTATATGATATTATTAGTTTTGATTTATCAGTTTCCCCGATTGAATAAGCTTGTTGTTGCTCATTACTTTAAAGAAATAGATTCCCTGATGCAGGTCAGTGGTTTCAAGCGTAGTTATTTTTTTATTCAAAGGGATATTTATCACTTCGTTTCCCATTGAACTATAAATCACTAGATTATAATCGCCTACCTTGCTATCACCGTTTAGCACAACAGTGGTGGTTGAAGATATTGGATTTGGCGCTATGGTAACAGTTAATTTATTATTAGAGGCTTGAGTTGTAATTGCTCCGGTTACTACTGTACAAAGAGTTGGCGCAATGGCCGTGGCTGTAGCAACAGATAAAGCTCCGGAAGTTGTTAGCGCTCTACCATCGAGCAATACATTGGGGTCTAAAAGCTCTATTGCTCCATTGTTCGATACAATTGTGCCCCGAAATGTGGAATTACTATTAATACTTACAGCTCCAACAACTTTCCAAAATACATTTTTAGATTGTGCATTGTTTCTCAACACAACATTGGAATTTTTGGCAGTGGAAAGAGCACCATTTACCTGAATAACAAACACCGCATTAGCATTGCCAAGGGCATTCAAAAACAGAGTATCGGTTAACACAGTTGCCGCATTCAGGAAATAGGTGTGAGGTGTAAGCACTAAACTGTGTCCGAATAGAGCCGGATAAAGCAGGTTAATGTCAGGCGTGAGCACATTCAGTTGAGAATAAACAGCTGCCAAATCGGCAGCACATTGTGCGGTAGATATATCAGGTGTGGCATGAATAGTACCATTCACCAGCAATGGATCGAAACCAGTAGTTAAGCCATAGTTTGTACCAACATCGCCTTTTAAGGTTGAAGTTCCGGTATTGGTTACAGCACCACTTGCCGAAAACAGCGCGTAACATTCTGTGGAGGCCAGAGTTGGAGCCACAGGGCCTACAGAGTCTACATTTGCACATCCAAGTGGAGTATAAGCCATCAAACCATCTACTGTAATAGCACCAGTTGTTGAAAGTGCTCTGCCTTCCAGTTTTACACCTGCACCTATTTGTATGGCCGAATTATTGGCAATCACAGTTCCTTTAAATGAAGTTCCCGCAGCCAAAATTACCTTGCCTTCAACTTCCCAAAATACATTGCAGGACTGTGTACCATTTATCAAGGTTATTTTAGAGGCAGCATCGGCCGAAAACGCACCACCTATCTTGAAAATAAATTGTGCATTAGGGTCATCTTTTCCATCGAGTGTCAGTTCCGAAGTCAGGGTGGCAGCATCAGATACCGAGTAAACTCCGGCAAAAAGAGTCGCATCATTACCCATAGTCGATGAAATTAAGTCGGTGGTAATAGCATCTCTTAACTGAGTATAAGCAACTAGCAAATCTGTTGTACATTGTGCAGTTACCCCATCATTGCTGTGCATTGTACCATCAATATTTCCAAAGCCGGTAACAGCTCCAATGCCTGCTCCAATATTCCCGGTAAGTTGAGAAGTCCCACTGTTGCTCACAGCACCATTTGTTGAAAAAAGAACGAAGTTAGCAGCCGTTCCCAGCGTAATAGTTTGTCCGAAAATTACATTCGGAATTAACAACAGAAAAGTGGCTGTTAATGTAATTAGTAGTTTTGTTTTCATTGCAGTTGTTTTGGTTATGGAAGTATTTCCACAGCCAAACAAAGGTAGATGACCATCCATACGCCGGAGTTACACAACATTGTGAATAAGTTGCAACATTCACACCTTGTGCTATTAAACCAGATTTTAGTGAGAACAGTCTAATGATTTCCCCTTTCCCTGCACAGTTTATTGGATAGACCCTTTCGAAAAGCCTTATTCAATGGCCTTTTTTAGTTTTATTTATAAATAATTGAAGAAATGGTTGGCTATGTTAATTAAAGTACATAAATTTGGAGAGTGAAAAATTCACAAAGTATAACTATCAAAGTATAGACTAAGTATGCCCAATCATCTACAGGTAGGATTGATTAAATAGATATAGTTGGGGAGATTATGATGTTAGCGGTAAGCGTAAAAAAAATAAAAAAACAAGAAACATGAACATGAAAGCAAAATTCTTAATTTTATGTGTAATCATTGCTTTTACAGGTAATACATTCGCACAGAAAGACATTGCTGTTGGAGAGAGAGCTCCTGAGCTAGTTATAACGGATTATATTCAGAATGTACCACTTGACAAGTCAGTTAGAAACAAGTACATTTTATTGGAATTTTGGGCAACATGGTGCGCTCCATGTTTAGGAGCAGTACCTCATTTGAATGAGTTACAAGATAAATATAAAAATAGAGAGGACATTTTAGTTCTTTCAATGACGTATGAAGAGTCTGAGAAGGTAAAGAAAACTTTAAAACGGGTTAACTTTAAAACTGTTGTAGTTAGTGACCAAACAAAAAAAACTCTTCAGAATTTTGGAGTAGAAACAAAGGAAGGTATAACTGTTCCAAGAACTGTTTTGATTGACAATAAAGGAATCATTAAATGGGTAGGAAATCCCTATCATTTGACAGACTCAATATTTGATAGATTTGTCAATGGAATGAGTTTGATTCCAGAGAAGCAACAAATAAATGAAAAAACTGAAGCCAAAATACAATCTGAGAATGTAGAAACAGACATAAAAGACATTGCAAACCGATTAGTTACAGACAAACAAACAAAGTATTCTTTTTCATTAATAGAATCAGCAAAAAAACAAAATGTAAAATGGTCTAAAATACAACCACTACTTGGTAGGTATATAGATGTAAATAATTATTGTCAGTCTATATTATCTAATTTAGTAGCAGTGCCCGAAAAGCAAATAATTATCCCAGATTCAATTAAAGACAAAATATATAACTTGTTTTATAAAAATGAGAATATCAAAAATGCAAAAATATGTATTGAAGATGTAAAAGCTAATTTACTTAAATCACTGAATCTAAAAGAAAGAATCGAAGAAAGATTCTCGGATGTATATATTTTAACTATTCTAGACAAGAATAAACTTAATATATCCACAGACAAAAGTGGAAACTCTCACAGCGGTGGCAATGACACGCACTACACATTTTCAAATACTAAAATTGAATATGTAATAAAAAAACTGTCTGAAAACTACCAAATTATTATCAAAGACAAATCAAACCTAACTGACAATTATGACTTTATAATCAAAAGAGGTTCAGTTGAGACATTGATTGAAGAACTCGAAAGTTATGGTTTACAACTTAAAAAAACAACCGAGAAAACAAACTTTTATATCTACGAATAAACTGGATAGTAGATATACAGAAAACGCCTAACCGCTAACACACGCCTATGTTCATTGGCTGGCTGACGTGCATTCCGGCGGTTTTGCTCCCGCATTCACTTTGTCCGTCAGCTGACGGACAGCGAATGCTCCCTCCGCCAGCTGGCGGACAAATGCCCATAGCCTCGGTCGTTATGCACATTTTGAAAAAGAAAAAGAAACAACTAAAAGTAACAAAAAGAACATGAAAAGAATTCTAAATTTTGTATTAGCATTAATCTTGGTGACTTCTTGTCAAGCGCAAAAGGAGAGATTTGAATTAAATCTTACTAAAGGCGACATTTACACTCAAAAAATGAGTTCTAATATGTCTATTATTCAGACAGTTAATGGACAGCAAGTAAATGTGAACGTGTCTATAAGTGGAAAAATGACTTATAAAGTAACTGATATTCAAAATTCAATCTACGACATAGAAGTTAGATATGAAAGTTTGTCTATGAAAATGAGTTTGCCAAATGGTGTTATGGAATTTAGTTCGGAGAAAAACGATGAAAAAGATATTTTTTCTTCACTTTTATGTATTATGAAAGATAAGCCATTTTTCGTGAAAATGACAAAAGCAGGAAAGATCAATGAAGTTAAAAATGTAGAAACGTTATTTTCAAACATGTTTGAAAAATTCCCCCAACTGACAGAAGTTCAAAAGCAGCAAATCCAAAGTCAATTAATGCAGGCATATGGTGAAAAAGCATTTAAAGGAAACTTAGAAATGTGTTCTGCAATTTTCCCAGATTCTCTTGTTTCAAAAGGGGATAAATGGGTTATTAAAACCAAATTAGAATCAGGAATGGCAGCAAATATGGAAACTACATATGAATTGAAAGAAGTTAATGATTCGTATTGTCTCTTTTCAGGAACTTCAAAAATTGAAACAGCAGATAAGGATGCTTATATACAGTCAAATGGAATGCCTTTAAAATATGATATGTCAGGTACAATGTCTTCTGAAATTAAAATCAACAGAAAAAGTGGTTGGGTAATTGAATCTAAGATAAATCAAACGATTAAGGGTACAACCCAAATAAAAAATAATCCCAAGATGCCTGGAGGAATGACAATTCCAATGACGATGATTAATGAAATGACAATAACAGAAAAATAAACTGGCCATAACACACGCCTATGTCCATTGGCTGGCTGAAGTGCATTCCGGCAGTTTTGCTCCCGCATTCACTTTGTCCGTCAGCTGACGGACAGTGAACGCTCCCTCCGCCAGCTGGCGGACAAATGCCCATAGCCTCGGTCGTTATGTGCAACAGCAAAAAAAGAAAAAGAGCGACTTTGTTTAGTTAGAAATCTTTGAAAAACTGTCCACAGTTTGACCGTGTGTCGGTTGGATTGACTTCGCTCCTATTCAAACTTTTGGCTCGGTGGACAGTTTCAAGCAGATATTCAAAGGAAGACAGAATACCTTTTATCATTTCGACTGTCGGACATTACGACTGAAAACCATAAAATTGCGATTTTACGGTTGGAATTTCAAGAAAAACGAACTCGAAAACAACTCGACTTCATTCTTGTTTCGACAATTCTTGTGCGTTTCGACTGTGTAAAAAAAAGAAAACTTAAAAAATAATTATAATTAAATTGTGCAGAGTCAGCACAATAAAAACCGACAATAGTCTATGATAAAAAATTATTTATTATGTATTACATTAGCTAGCAGCCTATTTATATCTGTGCAGGCTCAAACAAAAGTAATTGCAGGAGATGATGATGCTATAACTTGTGGCAATTCATATCAATTGCGAACTGAGCTAAGCTGGATACCATTATCTAGCGGAACAACGAAAAACTTAAGGTCAGTCCTTTTTATAGACAAAAATACCGGATTTGCCATAGGAGACTCCTGTACTATCCTCAAAACGACTAATGCCGGAGCAACATGGTTGAAAAAGAAACCTGCAACAATATCAAATGAATATCTGAATTCAATCTATTTTATTAATAAAGATACCGGCTATATAGTTGGATCTCAAAGTATTATTAAAACAACCGATGGTGGTGAAACTTGGTTACATAAAGCAGGTCTTGGCGGTAATACTATTTACATGACAACTAATGGAACCGGCTTTGTTGGTGGTGAAGGGCTATTTCAAGTAATTGATGGTGATTCGATGTCTGTGTCACAAATATATAACTATAGCTTCTCACGAATAAATTCAATATCTTTTATTACGCCTCAAATTGGATATTCTGTTGGAGATAATTCTTATCTTATGAAAACCACTGATGGTGGTGTAACATGGAATCAAGCATCATTAAATTTCATGACCCCTTCAGATAACTATAAATCAGTTCACTTCTCTAATGTAAACAATGGTTATGTTGTAGGAGAAAAGCAAATTCTAAGAACGTATAACGGTGGTGAAAGTTGGAATTTTTCTGAGAACCTTACAGGGAATTCTGTATTTTTCACCCCTGATACAGTTGCATTTATTTGTGATAACAAAGGTCAAATATCTAAATACAGAGATATTTATATGTCTGGAGATCATTGGTCGTTTACATATTTCTATTGGATGCAACAAACACTTCCCGGAGTTAAATATATGAATTCTGTATTTTTTACAGATGCCAAAACCGGCTATGCAGTTGGACAGTCTGGGCAGATCTATAAACTTAATGGTGGTGGTTCATATGCTTGGACATCTTCGGACAGACTAATTAATACATCGGTGACTGAACCTAAAGTTACTCCATCGACAAGAACAACCTATTATGTAAAATATACTACTCCTGAAGGTATCTCATCAACAGATAGTGTTACCCTAACTATATATTCTGAGGCCATTAATGCCGGAGCAGACCAAACTGTAAGCTGTGGTGAATCTGCACAACTGCTTGTAACCACGAACTATACAGGAAGTGTGAAACTGAAATACAAATGGACTCCTTCCATCGGTTTAAGTAACGATACTATTGCTAATCCAGTTGCCACTATCAAAGACAACACAACATATACCGTTACGGTAACACCACCAAGCGGTTGTGCTTCCAGCGATGATGTAAAAGTCAGCCTTGCAGCGGTAAATAAGCCTGATTTGGGCATTGCAACAGTAAACAGTTCAAATAATAACATTATAGCCTGGACAAGACCAACGTCAACAATAATCGACTCGATCTACATTTATAAAGAAACAAATGTCACTGATGTTTATAAAAAAATTGGCACTGTAGTCTATGCCGCTCCGAACCAGTTTATAGATACACTTTCAGATAGCAAGGTTCAGTCTAACAAATATCGTATCTCTTTGAAGGATCATTGCGGTTTTGAGTCAGCATTAAGCACTCCTCATAAAACAATGCACTTGTCCATCAATCAGGGGATGAATAACTCATGGGATCTAATTTGGGAACCGTATTCAGGTATTAATGTATCAACCTACAATATTTATCGCGGGACAAATCTAAGTGATTTATCGCTGGTCAATTCCACATCGGGGAGCAATACGCAGTTTGCCGATTATACAGCACCTTCAGGAAAAGTGTATTACCAAATAGAAGTAATTAGTCCAGCTTCCATTTTTGTGGATAAATTGACTACATCACAAAAAGCGGATGGTCTGTTCAAATCTGCTTCAGTCAGCACGTTTCCAGTTCTATATTATTCCAGCCGATCAAATGTAGCAACAAATAACGTAACGGGAATTGAAACGACCTCCACAAGCGAAATGTTTGCTGTTTATCCTAATCCTGCTAAGGATAATATCAAGATAACCACAAATGGTCAATTAGCGAAGGGTATGATTGTAAGTATTTACAATGCAACAGGATGTCTAATTAAATCGGATGTATTGAATGTTGAAAATCAGTATTACGATATTAGTTCCCTATGTAATGGTATCTATATTCTGGAGGTTAAATCCGGAAATTTCATCGGTAAGCAACGATTAATTGTTGAAAAATAATTAGGTGATGTTTCTCAAACACTTAATTATCAATCTCAATTCACATTCCTGCCCCTCGTTTGCAACGAGGGGCAGGAATGGTCTTTCGTTTTGCAATGAAAATAGATAGTCCTGAAATTTGGTTACAGTTTTTGACAATTTTACGACAATTACAAAATAAAAAAAACAAGACAAAAGACAAAAATCTGCTTTTCAACTCAAAAACTGACGAAAAATGTTGAAAAACATGAATTTGATGACTTTAAAACTTTTAATTTATTTATTAATTCATAAGCGATTTATGTGGTTCTACTTAAAAAAAAATGACTTTTAAGTAGCTCGACAATTCCGTGAAATTTGACTGAAAAGAAACAGAAACTTTTGCTAAAATGACAGAAATCAGCGTTTAGAAACGGACAAAAAAGACAAACAAAAACAACCAAGCTGCTAGCCCCTTACATACGCCTATGTTCATTGGCCGACTGACGCGCAATAAAAAAAAACAATAACCAAACATAAAAATCAAATCAAAAATGAAAAAAAGCACTCTCACCATTCTATTATTTCTGCTATCAGCAATAGTAGTTTACTCTCAATCTATTATTGAAAATCCAAAAACGGGATTAAGCCTATGTGGCAATGTAAAGATTACAAAAGTAGAACTGACAGACAGTACTACGATTTTGCATTTTCACACCTATGCTAACCCGGGTCAGTGGATCAGTATTCCAAATCAAACCTATATCCAGCCTGTTGGGAGTGAGAAACTATTTATCAGAAGGGCAGAAGGAATCACCTTGAATGATCGTTATACCATGCCAGCTTCGGGTGAAGTAAGTTATGTGTTGACATTTCCTGCCATCGCTAAAACTACAAGTTATATAGATTATGGTGAGGCTAACGATGGTGGATCGTGGTTTATTTACGATATACAAACCAAGCCAATGGATAGCAAATCCGGGTTACCAAAAGAATTGAGCGGAAATTGGTTTGATAAATCGACAGGCAATTGGGAATTGGGTTTTTTCGACAAATACATTGTGTATAAAAACAGAGTCTGGAACTACGATTTTGCTAAAAACAAAAAAGGATTAAATTCAATAAAGCTCAATAGTGTTGGAAAATCGGTTGAATTGTTTTACAAAACCGCAAAATCTGGCAACGTATTCATTGGCGAATCGGCTCAAAGCCTAAAAGAATATGGCAATAATGCCACCGAAGCTCAAAAGAAAAAACCGGTAGATGATAAACCTTACGAACTGCCCATTTTCAAAATTGATTCTGCAACCTATAGTGGTTACATTAAGGGATATACTCCCCGCGTTGGGATAAAAACGCTTTCTATCTCCATCGATGATATTATTGCCGGTCATCAAAATTCATTTATAATTAAAATAGCTGAAAATGGTTTCTTTTCCGCAAAATTACCTCTGTATTACCCGCATGTCTGTTATGTACGTTCATCCATTTACAATGGTTCTATTTTCTTAGAACCGGGGAAAGAACTCTTTCAGCTCATAGGCGATTCATATCCAACATTATTTATGGGGGAATCTGCAAGAATTAATTCAGACATGCCTGAACTGATGAAAATAAGAAGTTTTGATTATTGGACTATGCGTAGTAAAATACTGGATATGACACCGGCTCAATACAAAACATATTGCATGAATTGCGGAAAGAAAGATATGAATGCGTTGGATTCAATAATGGCGACAAATACTATTTCTGCCAAAGCATATCAGGTGATGAAATTGGAATTAAAATATGGGGCTGAAGAAAACATAATGAGTTATGATATGAATTGGGAAAGTGCCTACCGCGAAAAAAATAAAATACCACGCTCACAAAGAACCTTACCGGTAAAATCAGATTCGCTGACGGCAGATTATTTTGATTTTATAAGCAATGAATCAGCAAACAACCCATTTGCTGCATTATCTTCCGGTTATGATTCATATATAAACAGGCTTAAATATTTAGATATTTTGAGAACCGGTAGTTCAATCTCGATTAATACACAGAGTCTGGGAGTTGAGCTTGAAAAATCTGGATATACATTTACTCCTTCAGAGAAATTAATGTTAGAAAAACTAAAAGAGGCGGATTCGATTAATAACTCAGCAAAGGAAAAAAACTATTTGGAAAAATATGGAAAACAAATAGCTGATTTTAATTTAAAATATAAGGACACTCTTCAAAGTATAATCAAGGAAAATAAAAAAATTGATAATGCCATTATTAAACAATACTTCAAGGATCATAAAATTAAACTGACTGCAGACGAAAAAACATTATGGAAAGCTATAACTGTACATGATAATTCAGGAGAGATTAAGAGAATGCGTGAGTTTTATACTACATCTGGTGATTCAACAAATGCATTCCATAAAAGACATATGACTTTTATAAATGAATTCTTTGCTCAAAAGTTGAATGAGAACCGCAATAGAAATCTGAAAACGTTATTTGGTCTTGAACCCGGACTGGCAAGTGATTTAATGTTAGCTCAAGATAATTGTCGTTATATACTTGAAGAACTGTCACCAGTTAATCCTGAGAAATTACAAACTATGCAACAACAGTTTGTAACACCGTTTATAGCCGATTACATTGGGGTATGCAACAATCAGGCTATTGCCAAGCTGGAAGCCAATAAGAAAAAAACAGGTTTCATAGTAAACGAGACTCCAAAAACTGAAGCAGACAAAATTTTCGATGCTATTATCGAAAAGTACAAAGGCAAAGTGATCTATGTAGACTTTTGGGCAACTTGGTGTGGTCCTTGTCGCGATGGAATTGAACAAATAAAACCTATTAAAGAAGAATTAGCAGGCAAAAATATTGCATTTGTTTATATCACCAATCAAACTTCGCCTCAAGGCACATGGTCGAATATGATTCCTGATATTAAGGGAGAACATTACCGCGTATCAGATGACGAATGGAACTATCTAAAAGCCAAGTTTAACATCTCCGGTATTCCACATTACGTGCTTGTTGGGAAAAATGGGGAAGTCATTAATCCAGACTTTGGACATTTTGATGGTGACAGATTGAAGAGTGAATTGACAAAGTATATTAACGACTAACAACCAGATTCTAACACACGCCTATGGGCACAGGATGGCTGACGTGCATTTGGCAGTTTTGCTCCCGCAAACCACCAAATGCCCATAGCCTTGGTCGTTAGCAGCCAAATAAATAACACACAACATATTATGGAAAACTACTTGACCAGAAAAATTGACTACTTACAACCAGACATAACAAATACTTGTGACGAATTACCGTTATGGTCTTCACCATTCGGATTATTGCTCCTTGACAACTTCCCGATTGGTGAGTATTCTAATTATCTTGATATTGGTTGTGCAACAGGTTTTCCATTATTAGAAATTGCACAAAGACTTGGAAGTAAGTGTAATTCTGTTGGAATTGACCCTTGGACTGAAGCCGTAAAAAGGACTAAAACGAAAATTGACACCTTACAACTAGAAAACATTTCTATTATTGAGAGCGATGCTTCAAACATTTCATTTCCAAACGACCACTTTGATTTAATTACGTCTAACTTAGGGATAAACAATTTCGAGAATCCTAACAAAGTTCTAGCTGAATGTCACAGAGTCTTGAAAACGAATGCTTCTTTGTGCCTGACAACTAATTTGACAGGCACGTTTTCTGAATTTTATGAAGTGTATAATGAAACAATTAGCGAACTTTGTTTTGAAAAATGCTTACCTCAATTTAATGAGCATGTCAACCACAGAGGAACAGAAGAATCAGTCAGAGAACTACTTGATTCGAATGGCTTCAAAATTAAGACTGAGGTAAAATCAATTTACAAAATGAGGTTCTTGAATGGTACGACATTTTTAAATCACTCATTTGTTATTCTTGGGTTCATTAATTCTTGGAGAAATATGTTTGAAGAAACTGAAAAACAAACTTTTTTTGAAACATTTGAAAGAAATTTGAACAGATTATCAAAAAGTAAAGGTGAATTAAAACTGACAATTCCAATGTTGTATCTTGAATGTACAAAAAAATAGAAATCTGCTGAATCGTTCTGCAAATGTCCCTTTATCACTTAAGCTGAATCATTGAACAATGTAGCTAGTTCAAGTTTCCAAACTGTACTCAATTTTTTTATACATATTCAATAAAAAAAGACAGAGAACCTCGTTAGAAGTCTCTGTCTTTCTTTATTAAATAAGGTATTATTTAGCCGGAGCAATATCAATAATAACGGTTCTATTGTAGAAACGTTCTTCAGGATATTTGTTTTCAAACGGTTCTGTTTTCGGATCTTCACCTAAACCGGATACGTCGAAAGTTACATCTGAGCGTCCTGCTTTGCGTAAAGCTTCTTTCAAAATGGTTTTCACATCGTTGGCACGGGCAAGCGACAATTGTTTGTTGTAAGCTTCATTACCTATAACATCGGTATGTCCGTGAATAATCACTGTTCCGTTACGTGGTATTTTAGGAGTTACCACTTCTGTCAGGTACTTACGGTACAAAGCAATTGCATTTGATTTGTTGAATTCATAGATAATACTGAATCTCATACCATCGGCATCGTTAGACGCTTTCCATTGTTTTACGTGCATGGTTGTGTTTTTTACTACTACTTTACTTGTTTTTAAATTGGCAATCATCTGAACCTTAAAGTCACCTTCGGCACGATCGCCCAAAAGAGTTTTCCCCGGTATGCTCACATTTTGCTCTGTATAAGGGCCATAATACTGCACGTGACCAACTTCGTTTGTAATTTCCATTGACCATGAGTTGAATGATGCATTGGCTTCGCCTACATTGAAGGTGACATAGCTGTCAATAGGTGCAACCTGTGCGCCGTTAATGGCAACTGGTCTGAGTGGTGCGTCTGCTCCGCTGCGGAATTCCATCAGCAATGCGGGTGAACTGGTTTCGATAGTTACACGGCGATCGCCTTCGTTAACCAATAAACGATCTGTGGTTCCATTAAGCGAACCTGAAGGTAAGATCGGACGGTTACGTCCTTCGGTTTTGATACGGTTTTCATCAATCTCAAAGATGGTTACCAGGTATTTCTTTACCGATTCAGCCATAGCACGACCGTTGCGATTTCCCTCTAACGAAGAACCGACTAATACTACAGTGGAAGATGGATCTTTGCTCATACGTTCACCCAGAATATTGAGTATATTGTAATACACTTTCATTTGGCGAGCCGAACGACCTGACATATCATTAGTGGCTTTCATTTCCAATTCATCTTCTTTGAAGTTTTGAACTTCATCTTTTTTCAGCAATGTATAACGTCTCGAAATTTGAGTAGAACCAAGATCGAAAAATACATAGTTACGCAAAGGAAAAATTTCGCGAACACGTCCTTCATGAACTTCATTACTGGGTGAATTTACTACAAAGTTCACCTTCAATTCAGGTTCAACAACCGCTACAACCACTGGTTCAACTGCTTTTTTCTCCACTTCTTTTACCGGTTTGGCAATACGGTGTCCGCTACCAAGTTTCAATGCTGCACCTACCCGAAGAGTAGTAATGTTCCATGTTTCAATGCTACGGGGATCTTGTCCGAAATAAGGTTGAAACGATACAAATGGCGACAAAACAAACTGAGTTTTGTGTTTTTGCGACGAAAGCGGAATATCAAATCCAGCTCCAATCTGCATAGAAAGCAAATTAGGACGTATACTGCTAAAATCACCTTTTACATCGGGAGTAGCTGACTGATTGGGCACATCCGGATTAACTCCTAAACTATAGGTAAACGATTTAGTATTGTTGAAACCCAATCGCGGTCCGGCATACAAATACAAACTGGATTTGAATGGTGCAAAACGCAAACTTGGTTCCACCGTTAGATAGCTAAGGTCAGTAATTAAATCGGCAGGACAATTACAAGGTGTAGTTACACCTGTAAATGAACCACGGCGACTGTCGTAGCCTACCTGAAACATAACTCCCCAACGTGAATCGGCAGGGCGATATTCAACAAGCGGTGCTACAAAAAGCCCTACACCAGAACCATCATGAAAAGTGGTAGGTACAGATAAACTAGCGTTCAACTGTTGTGTTGAACCTCGATAGAAATTGATATTTCCACCTGCAGCTACTCCAAAAAACCACGATGGTTTAGTGTACTGAACAGAATCTTCCTGTGCCTGAACCGGGATTTGAAAACCAACGAGGATAAAAGCGCACAAAACAAGACTTTTAATGCTTGAAGCATAAGGAAACTTACTAAGGCAGAATTCCCTTTTGTTATTATTTGTTTTCATATTATTATGAATGTTTTTTTGATTTTTGTTAGTTGATAACTGATTTATCATTGTGGGAATATCACAGTAGCTGCATTCAACGTCACTGCTGTTTGGCCAAGTAATCGACCGGTAACTACAGCACCCGTGTTGAGCGAAATCAATGTCTGACTCAAAATGTTACCACTAAAATTTACCGTTGATCCTATTACTGCATTTGAAGCCGTAATCCAGAAGATATTTTTAGCTTGTGCACCACCGGCTAAGTGTATAATAGCACCGTTAGCAACTGTCATTCCTTGCCCAATTTGGAAAACCCAGGTATCGTTTGCACCACCGGTAAGTGTTACACCTCCGCCTGAAATCAATAAACCAGTTCCCCATTTGTAAAGTCCAGGAGCCAAAGTCATACCTGTGATATCACCCGCACCAAGTTCAGTAATAACAGTGGTTGTTAGTCCGTTGGCAGTGGTAAAGGCAGTTTCCATATCGCTTACTGCAGTAGATATGTTGGCAGGTGTAGGAACAGCATAATCGGCTGCATATACGTTTCCAGAAACGAGACTTGAAGGACTTGATTTTGAAAATACACCACTTGCATCCATTATTAATCCAAAACCAGTGATTCCAGTTGCAGCATTCGGACTTACGCCTATGTTACCAGTAATGGCTGAACCAACAGTTGTTGAAATTCCTGTTTTCGACAAAACGGTGTATATAGCCGCTCCTCCTAAATTAATTGCTCCAGGGCCTTGTGCCGGTGTAACTATAAAATTGGCTGTTACATTCTTATTCGCATTCATTACTACTGTTACCGGACTTACCGAACCTGTAGCGTCGCCACTCCAACCGGTAAATGTATAACCAGAATTAGCCGTGGCTGTAAGCAAAACCGAAGCACCACTTGCATAAGTAGTCAAATCTGGATTTTTGGTTACAATACCGTTTACTGAAGTCACATTCAAACTATAAGTTGCATTGGCAGTGAAGTTGGCTGTAATATTTTTATTGGAGATCATGCTCACTGTTAGCGGATTGGTAGATCCGGTAGCATCGCCACTCCAGGAAGTGAAGGTGTATCCACTGTTTGCCGTAGCTGTTAACTGTACCGTTGATCCGTGATTATAGGTTGCCTGACTTGGAACCGGAACTACAGTACCATTTGTGGCAGTTACGTTCAGGGTATAAGTATTCAGCGTAAAGTTGGCTGCAATTATTTTGTTAGCATTCATAGTTACCGACAATGGATTTGAGGTGCCTGAAGCATCGCCAGTCCATGAAGTAAATGAATAACCAACTGTAGGTGTTGGAGTTAATTGCACTATGGTTCCATAATCATAAACAGATTGATTGGGGGTTTTAGCCACTGTTCCATTTACTCCACTTACGGTAAGCGAATAAGTATTAATCTGGAAGTTAGCCACTAATGATTTATTAGCTGTAAGGGTAAGGGTGTAGGTATTGCTGTTTGAAACAACTAAACCACCATCGGTCCAACTTACAAACGTATAACCTGTGTTAGCAGTTGCCGATACAATGCGTGTTGAATTTTCAACAAAAGATCCGGCTCCGCTTGTTGTACCTCCTGCTGCTGGGTTTGAACTTAGATTAATAGCAAAATTACCCGGTACAACCAGCATAAAGTTAGCTGTTATTGTTCGGTTAGCAGCTGTCATAGCAAACTGATAACTAGAGCTTGTTGAAACTTCAACTGTTTTATTTGCAGTTTCAGAACTATTAACTCGCAATGGTGAACTAACCAGTGAAACTACAGTTCCGTTTTCTGTCCAGTTTACAAAAGCATAACCCGGAAGTGGTGTGGCTGTAACGGTTACCGTTGCACCAATAGCATAAGCACCACCACCAACAACGATTCCACCAATAATAGGACTAGCTACCAGTGTAATTTGTGGCATAGTGGTAAACGTCCACACATAATCTTTCTGCAAAACATTTCCAGCCTGATCTTTTACCGTGTTTTTTATTGTTCCTTTATAAGTAGTAAAAGGTTCCAAAATAGCTTTCGGAGTAAACTTTGCGGTTGAATCGGAATACGATACATCACCGTCTATCAGCGTAGTTCCCAACTGTAACAGGAATGATGACTTGGTAATTGTTGCCCCATCCATCTTCTCGTTAAAAGTGGCAGTAATTACCTTATTGTAAGGAACTGAATTTGCTGTATTAGTAGGGTCAGTAGATATTACAAGAGGGCATACTCCTATCGTTTCAACATAATCATCTTGTCTGCAACCGGCAAATAGAACAACCATGATGATTGAGAAGGTTGTTAGTAGCTTTTTAATTTTCATATATTTGAGTTTTTCTGCGGATGAATTTCCACGCAGCAAAGATGAGGAGTTTAAGATGCCAAAGCGTTACACAATTTATGTGAAGAGTTACAAGATTCACACTTTATGTTATGGAGAGTTAATTGGATAAAAATATAAAGAGCATTACTCATACTTGATGAATAATGCTCAAAAGCGGTGAAAGACACAAACACCTGTTGTATTTATGATTAACTGCGATCTAATTATAGTTGATAAAAAGTACTTTAGAAAATTAGTAGATTTTGCTGATAGGCATTTTCATTTATTCACATACCGCAAACAGTTCAATGAAGAGTTATCTACATTCTATCCATATACCAGCTCAATTCCTTTTCCATTTTTTTATATTTAAAAATAGTGGTAATAATTTTCTGTAGTCGCAAAAAAGCGGTTTCACTTTTTACAACATAATCGAACGCACGATGATGCATACAGTCAATAGCAACCTCTATTTTATCCTGCGACGAGAGCATTACAACCGGAATATCGGGATTAAACGCCTTTATTTTATCGAGGGTCTTAATCCCATCCATAGCCGCTTTGTCTATGCCATCCAAAAAATAATCCAATACAATTACATCCGGATTATGGTTTAAATGCTCCAAACATAATTCACCCGTAGCATAGGTTTCAATAGTGATATCTGCGCTTTGAAGAAAATCAATTTCCAGCGATTTCAAAAAAACAATATCATCATCTACCAAAAAAATCTTTATTTTATCTTTCATCATTCATTGTCTTTTTTTATTCTATTAAACTCTACTTCTAATTCGTCACATGCCTGTCTACATACATCTCCAAGTTGCGAAACCAAGTCTTGCATAAGATCCAACTGCTGTAGAGTGCTTGCATATTCTTGTACTTTCTTAGCCATTACCTCGAAATCAGAACTAATACCCATAATGGAAAACGATGGAATCATTTTATGTACCGAAGCTTGTAACAACGCCCAATCTTTATCGGCCAACCCTTTATTCATTGACGTAATTAACTGTGGCGTTTGCTCCAGATAAAGCGAAATCATTTCCATCATTAACTGTGGGTTCGATTTGGTTCTTGTGTTTAGGTATTTTAAATCGATGCATCTTATGCGTTTATTATCAACAATCTCAATCAGTTCCAATTCTATTTCAAGTTTGGTGTTTATTACCTGAACAGGCTTTTTAACCAACCCAATTATTTTACTAAATAATAATTTCTCATCTACCGGTTTTGCAATATAATCGGTCATGCCAACTGTTTTACATTTTGCTAAATCAACCGTTGTTACATCAGCTGTTAGTGCAATAATGGGTATGTTTGAATGCATCTTGTTTCGGATATAATCTGTTGCTTCAAAGCCATTCATTTCGGGCATTTGTAAATCCATCAGAATAATATCAAACGATTTGGCTTGCAATTTTTCAATGGCTATTTTGCCGTTGCTAGCAATATCACGTTCAAAACCAAAATCATCGAGTAAGGTTTTCATCAATAACTGATTAAGTGGAATATCTTCTACTACCAGCACTTTTATATCCTTCATATCCGTATCCAATTCCTCTATCACCGTTTCTATCTGTGCTTCGGCATCTGTTTTTTGAAAATCCAATATAAAACTAAAGGTAGAACCTTCGTTCACCTTACTTATTACGCTTATGCTTCCACCTTGTGGCTCAACCAATTGTTTTACAATAGCCAGTCCCAATCCGGTTCCACCATATAACCTGGATGTACCACTCGAAGCCTGCTGAAAGTTTTCAAATACAGTGGCAATTTTAGTCGCAGGAATGCCTATTCCTGTATCGGTTACTGAAAATTGCAGTTGTACGTTTTCATCAGTCTCACTTAACATCCTAACACTTACAATGATTTTACCTTTAGAAGTAAACTTTACGGCGTTGCTCACTAAATTCAAAATAATCTGATGTAGTCGAACCGGATCACCGAGTAATACTTCAGGAATTCGATCGTCGTATTCCTTAATCAAAATCAAGTTTTTTTCCCAAATTTTAGACTCGAACAAATGAAGCATGGCCGCTATTGAAACTGACAATTTAAATGGCACCTTCTCGAAAGTCATTTTTCCTGCATCAACCTTGGCTAAATCCAAAATATCATTAATAAGCACAATCAGTGCATCACCACTTAACTTAATGGCAGTCAGATATTCCTTTTGTTTAGCAGTCATTTCTGTTTTCATCAACACCTTGGTAAAACCTATAATAGCGTTCATTGGCGTACGAATCTCGTGACTCATATTGGACAAAAATTGCTGTTTAGCTTTTACAGCACTTTCGGCAACACGAGTTGAAGTTTCGGCTTTATCTTTGGCTTCTTCGGCTATTTCAGTAGCCATTTCGGCAAATACTATGGCTTCACTCAAAGCTGTAGCCACGCGTTTTTGCTCAGTAATATCTCGGGCCACCACCACCGCACCTAGTACTGCACCTCTTTCATCCTTATACACCGACCCATTAAACAATACATCGGTGAGCTTACCATCAGTTATAGTAAGTGGATAATTAGTCACAAAACCCTTTGCAAAAACCTCCTGATAAACTTGACGTGCTTTTTCCGGTTCGGTAAAATAATTATAAAAATCAGTACCAATTAAACTCTGACTTGAAACACCAGTGATATTTACCGATGCATGGTTCATATCGGTAATTTTCCCTTCAGGATTAATGGTAAACAAAGGATCTAAAGTGGCTTCAATAAGGCTACGGGCATACTGAGATGCCAATTTAAGGGAGTAACTTAACTCCTCCAGTTCCTTATTCTCGTTAACCCGTTTTTCTTTTTCTTCATTCTGAAATTCAAGCTCTTTGCCGGCTATTTTTAGTTCAGCAGCACGCTTTTTCTTTTCACCAGTTTGATAAACCAATTCTTTATCAGCAATCTTCAATTCATCCGCACGTTTTTTCTTCTCACCTGTTTGATAGACTAATTCTTTATCCGCAATTTTCAATTCATCCGCACGTTTTTTCTTCTCACCTGTTTGATAGACTAATTCTTTATCCGCAATTTTCAATTCGGCGGCACGTTTCTCTTTTTCCTCGTTCTGAAAAACAAGTTCTTTATTGGCCAATATTAATTCGGCGGCTCGCTTTTCTTTCTCTTCGTTCTGATACAGTAGTTCCCTGTTAGCAATCACTAACTCCTCGGCACGCTTTTCCTTTTCATCATTCTGGAAAGCAAGTTCTTTATTAGCAATGCTCAACTCTTCGGCTCGTTTCCCTTTTTCATCGTTCTGAAAGGCCAACTCTTTGTTTACAGCTCGTAACTCAATTGCCCATTTTTGTTCGGCAACATCGCGTGCAACAACTACAGCACCCAGCACATTGCCGGCAGCATCTCTATACACTGCACCATTAAACAACACATCGGTAAGTTTACCACTTTTATGTCGGAATGTAAGAGGCTGATCTTTTACTGTTCCATTTGCAAAAACCTGCTGATAAACCTGCTTAGCTTTTTCGGTATCAGTAAAGTAATCAAAGAAATTGGAACCTATCAATTGTTCTCGGTCAACACCAGTAATAAGTACTTTTGCCTGATTTAAATCCGTAATTTTCCCATTTGTATCAATGGTTATTAACGGGTCGAGGCTAGCCTCAATTAAGCTGCTGGCATATTGAGATTCATGCGTATTTGTTCTAACCATATTGTTTTATTGTTTGCTAATGGCAGGCTTAGATATCCTCTATCTGACTTCTCCGTTTATCTTTCAGTTGCTTAAAATGCGATGGCGAAAGCCCGGTTACCTTTTTAAACTGATTGGACAAATGCGCCACACTGCTGTAGTTCATTTTCCATGCTATTTCTGTGATATTCAATTCATCATAAATGATCAATTCTTTTATCCGTTCTATTTTATGATCAATAATAAAATGCTCAATGGTAGTTCCCTGAACTTCGGAAAATAAATTAGCCAGATAGGTATAATCATGATTTAGTTTCTCGCTCAGATAAGAAGAGAAATTCACCTTAATCATTTCGTCGGAGTGATGAACCATTTCAATAATGGCGTTCTTTATTTTTTCAATCAATACCGCGCGCTTATCGTCCATCAGTTCGAGTCCCGAATCCAACAGCCCCAGTTTCAGCACATTTCGCTGCTCCAACGATATATTTTCCATGATTTCCACTTCGCCCAATTCAAGCACAATGAAGTGAAGACCAAGCTTTCGGAGCTCCTCTTTAACCGCCATCTTACAGCGGTTGCTAACCATATATTTGATGTATAATTTCATTTAATCAATGTTGGTAAAGGTAAGCTTCTTTATTCCGCAATTGCTATAAAATGCTGAAAATAAATTACATAATTCACACATTTCTAATAAATTTAAGTTGTCGCATAAATCAGCCTATTCTTCCCAGCCCATATTTCCGTTTGGCATCTCTTAGTATCCAAAAAATAACAATGCTCATCAAAGCACCAAAGAAGCACCAAACAGAGGTTAGGTATTGAGTGAAAAATACGATTGTAACTAAGCATGACAAGACCATCAATATACCAAGTAGATAAGTTCTTTTTACGGTGGAGACAAAAAGTGGAACAACGGAAGCAATCAGATAAATGGCAAAAACAATTAAATTTATCGATTTTGGGTAGGTATCAATGTATTCTATATGATAACCAATGATTTCCGGCGTTACCTTTAATAGCAATAAACAGAATGCGAAATAGAATGACACCAGAACTCCCATTGCTAAAAGTATTTTTAATGCTTTTATTCTTGCCTTATTTTTTTCCATTAGTAGCACTGCAAGTGGTACCATTGATGGCCAAAACACTTCGGCCATAACAAGAAAAATATAGGTTGCCGGCTTCTGAAAACCAGCAAAATAAGGATTTTGTATCGACAACCACACGAAACCTTCAGCTATTTGCTGTAACCCGAAAAACAATGGAATATAAGCAAACACTATTTGCGATGATTTATGAACTTCACGTATTGTAGCAAGGCCTATTGCACTAATTACAACACCTCCAATAAAACTAGCTTCGGTTGAAAAACACATATATCAAAAAAAAATTAGCGCGAATTACAAAAATCGATGTACCTCAGACGTCTTTTATTAATCAAAAATACATTGGGCAAAGGTAGAAGCCAGCTTAATGCAAAAAGTTATATGCAAAAAGTTATTTGTTACATAATTCACACTATTTCAATACAGATAAACCAATGAAAAACAGCCATTAATTCAAAAAGTGGGAATCATGTAACATATACCAAAAGTTGTGTAACACCTATGCACTGAAGCAGGTATAAATTTGCAGCTAATTATATTTCTACCTGTGAATTCAAATTGTAGTTGACAAATAAAGTCTGTATGGAAATAAAGACACCAGTAATAAAAGCAAAGAAAATTGCGCTGTATCATATTCTGAATATAAGCCAGCAAACATTTACAAAAGCAGTATCAGCCACTAATTTTTTTTCTGATGTAGCCGAAGTTTGCATGTTTTTTGTGCGTTTTGTAAAAGAAACATTTACGCGCAATCATGAACTCAAAGAATTCTTTAAGCAATGTTTTCAAATCGGTTACAAGTCCCTGCCACTGGTTTCAGTTACGGGAATTATTATGGGATTGGTGCTAACTATTCAATCGCGGCCTGTGCTAGCTAACTTCGGAGCCGAGAGTTTGCTTCCCGGAATGGTAGCTGTATCGCTTATCCGAGAAATGGGACCGGTTATTACCGGATTAATCTGCGCAGGAAAAGTTGCTTCTAGCATTGGTGCAGAGTTAGGTTCCATGAAAGTTACAGAGCAAATTGAAGCCATGGCAGTGTCGTCAACCAACCCAATGAAATTTTTAGTTGTGACACGGGTTTGGGCAGCAACTTTAATGATTCCGTTATTAATATTATACGCCGATGGGCTGGGAATGCTTGGAAGCTGGGTCGGTACAAATTTAAAAGGCGATGTATCGTTCGCGTTGTTTTTCATACAAGCTTTTAGTCATATCAACTTTATCGATTTTATTCCGGCCGTTATAAAATCGTTTTTCTTTGGTGGTGTTATCGGATTTGTAGGTTGCTATAAAGGGTACAATGCCGGACGTGGTACCGAAAGCGTTGGAATAGCCGCAAATTCGGCCGTTGTAATATCCTCACTTTTATTGCTGATTGTAGATGTAATAGCTGTGCAAATAACCGACATGATAGGGTAAATTAATAAATTATGAACACAAGTCAAATAACTGCTAAAAGCGACACTTCAAGCACTGAGCCCATTATCGACATCCGACATCTTCGAATATCTTTTGGCAACCAGGAAGTACTTAAAGATGTGTCGTTGCAACTCTTCAAAGGCGAAAATTTGGTGGTAATTGGCAAATCAGGTTCAGGAAAATCGGTTTTGATAAAATGCATTGTTGGTTTATTAAGTTCAAAAAGCGGAACAATTACTGTATTTGGGGAAAATATCAACGAGCTAAATAGAGAGGGATTGGGTGATATTAGAAAAAAAATAGGTTTCCTGTTTCAAAGTGGCGCACTCTACGATTCAATGACGGTGAAAGAAAACCTTGAATTTCCATTGTGCAGAATACGGCGGAATCTTAACCAACAGGAAATTGATCAGAAAATACTGGAAGCACTAGAAAACGTAGGTTTAGCGAGCGCATTAAACAAAATGCCATCTCAACTTTCGGGTGGAATGCGCAAACGGATTAGTCTGGCACGAACAATAGTTGTTGATCCAACCATTATGCTTTACGACGAGCCTACAACCGGTCTCGATCCGATAACATCGGACGAAATAAGTTCACTTATTAATGACGTTCAGCAAAAATACAAAACTTCGTCAATCATTATCACACATGATATTGAATGTGCTCGTGCTACGGCCAATCGGATTCTAATGTTACAAGATGGGGAGATTTATATGGAAGGGGATTTAGCTGCTTTCGAAAACTCAACTGATCCCACAATCAAAGCATTTTTCAAATGAATTCAGCAACAAAACAAGCAATTACAAGTCTGATTATCTGAATACTACAGTCAAACAACAAAAAAACATATCATTAAATATTCTGAATTACTTATATTATGAAAACGGATACCAAAAAATTTAAAATTCGTCTGGGACTATTTGTTACCGGTGGATTGGCAGTTTTTATTCTAGTCATATTCATTATCGGCAAGCAAAAAAACTTATTTAGTCCTGTATTTAATCTTACATCCACCTTCGCCAATGTGAGTGGACTGCAGGTAGGTAATAATATCCGTTTTTCGGGGATTAATGTAGGAACAGTCGACAATATTGTTATTATAAACGATACAACAGTAAGAGTAGATATGCTCATTAAAAATGATGTATGGCAGTTTATCAAATCAGATTGTAAAGTCACGCTAGGATCAGAAGGAATTATTGGTGATAAGCTTTTGATAATTATCCCGGGCAGTACGGATGCGCCACTAGCAATTGTCGGACAACGACTTAGGTCTATTGAACCCATTGAAACAAATCTAATTATGTCCAGATTAGATGAAACTTCATTGAACGCCGTAAAAATTTCGAAACAACTTTCAGAAATCACATTCAAAATCAATAATGGAAACGGAACACTTGGTCGGCTAATACAAGACTCACTACTTGCCAAGAATTTAAACCAAACCATATCCAATCTGAACCAGTTTTCGAAAGGGTTGGTTGGAACTGACGTTATAATTAGAAACCTAAAAACGTCGTCGGGCAATATCCAAACAATAACCCAACAACTTGCCATTACGTTCAACAGCATAAACAGTGGTAATGGTACAATGAGTAAGATAATTCACGATACGGTAATGGCGGATAATCTGACTCAGACGATGATAAATTTACGTAAAGGCTCAATGAATTTAGCAGGTACAGACACACTATTGGCAAGGTTGAATGGAACAAGCATTAATGTAGAAGTTATTGCCCAACAAATTAGAGAGATGATGAATAAAATTAATCACGGCAATGGAACTATAGGGCGTTTAATACAAGATACAACGCTAGCCGAGAACTTGAATCAAACACTGATAAATTTGAAAAAAAGTACTAAAGGATTGGATGAAAACATGACAGCTGCCAAACATAATTTCTTTTTCAGAGGATATTTTGAGAAAAAGGCGAGACAAGATGCTGAAAAAAAGAAGAAATTAGCTGAAATATTAAAGTCTGAAGGACATTAATCTAATTCCATTTGACTATGAGTTATTACTTATCTCAAACTCATTTAACCTTATATATTAAACGCCAGTTTAATGCCCTGAATAAGCATATTAGCACCTAATACGCCAATAATCAGTCCCATTATTTTGCCCACAATAACGAATCTTTTTTCACCTACAAACCGAACAATGTAACTACTGTAAATAAATGCATAATAAGTCATTAACACTATTATTGCAAACATAAATACGGTTATTCCTAAGTAAATAAAATTAGCTTTTACAACAAAGTTCATAGCTGTAACGATGGTTCCCGGACCGGCTAAAATGGGTATAGCCAATGGTGAAATAGCAAGTCCATCATCAAAAGCTGTATCGCCCTCAACATGTACCGGTGTTTTTTTTGACTGAAGCATATCGAACCCGATAAAAAAGATGAGAATTCCACCAAACACTTTAAAACCTGGTATGGTAAGCCCAAAAATCTGGAATATATACTGACCGATTAATATGAACGCCAGCACTATTAGAAATGCAACAATGGTGGAGGTTTTAGCTATTTCCTTTTTCTTGTTTTCATCCTGACCTTCAGTCAGTTTTACAAAAATTGGAATATTGGCAATAGGATTCATAATGGCAAAAAAGGCCATAAAAACGGTGAGCGAGTACTCCCAAATATTTACCATATGCAAGCTTTCAAAATTATTTATAATAGTCCAATACAAATTCATGTATCTGAAAATCAGTCATTAATTCAGTTCTAATAAATTCTACTTTGATTTTCCGAAAATGGTGATCGGCTTCTAAAAGTGCATAAAATTCGGTTTTGATATCAACTGGCCCAAAAAGTACTACTTGCTGGTAGCGCCTCATAATATTGCTTATTTCTTTGTAATAGGCATGCCGATGTTTATCCGTTCCAAATAGAGGCAAAAGATTATTGTACTGAATATATTCTTCATTCTCTCTCGACTTAAACACTATATTTCTTGAAACAATCATATGGTTATAAAGTTCCATTAATAAAGCATTTGTATCATCCATAAAAATGGCTAGTTGTTTAATTTTTATCATATTAACACATATTACAAATATCAGTTTTCAAATGGAAGCATTTTGTAACCTTATTCCAGCTCAATTTACTTTTGAAGAGCAAAATAGTCTGGCAAAAAAACCACAAATAACTCAGTAACAAAAGTATCGATTTTTACAATCATCATCCTTACATAACTTTATATATTTATTGCACAATTCATAGGTACAACGTTTTATTAACACAACAACATACTGATTTTAAAACGGATACCCAATAGCAATATTTAATATCAGATTATTACTCCTCCAGGTTGAGTTTGCAAAATTAATCTGATTCATCACCCAGCGTTCGTTCTCCGGCAACCATGGTTTCCGCAAAGGCATAGCAACATCGAACCGCAACACAAAAAATGAAAGATCAACTCGCAAACCTACACCCGCTCCAACTGCCAATTCATTTAAAAACGAGTTGAAAGCAAATGGAGTACCAACACCGGCAGCATTACTCTTTCTTAGCCATACATTTCCGGCATCAACAAACAAAGCACCTTTAAAATACTTATATATTCCAAACCGAAATTCGGCATTTGATTCCAGCTTTATGTCGCCACCTAATTGTAAAAAGCTTGTTGAACCAGTAGTCTGAAGATAGGTTCCGGGACCCAAAGAATTTATCGGGAAAGCACGAATACTATTTGGACCACCACTAAAAAACTGTTTGCTGTAAGGCAATGTAGACGAGTTTAGATAGGAACTTGCTGCTCCGGCAAATACCCTGAAAGCTAACTTTTCATTCTGCTGTAGATTATAATAGATGCGACCATCAATGCTCAATTTAGCAAATTGAGAATAAATTGCACCCAGAATTTTGGACGGATTATCAGGTGTAGGCGCATCACCATTAACAATATTTATCAATGAAAAAAGGTTACCGGCTGTCTCAGCATTGACATTTACAAAGTATTGAAGTTTCTTCTTAGTAAGCATTTGTTCACTATAGGTAAACGAATAATTTGCGCCTGCAACGAACTGTTCTTCATAGCTTTTCTTCAGAAAAGGAATGGAGTCCAACAAGTTATTAAAAACAGTGGATCTGTTACTAATGGTTGTATTACTAATACTAATAGGATTAAATTCATGCTCTACCCGAATACTATTTTTCCATTTAAAACCGTACGAAAACTGTAAGGAGCCCATATTAAAATAATTCACCCTCTTCAAAAAGTTGTACGAGAGCGAAAAAGTTGTTTTGGGAACATAAATGCTGTTTGTGGGTCTTATGTTGAACGGAACCAGAAAACGCGGGAATGTCAACTCTATTTGTGGATTAATAGAATATGAGAATGAGTTGTTTATGACTTTACTCAACTGAGTTTCAAACGAACCAGACATACTTAAATTTAAAAACTCGGCTCCTTTAAATGTATTACGATCCAGTATACTTAGATTAACACGCGGCCCTACATAATTGTTTGACTTATAGATCATATTAAGTTCCGAACGGAAACTATACTTAGTCATTGGAGTCATCAGAACAGTTGCATCCAAATAGCCTTTAGCCGTAGTATCACTTTCGGAAAATTTTACCTGTACAAATTTAAAATTACCCATCGTCATCAATCTATTCAGGGTAATATTGTGATTCAGACGCGAATATATTTCATTTTTTCGCAGATAAACCGAATTCAAAATAACCTTAGGGTAGATATTCATATCTTCTTGTGTACCCATAAATATGGTATTTTTGTACATCAATGTATCCATTGTACTATCAGCCTTCTCATTTAATGAGTAATTCTGATTAACAAACACATTATTAATCCGATAAACCGTTTTTGCATTCTCCGGAACACTGTCTTTTAGGCTGAGCTTAAACGTAATGGCATTATTTACCATTGAAGTGTCTGCTTTAAAAAGCAAATAGTCAGGGTTGAAATAGAAATATCCTTTATTCTTTAGTAAGGCATCTATCCGCACACGTTCGGCTTTCAAAATATCCAGATTATAATCTTCACCGGCTTGTATGATAGAATTGTTCTTATCCGAAACAATAATACGGTTTAAACTATCATCTGAAATGTTGTAAGTAAGGTCTTTAATGGTAAACGGTTTATGAACATTGCTGGTGTAAATAACCGACGCTGTATGTTTCTTTTCAACTATTTCAAATGTGGTTTTACTATTAAAAATTCCAATATTAAATAGAGCCGCATCAATCACCGAGGCGGTTACTGCCGGACTTACTGCCGACATCAGAACTGGTTCTTGCCCACGCTTCTTTAACCATTTTTTAAATCCACTTTTAGGCGTTTCTCCTGCAACCATGTATGCCCACACTTGTGGACGTAAACCAAAGTAACTAGTATTTGGTTGAGGGCGAATAACTGATTCGATAGTTGGTCTGATAGCTCCTTTATGCACCTTTTTAGTTGACTCTATCTTTATTACCGCACCAGTATATAGTCGTTTGCCATCGGGCAAGCGTCCGGTAACTTTACACCCCACCAAAAGTAGAATACAAAAAACAAGGAATATGAGCCCCACAACCCACAAGAAAGATCTCTCAATCCATAATGAGGAATTGAGGTTACCTTTGTCAGTTCTGTTTAATTTGAATTTCATATATTGGTTGTATAAATATAGCATTAATTTATCCCACTTTTAATGAGTGGTGGTTTTCTTCTTTTTATTCAATTTGGAAGTCTGCGTAGCCGCTTTTTTTGTAGTCGCTTTTTTCTTTATATTTTCTACCTTTTTACATCTTTTGAAATCCTTCACATAAACCAAACCTATGCCGGTTTCAATCACCTGACCTTCAATTTCATCTTCGTACATATTATGCCTAAAACCTTTCAAACGGTAAGCACCATCATCGGATAATTTATACTCAACACTCACATCGCTGGTGATTTCACTGGTTGAATTCTGTTCGGTTTTATTGCTTTGCACTGCTACAGAACCTCCAAGCTGAACCGTTAGACGGTCGTTGAAAAGTTGCTTTTTCAAACCCACTTCAAGTTGCGGATTTCCTTGCAACTGTACATTAAAGTTTAAATCCACACCTTTCACTACCTTTGAACTTAATTGATTAAGCTGGGTCGTTAACAAATTACCCACAGTAGAACTAACCATGCTAGAAGTTAAATTCGTATCAGTTGTAAAAGGATTTTCCTGAACAAATCGGCTCAATATCAATAAAGCAAAGACCTGTTTATTTAATGCTGATGGATCTTCATTTAGCATAGTTAGTTTTTGATTTACAGCTCCTCCCAAAATACCTTTTTCTTCGGGCAGCAGTTGTATCTCAAATGTAATTTCAGGTTTCAGTATGGCTCCGCGTAGTTTTAGCACAACCAGAAATGGATATATTTGTTTATAACCAGCCTTTTCGGCGTCACTCAAATCCATTTGGTCGGCAACTAAATCGTACGGAGCCGTACGAACGGTGAAAGAAGCATCCAGACTTATAGTTGCATTCATAGGATCACCATTCCAGGTAATTGTACTTCCTTTGATAATATCAAATTTACGTTTCATTATTTGTTCCAGCGAAATCTGGTAACTACCTTCGTTCAGGTTATACGTTCCGGTAAGACTCATTTTTCCACTGCGATCCATGATAAAGCTTAAGGCTGCATCGCCCCTAACCACTAACGAATCGGAGGAAGTGGGATCCATTAATAAGCGTAAAGTTGCGCCTTTGTCCACTTCAATTATTGAGGAAAGATCGAATTTATAATCGGATTTCTGACTACTAGTTTTATCCTTTCTGAGTAAAATTGGAGTAAATACCGAAGAGTCATTAAATTCAATTACGTTCTCACCTTTATCGGAAGTGAGTTTGTCAGCGGGTACTGCGAAAGTAAAGTTTGACCCTTTTTGCATCTTTAACTGGGCATTTAAAACCGGTAAATTCAAAGGACCTGTTATATCAATTTTGCTGTCGATAATCATTCGTCCAAAAAACTCCTTGTTGTCCTTTGCAGTAGTGTTGAAAAGCAGAAAGTCGCTCGATTTCACATGTAAATCGCACACAAAATTAGATGAATCTTTCGTTTTTATGGCACCATTCACGGTAGTGGCGTGCTGATTAGCATCCAACAAGCTAAAATTATCAAAATAGACTCCGTTATGTTTTAATTCTATCGACTCATGTTTCATTTCCAACCTATTATTCAGGAACTTCGGATTTAAAAATGCATTATTGAATGTAAGTGTACCTGTTACATCTGGATTCTGAGGTTTACCTGTAACCAAAAAGCCACCGGTAACTGTTCCTGAACTTTCGGAAATCTCTCCCATAGAAAATGCTTCCACCGTTTTCATGGAAAGAGACTGAATATCTGTTTTTATGTTCAGCGAATTACTGCCGCCATTTGGAATAAAGTAACCATTGGCAGTTAAGTTATTGTCGGCACCAGATAGTTTGACATCCAAATCAAACCGTTCAGCAGTAGGATTTACAGCTTTTACATACAGATTGCCAATAGGAACATTGCGAATATTGAGGTTGAAAATATTGGCATCAGCAATAATTCCATAGGAGTTATTTATCCTTTTCAGCAATACATTTCCATCTACATTACCCTTAACAAAACTGCTATCTTTTTCCACAATGTGGGAAATATCTTCCAACTTAAAGTTTTTAATACCGATATTTAAATCATCATTAAATTTATCATTTACCGAAGCTATATTTACCTGACTTTTAGCATTTTTCAGAAATAAATGGTGAATCAAAAATCCGGGTTTTCCAAATTCCACATAATTATCGGGAGCAATGTCCCAACGATTATTCATTAGATAGAAATTAACCGGATCAAGAGCCAGCCTGTAGTTATCATTGTTCATAGTAATTTCCGACTGAACCAGCAATTTTTTACTCCCGCTACTGTCAATAGAGGAAACATTAGCCAACATTTTATTATCGCCTAGTTTTCCATCAAACAAGAAGTTCGTAAAGTTGATTTGTGCATTAGAAATACCTGAACTTGACAATTTATAGTCCAACGACTTAGCATCAGAATGCACATCAATTGCCAGGTCATTAATTTCAGTTGTTTCGTAAACAATATGCTTCATAAAAGCATTCAGTTTAAGTTCTTTCGTCTCACTATCAAAGCTTCCGGTAATACTTCCGGGTATAAACTCCGTTAGTCCGGGCAACAGAATTTCAGCTATAACAGGATGATTGTGTAGTTGAACATCAACCGTAAAATTAGTGGGTTCTGGTATCTTTTTAGGAGTTTTTACAGCAGTAAATGGGAAATAAGTATTGATAAATTGTGTTAGCACATCGGGCAGTGCAGCAGGCGATTTTGTTCCTTTGTATTTTAAATCAACAAAAGGACTTGATATATTAAATTCACTATTGTTCGGAGCATTAATCATAGATATCAATATAGAATCCAATGCATATTTTTTCCCATTATGATTTACGAATAAGCTATTAACACCGGCTTTTCCATTTAAATTATCAAGGCTAGCACCTCTAAAATCGGCAGTAGCATCCAAGCCAATACGTGTATCGTCTTTCGTAAAGTTCAGCTTTTGCAAGTCGGCTCCCTGCACATTCAAATGGAATTTATACCGTTCCTGATTAGGAGTCATATTCACCAATCCATCAAAGTCGAATACAGCATTTTCATCGTTTAAATTCACTTTGCCGTAAAACTCCTTGCCACTGGCTGTTCCATCAATAATAAGATGCTGATAATTATAACTGTTCAGATAAATTTTGGAAGCATCTGCCTTTATTCTTGCTTCCATAGTTTTTGGATCCAATCCATGGCCATCCACCTGAGCAGTTAAAGTCACCGGACCATACATTTTGCGGTTTTTTAGCAAAAGTCCCAGATCCAGATTATTGATATTCATATTGGCAGTAAAATTCTCCTTTGTATCTAAGGTTCCCACCAAATTCGCCGCTCCATAGGTACTTTTCATGCCTACAATTGTTCTAAACGACTTTATTTTACCATTGAAATTAACCAGTAGGGTCAAATCTTTTGGCAAACTAATACTTTGAGGAATGTAAGCTCCGGCTATCATCCGCAGATCTTTCTCTCCCGATTCAAGTTTTGTATTGGGAAAAATAAAATCGGCAGTTTCTGTTTTTGTCAGTCCAACAATTGTAAAATCAGTTTCAATCACTGTTTTGTCACCGGTTTTTATCACCACCTGTTTGCCTAGGAGCTTATTCACTTGCCCATTTACCCTACCACTTATGCTCGTGATATTCTGCTTATTTTTAAAGAAATCCAACGTCCCGAGTGCCGGAGCAAAATAAAGAATGTCAGCGTTAGTAAAACTGGATTTTTTCAGGTTGACGTTTAAAAACAGGAATGGCAATGAATCTTTCAACGACTGAAGCGACTCGTACCGAATGCTGGCGCTACCAATCAGCGTTGAATGAGTGGTAGCGGCTTTGACATTTTGGCCATTGATGGAGTGAGCGTCCATCCTGAAGTTAGTCTGAAACTGTGTGATAGCAAAGTTATTCTGATCAATAGCACTAAATTTAGTCACCAATACTTTTGTGGAATCTGATGAATAAAATAAATTATCAGCCAAAAGATTCAGATTGCTATATTTCAATATATTAGCATCAAATACCTTTTGAGGTTTAGGATGTTGCCCCACAGTATAGGCCAAAGCGTTATTGCTTAAATCAATGTGTTTTACAGTTACTTTCCAATTACTTTTCGGAGAATAGTCCTCCACTTTTGGGGTGGTATCAATTTTTATGGTAGAAATGGTTTTGTAGTGAATCTCACTTTCCGACAAGTAAACTTTGTCCATGTTTACCAATTTAGTTTGAAGATTTATCACTCCTTCTTTCAGTTCAAAACGCTTAATTGCCGCCAAAATGCTTTGTTTATTGACAGAATCACCAAAACTCAGGATGGAATTATTGATTTGAATATTGTTGGCTGACAGAATGGGCAATAAACTGGTCGACGGCTTCTTTATTGATGACCGAACAGCCTCTGAAAGAAGTACATTAGCTCTTAGTTTCTCAACCATTAAATCGTCAATAGCATAAACCGATTTTTCTAAATGGATTTCGTGAACCCTGAGTTCCAGTTTTTGGAGAGAAACGTTTACATTGGTTCCACCGAATTCATCATCATAACGAACCCGAATATTATTCAGGGCAATATTACCTACCGTGAATGTCCAAACAGAAGGAGTTTTTGATGTTACAGTATCTGTTTTGTTGCTACCGGAAAAAGCCGTTATCAAAAAATTATAATTGAAAAGCGAATCTGTTTTGGTACTGTACAAGTTTAGACTTAAATTCTCAAGTTCAACATTATTGACTGATATTTTATTGAACAACAAATCAGTAAGTGCAATATTGGCATTCAGTCTACCAGCAAAAATCAAGGTGTCTTTATTCAGATCCTCCAAAAAAAGACCCTCAACAATTACCGATTTTGGGAAGGAAATACCAACACGTTCTATCTCAACCCGGGTATGAGTTTTGTTGCTCACAAAAGTGGTAGCAGCACGTATAATTTTAGTTTGAACAGCCGGAATTTGAATAATACCTGCAACAATGAGGAATAACAGCACAAAAATAATAGCCACCCATAAGATGGCTTTTATTGTTTTCTTTACAATGGTGATGGGTTTTATCATCATTTTCTTTAGGTGTTACAACTATTTGCTGCAACATTAAAAATGGCTTTTAAGATTGGAGCTGCAATTTAGAAAAAATTATTTAAAATATGCTATAACAAACTCTTGTTTTTCTGTCAAAGTTAATTTATCTGTTGTTCTTATACCAATATCGATAGCATCAAAGTTATGATCAGCTTTTAGCAGGTTGGATAATTCATTTTTAGCATCTGTTGGGCCAAAGAGCAGAACATCACTGTAATTCCTGATTTCGTCGCTAATTTCTTTGAAAAATACAGATTGATTGTGAATTTGTTCTTTACTATGCAGCCTAACCTCGTGCGTATCTACGTTTACTTTTTCGAGTGCCACTGGTTTTATAACAATTTCCTTGGAAAAAAGGTTGTGGTTATAAATCTCGATTAATACAGCATTTGAATGATCCATCCAAACGCCCAATTGTTTATCTTTTTTCATACTAAAATCATTTTAAAATTGTTACGTATCTTTCGTTTTTTCTATTCTGACTCATAAATCCGAAGCCTGTTTGTGAGCGTATTAAGTTCATTTTGCATGGCATTTATTCGTTGCAATAAATAGCTAACAGTCTCAATACCTTCCAGGTTTATGTCCAGCTCATAATAAAAGCGAACATACTTTTCAAGCTCTAATAATTGGTCGGTGGCAATAAATCCGGAGTTTTCAACAGTTGTAATTTCTATCAATCCCGTTTGTTGCAACGAACTGATAAATGAAATATCGATATTGTGATTAGCACAAAAATCGTCAATTGCTACTAAATATTTTGTTTGCATAGTTTCTTCTTTTACTATAAACTATCTCTTAATTCCCGATATAATTCCTTCTGTTTTTCAGTCAGGTTAGTCGGTATTTTAATGTTATAAGTCACTTGTAAATCGCCGAATTGTCCTTCGTTTTTATAAACAGGAAATCCTTTACCTTTCAGGTTTACTTTTGTTCCGTTTTGAGTTTCGGGTTTTACTTTTAGCTTCACTTTCCCATCCAGCGTGTCGATAGTAATTTCTCCACCCAACACAGCCGTGTAAAAATCTAATTCTACATTTTCAAACAGATTATTGCCCAAACGCTTGATACTGGTATGATTGGCAACCGAAAAAGAAATATATAAATCACCATTTGGGCCACCATTTGTTCCGGCACCACCATGCCCGGTTATTTTAATCGTTTGTCCGTTTTCCACTCCGGCAGGAATGGTAATTCGGATATTTTGTCCATTTACCGTTAAGGTTTGTTTGTGCGTTTTGTAAGCATCAATCAGTTCCAAATGAATTTCGGTTGTATAGTCATCTCCCCTGTATTTGGCCTGTCTACCTCTTCCCGCTCCTGCTCCACCAAACATTGATTCAAAGAAATCGGAAAAATCACTACCAGCTGGTCCATCTGAGAAACCTCCACCACGCGAACGGGACGATTGCGCCCGCTGTTGTTGCTGTTGCTGTTGCTGTTCAAACTCAGCTCCATGCTGCCAGTTTTCGCCATACTGGTCGTATTTTTTCCGCTTCTCAGGGTCGCTCAATACCTCGTTCGCTTCATTTATTTTTTGAAAATTGGCTTTGGCATCAGCATTATTTGGATTCAAGTCCGGATGATATTTACGAGCCAACTTCCTATATGCATTTTTGACATCTTTAGGCGATGCCGATTTGTCAATTCCTAATATCTTGTAATAATCTACGAAATCCATAATGACTACCCCTAACCCCTAAAGGGGAACTAAATTAGTATCGATAATTATAAAAATAAAAAAACAAAAAAATATAGGATACAAATGTAACTTCAACTCCCTGCAATTTATCCCGACAAAGTATGAAGGGGTTTTGGAGTCTTATCTTCACTCTTTATAGCTTGGGTAATCCGTATAACCCTTCTCGTCGGCGGTATAGAACAAATCCGCTTTCAGCTCGCGCGACATAGGCCAGTGATTTTGCATACGCTTTACTAAGTCGGGATTGTTGATAAATGGACGACCAAAAGCAATTAAATCAGCCTGACTGTTTTCAATCTCAGCTTCAGCTTTGTCTCTATCGTATCCACCCGAAAGTATAAGTGCATTTTTAAAACGAGTACGAATAATTCCCTTTATTTCCGACGGAACTTCGGGAGCTCCCATGCTCGAATGATCCACTAAATGCAGATACACAATTCCCAGCTTATTTAATTCTTCGGCCAAATAAGTGTAGGTTTCTGCAATTTCCGGATATTGAGACATGTCATTAGCCACACCGTAAGGCGACAAACGAATACCTGTTTTATCTTTTCCAATAGCATTGGCAACGGCACTAACCACATCGAGCACAAAGCGGCAACGATTCTCAATACTTCCACCGTATTTATCGGTACGAATATTACTGTTAGGCGACAAAAACTGTTCAAGCAAATAACCATTAGCAGCATGAAGTTCCACTCCATCAAAACCCGATTCAATGGCATGTTGCGACGATACTACATATTCTGTCAAGGTCAATAACAAATCGTCATCGTCCATTGATTTTGGAATAGGGAAATCCTGTAACTGCATTGAGTCCGTCCACATTTGCCCGGAAGCTTTCACAGCCGATGGCGCTACTATACGAGCTCCTTCCGGCAAATTGAGCGGATGACTTATACGTCCGGTATGCATTAACTGCAAAAAAATGTGTCCTCCTTTTCGGTGTACAGCTGTAGTCACTCTTTTCCAACCATCTACTTGTACCTTACTAAAACATCCCGGAATACGGGCATATCCAAGTCCGTTAGGTGATGGAGCAGTTCCTTCAGTAATGATTAGCCCAGCACCAGCACGTTGAGCATAATAATCGGCCATCAATTCATTGGGTGTATTTCCAATAGCCCTGCTACGTGTCATGGGAGCCATTACTACCCTATTTTTCAATTCTATGCATCCTAATTTTATAGGAGTAAATAATTTGAATTCATTCATAATTTGCTGTATTATAATTTTTCAACATAATTTCCAGAACCAATACAACGCGAACTTTGCTGAGTATCAGCAACTCCAATGTTGTATATTCTATCGAAACAAAAGTAAAAAAGATGGGATAATTGTCTGTTACATAACTTCTGGAATAAATTACATAATTCACACCTCAGAAATTTGTTGTAAGTAGTTCCGACAAGATATTTATCTGGATATTATTAAGAAATACACCGTTAATGCTTCAAATTACTTAGTTACAAAAAAAAGGTTTATTTCATTACCCTCAATAATAATTGACAGCAATGAAATAAACCTTATTGTTAGATGTTACTTTATTATATTTTTGAAGAGCCTGTAACTTCCATTACCGACAAAAGGCATTTCTTTTCATCATCTATAAATACACCTTCCATATACACATAGGCTAACGGATGATTATTGTAGCCAAGTTGAATATGGCAGGTTTGTTTATAGATATTCATTAACACATTTTTTAGAAACTCATTAAATACTTCTTTAGACTCTTCAGATACAAAAAGCTTAAAATTACAATTTATCAAGCTAAAACGTCTTTCGCCAAGCATTTCGGCTGCCATAAAATTCAGTTCATCAATTGTACCATCAGTTTTAATTGTCAAAAATCCCATTGGTGCCAAATCATACAACATGGTGTATCTTTTCAATGCCAATTCTGTTGTTGCAGATGCTTCACGCAACTCCTCGTTTTGCATTTCCAGTTCTATTTGATGCACCTGTAACTCGTGTAACAGTTTCTTGGCATCATGTTCTGTTTCAGAATCCCTGTTCTTTTCTAGTTTTGTTTTCAGTGTTTTTTCTGCTTTAATTCGGAGTGACTGCGCATCCGAAAGATATTCTTCTGTATTCATTATTTGATTGTATTTTTAGCAATAAGAATCATTCCAGTAGGTATTTTGAGCGTATTGAGCAACACATTAACCGACCATTCAATATTCTGTAGATTTCCATTAGCAGCTATCACCTGCATCTGGCAAGTGGATTCGCCTCCTTCATTTAATAGTTTGCTGAGTTCGTTTTTTGTTTTTTTTTGACTTTCTTCAGGAACAAAAAGTTGTAAATAATCCTGCTTCAGAGCATCTTCTCGTTTTTTATCGAAAAACTTTTCGGCTACAATATTGTATTCCAGAATCTTCCAATCGGTTGATAATTTCACAATAATATCTGTCGATAAATTAAAGAGCAAACTATGCATTTGACGGGTTTCGTTCAGTTCCACTTCCAATTTTTTATGATCAGAAATATTGAAAAAAGTAATCACCAAACCATCAATCCTATCGTCGAAAGTACGGTACGGCATAATACGTGTTGAGAACCAACGTCCATCGGAAGTCGTAATTTGTTTTTGAATAAAAACCAATGTTCGTAACACTTCCAGCGCATCGGTAGCCAATTCCGGATAAACCAAATCAGAAACCTGATCGGTAAATGGACGGCCAATATCACTTTTTATTAATTTAAATATCTTTGTCGCCTGATTGGTGTATCTTCTAATATTCAAGTCTTTATCCAAAAACAAAGTGGCAATATCGGTACTGTTCAACAGATTTTTCATATCGTTATTAACACGAGAAAATTCGTCTACTTTCGACAGTAATTCGGCATTAACCGTTTGCAATTCTTCATTCAGACTTTGCATTTCTTCTTTCGAAGTTGTTAATTCTTCATTGGTTGATTGTAGTTCTTCGTTAGTCGATTGCAATTCCTCGTTGGTCGATTTCAGTTCTTCCTGAGAAGTTTGCATTTCCTCCAGCGTATTTTGCATCTGTTCACGTGCATGCTGCAATTCCTTTTCCAACTCCAATTGTTTGATGCTGTTGACCTGTTTTTTTTCACTTTGAATTTCAGTTACCAATGTTTTTGGAACATCTTGAAAAATAATCATTACCATGCCATTCAATGCTTCGGGCTTGTCAATCCATTGCAAGGAAACGTTTATGTATTGTGTACCACCATTTGTACCTACTTTTATATTGTGCAAAGTCACCAACTCTTTTTTTACTATTGCTTGCCGAAATGCAGCCGGAAACTCGTTTTGCAAACCATCGCGCAACATGGCGAAAATATTCATATTTGCCTTGCCAACTGCCGGTTCAAGATATTTACCCGTTCGTCCGCTAATATATACAATGTCACCTTTATCGTTCACCAAAACTCCTGGTGGAGAAAAAGACTGTAAAAGCAATTGATCAGCAAGTATTTGAATATTCGAGGTTGATTTTATTGGAATTTGTGGTTCAATATTCATTTGTTTGGATCTCGAAAATGAAGATGGAAAATCAAATAATTCAGGTGTTTGATTCGTAATGATACGTTGATAAATTTTTAATTTATTATCAATTGCTGTAAAAAAATGACTCTGAGCACCGAGTGTTTCGGCACTGCCAAGTACCATAAATGCTTCGAGATTGAGGCTATAATAGAACAATCCAAGCAGCTTCTTTTGCAACTCGGCATCCATGTAAATCAGCAAATTACGACACGTAAGAATATCAATTTTAGTAAAAGGAGGGTGCAAAATAATATTGTGTTTTGCAAACACCACCATTTCACGTATTTCGGTATTTACACGATAACCTTCATCGGTGGCAGTAAAAAAACGAGAAAGCCGTTTGGGTGAAACATCTGCAGCAATACCATCCGAAAACGTCCCTTTCCGGGCAGTTTCTATGGCATCATTATCTAAGTCGGTAGCAAAAATCTGTAAAAAAATACCACCATGCGGATTAATTATCTCCAATACTTCTTTAAATACAATGGCGAGCGAATAGGCTTCTTCACCAGTGGAACAACCAGCCACCCAGGCACGCAAAATTGACCCCTCCTGTTGTTTCGCTAAAATTTGGGGAATAACCGTTTCGGCCAATTTATCCCAAACTGCCGCATCGCGAAAAAAGTTAGTTACTCCAATCAACAATTCTTTAAACAGTATATCCACTTCAGTAGGATTTTCTTGCAAAAAACGTACATAAGAAGTAATTTTATCAATTTTATGAACACCCATGCGCCTTTCGATACGGCGATAAACGGTATTCTTTTTATATAATGAAAAGTCATTCCCTGTTTGGGTTCTCAAAATAATTATAATTTTTTCGAGGGAACTTTGATCTTTAATCTCAGTTTCATTATTTAATTCTATTACAGGCATATATTTAAGGAAAGCAAGTAATTTTAGAGCTAATTCATTGGCAGGTGCCACTATGTCCGGCAAAACAGAATCGATGGCGTTACGAGGCATACTATCATATTTTGCATCGCGTGGTTCCTGCACCAATACAATTCCGCCACGTTCTTTCAATGCCCGAATTCCGGCACTGCCATCCGAACCCATTCCTGAAAGAATAACACCTACACCCAGTTCTTTCTGGTCATCGGCAAGCGAACGAAGAAAAATATCAATGGGCAAACGAAGCCCTCTTGATTCAAGTGGGTCAAATAAGTGGAGCACACCTTTTAGAATAGACATACTTTTATTCGGCGGAATTACATATACACTGTTTGGTTTCACTTTTGTTCGGTCTTTTACCTGTGAAACCGGCATAATAGAAATTCGTTGTAATAATTCAGGAAGCATTCCAACCTGTGTAGGATCCAAATGTTGAATAACAATATATGCCATACCACTATTTTCGGGCACATTAGCCAAAAACTGTTCCAATGCCTCCAAACCACCAGCCGAAGCACCAATACAAACTATTGGAAACTTACCTGTGTCTGAATCAGAAATTTTTGTTTTCGAGACGTCAGTCTGTTTTATTTTCATTGAAGTTTTCTGCATATGTTTTAACCACCGCATTCAATTCATTTTAGCTCAAAAAGATTGCTTTTGTTATTTTACAAATGTAGACATAATATATTCGGATATGGGTATTTATCTTATTTATTATTAGGAAGTTTGAATACGGACTATACGCTCAATCTCAGTGATTAGCTCAACAGGCAATTTAGTCTAATTTGGAAGTATTTCATGAAGTGTAGTAACCGCTGTTCACAAGTAATTGACGGTTATAATTGCAGCTCCGACACCAACTGATAAGCACTTTAGCAAATAGATGTATGTACGAGCCCACCAGCTTAAGCAGACACATAAACTACAGGAAAATTTAGTAAATTCGTCCTTTTCATTTTAATCGTACTGTGCTAAACTTACGTTTTAATTTTTGAAAAAATCCATTTCCTCTTTTGCTTTCTATTTGGCCAATCAGAAAACCATAAGGTTTTAGCGATTCAATATGGTCACACACAATTTTAAACATGCCGATAAGTGGAATAGCCAGAAAAATTCCCGCGACACCCCAAATTAATTCTCCAAGAACTAATGCTACAATGGTTGTGAATGCGTTTATTTTCACTTGTGGCCCTAAAATAATCGGACTTAATATCCATTCCTGAATAAGTTGTACAAGCATATAAACACCAATAATACTTGCTACTAGAGGTAATCCTGCTCCCTGAACAATAGCCCCCAAAACGGTAAGTGTGGTTCCCGTCAGATTGCCGATAAATGGAACAATTTCTAATAATCCGCAGAGAATGGCAAAAAACAGTGCATTCTTTACTCCTATCAGACTAAACCCAATGCCATACATTATCCACAAACACACAATCATTTTTGTAAGACCAAACAAGTATTGTTGCGACACATTTGTAATGCTCGAAAGCATTTTTCTCATTTCAGTTTGTTGAGCTGGATGAATAAGTTTAAGAATAAACCGTCCGATATGTGTCCGAAAATACAGAAACAGAAAAATATAAGCCAGCACCAGTATAAAATTGGTAATAATAGAAGCGAACGAACCCGCCAAGACTTGCATAATACCAGTTACAGAAAGTTGCTCCTTACCCAGCATCTCCGACTGTTTATTAGCAGTTATTCCAAAATTCGTAAAAATGTATCGTTGGACGTGATTGACAATTTCAACTATTTTTCCCGACAGCATGGAAAATTCTTTCGTCAATTCGTTTATTTGCCATATCAGCAGCGCACCCACTCCGGCAATTGTTATGAGCAACACTAACAAACAGGTAATTACAGCAACTGCTTTAGGAACCTTTCTTTTTTCCAGCCATTTACATAATGGTAAAAAAAGTGTAGCCGCGATGCCTGCAATACATAAAGGTATGAGAAATCCTTTGGCAAAGTACAATCCTCCTACCACTAGAAATAATAGAAGAAGTTGATGAATAACAGACTTTGATGAAATTGTCATATGATTGATTTCACTTATTGGTTACAGTTTGTATTATTTTCTTCGCAATATCTTCGGGCGAAAGTACAAAGTCGATATAGCCACTCGCAATTGCAGATTCGGGCATATCGGGTTGACTAGCTGTTTCGGGTTTTTGTGCAATGGTAATTCCACCCGTTTCCTTAATACTTTTCAGGGCATCGGTTCCATCACCGTCGTATCCCGAAACTATTACAGCAATCAGTTTACCATCCCAGTTTTCGGCCATCGAATGCATAAAGACAGTAATCACATCGGGCCAGCCCCAGGGCTTTGATATTGGTTTTAATCTAAACTCGCCATTTAGCACATGTAAATCGCGCTTCGAAGGAATAATAAATACGTGATTAGGTTCGATGTCCAGTTTTTCGGTGATTAGTTCAACCGGCATTGGGGTGTATTGTGGCAGAATTTCATGAAGCATAGTAGCCACTGTACGTAAATGATTGACTATGACAATTGCTACACCCATATCAGCCGGTAAATGTTTCAATAAGCGGATATAAGCATCCAATCCACCGGCTGAACCACCGACACATACAACTGGAAAACTATTGGCAAATGGTTTTGTTTTCATGGTTTATAAATTTTATAAATTCGTTTTTAATTCAGGTATTTACTCACCATTGATTTTAATAATTCATCAAAACGAGTATGAATATCCAGATCGACATATTCATCATTAATCAGTTTAAATTGATATTTACCGCCAAAATAATCCTAACATAACCCTAGTTATAGCGACACGTGACTTTTGAGTTCAACTAATTTGTAAATTTCAAACCAAATAATTGTTGACATTCCTGCCAAAATACAAATAAGAACATGTACCAATGTAAGTTTGCCAAATTGAAACAATTCTATGAAAAATGGCACGTTTAATATCAGCACAAGGAAAAAAATAGCACCACCAACAACCCACAGAACAGCTTTATTGGGCGTGGCAATTATTTTGAATATATTATCTGTCCACGAACGGTTGGTAAGAATAACAGCTATATTGGAAATAATAAGGGTAGTAAATGCCATTGTTCGCACTTGATTTGGGGAGTATGAAAAATATAAACCACCTAAATAAACCGCCATCGTAACTATCAGAATACCAACCCCCTGCAAACAACTGAAAATTATTTTTTTAGCTCCAAAAAAAGGTTCATCCAACTTCTTAGGTGGGCGGCTCATTACGTTATCCTCTTCTTTTTCGGCTTCGAAAATAATGGAGCAAGCTGGGTCAATTATTAATTCCATAAAAACAATGTGTACCGGCCAAAGAATAATGGGAAGATGAGCAATTAAAATAGGAATCAGCGATAATCCGGCTATGGGTACATGAATGGCAAACGTATATCCAAAAGCCTTTTGGAGGTTATCGAAAATTCGTCGTCCCATGCGGATAGCTTCAACGATGGATGAAAAATTATCGTCCATTAATACCAACGAAGAGGCTTCACGTGCTACATCTGTTCCTTTTTTACCCATGGCAATGCCAATATTAGCCGATTTAAGCGCAGGAGCATCGTTTACACCATCTCCAGTCATTGCCACTATTTCGCCATTACGCTTTAATGCTTCTACAATTTTTAGTTTTTGTTCGGGAACCACGCGTGCAAAAACATTAATTTCTTTTATTTTTTGACGTAATTCAACTTCAGAAACAGCTCTTAACTCATCGCCTGTCATACATTTATCGGGATTCTCAAGTCCAATCTCCATAGCAATATGTTGCGCCGTGACCGGATAATCACCGGTAATCATAATTACCCGAATACCGGCCTTATGGCACTCACTTACAGCTTGTTTTACGTTACTGCGGATAGGATCTGAAAGTCCAATCAGACCTATAAAATCAAATTTGAAATCGTGCTGAATATCGGGTAAGCCTTTGGTGCTGATTTCCGATTTTGCAACGCCTAAAACGCGTAGTCCATTGGATGCAAGTGCTTGAACAGCTTCCGATAAACGTTTTTTTTCTTTTGCTTCCAAATGACATAATTCGAAAATGGCTTCCGGCGCTCCTTTGGTGGCAATGCTTTTTTCTTTTGTACTTTTTTGGGAAAATACCCTCGACATAGCCAGCAATTCCTTGGACAACGGATATTCCTTTATCATTTCCCATGTTTTGTGAATATGTTCTGTTCCTTTTAGTTGCATTTTGCCCATTTCGGTAATGGCTTTTTCCATAGCATCAAATGGGTTTGTTTGACTGGATAAAATACCAAATTCCATGACCTCATGGAAATCTTCAGGCAGTAACTTTCCATTTTGTACATCTATAAAATCTTTTCCGTTATAAAGTTGCGTAACCGTCATTTTGTTTTCGGTAAGCGTTCCTGTCTTGTCGGTACAAAGCACGGTGGCCGAACCAAGAGTTTCAATAGCCGACGGATTACGCGTCAACACTTTCTTTTTAGACATACGCCATGCCCCAAGCGCCATGAAAACGGTGAGGATAACAGGAAATTCTTCGGGTAACATAGCCATAGCCAATGTTATTCCGGCTAAAAACCCATTTATCAGGTTCCCGTGGGTAAGTGTGAAACCAACAACTACCAACACACAAAGTATCGCAGCAATAATGGTTACTTTTTTTACCAACGACCCCATTTCCTTTTTCATTCGGGTGGGTTCATCTTTTACATCTCCCAATGCTTTACCAATTTTACCAATTTCGGTGTTAATGCCAATGCTTGTAACCCGTGCAATTCCATTGCCTTGCACTATCATGGAGCCGGAATATACAAACGGTAAATCGTCGCCACCGGGCTGAGTGATTTCCAGCTTTTCGTCCCAATCGCTTTTCCGAACCGAGACAGATTCACCCGTAAGTAAGGATTCATCGACCAGCAAATTAACCGATTGAATGACGGTTGCATCGGCTGGAACACGATCACCTTCCTGTAAAATGATTAAATCGTCCGGCACCACTTCAACGCCTGCAATGCGCACTTCCACACCATCACGTATCACCAATGCGCGCGGACTAGCCATATCTTTGAGTGCATCGAGTGCTTTTTCAGTCTTTTTTTCCTGAAAAAATTCAATGCCCATAATTACGAAAACAAAACACAAGAGCATAATGCCTTCCCGTAAATTTCCCAATACCAGATACAAACTACCGCAAGCCACTAACAAGATAAACATGGGTTCTTTTATAACTCCCAATGCTATGGATAAAAAGTTTTTGGGTTTGGAAGATGGCAACATGTTTAATCCTTCAGAGACTGATTTCTTAGCAGCCTGAGCAGTAGTTAAACCTTTTAAGTTGTCGGGAATAGTAATCGTATTTAGTTTTTCTTTTTTCATAGTGGATTGACCCCCAACCCCATAAAGAGGGCTTTTATAATTACTTTTAATGAATAATTTCTTAAAAAAAACCACATCTTTAGCCCACTTTAGGGGGTATCGGAGTCACTTTTGCAATTTCGGTTGGTGCAACACCACGCGAAAACATATTGGCATAAGCATGTGTAAATTCAGCACCGTACAGCACAATGATGGACGAATAATTTACCCAAAGCATGATTAATATTATGGAACCTGCTGCACCATAACTGGTAGCAGGATTTGCTTTTCCAAAATACAAACTCAATGCGAATTTTCCTATCTCAAATAGTAAAGATGTGACAAATGAACCAACCCATACATGCCTCCATTTAATTTTAGCATCGGGCAAAAATTTAAACATAAGAGCAAATAATATAGCCAGAATGAATAAAGATAACCCGATGTTGAGTATTTGTAGTATTAGGAAAAATGAATCGGAGAAATGATGGGTCAGCCAAGTTCCAAAAGCAGCAATCAATGCCGAAATAATAAGTGAAACAATTAGGAGAAACGCTATGGAAACTATTAACCCAAATGAAAACAAGCGAATGCGAATAATATTCCAGATACTCGATTTCGTTGTGTCCAGTTTTACCTTCCAAACTGCATTGAGTGCCGTTTGAAACTCGGCAAACACACCAGTTGCCCCAATAATAATAGTGATTATGGCAATTATCGTTGCCAAAACGGAATTTCGAAGTCGGCTGGCTTGCACAATCATATCTTGTATTTGTCTGGCGGTATCGACTCCCATGGTAGACGTAAATTGTGCGGCCAATTGATTATTAACAGCCTCCTTTCCAAAGAAATAACCAGCGAGCGTAATAATTACCACCAACAATCCCGGCAACGAAAAAATAGCGTAATAGGCAATAATTGAGCTTTCCCTAAAAGGATCTTTCTTATACCATTCTTTAAATGCATTTTTTAATACGGTAAAAACCTTTTGAATATGAGTTCTCATTGGCGGTCTGATTTCGTAATACTAAAATTGTTCCTCAACCGAGAGCGTCCTTATCAATTCATCACAGAAAGCATCAAGGTCGGTAGGTGTGCGACTGGTAATAAGGTTGTCGAAATGAACCACTTCATCGTCCACCCAGTTGGCACCGGCGTTTCTCAAATCAGTTTTCAGTGCAGGATACGATGTCAAAGTGACACCTCTCAGCAAACCTGTTTCAATCAACGTTTGCTGACCATGACATATGGCTGCCACCGGTTTCCCCGATTCCATAAAATCTTTTACAAAGCTCACAGCCAGCTCATTTTGTCGCAACTTATCAGGATTCATCACACCACCAGGTAAAACGAGGGCAGCATAATCGGCAGGATTTGCATCAGCAAGCACCACATCTACTTTCACATCAATTCCCCAATCAGTAAAGTTCCATCCCTTTACTTTGTCAGGTTCCGGTGATATCACATGTACGGTAAATCCTTCGAGCTCTAATGCAGCTTTAGGCACAGTAAGTTCCACTTGTTCAAAACCATTTTCGGTAAGGATGGCTACCTTAGTATCTGTTAGTTGGTTCATGATATTTTTATTAATTTACTCATTATTATCGCAATACAAATCTATGAGTATTCGGCAGGCACATTGTTATACAACTTTAGGAAAGAGTTACATTATTCACAGGTTTTGGGAGCTTGGATATAATGGTTGAAATATTGCTAAAGAGTAGCCTGTCATTATAGTTAGCAAATTAACAAACACATAAGACTTTATTCAGATTAATTTATTATAGAGTTGAAAACAAAAGACTTACCACTAAGTCACTAAGGACACAGAGCTACACAAAGTTTAAAACTTCTGATATTTTCTGTTGCTAAAAACATAAAGAACACGAAGAATAAAACATGAATGTTTTATTCTTCGACCATTCTGAAAATCATTGATTTAGAATAATAAAAACACCTGTGTTTTTATCTTAGTGACCTGTATTTATAAGAATCACTAAGTGATTCTTTGTGTACTTAGTGTCTTAGTGGTTGCTCTTATCTATTTGATTCTTATTTTAATAACATTTTATTTAATATAAACGCTATAGGATTCAGGAAGATATTCATCCACCTAAAACTTATCAACAAGCGGGAATATTTAATGTTCCAGCTTGTTCATTTAACGGTTAAATTCAGTTACTTTGTGAGTATGAAAGCAGAAATTCTCGAAAAGCTACAAACCCTTGCTGAATCGGCTAAGTACGACGTTTCGTGCTCATCGAGTGGCACTACCCGAAAGAGTACACCGGGAGGAATTGGCAACACTGCCGGTTGGGGGATTTGCCATAGTTTCACCGAGGACGGTCGCTGTGTATCGCTGCTTAAAATCATGCTCACCAATTACTGCATTTACGATTGTGCCTACTGCATCAACCGCCGCAGCAACGATTTAAAACGGGCTACATTTGCCGTGGAAGAATTGGTAGAACTGACCATTGAATTTTACCGCCGCAACTATATTGAAGGACTTTTTTTGAGCTCTGGTGTAATCAATAACCCCGACTACACCATGGAACGTATGGTACGGGTAATAAAAGAATTGCGTACAACCCATAAATTCAACGGTTATATTCACATGAAAAGTATTCCCGGCGCCAGTCAGCAATTGGTGCACGAAGCTGGTCTGTATGCCGATCGTATGAGCGTGAACATAGAAATTCCCACCGAGCAAAACCTGAAAATGCTGGCACCCGAAAAAGATCATGAAAGCGTTTACAAACCAATGCTTTTTATCCAACAAGGGGTTTTGGAAAGTGCCGAAGAGCGACTTAAACATCGCTCGGCTCCTCGTTTTGTTCCGGCTGGACAAAGTACACAAATGATTATTGGTGCAACAGACGAAACCGACAAACAAATTTTGCAAACATCCGCCGCATTGTACAATCGCCCCAGCATGAAACGCGTGTATTATTCGGGCTATATTCCGGTAAACTCGTACGACAGCAGGTTACCATCATTGAAGCAAACTCCACTGGTTCGCGAAAACCGATTGTACCAGGCCGATTGGCTGCTGCGCTTTTACGAGTTTGGAGTGGATGAAATTGTGGACGAAAAGAACCCCGATCTGGATCTGGAAATTGACCCAAAACTGGCATGGGCACTGCGCCATCCCGAGACATTTCCGGTAGACATAAACAAAGCTGACTATACAATGATTCTTCGCATCCCGGGCATTGGGGTAAAATCGGCAAAACAAATTATTTTTGCCCGCCGATACTGCAAATTGAAATCTATTGACTTGAAAAAGATAGGGGTGGTTATGAAAAAAGCTCAGTATTTTATTACCTGTAATGAATTAGCGGTTCGGAATGTAAGTGACACTTCGCCGGAATATGTCAGAAGGGTGCTTACAGAGAAAAAGTTACCAAAAGGGAAAGAAGACCCGAATCAATTATCACTGGTTTTTGACGCATAAAAAACGGAGAACAAAAAGTAACGGAATGCTTTTCCATTAAGAGTTTATGATTATTTTTCACTACGACAAAACATTCGAAGGCTTACTCACAGCTGTGTTCGACGCCTATAACCGAAAGACTTTCCCCGACAAATTAATGGGTATGGAAGATCTTGAACCGTTGTTTGTCGACGAGAGTTGTACTGTGACCACCGATGAGGAAAAATCGGGTCGGGTGTGGAAAGCCCTGGTAAAAAAACTACAGCAAAACACGCTGAACATGCTTACTTATGGTTGGCTGTCGGAAACAGCCAACAGCGACGAACTTCTTTTTCGCTATATTCGTAAAACCATTGACAGCAAACAGTCTATAGAAACAAACTTTGCCGACGATGATGTTTTGCAACTACAGAAACTGGCTCAAAAAGTAAACCATGAGAAACACCGACTGATTGAATTGGTACGCTTCCAAAAAGCTGCCGACGAAATTTTCTTTGCGCCGGTATCGCCTGATCACAATAGCTTACCCCTCACTATTGACCATTTTAGAGATCGCTTTTCCGACCAGAAATGGGTGATTTACGATACCAGACGAAATTATGGTTTTTACTACGACCTGAAAACAGTGACAGAAATGACGCTCGACAGCACCGATTTATTTCCGCAAGGCAAACTCGACGAAAATTTAATGGCTGAAGATGAAAAACTCTATCAGGATCTTTGGAAAGGTTATTTCAAGGCAATGACCATAAAAGAACGAATCAACCTGAAACTACAGCGGCAACATTTGCCCAAGCGATATTGGAAATACCTAACTGAAAAACAATAAACGAGAACCTGAATTCAGACAGATTTATAAACACAAAAAATCCCACGGTTTACGCAGGATTTTCAAAAACAGATGCTGGAATGTTTTATTGCAAAGCTAGTTTCTCAACTTCAGTCCAGTTAACCACACTCCAAAATGCTTTGGCATAAGCAGCCCGCTTATTTTGATACTTAAGATAATAAGCATGTTCCCACACATCCAGCGTAAGTAAGGGTTTACCTTTCACATCGGCTACCGACATTAGTGGATTATCCTGATTGGGAGTAGATGCAATGACTAACTTGCCTGCATTATTCTTTATCAACCAAACCCAACCGGAGCCAAAACGTGTTAAGGCAGCTTTCTCAAACTCAGTTTTAAATGCATCTACGCTTCCAAAATTATCAACCAACAGTTTTTCCAACCGTGGCGACATATTGGCTGTGCCCGGTGCTGCCATTATCTTCCAGAAGAAGCTGTGGTTGTAAACGCCTCCCCCATTATTCCGAACGGCAGTCTGAATATCTGCAGGTAACTCATTGGTATGCTGAATAAGTTCCAACACATCTTTTTTATACAATTCGGGATATTTTTCCAGTGCTTTGTTGAGGTTACTGACATAAGCGGCATGGTGCAAATCGTGATGAATGTGCATGGTTGTGCTATCAATATAAGGTTCCAAAGCGCTGTATTTGTAAGGAAGATCGGGCAATTTGTATTGTCCAAAACTGAATGCAGTTGCACAAATAACCAATAATAATGTAATACTTGTCTTTTTCATTTTTTTATTTTTGTTTATAAGTTTTGCTTATATAACAAGTTGTCGATTTGATTGTTTATTTTATCGGTTTTATTCTTTCAACTATTTATTGATCAATGTCAGAGCAGTATTCACTGCATCGTACATCGAAGTTGCATTTTCCGTCAGGTAAATGATTTTTTCTTTTTATCCACTTTAAGTGCTTCGAAACCAGACACTACATCAAACAATTCTTCATCAATGGAGCTTTGGCGCATGCTATTGAACTTGTGGATAATTTCATCCAGTAATTCTTCGATATTTTTTTCAGCTCGTTGCATAGCGGCAAGGCGACTTACATTTTCGCTGTTTAGCGATTCAGCACAAGCTTTGAACAATGAGGTAAACAGATAGGCATGGGTAAGTGCCAATAAGGTTGGACGTTTTCCGCCAATCACCTGCGGAATTTTATTGGTTGGCCATTTCAGTATGGTGAGCGATTGCCTCCATTTTTCATCCAAAGGCAAAAATCGTTACATTACAGCTTCATATCTAGCACCTGACTTCGGCTGATTATGAAATACATACACTTCATTCGTATTTCCCTGATCAAAACTCTCCTCACTTTTCACTAAAATGTTCTGAACTAAAGGTGTAATTGCATTCACCGAGCTCGGAACAGAAAAAAGCTTTGACGTATTATAACCCATATCTTCAAGCAGCAATTGAATTCGTTCGCCCACTGCCCATATTTCAATTTTCCCGGGTATCTCTTTCAACGATTTAGATACAAACTCGGTAAGAGAATCATTAAATTGCCCAACCAGACCTTGATCCGAACCAAAAACGACTACATAAGTTAATTTATCTTCGTTCCGTTTTGTTTCATTCTGCTGATAAATACCTTCTATGTTTTCCTGCCTGAAATAAGCAATGATCCCTAACGCAATGGTACGGTAGTAATCGCCCAATGAACTAACTGCCAGTTCGTATTGTCCAATATTTGAAGCAGCTACAGCTTTCATTGTACGAACTACAGATTTAATTTCCTGAGCTCCTTCTAATTTTTGTCGTAAACTTTCTAAGGTGTCCATTATTGCTTGTTTTGATCCGGTTCAGTTTTAATTTGAAATGGAACCAGAATATTAGCCGCCATTTTGGAAATAGCGTCTTTGTCCGAATCGCTCAATTTAGTATCTGAAAACAACCGTTTCTGAATTTCAGTCGGAAGATCTTTATTGGTTTAATCAACAAGGCTTTGGCTTCTTTCATTTTTTTTAAAACTTAATATTAACTAGTATTATAAAATCAGTTTTCTTGTAATGCTGTATTTTTTGTAATTCACTTTCACCAAATATAATCCTGATTCAAGTGTCTTATCTATAATTGTAGTGCTATTTATTATTTGTTGATTAACTATTTTCTGTCCAATAGAATTATAAACAGAAACAGTCTTATTATTTTTCAATTCGTCTTTACACAGAATAACAATATGATTATTTATATTCTTGAAAACGAGCGCATTTTGGTTTATTCGTGTAATAACATCATCAGTTACTGAAGAGGTCGAACGGAAAATAATACTAAAACGATCAACCGTATTAGTAGCTGACGAACTAAAATTATATGCATCACCGAATGTCAAGTCGGTCTCCACATTTTCCCGTTTATCTAACAATATCAATTTAATATCCGAAGGAATATTACTAAACTTATTGGCTCTGATACTAAACTCATTGGTTGTAAGGGTCATAAACCCAAGAGCTAATTCATTGTCAAAATTAATTTTCTCCATTCCATTAATTACAACTTTTTCGCTTCCAACCATCGTATATATTTCGGGAATTGAATTATTGTTATTACTCATTTTTGGTGAATCGTAATCATCGAAACCATCTGTAGCTTTATCATTAAAATATAAAACCGTTTCGTCGGCATTGATACCATTTGATATTTGCAAGCGCACAATTTGATTGTCAGTGACAGATGCCGGAACTTTTAGACGATTTGAATTGATTCCATGTAAACGCATCGGATTATTCAAAGTCAATGTTCCCCCTCCTATATTTGCCCTCACCCAAAAAGCCTGCATAGGTGGTACGATCCCAGTTACATCACCCGGTACGCCAATTTCATCATCTGCATTATAGGTTTGAAATACATATTCATTTCCAACTACAGTGCGGTACCAAATTGTTGAAAATGTATTTGCACTTGTAGCTATAGCTTTTGTCCATGCTAAATGTGATGGATATGGATTTCCAACTAAGTTGAAACCTTCTTTTGTTTGACCAGTTGTACGACTTAGATGGATAGTTTGCAAACCATCATTCAACACGCCTGTGAAAGTAAGTATAGGATTTACATTTACAGGTGAAATAGCTATATACCCTTTTAGAGGCGTAAGTGTTGAACTTTCGGTTGGCCATGGATTTGAAGAACCGTGTATTTCATCATAACCTACCATATAACTCCCTGTTGAGTCATTAATGGAACTGGCGGTTGCATCCGCCACGGGACTGGAAATATACCAATTTCTTGCTGTAGTAAGTTGTTGTTTAACATGGGTTATTGTTGCATTTGTTATTCCATTAGTCACATAAGTTCCTGTTCCGTTGGTAAAATCACTGAGTATATTAAAAATATCAGCTGTTAATATTTGTTCAGAATTTAACGTAAGATGCGCGCCGGGGTTAATACTTAGAATTGAAACGGTTGCGTTGTTGGTAATAGTTACCGTATGCCCGTTGCATATATTGACAGAAACGGCATTCAATGTTGGTATCTCAACGGCATTAATCCAATTTGTACTATCCGACGAAGATTCCCAAGTCTCGTTTGCATTCCAGTTACCCAAAACGCGGGAACGAAAATATGAAGGAATCGTTACTATATTGTTGTGCAGCGAAATTGCTCCCGCCTGTGAAAGTCCTCTTCCAAAGAGTGTTGAACCTTCTAAAAGATTGATTGCACCGTTGACAATTGCTGTGCCTCTGAATACTGAATTTACACCTAAATCGAACTGACCGTTAATTTGCCAGTAAACCTTACTTAATGAAGCTGAATTAATCAGTAATATTGTTGTATTAGATCCAGTTGCAAATGCACCACCTATCCTGATAATAAATAAAGCATTCGGATTACCTTGCCCATTTAGGGTTAAAACTCCATCAGCACTTAATGATGAAGCAGCACCTGTATTATAAACCCCGGGAGTTAGAATCAAGCCATCTAATACCGTATTGATAACTGCACCACCCTGATTCAAACTGCTATATGCAACAGCCACATCTATTGCAGCTTGAGCGGCAACCGAACTGCTCGGCAAGAATTTATTTCCATATAAAGTTCCCGGTGGAAATGCGGCAAATGTACCGGCATTTGTACTAACATCGCCTATTACAGTTGAGGAGGTTCCCAGCTCGTTAAATGCACCTATAGCTGTAAATAAAGCAAATTCGGAAGTTAAACCCAGTGCAGGCATTGTTTGTCCTATAGTTACATTTAGCACTAAGAACAACAAGGCAACTATTAAATTAAACGACTTCCGTTTCATTTGATTGAGTTATTTCTGAAAGGTATCAGGGTGTAAAGTTTATTATTAAACTTTGAAACAGTATTACATAATTTTTAAAATAAGTTGCATAGTTCACTCAATTAGTCTTGATAATTATTTAGGTGTCCATTATTGAGTATCCTCCGGTCTGTGTTTCTTTGGGCGATTGGTTTGGAACCTCAGTTGGTTTTTTGTTTGTTTCGTCTTTCATAATTTTGGTGTTTACTATTTCTGAAATATTTTTCTGAAGTGAATTAAATACGCTGAAATGCTTCAGGCTACTTTATATCCATTGGCTGTAAGTTCGATGCCACTGATGATTTCGCGCTCATTTTTAAATTGAAAATGAGTCTCTGTGCCGAGTAATTCAGTGACCGTTTTTTGGATTTCAGTTTGCTATTTTTTCGGCAAATCAAATGCACTTCGATGGCAGCTTCATTATTTTCTCCGGAGTGAAGCAGTGTGTTAATGGGAGGTAAGTTATCTTCGAACCACACATCTACAACGCTACCCCTAACAGATATAATTTTACCCTGATTTGAAAGATTGTTTTTATGTTTTAGTGTGGTCTCCATTTTAGACGTTATTATTTAATGTGGTTTTAAAATACTGAATTAGTAAAGTCTATCTTTAATGTTTTCAGGAGTAGCAGGATAAACCAATCCATAATCATTTGATAATAACTCTTTGTCCTTTTTTTTGTATTCCAACTGCTTTAGAAGATGTGTAATGAGAGCAATGCGAGTGTGCTTTTTCTTATCGGCGGACACCACATGCCATGGAGAATAGCTGAAATTGGTCTTTAGCAACATCTGATCCCGGGCTTCCGAATAGTCTTTCCAATACTTGCCAGCCTCTTTATCAATAGGACTAATTTTCCACTGTTTCAGTGGGTCTTTCTCACGGTCTTTCAACCTTTTTTGTTGTTCCTCCTCACTAATATCCAGGTAGTATTTCAGAATGATAAAGCCTGCATCCACAAGCATCTTTTCAAACAATTCAACTTCTGTAAAAAAAGATTTATATTCCTTCTCCGAGCAAAATCCCATCACTTTTTCAACACCCGCACGGTTATACCAACTTCGGTTTAGAATGACAAACTCGCCTGACACAGGCAACTGAACGGAGTAACGTTGGAAATACCATTCACGCTGTTCCCTATCGGACGGTTTGTTCAATGCCACCACCCTTGTTTCGCGGGGACTAAGGTGTTTGATAATTCTTTTTATCGTTCCGTCTTTACCGGCTGCATCTCTTCCTTCCAGAATGACAAGCAGTTTGAGATTGGAAGATATAATCTCCTTTTGCAGTTTAACCAACTCTATGTAAAGCTCATGTAATACTTTCTTTTTGTTTTTCATACGATAAATATTAACAAGCCAATTTCAGACTTCTTGTGCATTAATTCTCAATCACCCATTTCCTTGCTTCTTCGATTTCTGCGTTTTTAAAAATGCGAACTTCACAAGGAATAAGATGCCCAAAGAATCTTGCCATGGCATTTATCATTTCATGATCGGAAACAATGGCTATTTTATCAAAAGATGAAAAATATTTAATGCCAATCTTAGCGTCATCAAGCATTGCCCCTAAACTTAATCCATCAAATGTGCTACCAAGATGGTATAGCAGTTTGATGGTCTTGTTTGCTTTTAATTTTTCTTCTATAAGAGGAATTAATACATTCTCATAATCTGCTCCTGTAATTTTTCCTTCGGCAGTAATATCCAGTACGTTGACTGGCAAACCTTCTATTAAACCTATCATATATATTTAATTTAAAACAAATTACACTTCTATTTCGAATTTCTCATTTATTCTTTAAATACTATTTAGCTACTTTTGCTTTTTATTTTTCAATACATGAAGCGACGGTTTTTTGCCCTCTTGTTTTAACTTGTAATTATCACTTATTATCCTAACAATCATAATAACGATTATTACAAGAATAATAAAACCTATCATCCAACCCAACCAATATCCATGTCCTTTACTTATTACGAGCCTTAAACTATCACTATATCCATTCATCACTATTTTCTTTTATTGAAAATGCTTTTATCAATCATTCTATTTAATCCTCAGTTTACAAATGTACAATTCGATATCGCCAATAATGTTACACTTTTCTTTTGGAAAGTTACATGTTTCATACTTTCTCAGTTGAGGAATCGGCAACTCCTTCCGATGGTAAAATATCCGGTAAATCAAGACGTGCCACACCAATTCTGGCATCTGCCATTCCGTAATATACATCGAAACGATTGGGCATGCCAATATCATCACGCCTATCAATGCCGGTAGGGAATACAACATTTGGTACTACACCATCAAGTTCTTCGGGCAACATAGGATGCAACACTGGATGTACTGAACTATAGAGAATAGTTTGCGGATGTTCTTTGGAAAGAACCATCACTCCGGCCGAATAACAGAGATGTTTTGTTTCATCTTCAGGGCCGGAAACCTCGCTTACACCATGATAAATGATTAACCAGCCGTGCTTAGTAAGAATGGGCGGAGTTCCACCACCAATTTTAAGCCGTTCCCAAGGAGAGACCGGTGTAGCAAGCCTAAAATGCGAATTAAACAAACCAAGCTCGTGTATATCAATGCTTTCTTCTGGCATGGGCAATAAGAAATCCACATACTTTCATGAATAATATCCACCTTTCTGGTATCTGCTTTTTTCTCTGTTTCTTCAGGGCGTGTATGCGGGAAAAGCGGCCTATGAATCATGGCCATTTGCATTTTACCTGAATGATTGGGAATGGCAATAGGAAAAAGCGAGGCATCTTTATTGTCGACAGGAACAAAATCAATCCCGAGGAATGAATCAAAAATTGCAAGTCCCAGCCGTTTCCAATGAATCAGGTCTTCCGATGTGGCAAAGGCTATTCGTGGTCAGATTTGTGAATGTGCGGTGTAACTCATTATATATCGTTTGAGTGGTTCGATGTAGGTCACCCGTGGATCTTCACAACCGCCTTCGCCATCATCCCGAAGCTCATATTCCGCTTCCGGTTCCAAAGCAATTCACAGCCTTTCAACTCCGCAAGGATCACCTGCATCATTGAATAAAACACGGGCAATGCCAATTCGTGAATAATTTCCTTTTGCTACCAGTCGCGAAAAAAGGTACAGGTTACCATCGGGACCACGAACGGCAGCCGGATTTAGCGTACCTTCTATCTCCATTGGATTTCCGGGTTCCGTCTCCATAATCACTCCCATTCGTTTCAGCTTCAATCCACTCATATTTTTGCCTCTCTTTATTTTACATAGACCCTAAACAAGCAATAATCGTTTCGATCACTCGTTTCGATTCTTCAGGACCTTTTATTCTGATTGACACTACGCCTGCTTCTTTGGGCGGATAGTCATTTCCTCCGGGAAATATTGCATCGCCAATAAAAATCATCTCCTCAATTTCAATGTCAAGCTTATCCCTAAGTTTCATAATTCCATACGCTTTATCAATTCCGGGTTTGGTAATATCTACCGATGTTGTTCCACCAAGATGAACAGAAAACTCAGGTATTGACTCACTTAGTATTTTCTGAACCTTCTTCCGTTTTGTAAAATCAGGATCCCATTTTGCTTTTTCTTTGTTGGGAGCTTGCTGACCCAATGCAGAATAAGTTATTTGGCTACCACGATCTTCAATGGTTTCTCCCCAAACTTTTTCAATGTTGAAATCAACAGTATGAAGCGCATTTTTCAATGCATCAATGATTTTTGTTCTTTCGTCCCAGTTGAAATCTTCTGAGTATATTTTCCCCCAATCGTTCTTGTATTGGTAGAATTGGGTTCCGCAGGTTGGAAGTAGCGACAAATTTTTCAGCACTTCATCATGCGGAAGATTGGAGAGAATCTGTTTTTCGAACTGCGGCCATCCGCCTCCTGAAATAATGGCGACTTTGACAATGCCGAGAAGTTCATTCAGCAGCGCAACCATTTCAGCATCGAGTGACGATTTACTTTCGGCAAGTGTGCCATCTAAATCAAATACAATTAGTTTCTTCATCTGAAAAGCATTAATATTGTTCGATTATTTTTCCATCTTGTCATTGTATTCGCCCTGACGTGCTGCACGGTTACACACTGCCCGATAATACAAAGCTTTCTGTGCTTTGAGTACATTGACTTCTTTTCCGTGCCAAATATCCAATGCAGGTTGCTGAATAGCACGACCAAATGAGAATGAAACTTCCCACGGAAGTTCGTTTTTAAACCGTACATTCATAGCATTCAGACGAGCCGAAGCCAACTCGGGAGATTGTCCGCCCGACAAGAAAGCAATGCCCGGAACTGCTGCCGGAACTGTACGTAACAGACATTTGACCGTTGCATCTGCCACTTCATCAATCGAATCTTGTTTTTTACAATCTAATCCGGGTACGATCATGTTTGGTTTTAGAATCATACCTTCGAGCAAAACTCCTTGTTTATAAAGTTGATTGAAAACCGTATGCAGTACTTGTTCGGTCACTTCAAAACAACGTTCCATCGTATGATCACCATCCATAAGCACTTCCGGTTCTACAATCGGAACCAGTCCAGCTTCCTGACACAAAGCAGCATACCGTGCCAATGCATGTGCATTTGCGTCGATACATGCCTGTGTTGGAGTACCTTTGCCAATGGTAATTACAGCCCGCCATTTGGCAAAGCGAAGTCCCATTTTAGCATATTCATTGAGGCGGTCGCGCAAATTATCCAACCCTTCGGTCACTTTTTCTTCTGGATGACCTGCCATGGCTACTGTACCACCATCCACCTTGATTCCGGGAATAATTCCATTGCCGGTCAGAACACTGACAAACGAACGTTCATCTTTTAAATGCTGGTGAATAGTTTCGTCGAACAAGATGACCCCACTTATACTTTCATTCAATCCGGCAGTGGTGATAATCATTTCCCGATAGTCACGCCTGAGTTCTGCCGTTTCCGGAATTTCCAGTTTTGCAAATCGCTTATTACAAGTTGGATAACTTTCGTCTATGGCCAACAAACCTTTGTTGTTGGCAACCATTGCTTTTGCCGTATCTATAATATCTTTTGTATTCATTTTTATTGTTTTTTGATTGTTTTTTGATTGTATAAGCGTAAAAACAAATTGTACATTTCCATTTCTATAAAACACTAAAATTCAGGTATATATAAATAGGCATTATAAAACAAATTGTACATAATTTGTTCTAAAAGCTCTTTTTGTGGTAAATATGCATATACAGATAATTGGCTATCATATTGATAATGTGATTGTTATTACTTTCGTTTCCTTTGTGATTTCTATATCACTTTAATTGGGCGGTCAAATGGGGATACAAATGGGGATACAAAAGCACTAAAATAAATAAGGTAAAACCATCCAATAAGCACCAAAACACTGTTAAATACACCCCTTTTTTACGGATAAACACCCCCTTAATTCCGAATTATAGTACAATTTCACGAACTTACAGTCAAGATATACAGACATATAAGTACAATCATCATTAAATATTCTGCGTGTGCGGTGTAAAAAAATGTACAATTTGTTTTGAAAAATGTGTACAATTTGTTTTTGTGTTTATAATTGTGAATGTTTAAAATGCACTATTTTTTTCTGATACTTTCAATTGTCTTTGAGGCACTAATGAAAAGTCAACAGTCATTACATAATACATGATACCAACTAACATCAAAAACAAGAAAATCCAAAAAAACCAGCTATGATGTAACCTTTTCCAATAAGGTTTATAATCATTTTCATTCATTTGTTCCATCCTTTCCTAATTCCAATGCTGCCACTTTATCCAGACGTCGAATGAATCTTCCATCTGCTTTGAAACGAGCGTTCAAGAAAATCAACACCAATTCCAATGCTAACTTACAACCGGTAATTTGACCACCCAGGCACATCACATTCATGTTGTCATCTTCTACTCCTTGATGAGCAGAAAATGAATCGGTTATTAGTGATGCACCTACACCAGGTACTTTATTGGCTGCAATGCAAGCTCCTACTCCACTTCCACAAATGGCTACCCCCCTGACAATATCACCCTTCGCCACTGCTCGAGCTAAGGGAATGATAAAATCGGGATAGTCATCATCCAAAACCAACTCATTAGCACCAAAGTCTTTAACTTCATAGCCATAATTTCGAAGAGCCGAAGTAAGTTGCACTTTCAATTCGAATCCACCATGATCGGCGGCTATGCCAATGCGCATCATTTCAGATGTTTGTTGAGCATTTACTTTTTCTATATTTTTTTTTGGTCCCATTTCCAGTTGCGTATTTCTGGCAAATCCTCGCCATTTTTATTTATATATGTTCTGTGTTCAATTAGTTTTTCCTCCAGCATTAGTTTCAGCTTAGCCGCTTTATCATTCGGTTGCGGCAAACGATTTATTACATCAATTACCAAATGAAAACGGTCAAGATCATTGAGCACCAAATTGTCAAAAAACGTTGTTATAGTACCTTCTTCTTTATAACCACGAACATGCATATTTGCATGATTGGTGCGGCGGTAGGTAAGAAGATGTATTAATTTTGGATAGCCGTGGAAGGCAAAAACTATCGGTTTGTCCATAGTAAACAAAGCATCGAACTCGGCATCAGTTAATCCATGTGGATGTTCAGTATTCGATTCTAGTTTCATCAAATCTACCACGTTCACTACCCTTATTTTCAGATCGGGTAAATGTTCACGAAGAATGGAAACTGCAGCCAGAGTTTCAAGTGTTGGCACGTCACCACAACTGGCCATGACTACATCCGGCTGCGAACCCTGATCATTACTTGCCCATTGCCATATACTAATTCCACGTGTACAATGTTCTATTGCTTCTTCCATGCTTAACCATTGAGGAGACAGGTATTTACCTGCAATAATAACATTTACATAATTACGACTCCTTAAACAATGATCCCCAACGGATAATAAACAATTGGAATCCGGTGGCAAATAGACACGTACAATGGAAGCCTTTTTGTTTACCACATGATCGATAAATCCCGGATCCTGATGGGTGTCGCCGTTATGCGCCTGTTGCCAAACATGCGAAGCAAGCAAGTAATTCAATGAGGCAATTTCTTTTCTCCAAGGCAATTTATTGCAAGCTTTCAACCACTTAGCATGTTGATTAAACATTGAATCGACAATATGAATAAATGCTTCGTAGCTGGTAAACAGCCCGTGTCGTCCGGTGAGCAGGTATCCTTCGAGCCAACCTTCGCATTGATGCTCGCTCAAAATCTCCATTGCCCGTCCCTGAGTGGCAAGAAATTCGTCATTATCTCGGGTTTGAGCTTCCCATTGCCGATTGGTCACCTCAAAAACTGCATTTAAACGGTTGGAAAGGATTTCATCAGGACCGAAAACCCGGAAGTTATTTTGATCCATGTTCAGTTTGATCACATCACGTAGAAATTCACCAAGCACATGCGTGTCGGAAGACTCAACCGAACCCGGCGATGGAACCTGAACCGCATTGTCTCGGAAATCAGGCATAATCAAGTCATGCAATAATAAACCACCATTGGCATGCGGATTAGCCCCCATTCTTCGTTTCCCTTTTGGTGCAAGCTCGGCCAATTCGGGTAGAAGAGTACCATTCTTATCAAATAATTCTTCCGGCTTATAGCTTTTCATCCAGTTTTCGAGCAATTGTAAATGGTGCGGATGATCGGAATCAACTTGCAATGGAATTTGGTGGGCACGAAATGTTCCCTCAATTTGGAGTCCATCTACTTCTTTTGGTCCGGTCCAGCCTTTCGGTGAGTCGAACACTATCATCGGCCAATGCTGACGGGTAGCATCATCATTATTTCGTGCATTATTTTGAATCTGTTTAATTTCCTCAATAGTAGTATCCAACACACCAGCCATAAGTTGATGCATTGTTTCCGGTTCATCCCCTGCTACATAATATGGAGTCCACCCATAACCACGTAACAACTGATCCAGTTCTTCGTGAGGGATACGAGCCAGAATTGTTGGATTGGCAATTTTGTAGCCGTTGAGATGTAAGATGGGCAACACGACTCCATCGGAAATCGGGTTTAGAAATTTGTTGGAATGCCAGGCTGTTGCCAACGGACCTGTTTCAGCTTCACCATCGCCAATAATACACGCTACAATGAGTTCCGGATTATCAAATACGGCTCCAAAGGCATGACTCAGTGAATACCCTAATTCTCCACCTTCGTGGATCGATCCGGGGCAATCGGGCGAGACATGACTGGGAATTCCACCCGGAAAAGAAAATTGAGTAAACAACTTTTTCAGTCCAGCTTCGTCTTGTGTTATTTTCGGATAAACTTCAGTGTAAGTACCTTCGAGGTAGGTATTACCAACCAAAGCAGGACCACCATGACCAGGACCTGCAATATAGAACATGTCCAGATCGTATTTTTTTATAACACGGTTTAAATGGGCATAAATAAAATTTTGCCCCGGTGTTGTGCCCCAGTGCCCCAGTAGCATCTTCTTAATATTAGACTGCTTTAGCGGCTCCCGAAGCAATGGGTTTTCGTGGAGATAGAGTTGTCCGACAGAAATATAATTAGCTGCACGCCAATAGGCATTCATCTTTTGCAGAAGATCTTGGGATAAGGTTTTATTTTTAGTTTCCATACTCTTAATTATTTAGTATTGATTTTGTTTTTATGATTATTTTAGCATTTGAAGAACCATTTTCGCCATCATCCATTCCTCATCTGTGTTTATCACATGAATCTTCACGCGACTATTATCCGTTGATATTACTGGCGCATTTGCGTTGTTTAATTTTTCACTAAGTTCAATTCCAAAACATTGCAATCTTTCGCAAATGCGCGAACGTATCTGAGGACTATTTTCTCCAATGCCTCCTGCAAAAACAAGCATATCTAATCCACCCAACGCTGCAACAAAAGCGCCTACCCACTTTTTGGCCTGATAGCAAAATAAAGCCACTGCTTCGGCCGCCCGGTAATCAGTAGTTTCTTGCTCCAGCAAATCATGCATATCGGAGCTAGTTTCGGAAACACCGAGCAACCCTGATTCATGATTGATAAGATGATTGAACTGTTTTGGTGTGAGATTTTCCGACTGCATCATATACCACGCCACACCCGGATCTAAATCACCCGAGCGTGAACTCATTACTAAGCCACCTGAGGGTGTAAAACCCATGCTGGTGTCTATACTTTTACCTTCGCTAACGGCAGCCATACTTGCGCCATTTCCCAAATGAGCCAATATCACCCGGCCATGAGCAGCTTTAGTACCTTCAATCCGTATCAATTCTTCCATTAAATAAGAATAGGAAATACCATGAAAACCATATCGTTGTATTCCTTTCGTATCGAAACGGCGAGGAATGGGAAGCAATTTTGCAACCCGGGGCATGGTGGTGTGAAATGCGGTGTCGAAACAAGCTATTTGCTTCAATTTTGGATAATGTTGGAGGAAAGTTTCAATCAATTCAATCTCATTCGGGAGATGATCGGGATCATATGGAATAATCTGACGAAGTTCTTCTAATAATTCAGGAGTTATATATTCTGGTTCAGTGTGGTGCATTCCATGAACAATCCGATGAGCCACAGCCTTTACCGAAGCAAATTCAACTTGTTTTTCGAGCCAATTCATCAGATAAGTCGAAGCCATCTTATTATCGGAAGGATATATTTGAAGTGTATTTTTCTGATTTTCGCCTTCGAAACTGTATTTCAATGTGGAATTGGTTAACCCAATTCGATCAATTTTACCATGAAATAAGTGCGTAAGAGATTTATCGGCTACATATAGTGCAAACTTGATAGTGGACGAACCACCGTTTATGATTAATATGCAAGGGCTATCAATTTTCACGATTGTATTCATTTTTTATTTCGGCGATAGCCCGCAAGTGGCTAACTCAGCTAATGTTGAAGCATAATCCACATGAGTAATGCTTCTGATGCCCATGTCTCGGGCAATATCAACAAACATCTGCGTATCATCGATAAATAATACATTTTCGGGCAATACATGAGCAATATCCAATGCCAATCGAAAAATATCCGCATCGGGTTTTCGAATATGAACGAAACAGGAAGAAATGAAGAAATCGACAAACTGATTCAACTGAAATTTATTAATTCGATAGTCGTTCAATTCACGTGCTTCGTTACTGACTGCTGCAATTTTCAAATGATATTTCTCTTTCAACTGCCGCATTAATTCAATCATATCTTTGTCGGGAGTGGATTGCGCAAACATAAATTCCTGAAACTTTTCAGCTGTAAAAGGACGTTCCTTGTAGAAAATCACTTTATCAAAGTATTCACTCAAGGTGAGTTTTCCCTCTTCAAAAGTAGCCATCAGCAATTTGTGTCGACTCTGCATTTCACCATAATCCAAATCAAATGCTTTGGCAGCTGCTTGGCGAGATTCGTGTCCCCAGCCATTACTCAGCAACACATCTCCAATATCCAAGAATAAGGTCGTTATCGAATTTGAGTTATCCATTTTTATATTGTATTAAAATTAAAAAACTCACCACTAAGGCACTAAGAGCACATAGTTACACGAGATCAACACTTCCAACTTTCTTTATTGCTAAAAGAATAAACACAACGAACAAAAATTTAGTGACTCTTTGTGTTCTTAGTGTCTTAGTGGTAAGTTATAGTGTCAGTTGACTGACGATTTCTTAATTAAAGCCTTTATTAATTGATCATATGCTACCATGAATTTCTTAACACCCTCATCTTCCAGTTTTTTTGTGACTTCATTTAAATCAATCCTGATTTCAGACAATTCGGATAAAACCCACGAAGCTTGGTCTATATTCTTTTTCAACAAAGACTCCGGTTCGCCATGGTCGCGATACGCTTCGAGTGTTTCAAGTGGGATGGTGTTGACAGTATTGGGTCCGATAAGCGCCTCAACATATTTTACATCGCTATAATCGGGATTTTTAGGACTTGTACTTGCCCAGAGGAGTCTTTGAGGTGCGGCACCAAGTTTTGCGAATTCATCGTTTTCGAAGAGTTCCTGATAAATTTTATATGCCACTTTTGCACTCGATATGGCTACTTGTCCGCGAATATTGGTGGCGAAATGTGCTTGTTCGCCTACAGAAGCAATATAATCCTCTTCTCTGGGGTCAATAACCGCATCAATTCGACTTAGGAAAAAGCTGGCTACCGATGCAATTTTGTTTACAGGCTTGCCTTGTTTTATTCGATCCGTGATACCAGCAATATATGCTTCGGCTACCTCACGGTATCGGTCTAATGCAAATAGCAAGGTAACATTTACATTAATTCCTTCACTAATAAGTTGTTGTATGGCAGGCAAACCTTCTTTGGTTGCTGGAACTTTAATGAGGACATTGGGTCTGTTTAGTGTCGCCCATAACCTACGGGCTTCTTCAATGGTACCTTTGGTATCGTGTGCCAGATGCGGATTGACCTCCAAACTCACAAATCCATCTTTTCCATCAGTTTTATCATATGCAGTTTTGAATTCATCGGCGGCATTCTGTACATCACGTATGCATATCGTTTCATACATTACTTGAATGTTCTTCTCTTTCAGCGCTATTTCACTAATGTCTTTGTCGTACAGATTACTTTCGGCAATCGCTTTTTCAAAGATGGATGGGTTGGAGGTCATTCCGCCTAATCCATCTTTCTTAATCATCGATTTCAATTCTCCACTTGTAATCAAGTCGCATCGAATATAGTCTAGCCAGATGGACTGACCCAACGCTTCTAATTTTTTTAAAGGATTCTTTTCCATTCTATTTTTATTTTATACATTTAATTCAAAAGCATCAATATTGTAAGATGCTTATTATGAGAAACAAATATCACAATTCTATAAAATCAACTTGTTTTTTTGTTGGCACAATAAACAAGGGAATAGTTGCTTTTCTTAGCACTTCTTGGGTAACCCTCCCCATCGGTATGTCTTCCAACCATTTCTGACTGTGTGACCCCATGACAATATAATCTACTTTTATCTCATGTGCAGCCTCTAATATCATTTGAGCAGAATCACCTGTTTTAAGTAAGGTTCTCACGGAAGCATCACCTAAATGTCGTTTGCCCTTTTCCAGAAAATTCCGTGTGCCGGCATTCCTCATTTCATAAGTATCAAACATATTAAGTGTATCTATTTGCCATTCGCCCATACTGGCATAAGCCGCTGAATATATGGCCAAATCAACCAATACATGTAGTAAAGTTACTTCAGCACAAAACGTTTTAGCCATTGCAAATCCATTCTCGGCAACCTTTTTTGAAGTTGGGTCATAATCCATTGCAATCAATACTTTCTTAATGTTGTTTGTTGTCATAATCGTTAAATGATTAATTAGCATATGATTTATATATTTTCCAGAATAAATAGTGCATGCTCTAGCTTCAAAAAAAGGCAACACGAAACAAGGCAAAGATCAATACTTTTAGCCTTATTTGTGTTGCAAAATTTTTGAAGAAACTTGTATGATTCACACATTCTTTATGTGCGAAGAATCAAGGATGGAATTTTAGAGGAAATAGAATTGGTATCTAAATAAAGCTCACTTTCAGCATATTCGTGCTGCCGTGTTCGCTTAGAGGTGTGCTACCAACGAAAACCACACAATCTCCATCTATCAACAGACTTTCTGCTTTTAGCATTTCAACCGATTTAATAACAGATGTATTTAATTGGTTATAGGTATTCAAATGATAGGGTTTTATGCCCCATACTAATGATAATTGTTGTAGCAATTTTTTATTGTTGGTAAAAGCGTAGATATTGGTTTTGGGTCGGTAGCTGGATATTTTGAGAGCAGTATATCCTGATTGTGTAAATAAGATGATAGCTTTTGCCCCAACTTGTTCAGCTAATTTTGAAGCATTGTAACAAATGGAATCGGCCAAAAATGCTGGAGAACTTTCATTCGGAATATGTAGTTTTTCAAATGGATTTCTCCGGTTCGTATTCTTTTCGGTATAATCAATAATTCGTTGCATACTATTGATTGTTTCAACCGGATAGTTGCCTACCGAAGTTTCAGCACTGAGCATCAATGCATCGGCTCCATCTACCACAGCATTAGCCACATCGTTGGCTTCGGCTCGGGTAGGTCTGAAGTTGGTAATCATGCTTTCCATCATTTGCGTGGCAATAATCACCGGTTTAGACTGCCTGATACATTTCGCCACAATTGATTTTTGAATTACCGGAACCTCATCAAACGAAATTTCCACCCCCAAATCGCCTCTGGCAACCATAATTCCATCCGAAAATTCAATAATTTTATCTATCTCCAGCAACGCTTCCGGCTTTTCTATTTTTGCAATTACACGCGCATGACTTTTTTCACTTTTAATAAGTTTCTTCAGTTCCAATACATCCGTTGCCTTTCTCACAAAGGACAATCCAATCCAATCAACAGCATGTTTCAAGGCAAAAACAGCATTCGAAATATCCTCTTCAGAAAGGCTAGGCAATGACACTTTGGTATCTGGAAGATTCACTCCTTTGTTGGACGATAATGGTCCACTATAAATCACTTTCGCCTTAACCGTATTCTTTTTATTGGTTTCCGTTACTTCCAGCTTAATTTTTCCATCGTCGATAAGCATCACCTCGCCAACATTGACATCGCATGGAAACTCCTGATAACTCATATAGATATGATCTTTTGTGCCCATGCATTTCTCTGAAACAAAAGTGATAATGTCATCTTTCTCCAGTTGAATCAGGTTATTTTCAATTTCACCTACCCGCAACTTCGGACCTTGCAAATCGGCAAGAATAGAAACGTGAGTATCAAATTCGAGGTTTAAATCCTGAATAATATCAATAAGTTTTAAATGTTCCGCTTGTGTGGAATGCGAAAAATTCAACCGAAAAACATCAACTCCTTCAATTATCATTTTACGAATAATTTCTTTGGTAGATGATGCCGGACCTAAAGTGGCTACAATTTTGGTTTGGGAATTTACTTGTTGCATGATGATAAAGTATTTATCTTTTGTCTTGATTCTTTGTTCTTGGCTCTTTGTTCTTTGTTCTTTTGTCTTGATTCTTTGTTCTTTGTTCTTTGTTCTTTGTTCTTTGTTCTTTGTTCTTTGTTCTTTGTTCTTTGTTCTTTGTTCTTTGTTCTTTGTTCTTTGTTCTTTGTTCTTTG
>Ga0302215_10000066_pt1:0-82500 | contig 85041 bp, 76 predicted proteins | sample II_Fen_N3_1_FD_194580 | JGI IMG/M metagenome (GOLD analysis project Ga0302215, IMG submission 194580) | Peat permafrost microbial communities from Stordalen Mire near Abisko, Sweden - II_Fen_N3_1 | ecosystem: Environmental > Terrestrial > Soil > Wetlands > Permafrost | place: Sweden... | reverse complement strand
CCTTTAACATAATCTTTAAAATTATTTACAGCCAGCTGTTTGTAAACTTGAACATTATTATTCTCAATCAATGCATTCTTGATTGACTTCGGCAAAGACAAGCCATCTATCATTGATACTTGTTTATTCTTATCCGTTGTCTTATCAATTAACGGCAATACTTTTTCGACTTTTTCTGATACCGCATTATAAATTTTGTCATTCCCTCTCATATAATCATTTACATGTGGACTGAGCCACAAGGTTAACATCAACGCCACAATCATAGAACAAAGCGAAAATATCGTTTTAATCATCCCAGCTTTCATTCCAATGAAAGCATTTATTACTAATATAGCCACTACAATAATCAACAACCAATTCATAGTATTTTACACCTTTCTTTTCTTTTTATATTTGTGAAAATCTAATCCTTTAACTGCACACTAGATATTTTTGATTCACTTACTAGATAATAACGATCAAGATTATTAATTGGGTAAATATCTGTTATATCTCCATCAAAAGTATAATTGAATTTAAGCTTACCACTTACTCGAATAATATTGCAGGTAAGATCGTCATATAGAATTAGCTCCTTATTTATTAAAAATATTTTTTTATAATTCAATTTAATTTGTTTATCCAGAATGCACTTACCACTCAGATTATATAGCAGGAGATTCTTATCCGATTCGCTGTTGGCTTCTGTCACTACACCCGTATATAGACTATTATAAATAATACTTTTTATCTTTTCTTTAATTGGTATCTTCTTTATAAGTTTAGGTATTTCCTTCACCTTATATAGTTCAAAACCACTATTCTTATACACGCATACCGTATCATTATTGACAAATTCAATTCGTGTTGCAATAGATCCTTTTTCACAATTAAAACCACCAACATATTGATCTGAATGGTTCTTGCCTACATCACTAAAGTTATAAAATCCGAATCTGCTTATTATCTCGTTATCAGTTATCGACATATAGGAAACCGCCAACTTTGTACCATCATTAGAAAGTGAGATGTCCATCGGATAACCGGAGTCCTTTTCCTTTACACCAGTCTTTTTCTCAGCTAATACATTACCCTCGAGGTCATATAGCTTTATATAATTAGAATTTCCTTCTTCCATTAAAGCGGCGACAACACCTTGACCAGCCACTTCCACCTTAACAATATTGAATTCAGAGGAATATTCATCCACTTTGCCTTTGCTGCTAATAACCCGAATCTGTTTATTGCCTCTGTCTGCAATTACAACATAGTTATCACAAACATCCACAACCGGGTCGGACATATTATAGGAACAGTTCCATTGCACTTTACCATCTTGTTTGTATGCAATCGCTCCATCTTTCCCATACTTGATAATTGAACTTCCAAAGCTTAAATAGCCTACGGTTGTTTCTCCTTTTATGTCAGTAGATTTTATCACCTTGTATCCGTGATAACTCCGATTATAAATGCTATACAGTGCCATAACACCTATCGCTGCCACAACCAAAAGCAAAATTAATACTAGTAAGATTCTGGTTCTCTTATACCGTTTTTTGCGAATGGCGTATCCTCTTGCGGACTTGTCCTCATTTTCTCTTTGCATAACTTTCTCCCATAGACAATATCATGACAGTATTATAACAAATTTCTTAACTGATGACACTAATTATTTCTTAATATAATGCAGATTGACTAATGGAGACAGCTCTACAAGTCATAAAAAGGCTTTTGCACCATCGCAAAAGCCCATACATAATTTCACTTAAACGAAAACAGTACCCCATTGTTTCTATTTCATTTAAGGAACTATCAATTTTTGTCCAATCTTAATATGATTCTGATCTGTGATTCCATTTAACTTCATGATTGTTGTTACTTTTGTATAGGTTTTATATAATTTATAACTGATGTCCGCCAATGTATCGCCGTCTTTAACGATGTAATATTTCAACTTTGGCGTAGGCGTTGGCGTGCTTTTAGGCTTTGGAGTTGGTGTGTTTTTGATCGGCTTATCGGTTGGTTTTGGATCCTTAATTGGATTTACATTGCCTGGTTCTATTTCCACAAACTTATCGCCATTCTTGTTTGTAACATCAGAAGGCTTACTTGGTTTATCAGTGATATTCTTCATATTATCTGACTTATCATCAGAGGACTTGCTCGTATCCTTATTATCAGAATTTTTTGTATTATCACCTGTTATGTTCTGTTGGACTTCCTGCATATTGCTTTTAAGCGTATTCAACGTTGTCTGAATATTCTTCATCTGATCTAAATTCCTTAGTACAGCGGCACCCACAATAAGAACAACAATAGCAAGCAACGTCCCCGCCGCATAGATAAGTCTTGTTACATTCTTGCTATCTTCTTCCTGCTTTTTTTCCGTATGTTTTTGTATGGTTGCCCTTATGTCCCTTGACACCTTATCATCATAATGCTCCTCAATGCTTTGGGTAGTCTTATGATCGATGATATAGGTTTGCATTTCCTCATTCTTTTCATAATATATGTAATAACCTTCCTGTTTGTTCAGTCGACTATTTTCATAACAAAGAAATTTTTCTTCTTTTTCCATTCCATCATAGGTAAGAAGTATCTTATCCTGACCCGCAAAGTTATTGATATGGGTTTTAAGTATCTTATCTTCCTCTTCAAGAAGGTAACCGGGTCCTCCGATAAACCACCCGACTATTTCTAATTCTATAAAATATTTCTTAACATCATCATAGATGGCGGTCCATACATCGTTGGTAAATACAATATCACTATCTGTGCAGACATCTTCAACTTTTACTGCCCCAGATATAAATATATTCCGCCCATTGTCCGTCTTATCACACTGACCTACCAATACAGCAACATTAAGTGTTGTAAATTCTTCACCTGTCAACTGCTTAACGTACGTCATGACATAATCTTCTATATAAATTTTTTTACTGGAATTACTCTTTCCTACTTGTCTTATGTTTTTAGGCATTTTAAGGGGTGTCTGCACCTTATCTGTTCTATTTGAATCCGAGTTATCATTGCTATATATTGTCTCTATCAAAATTATCACTCCTATTCCATACATAATTTCAAGTATTCTGAAATATAATTTATCATAGCATATGAAGGACATGCATTTTGTCACATTCCGCATACCCAAGAGTATAAGTTTTCATCAGATTTCTGCTTAATAAATGCACAAATCGCATTATTAGTAGTTTTTTTCTGAATTGTTTGATGACAAAAAGCGAAAAAGCAGTAAAAAATGCAATAAATATCCCAAATTATCTAGTTTTCTATGTCTATTCCATAAAACATTTGGTAATACTTAACCTAGCAAACAATGAAATATATTTCGTTGTAACGAATCGTTAAGTCCGTATAAAACGGGCGAGTGGAGGTATAATGAGCATTTTTTTTAAAAGCAAAAGCAGTATATCCTATTTTAACTCTACCGATAAAAATATTGCGTTTGATCTCGGCGGTATGCTGTCCGATTTGCTGAGAGAGCAATTTCTTTTAAATAAGGCGATTATCTTTTTATGCATTGGCTCTGACAGGGCGACAGGCGACTGCCTCGGTCCAATCATCGGATATAAGCTGACAAAATACAGAAAGAACCAAAATATCTTTGTCTACGGCACCTTAGAAGAACCAGTTCATGCGAAAAACCTAAAGGATACAATTCAAAGAATTTATCAAAAACACGAAGATGCTTATATTATTGCAATAGATGCTTCTTTGGGCAAATCCAACCATATTGGGTACATCACAATTGGAGAAGGGCCCTTAAAACCAGGTGCCGGAGTAGATAAGGATTTGCCGGAGGTAGGAGATATCTTCATTACGGGAATTGTTAACTTCTCAGGTGATTTTGATAATATGCTTCTACAAACCACCCGATTAAATGTGGTAATGTCAATGGCAGATCAGATCTGTCTTGCCATTAACTATTGTTTTAGTAAGCTAAGGGTGCTTACGCTTCAGTAGAAATGGTTAATTGTTTTAAATACAAAAAAAGAACGTGCAAGCATATATACTTACACGTTCTTTTTTTACTTAATCGATAATCGATCTATTCTTAACTTAGTAATATTTCTTCTTTGCAACTTGTTTCTTTTCTTCAAAGATAACAGTATTGCCTTTTCTCTTCTTCCACATTACCCAAAGTGGCCCAGCAATACAGATGGTTGAGTAGCAACCACTGATTGATCCGACAGCCATAGGAAGTGCGAACGCTTTAATTGAGTCGATGTTGTTAATATGAGCAAGAACATAAACCATAGATACACTGATCATAACCGCAATATTCGTATTAACAGAACGCATCATGGACTGAGTAATGGACAAGTCTGTAATTGTTTCGATTGCTTCTCCTGCTAGGGCCTTCGTATTCTCTCTAATACGGTCATAAATTACAATCGTATCATTGATGGAGTAACCAAGAATACTCAACGCCACGGCAATGAATGAATTGCCAATCGGTATCTTAAAGATAACGCAGGTAAAGAATACCACAAAAACATCGTGCACCAAGGCAACCAGCGCCATAACACCGGCCGAAAGTCCTCCCATCATCTTAAATCGAATCCATACATATAACACGATTAATAAGGCGGCTATTAGGACTGCCTGAATGCCGTTACGGAAGAATTTATCTCCAAAGTATTTCCCTACTAATTGGGTTTGAGTAAGATGTAATTTATTATCCGGATAATGCTTCGACAAATTTACATCCAATTCTTTTTGTTTCGATGCATCCATACCGTATTTACCAGCCAAATTAAATACAATCTGCTTTTCACCTGACTTATAATCCTTGGTAAGGCTGGTGGTTACTGGTCTATCTAATTGCTTTGAAACAAAATCTGCTGCTGCGTTCTCATCAATAGTGCCTTCATAGGTGTACTTAAGCATCGCTCCGCCTTTAAATTGAATGTCAAGCTGTACCCCTTCAAAGATAGCGAATAACGTACCAACCACCATAATTGTTATTGATATTGTAAAGTAAATCCATCGTTTAGCAAAAAACGGAATTATTTTATTACTTGTCTTCATAAGTTACCCTCCTTGACCAGCAGGTATAAAGCGCGGGCTTCTGTAAAAACTTAAACGCATGCAAGGAATATACCATCAATCTAGAACCAGTTACACCTGCAATAAAGTTAAATAAAATACCTGTAAATAATGAATATCCAAAGGATAACAGTGAGCCTGTACCCATAAACATCATGATAAATGCAACGATTAATACGGTAATATTTCCATCAAATATGGATGAGAAAGAGCTTGTAAAACCGGATTTAATCGCAGATGCCGTACTTTTACCTGCTTTAATTTCTTCACTGATTCGTTCAGAGGCGATAACATTCGCATCGACACCCATACCAATGGAAAGGATAATACCAGCGATACCTTCCAAGGTCAAGGTCATCTGCGGAATAGAGATTGATAGTAACTGTCCAGACATCTGAATTAGCAGTGAGATAACAGCTACAAAGCCCGGTAAACGATAGTAAAAGATTAAAAGAACACTAATGATACAAAAAGCGATAATACCCGCCTGAACCATAACGCTCAATGCTCCCGCACCAAGAGAAGGGCTAATGGAAGAATAGTTATTTGCACTCATGGAGAAAGGAAGTGCACCGGCATTAATCTTCTCAGCTAATGCTTTAGCATTTTCATAGGTTCCCATACCTTTAATAACGGCTTGTCCACTAGTTATAGCCTCATTGATTGTAGCAGCCTGAATTTTATTCTTATCCATGTAAATATCCATCTCTTCTTTAACATGTTCCTGCGATACTTTACTTAAAAGAGCGGTACCTTTTGAATCAAAAGTTAAACTTACCATGTAACCACCCTCTTGCTGATCCATTTCAGGCTTAGCATTAGTTACATGAGAACCATCTATCCATGTCTCTCCTTTAGCACTAGTAAATTTTAACTGAGCAGTCTCACCTAATTCAGCGATTGCTTTGGCAGGATCAAAATCCTTCTCTCCTGTCTTCCACGGGAATTGAACAATAACATAACCATGTTCTTTATCAATCGTAATATCACGATCTAAGATGTTCTTCTGATCAAGTCTTACTTCGATAATGGAACGTGCTGATTCTAATTCACCTTCGGTTGGTTTACGTGTTAGACCAACCGGCTGGAATGCTGCATTCACACCACCGCGAATGTCAGTTCCGAAACGCATGTCCGGCGCACCCAGGATTTTGAAATTAGAGCCAATATTTATTCCAAAAGCTGCCGCATAGGACATAAGTAAAGCAATAACTAGTATTATAAAAAATACTGGTTTATTTTTTTTCATTTTCTTTTTCCTTTCATATATAGTATTTTATCTTTCTAAATTGTACACGGCGGAGCATGTCCGCCTTTTGAAATTGAAAGCAACGGGATATGGCAATATGTCGGTATGACATAATATCTTCTGTAATACAACAGAATGCTATAACCAGCCACCAATGCAGCGATAATATATAATCCTCTAAATATTAACTGACGATCTTCTCCTTCACTACTAAACTGACTAAAAGAAAAGGTTCCCTCCGTTAATATATCATTTTTATAACTCATGGTCGTTATATAGGAATATTCTCTCCCAGAATCCATTGGGATTTGCTTCTCTACCTTGCTACCAGGTAAGGCCTTGCCGTGTAAAGTCCTATATTCTCTCTCGTACAGGTGTGGAGCAAGAAACAAGTAAGACAAAAAAATAAAGCATAGCAAAAGCAAAAATGCTTGATGCTTATTCTTAATATTATTAATCATACTTCACACCCCTCTCTGAACATTTCGTACTATAATAATTTAACATAAATTGCTGTTTTTGTATACCAAAATATATTAGATTAATCCAAATCGACTTATTCTATCTGAGCTTACAACGACTGCAAAATCTTCCACTTCGAATTCTCGCGCCACACTTCTCACAGATAAACCATGCATTAGCGGAGTCATCTGAAAATTCGAGACGTTCCTCCTTAATCCACTCAAATATTTTAGTAATCGGCACGCCATTCTTCTCTGCAATGAGTGAAACAGAAGCCTTCGGATTGCTCATGATATAATCTTTCACCTTTTCGTACATCTCTTCATCTTCAAGAACCATAGGTTTCAAAGCCGCGATGGGCTCGGCCATCTTAGGCTCCGATTTATTCTCCCTAACAAATCTAGCGCACTCAGGGCATAGTTCGGGGCCAAACATATATTTAAATAATCTTCTGCAATTTTTGCATACTTTTATCTCCATAGTTTGCTCCTTAAGATAGATTCTTAATAAGTTTGTGTAATTTGTGAAGTTAGTATGTTTTATTATAACATTTATAAAAATGAAAGGCAAAATAATTAAGAGTGGCTGTTACCATATTACTATATCAGCAATTGTAACAGCCAGAATATACCTACAGCACGCCGCTTGACGTACATATTGCCTTTGAATTAGTTTGTACCGAGGATAATGTCCCGTTTTTGCGGGACAATGCGCAGGTACAAACTTTTAGGTGCGAATTATCCTTTTCAATTCACACTATGCTCTTTGGGGTTTTAACCTGTGGCATCTTCGGTATCGTTAATTGTGGAGGTATATCAAAAGTTTTTGCAGACTGCTCGTCAGAGGCTTTTGAAACCTTTATCACATTTTGACTTTTCATAGCTATTATCCCCTTATTTAATCATTAAAAATCATTTTTAAAATAATCCTCTTTCTTCTCATTTGCAATGTGTGCCAGACGACCATCTGCTGGGATACTATCCCCTTGAAGATTCTTGGTCTCAACATCACTCCATTTTTTTTCGAATTTATAGGATAAATCATTGATATCTTCTTCCGATAAAGAACCATTTGCTACATAGTACCATTTTGCTTCTATCTCATTACATATTCCGGTTAACTGATTGATCATGTCATAGATGGTTGCAATTCTTTTTTCATACGGAAGAAGTGGTTTAACTGCAGTGATTACTTGCGATACTGCAATAACTCCCGCCCATACGACAGGGAATTCTTGCCACACTGCCCATGCCGCAACGGCACCGGATGAGGTGATTGCTAGAATTACATTAATTAATCTTTGCACCCATACACACTGATTGTAGTATTCACTTATATAGATTAATCGATATCTCTTATCCGTTAACTTTCGCCAATAACGTTCCTGCATAAATGTTCCTCCTCTCTACTCCAATATATTCACAAAATTCGATAAAGTTCGCTATTAGAGGGGAGGAATTAGTAAAACAGGATGAGATACGTTGTCACGCATCCCATCCTGTTTTACCTAATTTATATTTGTTTTCTTACAATCTTATATTCATCTTGGAATTGATAATGAGGACAGCAAAACTGGGAATAACTTAAAAATCGATTCATGTCATCCTCATCGAGATTGATCTGACATTCATAACAATCATATTCCTCATCATAAATATAGTTCATGCAGCTGTCACAGCTGGTTATACTTGACATAAATATCTCCATTCTAGTTGTAATAGTTAATAAGTATGTATCGATTTAAATACTTCGCAATCGTTCGCTTACATAGAACGCTACATATCGTTGGGGCATGCCCCTTATTTCATAATAACCTTCAAATCATTCCATTTATTATTGATATTCTTAATGCTACCAAGCATTCTAATCATCTCAATATTCTGTTCAGTTATCGTAGCTAAGAATTCTTCATTTGTTGCAGAATGTTCTTCTGCTACGGCCGAAATATTCTCTATTTTATCGTTAATGAATACAAAGTTACCAAACACCTTTTGTGTTTTCTCAAATCCGGTTTTTAATAGTTTGTCCTCTTGATAAAAAGCATTCATCAATTCATCAAAGAAATCAGTAACTTCCGTAATAAGACTGTTTCCTAATGTTACTGCACTAACACCGTTTTTCACTTCATTGGTTGTTAAGTTCATCTTCTCAGTAATATCTTGTGTAATGATATTTATATTTTGAACCGTAGTTTTACTTTGGCTTGCCAGCTTTCTTATTTCTTCTGCAACCACTGCAAAACCTTTACCATGTTCGCCAGCTCGGGCTGCTTCAATACTTGCATTTAAAGCTAATAAGTTCGTTTGATTTGCTATTTGTGAAATTCCATATAAGAATTTTCCAATCTCTTCAATACTTTGTTTTAATGCCTCAACTGTGTCCATCGCTGTTGTGATTGAATTCCCTACGGTATGTATCTGGTCATTCATTTGGTTGATTTTTTCTGTTCCATCAGATACTTTAATAACCATATCTCGTGATATCTGTTCCAGGTTTTCAGAAATTTTATTGTTTTCCATTATGAGCTCTTTGGTGCTTAACATATTGTCGCTGATTTCCCCTATGTTAACTGCCTGTTCATGAGCTCCAACGGTTACCTCAGACATTGCTACGGTTATATTATCATTTGATTGTTTTATAACCATGATATTTTCTTCAAATTTATTTAAATCCACATCTAATACATCGGATACCTCGTTAATTTTATGCAATGTGAGCTGTAATTTATCAAGCAGCTCTTCTGATTGCACTTCCTTTGAAACAACCGAAGCAATGAGATCTCTTCCCCATTTTGTAAGAAAATAAATAAGTACAATGGCAAAGTTGAAGTATACAAGTATTCTGGTTAACCCAGAAGCGACTCCAGTGCTATTGGCCATTACGGCCGGATTAATAAGATAGGTAATGATTATAACTATATCAATAAAGGCACCTACGATTATCACAAGCTCTTTCTGAAAATATAAGGCTGACATACTGAATGCTAACATTAATAACATAAAGCTGCTGATACTTGCACCTTCTATATTAGATTGAAGAGATATTAAAGACATTATAATACAAAACACTCCACCTTTAATTTGCTCTTTTATTGGAGTAAAATTGATTGCCGTACTAACAGAAAGTACGATAATAATTTTCACCATGTTTTCGAAGAATACTTTGTCGATCCCATTATAGATTAAACTCTCCAATAAAATCAGCATACCTGCTGCATACATCACACCTAGATTTACTTTACTTACTCGCTTTAAGTTATAACTATTATTCGATATTGCATCCATTCTATATTCTCCTTATAGTGTCGATTTATATAATATTATAGATTTTCGTATAGACTTTTACAAGCTTTTTACGGAATTGTCCAAATATATAGGATTATATTTAAAAATGAACCTACGCGGAATCTGTTGTTTTAAGGCCAAAAAAGAGACCGCAGACAGGGTGGTTAGGTCCTATTTGGGTCTGTTTTTTGATGCCTTAGAATATTTTTTATTATGTCAACGAGGATAAACGCGGTTGCCTTTTAGATAAGTCGAGGCGCCCGTTGACACTACTTATATTACCATCACAATTCAATTCTTCCTTCAAATGCTCTCAAGAGCGTAACCTCATCTATGTATTCGAGGTCACCGCCAACCGGGATTCCACTGGCGATACGACTTACCTTGATGCCCGCTGGTTTAATCAGCTTGCTCAGATACATCGCAGTTGCTTCACCCTCCAGACTGGAATTGGTAGCAATAATCACCTCATCGACATCTCCCTGAAGACGAAGCATCAACTCTTTGAGCTTAATGTCTGCAGGACCTATGCCAAGCATCGGAGAAATCGCTCCATGCAACACATGGTACACTCCGTCGAATTTGCCCGTCTTTTCATATGCGGCCAAATCTCTTGGATTCTCAACCACCATGATTTGCTTTTTATTTCTAGCCGGAGACGAACAGATTGGACAATATTCCTTATCCGTAAGGGTTAAACAATCCTTACAATACTGGACATTTTTCTTCGCCTCAACCATGGAATCTGATAGATTAACAACTTGCTCCTCCGACATATTGATAATATGAAATGCCAGTCTTTGCGCTGTCTTTGCACCGATTCCGGGTAGCCTTGACAGCTCTTCTATTAACTTACTAATTTGCCTGCTATAATAATCCATTAGAAAGGAAAGCCTCCAAGACCATTCATTCCACCAGTTATCTGACCCATGACAGAAGAAGATTCCTCTTCCATCTTACGAAGGGCTTCATTCGTAGCTGCTACAATCAAATCCTCCAACATCTCAATATCATCGGGATCTACCACTTCTTTCGAAAGCTTTACGGAAACAACCTCTTTTTTACCGGATACTCTTACAGTTACTGCACCGCCTCCGGCTGTTGCTTCGTAATCTTTATCTTCCAATTCCTTGGTCTTATCCTCCATCTGTTTTTGCATTCTTTGAGCCTGCTTCATTAAATTACCCATATTGCCAGGAATGCCTCCACCCGGAAATCCACCTTTTTTAGCCATATTGTATATCTCCTTTCAAAATGTTTATTCGTATAATTTCTTATTCCTATTATAATAATACAACGATATGTTTCATTGTATCCTTATTTTAATATAAATGCTAAAAATATTTCCATATCTCATTTGTTCATACAAATTATGTTCCTATAACTTTTGTTATATGATCTCTATAATACAAATATTTAAATAGATTTGATTCACACAACTTTAACTCATACAAAATTTTTACTAACTTTTATTCATACAACATATGCTCAAAGTTTTTAATCATACTCAATCGGTACTTTAATCAGCTTAGTTAAATCAGGAACCTCTTCCATCCGCTCCTTCGCAAGATCCAAGTAACGAGTATTCACTTGAACTTGCTTTTGTATCAGTTGTGCAATTATATCCTTTATTAACTGCATATGACTTTCTCGGTCGAGCACATCCTTATCAATCGGGTCATTTACTACAATCATTAAGGACTTTCCATCCACACTGAGTCTTGCAGTATTTAGAATTGGTCCAAGGGAAGGTGCTTTTTTCGTAATCTGGTTTACGATGGTCTTCCACTTAGTCGCCGCTTCCTTGACGTCCTCGGGTACAGCCTCCGGAAGGATAGCCGGTTGAACATTGGCTGGCTTGACCTGTTTCTCAACTGCTGAACTATGGTCTATTGAAGAAGCAGTCGCATTCATCATGACACCGTTCTCTAGCTTCTCTTCTAGCAAACGCAATCGTGCTGTTACAGATTCCAGATTTTGCTCCATCTCCGGCTTACATAGCTTAATTAAAGCAATTTCCACCAAGACGCGCTTCCTTGTTGCATAGCGAATCTGATTGGATAAGTCAGAAAAGATTCGAATATATCTGATTAAGGACGCTTCATCAATTAACGCGGCCTCTCGCTTTAACAGCTCAAGATTCTCAGTGGATATCTCAAAGATAACCTCCGATACCTCGTCCGTGGTTTTAATCAAAAGAAGGTTTCTCATATACCAGATAAAATCAATTGTAAATTGTCCTAGCTCACGCCCAAGACTTTCTATCTCCTCTAACAGCTTGATGCATGACGCAACCTGTTGAGCTCGAATATAACCCAAAAGCCTTGTGAATACTTGTGTATCCACTGCACCTAGTACTTCAAGCACATTGTCGTAAGTCAACTTCTTACCTAGATAAAAGGAAATACACTGGTCGAGCAAGCTTAATGCATCTCGCATGGAGCCATCGGCTACTCTTGACACATAACGCAGTGCCTTCTCTTCCGCCTCCACATTCTCTGCCTTCATAAGTTCAACCAATCGATCCGTAATAATATCAATTGTGATTCTCCTAAAATCATATCTTTGACATCTAGAGAGAATCGTAATTGGAATCTTATGAACCTCCGTCGTCGCCAAAATAAAAATAACATAGGACGGCGGTTCTTCAATTGTCTTAAGCAAAGCGTTGAACGCACCTGCTGAAAGCATATGAACCTCGTCGATAATATACACCTTATATCTACCTTCCGTCGGTGAATATCTCACTTCTTCCACAATTTCACGTACATTATCCACGCCATTGTTGGAAGCAGCATCAATTTCAATTACATTCATCGATGTACCGGCCGCAATACCCTTACACATCTTACATTCATTACAAGGATTGCCGTCAACCGGATTCTCACAGTTCACAACCTTGGCCATTAGCTTTGCAATCGTTGTCTTACCGGTTCCTCTGGTACCACAAAACAGGTAAGCATGTCCAATTCTTGCCGCTTTTACTTGATTCTTTAATGTAGTTACAATGTGCTCCTGCCCTTTGACATCTAAGAAATTGTCCGGGCGAAACTTTCTATAAAGAGCCGTATAGGACATAGGCTACTTCCTTTCTATCTTCTAACGTGTTGAGAATATTTTAACCGCTCTTCAAAACGCTTATTAACCTTTTCAAACAAATCTACCATGGCAGGATCAAAATAACTTCCCCTACCTTCTTCGATAATCTCCCGCGCTTTTCTGTGAGAGTATGCTTTCTTATACGTTCTGCTGGAGGTAAGTGCATCGTATACATCCGCAATTGTCAGCATTCTTGCGTAGAAAGGAATCTCTTCCCCTTTCAATCCATCCGGATAACCGTTACCATCCCACCGTTCATGATGGCAATAAGCCATATCCTTCGCTAGATACAACCATTTGGAGCCGCCCGTCTCAAGAATAATCTTTTCAAAGGCCTGTTTCCCAAGCGTGGTGTGTGTCTTCATGTGTTCGAACTCATCATAATCAAGAGAAGAGTCCTTACGTAATATGTCATCCAAAATGCCTATTTTACCAATATCGTGAAGCATGGCAGAACGAACCACGTCATGGAAATCCTCAGAGTTAATAACCCCTTGATATTCTCCACTTTCCAATGCTGCTTCCAGAAGAATCTTAAAATACTTGGTCGTATTCTTCATATGATCTCCGGTGTCCAGATCTCTACATTCTACGAGTTCTGCAAATATAACCGAAATCTCTTCCTCATATATATCTGCATACGATTTATTCTTGCGCAGTGTCGATAGCTGTAATATCGAATTCACCCGGTGAAGCAACAGCTGTGGCGTAATTGGTAGTGTCAGATAATCATCGGCACCCATCAATATAGCTTTTCTCTCCTGTGCTTCCTCCTGCTGTGCTGCTAGAAATATAATAGGCTTTTCCTGCACCTCTGGAATTCTTTTTAGAATATCATAGGTACGAAACCCCTTCTTATCATTAGTAGACAGGGTAATAATAATGGCATCTACTGGGTTATTCCTTAGGTAAGCAATAAGTTTTACATCTTCCGGTAGTGGTAAAATCTGATGCTGCTCCTGTAATGCATTGTCCGAAAAACGATATAACTCTTCCTCATAATTCGCTATCAAAATATGCATGTGACCGCCACCTCCTCTCAAAACAGATTTGGCTCACTCACGCGATATTATACCATAGCTCTGTTTTTAAAACAATATTTTGTATCACTTCATGGGATTGTAGAGTATACAGATTTGTGAATCTGTGAAAGTATAATACTTTCTATTATTTCAATCAGTTAATATTGTTAATCTATGGATCTACTAATTAGTCCAGCGTTTTCTGAAAATGCTGATAATCCTTTTGTGTTGTCCACTCTCCGCCCCAAGTAAAGCCTCTATTGATAAAAGCCTGATAGCAGAGATCATCTTTCTTAATATAATAAGGGCAATCCAGCAATCGATCCGCATATTCAATTCCATTGTCAGGTGTAATGATGAGCTTTTCACCACTCCCCCTCACATAAGGATTGTAACGCGGATTAATATCAATCGCTAAGCCGTAGCTGTGCAATGATTTTCGACTGGTACCATCAATATTACGATAATTAAACGCAGAGGAATTGTCTGCTGCCATCGAAGTATTATCATCCGCATTGTATTCGTCCACCAGCACCATTTGCTCGATCGGATACTTATATTCATATAATTCCTTAAAAATGTCTACGATATCCGTGGCGATCGCTCTATTTACAATCAATTCCCCTCTATGGGTCTCCAAGTCAAAACCCCAATAGAGAACACCCACATAGCGCAAATCTTCTAAAGGTACATCACAATTCTCCCCGTAAGATTTACCCATTATTCTTATCTTTACTGAATCAGGGATTACTTCGTAATAAAAATCGGCTTTGTTCTGATTTACAGTTTCCACAGGCTCCCCCTCCTTATTTCTCTCCCCTTGTCCAATCGTTGACTCTGATGAGGAAATTGTATTAGTTTGTGTCCTTGTAGCTTTGGTCGAGTTAGAAGGTGCAGGCGTTGTCGAAGCTTTGTTCGAGTTAGTAGTTGCAGGCGTCATCAAAGCTTTATTAGAGTTCGTGGATGCAGGCGTTGTTGAAGCTTTGCTTTGATTTATAAAATCCCTCTTAGCCGAGGACTTATCTTTCGGTAACCAGCTTAGTAGCAACAGGAGTATCATAAAAAGAAAACCAATTGCTACAATCGTTTTACGCATTCACATCACCAAGCCCTTCCTTAACTATACATTTGGAATACCCTTAGTCGTCTTCCTCAATCACATGAATCTCAAGATAATCAAAATCAACCATTTCAATAAAATTATCCTTGGTAAATCTAGTTTTATCATGCTTTTTAAAATCCTCGACCGTAACCTTTAACCAAATCGGCTTTGATAAATCATATGTATTACAGATTTCATCTATGGCCATAAAAACCTTTTGTGTTCTACGCATACCCTCATTATCATTACACACTACCATATCTTTAACCATACGGTTGTCCTTAAAAACTTTAGCCCATAAACGAAACATTTCATTTCCTCTTTTCACAATATCATTCATACCAAAAACCATTGCCAATACTTCCAGCGCAGTATATAATTACTCTATCGACGCTTGGGATAATATTACAAGCTAATGTATTTACAGAATACTATTATTATATATGTTCTGTATATTATTCGTCAACCAAGCAATACCATGATAGATTGATGAGAAGGAGATCCAAATGGAGGGAAGCAAACGCAGAGAACAACTGATGAAAATTATAAAGGAGCATGGCGAACCCATCTCCGGGAGTGAATTATCCCGCATGCTTGGCGTTAGCCGCCAGGTAATTGTTCAAGATATTGCACTATTGCGCGCAGCTGATATAAATATTATTGCAACCACAAGAGGATACTTGATCGTTCAATCGGAAACCTCCCGTGTCAAACGAGTATATAAAGTAAAACATACCAACGAACAAATCGAGGACGAACTATGTACCATTGTGGACAATGGTGGAAAGATATTGGACGTGCTTGTAACTCATGAAATATATGGTGATATCACCACTGCATTAATTATACGAAATAGACAGGATGTTTATGACTTTGTTAAAAAAGTTGCGGACAAAAAAATCATTCCACTTAAGGAATTAACAGCCGGTATCCACCGCCATACCGTGGAGGCCGAATCCGAAGAGATGTTGGAGCAAATTGAAATTGCCTTGAAGAAAAAAGGTTATCTGATGGAATAATCATTATGGATCACGTAATAACGCCAAGGTTAAACTTAATTATTAGCAAATTAAATGAGCGAGCAAGAAGTATTAAAGCTAGATATTTTTACTTTTTCTCGCTTGATTAACCAAAATAAACTTAACTATGTCAAGTGAGTAAGAAGTCTTAAATCAAGACTATCTTGCTTTTCTTGCTTGGTCAATCTTTATAATGCAAGTAAAACGAGTGAGACAACTAAGGGCATAAATAAGTTCTTAGTTGTTCTCACTCGTTTATATAAATACTAATCTGCTAAAAACAGCATAGGGTTAACTGGTTTGTCTTTCTTTAAAACTTCAAAGTATAAGTTACTTCCTTCTAATAAATAATAATTGGTTGGGGTAGCCACCTTGCCAATTACAGCACCTTTCGCAACCGGATCGCCAACCTTCAAGGATACGCTCTTCTTATCAAGCTGTCCATAGGTCAAAGTGTAGCCGGAACCGATGCCTACCGTAATAGTATATCCAGTCTCATCATTTTTGGCATCAATCTTGGTAACATAACCTTTCGCAGCAGACTTAACTTCCTTGCCTACTTTTGCATCAATGATAATAGCAGGATTACATTTATACGTCTTTAAGGTTGCAAATAAAATCGTATGATCCATGCTATAGTTCATAAGAACGTTACCACTTACCGGCCATGCTAGGCTGCTATCCTTCGCATCAAAGGACAATTTTGCCAAAGCTGCGGTATAATCATTTTTAACATTTTTACTTGATGTCTCGGTAGAATCCTCTTTTGTCATTCCATTCTGTGCTTTCTCTGCATCCGATTGAGGCGCATAATAACCTTCTAATTCAGGATCATTATTTGCAACTGAATGTCCATCTTTTGAATTTGATGCTGTATCATCTGTCTTACTTCCATTATTAACAACACCATCTGATACCGGCTTATTCTCGCCAACTTGGTTCTTATCATTGTTGGCTGTCTTGTCCGTGTCGTTCAAATTAACATAGTTCTGATCGCTTTGTTTTGCGGACAACTGTGATCCGATAATGGCAACTGCTGCAATTGCAACTACGCCGATAAACAATAACACATAATAACCTTTTCCCTTGAAAAACTCACTAAATTTGTTCTTCTTCACTGTAATCACCTCAACAATATTTTTTCTCTGTAAAAAATTTATTTATACGTCTTCCATACACCTAGTTGAATGATTTTCTTCCCCTAGCAATGCGTATGATATTACACACTATTTTTCCTCGGCTACCTATCCTTAGAAACGCAGTTGTAATTTACATACCTTATTATTTCCATATAAACAAATTTTAGTCTTAATTAAATTACATTTTTGAATAAATTTGGCTGATTTGGCTTGACAATTTATGGCATATGGATAAAATTGAATTATGCGGATATAGTTTAATGGCAGAACGCGAGCTTCCCAAGCTTGCAGTGCGGGTTCGATTCCCGTTATCCGCTTTAGAAAAATAGAGGTATATGGCACCGCCTAGGTGACATATACCTCTATTGATTTATATAATAGTAAAAGTGCGTCGGGAAGAATAACATGAGAACCCACTGGTGTGCATGTTTTATTCTTCCTGCGTGATTTCAGGGTTTTCGGAATCACGCTTTTCCGTTATCCGCATGGAAATACTATTGTCTCATATATTATATTATTTTTCTAGCTTTAAGAATTTCATAATTCAATGCATCTTCCATATCATTTTTTAACATTCTCATATTTTTATAATATCCTTTTTGTATTTGACTTATATAAAATGACAAGACTTTATTATTTTTGATAAGGGTCTGATCGTCATCCGTCAAATCATAAAAAAGATTATTATAATTTTTCTCAGCTATTATAATTTTATCTTCGATACTAATTGTATTAAATTTAATTATTTTTGAAAATCTTGAATATATCGGTGTCCCTAAATGTTTTTCAGCTTCTTCCTCAGTTAAGTAATTACTAGTACAAATAATAATACACTTTTCTACCTTAACAGTATAATTTTTATCTACAAAGATTCCTTCATCAAACATCTGATAAAATGCGTTATAAAATGAGCTATGTACTTTATCAAATTCATCTAGCAGTATTACATTTGACTCTCTACGAATTAATTCTCTTGCTAGACTATTTTCACCGTGTTCTGCACCGAATATATATTTATAAGCTTCTCCTGTTTGTTGCATTGAAAATTGTATCCTTAACATTTCCCCATCAAAAAATGAATTAATAAATTTTGCCGTCTCAGTTTTTCCTACACCAGATTCACCAAGAAATAGAAAAGTAACAGGTCTTTTTCTTTTCTGATTCATAACAGAATACATAGATGACAAAAATTGCCTTACAACATTTGGTTGGCCTATAATTATATTGTTATATTTCGCAGATATATTCTTAAGAATGTCTAAATTCAACTCTTGCGGTTTATCAATATGTTCTTCGATAAAATCAAAGTATACTTTTCTAATATCTTCATAGAACTTTGTTGGTGGATTATTGAGCCAAACGTTGTTAACTTTTACACGGGTATGTTCCAATACATTACTTGAAAAGCCAAGTATCGCCCATTCTTTTATTCCTCCATAATCATCTGTTTGAATTACTAAATTATCTATTTGCATAGGTGGTTCGTCTATTGGTGCAATTCCATCTAGAGCAATTTTTGTTTTGTTGATATGGTCAAAAACATCACCTATAGTATTATAAGTCTCTATCGAACTAATTATATCGCTAAATTTGGCATCTGAGCCAAAATGAATATGTATTTTTTTCATAATTATTCTGAAATCCCCGCTAAAACAACATCGTAAACATCAATTTCAACTACATCACTAGGCTGATTATCTACTATATAACTTACTCGGTTTTTTGTCTTTGTTCCAAATTCAAATTCACTTGATAAATCCAGTTTACTTTTATCTGTTTTTCCAACATAAATTGCATAAAGCGAAAGCTGCATTTTGGGCAAATCAGACATTGTATAGTTATTTCTAAATGCAGAATTATTAAAACGAAAAATTGTCTCGATTTTATTTGGCTTTGAGACAAATTCATAATATCCACGCCCTCTTGCAATAGCTTCCTCAATTTTGGATATATTCATTTTAAATACATTTCCATCATTACTCGGGATAGGAACATCCCCATCAAGCATGGTAAAAAATGGTGCAGCTAACATTAGAAACGAGAACGAGTTTGGTTCTGGTAGCATAATCAATTTCTCAAAAGGTTTTATTGACGTACACATCTTATTCTTTTCTTTTTTTCGATCATCCTTATCAAGCAAATCTAAAAAGTCAGCAAGTAATGTATTTTCAAGAATATTTTTTGCGATTGTTTCTTTCTTTCGATTAATATCTGCATTTCCATCTACGCTTGCATTAAATGTAATGCCACTCAAAAAGCTAAACAACTTTGGAACATTTTTTTCCTTAGTCCCAACTCCTGCATCAATATCTACTCCAGCATTCATATCTGTACTAATACTTGTAATAAACTCAGTAGTTTTTTTGAACTCTCCTCCCGAAATTATCTGCATGTAATCCGCAACAGAGCTTTCATCAAAATATATTACTTTAACAAATTTCATTTTATCCTCCAAACTATTAGGTTTGCGTGCTCAAAGAATTTATACTTAAACATTATTTTACTTCCAACCATTGGAATTATTTGATCCAACAATTTCTAGTTTCTGTCTGTTAAATAACAAATTTCTCTTTGGTGACTTTCCTACAATCGATTTAAATGTTCTCATATCTTTCTTAAGAAGCACTTCTTTATTCTTCAATATTCATCATTTCATCTACTTTTCTTCCATTTATGCTAATATTTTTCATTTCCTTTAGTAACTTCCGATAAAATAAGTTCACATCAGTATCATTTAAAATATAGAATATTTGACTATTATATGTAGCCATATCCATTAAAGCTTCCAATTCATCTTGAGTCCAATTTTCATATTCATTCAATTCTTTTATAACAGTGTGAGTATTTGTAAAACTGCGACTATTTTCCAAAGCCATGATTAGGTCCATTTTTCTTTTATCCTCTTCACTATTTTGTTTATTTGCCTCAATATACTCCTTTTTGTGTTTATAATGAATTGTCTCAAGTGCTTCATTAGTCGCGGTTCTGTCTATGATAGACTTTACTAATTGGTCTAGTTCTGTCCCCTCTGAATAATCTGCTGATGTGTAATATTTAATTCTATTATCATGCATCATTTTAAACACTTTAGTTTTATCCTGTGTATCTACATTAAATACACCTATTGAATGACCACCATATGAGTTAACCAATTTCATACAAGGTATATCTGTATCACTATCTCCTATGTAGACCATATTCCGAAACGGTACTCTGATCTCTTCCGGCGGAAAATACTCATTCACACCCTGATCGTTGATATCCAATACCCCTTTTTCAATTCTAAACAAAAACTGCGTTTTATTTGTATAATTTACAACCTGCGCTGGCCATTGTGCTACTCCACGTTCATTATAATAAAATGAACTAGCATATATTTTTTCAAACGCACCTGCTTTTGCAACTGAAGTACCCTCTATCATCTCTTTTAATCCAGATGAAATGATATAATGCTCTACAATAACACCATTACTTTTTCCGTAGTCTCTTATCCTATCAAACCATTCTTCTACTCCCGGAAACAAACTAACCTTCGCTCCATAAACATTAAGTGTTTCTTCTTTAAAAAGAAGATTCCCCTCAGCTTCTTGAATCATTTTATACATATAAGCTAAATTTTGATCCATGTCATTATCTTCTGCAAGTTGATTAGATTCCGTCCAAAAGTCAGAAATATCATATCCCACTGACTGAATATATCCCTGCGCTTGCATATCGTCAGGTGATAGTGTTTTATCAAAATCATAACATATAGCTAAAACTGGTTTTTCTTCCTTCGTCTTTCTATTAAACTGCTTTTTACTCACATAAATACCTCCATTTATGAATCACTCTTTAATCTCAAATAGGGTTCATACAATATCCATAAACATCCTAACCGTAGTAAACTTACTTACTATTTAAATATTCATCCATATTTTACCACATATATCGACAAAACGAAATATAAAATTGCTAACATATGGTAATGTGCTCCAATAAGCTTTCGTTTTAATATATTATACATGGCTACTAATCGACTCCTATTATAATATACCTTAATTAATTACCAACAAGTATACTGCCATCTGGCGACACTGTCCTTACCATCTGACAAGCATTAAATAGGGCTTCCCATGTTTTCATACATATTTGATTCCCGTTATCCGCTTAACGAAAAAGTAGCAGTGGCACTGATTTTAGTGCTTCTGCTACTTTTTTGTTATGTGATCCATATAAGTGAGTCGGGAAGAATGAAACAGGAGCCAGCTTGCGAGTGTTTTATTCTTCTTACGTGATTCCGGTGTTTTCGGAATCACGGTTTTCCCGTTATCCACTTATAATTCGAGTAGGAGCATTATTAGGCTACCATATGTCTATCGTGCAGAATGTGTAACATACTCATTAGCAATCCAATTATGAACTCCTATACTATACATCGTTCACAACATAATTTAGTTACATAAAGAGCTTATTTTATTCACACCCTCGATTAATCTGACACATCAACACTTTGTAAATTCTTTCCACAGCAATAATACAACCTATTTTCTAGGCTCGATCTCAGTATCTGTTTATATTGAGAACTCGGAATCAAAATTATCTTTTATAATGGATTCTAGTTTTCGGAACAACTTATCCGTGTGCCAAGTAAAACTACTGATAATTATTAAATTTCTTTGTATTATTTACAAAGCATCAACAATATCTAAACAAAAATCAATGAATTCATAAAGATTTGTTTCTTTTATTCCTAATATAGAATTTTTTAGTTTGTTTACTTGTTCAATAGTATTATAACTTAAAGGTTTAGTGTTTATAGGAAATATTTTTGCATAAAATGTCCCTTTTTCATTATCACTTATTCTCTTACACATTATCTTAGCCTTAATCATAATATCTTCTAGATTATTTATATTGTAAATCGGAACTATGTATGGCTTAAGCCAATGGGAATCAAACAATTGTCCAGTAATATATTTGTTTTTAGTTACATCATCGCAGTCATCAGTATCCATTATTATGAACAATTTAAAATTCTTAAGTACTTTATTCTTCTTATCATATTCAACTGTATATTCTTTGGTAAATCTAGTGATGGTCTGGAAACTCCCACCACTGATCAGTTTTTCTAATCCAGTAATTTGTATACTGCTTTTACCATTCTCCTTAGAGTGGATAATAATTGGTAAATGTAGATTAGTCTTTATATATTTAACCATGTTCAATTCAGATTTTCCATGAACGATAACAAGACATCGAGTATAATTTATTTTATATGAAGGCATATTAGTCCTCTCCACCTCCAGTATCTTTATTATCGTCAAGAGAATTAATTATTTCACTAAAATCAATATATTCGCAGAATGGAACACCTCCAAATAAACCCTTTAAATACATTAATCTCGGATTATTTGAACCTTGTATCCTCGGATATTGATCTAGGCATTTTACATTTTTATTTCCCATATAATCTACATTAATAATATACGCAGACTTAACATCTATACTCTCTAATAACAAAGTATTATGTGTTGTTATTATCAGTTGCCCTGTTATTTCATCTTTCATAGATTCAATAATACATTTTAATAATAAATCATGGATGCCGTCGTCAATTTCATCATAAATTACAGTAACACCACAAAATGCCCCTAATATTGACCTAATAATTTCGAGAACTTGTCTTGTACCAGCAGACTCATTCTTAAAATTAATATTTCTCAGTTCACCTCCTATCATCTTCTGAATAATCAATCTATATTGCACTTCATTATTAATTTTTGATTTCTTATAATATACATTTTTGATATCAGCATATGACTGAGAAAAAAAATCTGATAGAATACTCTCCGTCTTATCAAGTATAAAAATATTTTTTTCTTCCACTTTTCCTTCAGCCAAATCCTCTAAGATATTATATGGCTTAGCACAACAAATTCCTGATCTAGATCCATTAGGCTTTTTACAGAATACTGAAATATCTTTAAACATATCTACTACATCAATTGCATATTTAAGGACTCCTTCGTAAATATAGAGTTCATTTTTTTCGTTCCTTTCCTTCTGTAAAACGCTTAATAATGTATGTTTACCCCAGTATTTTTTTATTTCATTTTTAAAATCATCTTCTACCTTGCTCGACGTAAATAATTTATTTGAAAATTTCATATTTATACTATTATTAACATTATTTATACTATATAATTCACCTCTTTGTTTACCTGTAAAATAGTACAAAACTTCCTTCTGGAATCTGCTCCCAAACTCCAATACATAATATCCCTCATGTCCATTTAGCATAAAACCATATTCAACATAAGTAGGATCTTCACACTCTATCATCCTACAATCTTCCATTATTTTTGATATGTCGAAGCTTGAAAGAATCATTTCAACAAAATCATCAGGTAATTTCTTTCCATCTCCAAATAGCTTTTCTCTAATTTCTGTTAAATCATTGCCCATATCCATGGATTTTACTGTTCTACATAGAAAATCTATACTAGTAACAAAATTTGATTTACCACTTCCATTTTCACCATAAATTGAGATAAACTTTTTATAGTCTTTCTTGTTATTTTTAAAATCAAATGTAACTTCTTTAAATGACATAAAATTTTTTAACTTTACATATGTTAACATACCCATCACCTCCATAATTATTTTACCACCTTTTCTATAAATTTTCAATAACTATTTAATATTTGTTGCTTTTTATAACATTATACTCAATCTTTTATGATTTATTCACCGAATTTAAATTATTATATAGTTTCTCCAATTGTATTAACAAATATATAGTTATCATACAATATACCGTTATGATCTTTACTTTTTCTGTTCAAACATCACATTTCGCTGTTGAATTTTAATTATGCAACATGCAGAATAACAAGTGCTTTTAAAGATACTTTTATATTCCAACCTTTATCTTCATTTATAGATGTGGTGTTACTTCCCCTATCGTCTGAAACAATAAAATATTTACTCATACCTAACTCCGCATCACACTAAACCTTATGGTCTACTCCTTCCACGTGCTTATCTAATCATTAAAGCTACATAGTAATCAGACTACTAATTTCGGTATCGTAGCAAAATCATGCATAAAATCATCTCATACCGAATTACTAACTGTGTAAATACAACTATAAGCTGATAAAGTTTTGTACCTACAATATAAAACCTGACATCAAAGTATCCCATAATATTCTGTCTTATAATTCTCCAACTATTATGATTTTGGCACCCATCCCTTGAAACGTTATGGTCGGATAATGGGCCTACCAAAGGACTCCTATATGAATCAACTACCCTATGCATTACACAATACATCCGTCACACGACCACCATGTCTTTACCACGTGACAAGCATTTACTATGGGCTTCTCTAGTCTTCATACGTATTCGATTCCCGTTATCCGCTATAGAAAGATCAAGAGCATCAGCTTGAAAGCTGATGCTCTTTTAAAATCTCATATGGGATAAGCAATCGCAGTGAAAACATACCACAAAAATCTGATAATATCAGGTGTTAAGTGTTACCATATTTAAGTAACGGTAAGTTAACCTGAACAGGCGACCGGAAGGAGACTTAAATAGTATGTCTTTCAGTTCAACTTAACCTTTGATTCATTAATACCTCTAATCAATATCCATAATGTAAATAGAGCCTCTGCTAAGGTCTGCGGTATTAGAAGAATTGTATTGACAATCGCGTAATCTGGAAATAAGAAATGCACAAAAACATTTATTAACAACCCGCTACCGCCAATTACCAACAATATTCCCAGAGCTTTCGGGAGAAAATTCGACTTGTAAACCAAGAGTCCGAGTGGAACGAGCCATAATGCGAAGAATATATTAGCAATTTCATATCCATGGAGGTATAAATCATAAGATAGCATTGTCTTAGCCTGTAATTGAGCGTCACTAAAGGCACTTAAGTATTCTGACCCACTTAATAACTGTAAAGGTGCAAATTCGTTTAAAAGATTGATCATATTGATAGATGTGCCTAACATAACAAAAATAACCATAAGGATGGATAGGCTCTTATTAACTTTACTCAACAGCTTGTATAAAACCAAAGGTAGAAATATGTAAATTATCATCATGACTAAATCACTTGCAAAGCCAATACGAAGTAAAAATCCATTTGTTATAATATTATTTGCAGTGGCTACCATGTCCCCGGTTACGAATAGTTTGTCACGAATAATCTGAGCAATAGGCCCGAATACAAACATAAGAATCCACAATAATCCTGCTAGTCTTGCCGTTTTTTTATTAGGTATCATTTTTTTCTTCTCCTCTAATATTAGATTTTTTATCACCAAAACATCCTGAGGCTCCAGCTTCTAATGTTACTAAGTTTATGTTGAAGTTGAAGTGAGCCTAATTTTTCATAAAATAAATTTCTACTTATTTTTTCGCATCTATACAATTCACCGATATCAGTTCAATACCTAAATCATTGATCTTACGAAGGATACCATATAATGCAGCCTGATCGATGAGCTTCCCACGGAGTACGGTTGTGTAATCCGCTTGCTGAATAACTTCTAGCTCTACAAACCAAGGGTCACCAATATATCCTCGAATAACGATCTCGTATATCATATGGCATCACCTCTTCCACCTAAATGCAAGTATAACAATTACAACATTTCCTATAATTTCTACCCCGGAGAAGAATATATAATGCAGTGTTGCGTCCGATCCCATAAAAAATGAACCGAACTGATATATAATCATGAGAATTCCGACTCCTATATTCATGATACGATTAGCCTTATATGGTACGATTACTGATAATACAACCATTAGAAATGGGATTTCAAGTGATATTCCTGCAAATAACAAAAATTCCTGTGTCATCGTAATGCCTTCTATTTTGCCATTTAACAGTCCCCTTAAAGCCGACATTTCCATATTACTTATGACATCACATAGGATATAGTTTAGCGATAGAAATACCCATAATATTGAAAGTAGCATTGGTCGGTGCAGTATCACGTTTTGTTTGTCTTGTTGCATAGAATAATTTGTGTTCATTTAAAAACCTCCTCGTTTCATTGCTTATTTGTTATAAGCATACTAAATCCGAAGAGGTCTGTGCACCTACTAAAGTAGGGTATTATAATTAGGGTTTGTACTTTTTCTGTATTAAATCCATATAAATGCCAGCGCTACACTAATCCAAGTTCTCTCGCTTTTGCAATAGCCTGAGTTCGGCTACCCACTTCCAATTTTCCAAAGATGTTTTGATTGTAGCTTTTTACAGTGCTAAGTGCCAAGAAGAGCTTATCACAAATCTCCTGGTTAGTTAATCCGGACTCAATCAATGAAAGTACTTCAAGCTCTCTTGCCGTGAGGGGCTCTGTGAGTGATTGGTTGATATGTTGCTTCCTAAATAACAGCTCATTTTTATTCTTTTCACCCAAAAGCTGAACAGGCTGATGTGCCGCTGCAGCTTCTATCTGCATTTCAACTTCATCGATTCCAACATCTTCGGGAATCGGATAGATATAGTAATGTAATCTACTTTCATTGATGCAATCGCGTGCCATATCGTATAATTCCTGGGCGCAATAGATTCTCGCAAGCATAAGATAATATTTGTACTTCCAATCCATCAGTGCGTATTTCTCAGCATGTGTCCTGCTCTCCTCAAGCAGAGCATAAGCTTGCTTATTATCCCCTTGTAGGAAAGCTATCTTGGCTAAACCCAAATACAAACTGGGTAGCAAAATTATGACGAGATTCTGTTTGCTTAACCTTGAAATTGTCTGTTGAAATATTGCTTTTGCCTTTATTAAGGCGCCCTTTTGAATATTCAACTCCCCAAGTACCATGTAATAAGAATTCTCCATGAGCGGGATCGAAGCTTTCTTTATGTTTGTAAACGAGCTAATAATCACAGTTTCCGCCTCATCTAGATTACCCTTTACCCAATGAGCAAAGCCCAGCATCATTTCTGCAGAGCCACGTTTAAAATATTGATCACTTGGTATTCGTTCCAGCACATAGTGAGAATGCATGAATACACCTTCCACATCTCCTATTGCTGCAGCGATATACCCGTATGCGGAAGCAACTGTCACTGGCAATAAATCAAACTGTGTCTTATCATTAATAATAATGTCGTCCGGGCATATCTTTGTTTGACAAAGATCGTATAACCTCCTAGCCTTGTCAAACCACTCTGTACAAGCTTCCACATCACCCATATCAAGCAGCGCCCAACCATAACCCATCATAATAACAGGACTTTTCTCAATAATTGACGCAGGCAGCTTCTTCGCCATGTCAAGCCAAGATGAGGATTGAAGTTGAATATCCATCTCTGCCCATTTGCATTCAATAAGCGCCGCCGCTTCTAGGGGAGCATTTGCTTTCACAAAGTGATGGATAGCCTCTTGCCCGAATCCATTTTCTTTATACCAAAGTCCAGCTCGTACATGGAGTGATTCCACTATACTCTTTGATTGTTGATCTAGTTTTTGTCTTAGAAGATCTCTAAAAAGGTGATGATACCTGAACCACTTATGAGACAATTCCGTGGAGATTATAAAACAATTTGTCTTCACTAGTCTTTCGACAATTATATTTGAGCTGCCTGTTTCAAGCCCCACCACAGCATCACAGAGATCATCAGAGAAAGCTTCCAGTATGGACGTCGTAAGGAGAAACTCCTTAATTTCAAGTGTCTGATGATCAAGAACCTCTTCCATCAAATAATCCATGATATAATATTGATTATTTGAAAAAGCCTCGATAAAACCGACTATATCATTAGTTCCCTGCACCACGAGAGTCATCATCTGAAGCCCTGCTATCCATCCTTCCGTCCGGGTGACAAGATGCTTTATCTGTTCTTCTTTAAGTGAAATATGTAGTTGGTGCGATAAATATGTCTTTACTTCTTCTTCTTTGAACCTGAGCTGTGAAATTCTAATTTCAAGGAGTTTCTTAGTTGCCCTCATCCTAGCTAACGGTAATGAAGGATCTTCTCTTGTGATTAATACTAGCTGCATCGATGATGGAAAGTGCTCAAATATCGTTTTAACCACTTGATGAATCATATCATTTCTAATAATGTGATAATCATCAAAAACTATGACATATGGTATTTTGATTGTATGGAGCTGATTGATTAGTGCCCTTAAAAACGCATCAAAGCCAACTGTTTTAAAAGAAGCGAGGAGCTGCTCAAGCTCTTCCGATACCAGCGGATCTATTGGTTTGATTCCGGCAATCAGATAAGTAAAAAACTGCATTAAATCGTTGTCCCATTCATCGAGTGTGTACCAGCAGTATATCTTGCTTTGCTCCGATAGCCAGGCACTTACTATTGTACTTTTCCCGGAACCGGCTTGTGCGGATACCAGAATCACTTGTGCCCAGTCGCAGTTTTTAAGCAACGATTCTCTTGAGATTACAAACTCCGGTAGCTGAGGCTTATTTAGTTTTGTCGTGAGTGCCGGTACAATCATTGTTTCTTCCCTTCCTTTTCATTTTATGCATTAATATTATTACATTCTAAAACCTCATCACATTCACCATAGTAATTCTCACCAGTAGCGATTACTACCCCATCCTTTTAATTAATCAAAAGATTTTTATTATCTATATTATAACATTACAATGGGATAAATTGTATTTTCTTTTTATAATTTATCTTAATTTATCTTAATTTGGAACGATTGCTCGCATTAATTGTGATAAGTGAAGGATTTAATATTTAATATCTCATCAAACAAATCCCACTAAAACATGTTTATCTACCAACGGTAAAGTAACTTATTATATTTTATAACAATCAAAATGAAATTCACTATTACCGAGTTACTATGCCTATGCAAAATTGTAATGACATTTGTAATCAGAAACAGTTACATCCATAACTACAAATGTTTCTCCAAAAGGAGTATTCTTAGGATATAAAATAAATAAATAAAGGAGAAATATATATGAACGACAATAAATTAGAGAAGGTTATTTTTATACTTTTACGTGTATTCGGTGTTTTATCAATCATTGGAGGTTTTCTTAGCGAGGATAATTTATTTAGCAAAGATGGGCTTATTGTCCTTAATCACAAGACGATACTAGGTAATATATACATGATTTCCCCAATAATATTGGTTGAAATGGTTGTTACAATAATTATATACCTGCTATTCATAAAATTTATAGCTAAGCATATCAGTATCTCAAAGAAAAACACCTCAAAACATTCACTTTAATGAAACCACTTAGTATTAAATTCTAAGTCAAATCGACCACCATAAAAAAGGGCATCACACCTTGAACCGACCTTCCAATCGTTAAATTTTGGTCTAACTTTTGGGGTCGGTTCAATATGCTGATGCTCTTATTAGGTGTTAATATACAAAATAATCTCTTTCACTTATTATTTCTAAGTGGGGTCCTGTTAATTAATTCGACATAATCATTTCTAGTCATACCCTTGCATTCCTTATTGAAAGTATCCATATCAATATTGGGAGGTAAGTCCAACATCTTAAAGATCATGCTTTTAAGCTTAGTATTATCAGGGTGTAATAAATCACAGTGTTTGTTATATTCTGATTGTCCTTGCAAGACTCTTTTGAGAATATAGGTTGGAAGGCTGAATGCTACTCCATCATTACGAAAATGACCTTCTTTTATCACTTCTGGGATATCTTCATCATTCTCAATCGTCTTTAATCCAGTACCCCATCCAAAATATAAAGTTTTGATGTTCTTTTCATTAAGTAAATAAATCATCTGCATAGGGAAATCTATATCCTCTTGGCATAGTATTTTATGACCGATTATATCGTGGCTTCCCCAAATTATTTCACTATCGCACATTAAGTCCACTGGTAGAAGTTTATTTTTTGAAATCTCATCAACTGAAAGGTTACTATCTTTTGTCTTTATTACATAGAGCCTTATTAAGAGTGGTATCATCATGGCTCTATGCATAGGGTGTCCTTTAGGAAAAAATCCCTGTTTTATTAGCTCACGAATTTTTCCGATAATAAGACCATAACCATAGTTTTCTCTATCGATTTCAAACCTGAATATATCTCCAACGTTATATTTTATCGTTCGATGAGGCATCGTTCTCATTTTCTTGACTTTATCAAAATAGTTATCTGGACACGTTTTTATATAATTATCTAACCATTCTTTTATATCAGCAATTGATTTTAGTCCCTCAGCATCAGCAATGGGAAGATCTATATGATTTTTTGGAGAGTAAGCATATACATGTGATTCGAAGTTCGAAACTTGTAGCGCAATATATATGCAACAGCCAGTCGGAGGGACACTAAGCAAATTTGAAGGTGTGATTTTCTTTTCTTTGCCCTTTGCTGTTTTAGGTAAAACAAACACTCTATCCCTGGTTATTAGCTCTGTATCAAATTCTTTATATTCATATTGCCCATAGTTCTGCCATGTAATAATTTTTCTAATAACATCCCCGTCATAAAAGGCGGTAGTTCCCACTTTTATTTCTACTTCATCCCATTGCTTATCGATTAGATTCAGTCCAAAATATGGTCTTTGTTCATTGGTGAGCCTAAAACTCTTATGCTCCTCAAATTCGGGATAATTGGTATTTTTTATCATAAGCTAGTGTACTCCTTTTCTCATTTACTTTCTGCACTTCATATTTCCAACTTTACTACTTTAAAGTCTTTCAAAAACTCTTATACTGTTCATCATATAATTTCGTAATGCGATCATATCTTCTCTTCTTTTACATTATAATCCATATATATACAAATGCAATCATTTACTCTAAAGCAAACCAACTTTATCCTTCTCATATAGCTTGTAATTATCAAATTACGCAAATCCAGCTGTGCCCTCGTTTGTACATCGATATATTCTTCTTTTCCATCACCCTCTTTATCCGCTTTGTAACAGTCAAATTGGTTATACAAATCGATATATGCAGACAGCCAAAATATATTTATTTATCTTGAAATGAGAAACATCTGTGTGATACAATTTTAATTGTTAATTCATGGCAATATTGTCATATTTTTATAATTTATATCAAATAATCGGATTAAGGAGTGTAGTTTTATGAATAAATTTATCAAGAATACATTTATGATCATCTCGTTCGCTATTATTCTCCAATTACTACTATTCACGCCTGTCAGTACAAAAGCGGCAGAACAAGACTTCACAGGATATATACCTATATCTACAAAGGCTGAACTTAATAATGTTCGCTATAATCTTGATGGTAATTATTATCTCGTAAATGATATTGTGTTCACCAATGATGACTTTGCGGTAGGTGGTGCATTCTATAATGGTGGTGCCGGTTGGAGCCCTATAGGTACGGATATTTTAGATTTTTTTACTGGAACCTTTGACGGAAATGGACATACTATATCAGGATTATATTCCAAGCTTACTTCTAGTGCCGATCTATACATGGGTTTATTTGCCTCCAATAATGGTACAATTCGAAATGTCGGCATATTGAATAGCACTTTTACTATTAATGTTACTGGTTCAAATTGTGACTCACTTGTTGGCGGAATTGCTGGATATAATAGAGGAACTATCATCAATTGCTATAATACAGGTACTGTATCTGCAACAGGACATTACTCCACTGCAAATGCAGGTGGTATTGTAGGATATAATGACGGCGGTACAATCGCTAAATGTTACAACTCGGGTAAAGTGAGTGCGACAGGAAATAATGCAGATGCATATTCCGGTGGTATCACAGGAGAAAATAAAGCAGGCAATATTAATAATTGCTACAATACAGGAACTATTTATGCCAATACACCTGATACATACGCATGCGTTGGTGGAATATCAGGAGAGATGTATAATTATTCCACCATATTTAATTGTTATAACACTGGATATATAAGTGCATCTGGCCATTTTTCTTATGTTGGTGGAAATGTGGGTTATGTAGAAAATGCATCCCTTTATAATTGCTATAATGTAGGCTTATTATATTCAAGGGAAAGTACTGGCGGCATTGTGGGAGGCAATGATGGCTCGATTAGTAATTGTTATTACTTAGATATTGCTGTTAATGGAGTTGGATATGAATATGATTCAGGTACTTCAATTGGGGTTGAAAAACTAAACCTTGATCAAATGAGTCAAAAATCATCCTATTCAAGACTTGATTTTTCAAACAATTGGAATTTAGGTAATGATCCCTCATATAAATTTCCAACACTTAAAAGTTTAGCACACATAGAAAATAAAATTAATCTCCTGGATTTTAGTGGTGGCAACGGTACAGCTAACAATCCATATAAGATTAGCACAAAAGAGAACTTGAATAATGTAAGAAAGTATTTGGCAGCATTTTATGAGTTAACATCAGACATTACATTTAGTGATTCGGATTTCTCGGTTGGTGGAAAGTATTACAATAACGGAAAATGCTGGAGTGCAATTTCAGATTATCCCAATAGTTTTAAGGGTGTTATTGATGGATGTGGATACACAATTTCTGAATTAAAATGTATCAGTAATAACGACACCGATGTATTTGGTTTGTTTGGATATAATGAAGGAATAATTAAAAATTTAGGTGTTACAAATGGGAAAATAATATTAAACAGTAGCGATGAGCCTACGGTAGGTGGAATTGTCGCTTGTAATTATGGTACAGTAAGCAATTGTTATTTCACCGGACTGATTAACATAGTTTGTGATGATTATTCTTGTGCTGGAGGTATAGTTGGCTCTAATTACGGAAGTATTGAAGCTTGTTGTAATACAGGCTCTATAAGTATAAGTTCGAAATCGTCTAGTAAAGATGTTTATATTAATTCAGGTGGAATTGCTGGAGAAAATTTATACTCAATGATATATAATTGCTATAATACAGGTAACGTAAGTGCGGTTGCCTCAAATTCAACTGAGGTTTATGCAGGGGGAATTGCTGGGGATACTTATGGATATTATAATAAAGATACATCAAAAAATAAATATTCATATATTTTAGGGTGTTATAATTCTGGCACAATAAGCGGGAATATTGCAGGTGGAATAGTTGGAGAGAATGATAAAATATATGGAATAATATCTGGCTGTTATTACTATAATGGTGTTTCCAAAGGAGTGGGCACAGGACCTTCGACTGGTACCAAATCATTAACCTTTGACCAAATGAAGAGTAAATCTTCTTATGTAGGTTTTAATTTTAATACAGACTGGGGAATATCCACAAGTACGCCATTCTTAAGAGGATTTCCAAATACAGATTTAGTGCCGGTTTCAGTTAAATTTAATTCTAACGGTGGATCTGAAGTAAAAGGCAAATTTGTAATCTATAAAACGGCTCTCCCTGCACCAACTAACCCAACAAAACTTGGTTATGCATTTGGCGGATGGTACACAGCGGCTACTGGTGGTACAAAGATAGCATTTCCAAAAACAATAACAGACCCTATAACGATGTATGCTCATTGGAATGTTACAAATCCAAGTACACCATCAAGCGTAAAAGCAGTTTCCACCGGCTACAATTCAATCATAATTTCTTGGACGGCAGCCACTAACGCGAACCAATACAAAATCTACCGTGGAACAACTAGTACCAATATTAATACCTTGGTAGGAACAGTAACAGGATTGTCATTTACAAACAACACAGGCTTGACAACCAATAAGACTTACTACTACAAAGTAGTAGCTGTCTTCACCGGAACGGGAAAAAAGAGCGGTTACTCGAAAGTAGCATCAGCGAAACCAATTCCTGCAACAGTAGCTCTGAAATCTATTGTAAAAAAATCTACTACTAGTGTTACAGTGACTTATTCCGCTGTAAGTGGTACCACGGGTTACCAAATATATTATTCAACCTCCGCTACAGGGGCATATTCTCTCGCTGGCACATCGTACACAACTAATTTCACTAAAACAAAGCTAACCAAAGGGAAAACTTACTATTTCAAAGTTCGTGCATATAAAACTGTAGGCGCAACCAAGGTTTATGGTAATTATTCAGTTGTAAAAAGTGCTAAACTTTGAATTTCAACCTGTAAGACTGAATACCAATAATTAGTAAATGCAATAGAACAGAGCAATCCTATAGCATAAATAAGACTCATATCACGAGTACTACAATGATATGAGTCTTATTTACATACTACTCTTCCTTAGCCTTTGTCTTAAACACATCTACCAACTGAGAATCCTTTGTAGTTGCCATATTCGCAAGTACTAAAGACATAATTCCCTCAAGTGCATTCGGTGTTTTTCCATCAGTACCACTGGTAATTACAGTTTGAGGAACAATAGGTGCACCGCTGGTTTCAAGAGCTTTCGCAAAAGCCTCCAACACCACTTTTTTTACCTGCATCTCGGCACCGCCATAAGCATCAACAAGCGCTTGTGCTGCTAAACCTTTTGCCTTACCAACCTTTTCTTCTTGTTCTGCGGTTGCATCGGCTACCATCTTGATGTTTTCCGCCTGTGCTTTACCGGTAACGGTAAGCTTATGCGCTTCTGCATCTGCTGCCATCGTAACTTGTGTTGCGCCTGCCTGAGCACCTAATTCTGTGCTCTTTGCATTTGCCTCCGCTTTGGCTATGTTTGTGTATTTCTCTGCATCTGCCTCTTGCTGTCTCTTGAATTTATCTGCTTCAGCAAGCGTTTGAATCTTTTGCGCTTCCTGCTCTGCTAGTTTCAACTGCGCTCTACCCTGATTATCTGCTACTTCAATATCAATCGAAGACTGTGTTAGATTTTTCTGAGCGTCTGCTTTTGCCTGTGCCTCATTTAATTCTTTCTTTTTTACAGCCGATAACTGTTTTGCTTCGTTTGTTTTGATTTCTTCCTTCGCTACCTCACGTTCTCTTAATTGTGAGAGAATATCCTCAATTCTGGTATCATTGGCAGATTTGGTTGGTGTACCAATCAAAACTTCCTTTAACTCTAGATCATATTCCTTGAATTTTTCTTTCATCTCCTGTGATGATTGTTTTTGAATCATACTACGGTCTTGCACCAATTCTATGAGTGTTTTTGTCTGACCTATGTTTTTAAAATAACCGGCCACCATCGGATCAAGGGATTGCTCAATCAGCAGCTTGATATCACCAAATCTCTGAATCACGGAAGATGCTTTTCTGTAATCAATATTGAATACAACGGTTAACGGAAGATTAGGTTCAAAGGCATCCTTGGTTATTAAGCTAATTTCTTTTAAGTTATCATCCAGCTTATGTGATCCACTCTGACCACTAATCCACTTTAAGATAACATTAGTGGTTGGGACGGTTACTACTTTACCTGCGTATGTATTAAAAGCGTATTTGCCAGGTGCCAATGCATCCTTCCAGATACCTTTTTTCCCTTTCTCTACGAGCTCACCATGAGAGTAATCTGTTCCGGATAAGTCAGTACCTTCTTCACCAAAATAACTTACGACTACGCCAACCATACCAATCTCAATATAGGTCTTTGGAACAATATCCACTGTTGCAAAGAGTCTGTTGATAAAGAATTCTCCATCAATGAGAACTTGCATCTGTTTACCTTTTCTACCTCCGGCATCAAGGAACTTCTCAGGCTCTTGAAAGTTATTATGATAATTTTCATCACTAATATTGCCCCCAACCAACGGTGCAATAATCGCTCCGCTATCAGGCGTTGGGCCTTCTAGGACTGTAACAATACCCATTGTATCCGTCGAGATACCATCTCTAAAATCTCCAACTGATTCTGCATTATTAGGATTTTCTAAGTCAGCAGCGATACGTCTTTTACTAAAGCTACCAATTCGAACCGGTTCAAAACCATGTACATCTGCTATTTCATTTCTCATTGATTCCACTTGTGAGGTTTCATCTTTATTTGTAGCAATTGAGTATACCTTATCTCTTGTAATTACGATGAACTGTGCCAAATTGATTACATAGGTACCTTCACGAAGTACTTTTCTCTGTGGACCCTTCTGACCCCCATTATTTAAGAAATTCCTTACATTCTGAAACGCATCACATTCAACCATTCTTCCTAACGTTTGTCCATTCTCAAGTGGGTTACCTGATCTTGCAAATATATAGCCAATCTGTCCTTGCGGTATTGTGATTAATTTGATTTTCTTCACTTTATACTTAAACGGTGTTTTAAAATGCACACCAGCCCTTAACAGATCTGGTTCAAAACCGGCTTCTTTATTTAATGCGATAATTCCGGCACCTTTTATAGAGCCTTTTAAGCTCCACCATTTTTCGATAATACCGATTTCATCTGTTCCAATTCTAGTAAATCCTATTCCGTAGCCGAATATGACTAGAAATAATATACTTCCTCCCACTATTAATGCCGTTGATAAACCATCCATTTTGTTTCCTCCTAGGTTGTTTTAATTGTTAAAAAACTATCCATATTATGACATAATATTTATAAGCTGTATATAACATTACTGTTATTTAACCCTCTTTTAATTTCTTTTTAATTTTACTTCTCAATAAAGTCGCACGCCTGTTGGTAACCGAATTCATTTTCAACTAAATCATATACTGTATAGTCAATTCTTTAGTATGAATGATCAAGTAACTGATCAGTGATGTTATGGATGGAGCATGCATCAACAACCATTCCACCTATAATTTCATTTCATAATTTCTCACAACCCCCATATATATTTTATATACATCTTTATCCTACCTTTCTTCATTAACAACCTAGTTACTCCTGTCCATTTATATCATTATAAAACCATTCAATCTAAGCACCTTTGCACTAATACAAATCTAGAAAGGAGGGGATCAACGTGGCAACCTATAAACAACCTTGCATACACTGCGGATTTTTTCTTGATACCAGCAATCGATTTTGTCCAAAATGTGAGAGTACAAGCCCTTTTGGTTACTCTTGTCCTACGTGTTTGCATGATGTTCAAAAGGATTTTGCAATCTGTCCCGGGTGTGGACGTCCGTTATACATATTATGTCCTCATTGCAAAGCCAGAACCTTTGTACAAAACAACTGTGAGCAATGCGGTTGTAATTTGACTTTTCCTTGTGAAAACAAACGCTGTGGCTCTATGCAATTTTTTGAAAATACAAAATGCACTGCATGTGGTAAAAAATTAAAGCAAAATAAAATGATTCAATAAGCTAATTTATTTTTAAGGAGGGTTAAAGAATATGATGACAGCATTTACACGTAATTATGAAGACAACTCAACGGATGCAGGCTTTCAGTTCACTTTCTACTGTGATAATTGCCATGATGGATTTAAAAGCAGTTTTATTGAGTCGTCTACTTACAAGAAAGACAAAAAGCTTCGGACCGTTACTCAAGGAGCTGGTATTTTGGGTAATTTTTTTGGTGGAGTTTTAAGAGATGTGGGATATTCAGCTGAACGGGGTGGGAATGTGCTTTCCGAACGCTTTCAAGGACAAAGTCCGGAATGGCAAAAAGAACATGAAAAAGCATTTGAGATGGCTTCGAATGAAGCAAAAAAACATTTTCATCGTTGCAACTCCTGTAGTACCTATGTATGTGATTCCTGCTATAACGAAGACGAAGGGTTATGCGTTAGCTGTGCGCCACGTCAAGAAGTATATGTCGCTAAAACCAGAGCCGATGCTATGAAACGTAATATTGATGAAGCCGGGCAAACAGCCACCGTATGGCAAGGTGATATTGAGAGCAAAACTACTGTCTGTCCAAGCTGTGGCAAGCCAGCTGGAACCGGGAAATTCTGCAACAATTGCGGAGCATCCATGGATCTACGCACCTGTGAAGTTTGTGGTGCAAAGAATGCGTTAACCGTTAAGTTTTGCAACAACTGCGGCAATAAGCTTGATAAACCTGTTTCCACCAAATGTTCAGGCTGTGGCAATGAAAACACCCCCGGCACTAAATTTTGTGGCGAGTGTGGAATGAAACTTGGGTGATACATATGGGATTTGAAGGCAGCAATCTTAAGTATTCAGGCCTATTAGAGTCGCCGTTATTAAAAGGAAATGTATCTCTGTCTGTTTCAGAGGATGGCTTACTTATTATCCAACCATTCAATCAGATCTTCCTTTCTCATGTTAATATTTCGTCATTTGTACTACAAAATTATTCGATTAGAATCAGAACCGATAATGGTGAGTATGTTATAACACGGCTGGGTAGTCTCTGTGATGCTTTCTACAAAGAACTATATGATTCCTATAATAAAAAGGTGCTTAAGGCTTTTTTTACAGAAGGCACTGTGTTACTTATGGCCGAAGGGGGATATAGCTACAGTGAAAATGGTACTTTATTTGAAGGACAGGCCAAAATACACGTATATGAATCTTGCATTTGTATCCTTCCACCCAACGACTGTGGCAGAAGGGTTCCTTTCTGCTTTATAAAAGATATAAAAAAAGAAAGCTTTAAATTAACGGTTACTCTAGTCAGTGATGAAAGTTTCAGTTTTATTCGTCTTGGCAATAATACCGATCCCTTTGAGTCCTGTATCAGTGATCAGATACGTAAAATGCGAGAAAATGCTATGGCTGCTGTTCGACTTATCGATGGGAGCCTTAATCAAATGCAGTTATCTGCGATTGCAGCTTTAATGCCCGAGGGGGCTGCTGCATCGATAGGAGCGTTACAACAGGTAGCACCTTCGTATTTGTTATCATTGGAACGCCAAATTTTAGATAGTCGAGCAAATGAAACCTATTCCTTTCTCAAAGAAATCGGTAGCCCCTCTGACATCAGTATTGGTATGAAATCTCAGCTTGCCGGTGAGCAAACGGATAACATCCTATGGTTTGTGGCTCCATCGATAAATAAGAAGTTAGCCTTTGTTGAATTTGCTCTAGGGGAAGAAACTGCTGCAGCCACCTTTGTTTACAAAGTCAATTGCAATTGGGATGTTTTTTGGAGAAATCTCAACCGTGCGATGGAAGCAATCAATTTTAAGCGGGAAATCATTCGTCTATCCAATGATGAGCTAAACCTTGCAGATAATGATATTTACGCGATGGCTGTCAAGCGCACTTCCTCATTACGCTTCTTGCGAAGCTGTTTTGTTGGACGTGTAATTCATTATTCTATTGATTCTTGGAAAAATGAGGTTTTAAAGTACTTGAATTGAGCATACGACATAAAAAATGAGCACTACGCCTGGTTATGGTGTATTGCTCATTTTTTATATGATTTATTGAACCGCCGGTAACACATAGTCCCAAATGATTTCTTCATCTCCACTATTATCTTTGGAGGATGACTGTGAATTGGCTGTAATAACAACTACCATATCCAGATCCGGAATAATCACAATCTTTTGCCCACCATATCCATCTGCACTAATCGTGGAATATGTCTTGCTATGTACTTTATCATTGATATCCTGAAGCCAGAACAAGTATCCATAGTCCCTCTTCGTATCAGCTTCGATATGTTTTTTGGTTGATTCACTAACCCATTCCTTGGGTATGATTTGCTTACCATCCCAGAGCCCGTTGTTTAGATATAAGTAACCGAATCTTGCCATATCCTCAGGTTTCATATATAACCCAGCGCCTCCGCCATAATATCCATGTTGATCCATTTCCCATTTGTCCACCGAAATACCTATCTGACTGAACAGATATTGATTGGCAAAGTCTAACGTGCTCATTTTTGAGGTATTTGTTATTATAGCAGAGAGAAAATGAGGTAGCCCCGTATTATAAGCAAATTGCTCACCTGGCTTGTTGATCAATGGGGTTTTTAAGGCATACTCTAGCCAATCTGCACTACTGGCGTATGCATAATAATTTTTATCAATAGGCTCTAACCCGCCGGTCATCGTTAACGCATTATAAAGTGTAATATTTTTCTTATTAACGTCATCAATATTCTTAAAGTAATCCGGTAAGAAATCAGATATTTTTTGATCAACACTTGTAATATACTTTTCCCGAATAGCAATTCCAGTTAATGCGGACATTACACTTTTAGTCACTGAATAAACCTGATTATATGACTTACTGCTGCTTCCCTGATAATATTTTTCATAAACCAGATAACCATGACGAACCACTAAGAAACTATAAACATTTGGATAGTTATCGTGAATTTTTTTATCTGCATCAGAAAGGAACTTGGAATCCAATCCCTGCTCTTCTGGTGTTGAAGTACTCCATTGTACAGTAGGCCATTGTTTTGTGTCGGAACCCTTTGCATCAGAATCAGAAACTCTTGAAGGTTTTTCAACTTTAGTCGGACTTACTGTACTACTCTTATCTTTCGTATTCGCAGCATGGGAGCATCCTGCTGTAAGCAACAAAGTGGAAACTACCAGCAATCGCATAAATAGTTTTCTCATATCTACTTCTCCTCGCTTTTTATTTTATGTGCATGTGTCTCTATGCCACATATTTGCTTTTAATAACTCATATCATCCTTATCTATAGTTTTTATTTAAGAAGTCAATCCATTGCCTCCATAAATCACTTTCTGAAAGGCCAAAAATCTGATATTCATAAGGAGCTCTGATGAACTCATTCATTTTTTGGTAGCCGTATTCACTAATTAAAAAATCTGCCAATGTATAGCTTAATAAATATCCGTCGTTCTCACCAAATTGTTTTAACCCAACCGACATCTCAGAAAATGTTGGTATATCCTCTTTCAGGATCCTGTTAGCCAATGAAATTTTTATCCAGTTCTTGTCAATCCATTTACCCTCATATGCAGATACACCTTGGTACAGCCACGTTGGGACATTAAAGTTAATTCTATGAATTACTATTTGAGCAAGTACATGTACTGCCACCTTTTCAGCTGGTATTTCAGAAAAATATTCCTGCGGAACAATATGCAGTATTCCACTTAAATAACTTGCTCTAAGCCAATTTGGTGCATTCGTTTCACCTATCGCTTTATGAAATTTCTTAATATCAGAATGAATAAATACGGTGATTTTATCAGGCAATACATACTCAAGGTTATTGAGCAGACGTTCATACTCCGATTCTAATAGTTCAGAAATTCTGGTAATATACGCTTCAACATTTTCTCCATAAAATATGAAATGTGGCGTTTCTCTATTTAATACTCCTCCATAAACCTTTTCAATAAACATCCTATTCTCTTCTTTTATACATTCTTCCTCCGTAAGTAATGGAAAGTAGTAAAATGTCCTATCCTTTTTCTCAAAGCTGATTGCTTTTTTATTTACCAATCTTCCAAGAAAAGTTTTTATGGTTGCAGGTGTCCAATCCGTCGCTTTTGTTAATTCTTTAATTATGTGAGCTGATGTAGTCGGGCTATCTGCCCAAATAATCCTCATTACCTGCCATTCAGCATCTGAGATTATTTTTGTCGTATCCATTAGTACCTCCAAGATTTACATTTGTAGTCAAATATAGTTTACAAGTGTAAACAATTAAAGTCAAGAGGAATTTTATATTATTATAAGGACAATATTAAGAATACTATAAAGAATATCATACTGTCTAATTTGCTTTATTATATAGGATATATAAATTGGTAATTCTTCTTTTTATTCTTTTCTTTGGCAACTTTCATCTAGAATCACATTTTATTTGCTTAGTAATTAAAGTTCAGTTATTAGCATAGAAGGGAACCGGGCGCTACACCTTGTTGATTATGGTGTAACGCCCATTCTTTTATTTAAAGATATACATTATAGTGGTTATGGCTTAAGTGCCTACAATGCAATCATCATATCTTAATAACTTCAGGCTAATTAATTTATATTTGCAAAAAGGCAGATAATACTATAGCATACAAATATAATAAATCCATTTTTATTCTATATTTGTACTACTTGCTCCCCACCTATTTATGCTTATATTATACTTTTGTTTATCTTGCGTTTACATTTATATTTTACAATATATCTATACTTATTTAAACATGACTACCGCGTCATAAGTCACCCGTACAGTAAATAAATCAGTATGTGTGCATGTATATACATATGCGCAGACCGGCCACATGCGGTTGTCTTATACCGCATGTGGGTAAGGCAAGTCATATGGATATATATGCGCACATATTCATTACTCAATCAAAATCTGACTTATGACTCATTACCAACTCTTTTTTATAAATCTCATTTAATTATTTATATCAATCAACAATGAAAGGGGCCCTTATGACCAATATATTAATTATAGATGACGACCCATATATTCGTGAACTTGAGAGAACCCTACTAAAGAATGAAGGTTATTCCATATATGAAGCAAGCAACGGACGTGACGCCCTGCAACAGTTGAAGGAGAATAAGATCGATCTCTGCGTACTTGATATCATGATGCCCGTTATGGATGGTTATGAATTTTGCCGCCTTGCGAGAAAATATTATCCGGATCTTCCAATACTAATGCTTACCGCCAAAGGAGAATTAAGTCAAAAGGTGAAGGGCTTTGAACTGGGAACAGATGATTATCTGACAAAACCGTTTGAAGGAATGGAGCTTATTGTAAGAGTTAAGGCCCTGTTAAAACGCTATAAGATAGGATCGGTTGTAGAGATTGGTACCCTCACTCTTGATAAGGTAAGTTATGCTATCACCTGTAACGGGGAGAAGAGCGACATCCCGATGAAGGAGTTTGAACTCTTGTACAAACTGGGGTCAATGGCTGGTAAGACTCTTATTAGAGATCAGTTGATTGAAGATGTATGGGGTTATGATTTTGAAGGGAACGAGCGCACGCTCGATGTTCACATTAATCGCCTGCGCGAACGGTTTCCTAGCGAAAAGTATCAATTTAAGATAGCCACGATTAGAGGCTTGGGTTATCGATTGGAGGTGCTTCATGAGGAGAGATAGTAAATATCCAAAACTTCAAATGGCTGGAGGAATGATTGTATCCACTTTTGCTTTCAGTTTATGTTTTTTGCTTTCTTATTTATTGACAGGCTTTCTCTATCGGTATACCGGACGACCTTCCACACCATTTACTTATATTATAAATGGAATTCTTGGCTTATATCTCTTCGCCGGCGGGATAAAGATTATCGTAGATACGCACGGTAAAAACCACAAGCACCGTAGACCCAATCAGATGATGGAAGAAATGTTGGAGGCAATGAAAAAAATAGCGCAGGGTGATTTTTCCGTAGTAATGAGTGTGGAAGAGCATAATCCCTTCTCTGAGCTTGCCGAGTCCGTGAATAAGATGGCACAAGAGCTCGGTACGATGGAAAATCTCCGACAGGATTTTATTGCCAATGTCTCTCATGAAATCCAGTCTCCCCTTACCTCCATCTCTGGCTTTGCAGGTTTGCTGCGCAATAATTCCATCACCGACCAGGAGCGATTGCACTATATCGATATTATTGAGGCAGAAAGTAAACGTCTATCCAAGTTAAGTGACAATTTGCTTAAATTGTCCTCCCTGGATGCCAATGCAACTCCGTTATCTTTTACTAAGTTCAGACTGGACAAACAGATTAGAAATGCTCTCCTTATGCTCGAACCACAATGGGCGGAAAAAAGTTTAGATATCTCTTTGGATTTGGAGAATATCACTGTGTCAGGAGACAGTAATTTAATGACTCAGATTTGGATTAATTTGCTTCACAATGCAATCAAGTTTACTACCATTGGTGGCAATATTGCGATTACATTAACCTCCGATGAAGATAACGTACTTTGCCTTATTACGGACAGCGGCATTGGTATAACGGACGAGGACAAACTCCATATCTTCGAACGTTTTTATAAGGTAGATAAAGCAAGGGATCGCGAACTAGGCGGCAGCGGCTTAGGTCTATCTCTTGTTAAAAAAATTGTTGATCTTCATCAGGGAACAATAATAGTGGAAAGTGAAATCGGGGTAGGAACAACATTTCGCATTACCCTACCAAGATAATTTACTCTGTTTACATTCCGTTTAACTTAAGTTTAACCTCTGTTTAATTAACAACGATATGATAAGGTTGTTAATTGACAGAGGTTATTTTGTTAAAAGGAGAGATAAATATGGAAGATATGATTCATGTAAAGAATTTAATAAAGCAATATGATAAGGCAAAATCACCAGCCGTAAAAGGCATCGACCTAGATGTAAAAGAAGGTGAATTCTTTGCTTTTTTAGGCCCAAACGGTGCAGGTAAAACAACCACTATTTCAATTCTAACCACCACACTTTCTAAGACCTCCGGGAATGTGACAATCGCAGGCTATGACGTTGATAAACAGGCCAAGAAGGTGAGAGAAAACGTAGGTATTATTTTTCAACAGCCAAGCCTTGACCCACAACTCTCGGCAGAGGAGAACATTCGGTTTCATGCTTGTCTATATGGAATGTACAGCTATCGCCCATCCTTTAAGATGATGCCAAAAGAATATCGCAGCAGGGTCTTGGAGCTTGCTGAAATCATTGGTATACAAGAGGCTTTACACAAGCCCGTCAAAAAACTTTCGGGTGGAATGCAGCGTAAATTTGAAATCATTCGCAGCCTGGTGCATACCCCAAAAATATTATTTCTTGATGAACCAACACAGGGATTAGATGCAGTTAGTAGACGTGGGTTATGGGATTATATTAATACGGTTCGTCGTGACTTTGGTACTACCGTATTCTTAACAACACATTATATCGATGAAGCAGAGCACGTGGACCGAGTTTGCATTATTAATAAGGGAGATATTGCTTTCAATGGAACTCCTGAATTAATGAAGCAAAATCTACTAAGACAAGAGATTATATTAGATTCTGATAATCGCTTAGGTCTTACGAATGAATTGACTGCTATGGGAATGGAGCATCGTATTGAAAATCACGTCATAGTCCCTTATCAAGATATGACTGCACAAGAGATTATCGCAAAATTAAAGACAAAATTAACTCTTTTAAAAATGCAGGAGCCAACGCTCGAAGATGCTTATGTAGATTATTTGTTAAGAACGGGAGGAGAAATCGCATGAATGAAAGAATATTAAAAAAATCAGTTCCAAAACCTTTAAGGGAAGTGAATGTAGTAATCACCATATTGGCACGTGACATTACTTTATTTTTCAAATCACCAGGAATGCTTATTATGAGCCTTGCCATGCCAATTGTTATGTTGGGTATGCTGGGAGGAAGTCTTTCTCAAAACATGGCCGCAGGACTTGGCTTTAATTACAATCAATACATGTTAATTGGCATGCTGGTTAACATGCTATTTATGACAACAGCGAGTGGTGTTTCCTCCTTAGTGGAAGACCGTGTAACCGATTTCACACAGGAAATGATGATTTCACCAATCTCTCGCTACTCGATTGTACTAGGCAAGATACTTGGTTCCTCCTTTGGCGCTATAATTGGAATGATTGGTACAATTGTTGTTGGTTTCACTATGGGAATATCCTTAACAGCTAGTCAATATTTGTTAATTCTCTTATTATCTCCGCTGATGTGTTTATCCGCAGGTGCTATGGCGATGATTGTTATAGGTATAATCAAAAGCAACAAGATGGCTAACTTGGCAGTTATGCTTATCACAATGCCGCAGATGTTTTTATGCGGCGCGATCATTCCGATAACCCATTCCTCCGGCTTACTGTTTGTATTATCTCGCATCATGCCAATGACCTATTGTCTTGATCTTACTCGTGCTGTGGTTTATGCCGGAAAACAGGAGTATGCGAATGTTGTGTTATTTAACCCTATGATTAATCTGTTAGTAATTATCACTCTTACTGTTGTCTTTCTGATTATCGGTACCTTCTTCTTCGCACGAAGCGAGAAAAATAGATAATTACTACAAGGAGCTTTGTAATATGTGAAGATTAAAAGAAAGGTCGCAAAATACAATCCAACCTAAGGATTATATCTTGCAACCTTTCTTTTATCTTTATTAACCACACTGTATTAGTGCGGTTGAATTAAATTTAAGGATTCCTTTTCCGATTAAACGGAACAGCAATCAATCCAAACATTGTAATAATTGCTGTAATTAAAAAGCATTTATTATATACCTTATAACTTTCCTCTTCTTTGATAACAGCGACGTCACTAAGGATGGAATTCAATACACTCTCCTGTTTGATTAATTGCTCCTTTCCTGTTGCCTGCTCGGAACTGGTAACCGATAGCTCCTTCTCTTTCTGTGCAAAAAGTGTATGGACCATCTTTTTTGACTCCTTCATGCTAACAGTGCCAGTTGAACTATTGACAGCTGTGAGAAAGGCATTTTGAACACTTTGATCCAGGACCTTGCTTGCCATTACTTCACTGATCATTGTGTCTTTTGTGTGGTCAATCGCTACCTCTGTGTAATGGCTGCTCAACGTTACAACAAGTGCAATTGCAATGCAGGCCGTCAGCTGACGCATACTGTTTTGTATTCCGGAAGCGATTCCATTTTTATCATTAGATATCTCCTCATAAGCAGTCTGGTATAGTATGGTTGTTAGTCTGACGCCAAATCCCATGAGAATAAAAGAACTGCATATTATTATCATGTAATTAGAACTGTTCATAAAGGCCAACAATATATTGCCAAGCACAGCAATGATAATCGAGAGAAAAGATATTACTCTTCCTGATAATTGTTTTGCCAAAATGGGCATCAACGGCGTAGTTATTAGTGCCGTTAAACTCGGAATTCCCATCATTAATCCGGCTCGAAAAACTGAATATTCCAACGTATTTTCAAAGAAAAAATTAATTAAGTATGCCATTGGCATATAAGCAAAGAAAAATACTGCAATTAATATAATAGAGGACGTAAAGGATCGTATACGAAATAGCTTGAATTCGATCATTGGGTTTTTCAATCTAGATTCAAATATTGCGAATAGTACTGCTGAAAGAACAGATACACCAATCAGTGAAATGATCTTATAGCTTCCCCATCCATAATCATTCCCTTTTACTAGAAGAAAAGTCAAGCTTCCCAGTGCAAGGAATAACAATATACTACCTATGATGTCAATCTTCTTTTCAATCGTCTCATCATAACATTCCTTAACATAGAACATTCCTAAAATCAACGCCAGAATTACAAAAGGAATGTTGACATAGAAGATGGCTCTGTAGGAGAAAAATTCATTTAACATTCCCCCGATCACAGGTCCTGAGGCTGCTGATATTGAAATGGTTAAACCGACGATGACCGACAGTTTACCAAGCGCTTTCTTACCAAACAGTTCCACCCCGAGAGGAATTGATAGGGGTGTCAGAATCGCTGCTCCTACTCCCTGCAAGATTCGGAATCCAATTAGTAAGCCTAGTGAATCAACCAAACCACAGCAGGCTGAAGCAATTCCAAATAGAAGCAGGCCTATTAGAAATAATTTTTTTCTACCGAAGATATCTGCAATTTTAGAAAAGTTAATCAGTAGTGCCGAAAACGCAATTAAATATGCGGTACTAACCCAAGAGATTCCAGTTGTTGTTGTTTTAAAATGTTCTGCCATGCTTGGCAACGACACATTGACAATCGTACTGTCCAAAACAGTAAGAAAGCAAGCAATGTCGATTGCAATAAATGCAAATGCTTTTTTGATATTTTCATAGTTACCTCTTTTCAACTATTAATATGAAATCAATTTCATGTTCATATAATATTACGTCCTTATATTAATGTCAATACCAAACATGAAATTAATTTCATGTTATTGACTTTTATCTTTAAACGTACTATATTAATTAATAGAAAACTGCAATTTAGGTATGAAGGTAGTGTAAATTATTCAAATGAATAATTTACACTTAAAGTATGTGCTTGCATATCCCTCGGCACATACTAATCCAAAGGGCAGGCATATTATAAAGAAAGGCATGGTTATAGTATGGAAAGAAAAACAAGAAAGCCGTCACAGCAACGTTCACTTGATAAATATGAGAAGATCTTAGAGAGTGCCTTTTTGCTCTTTAATGAAAAAGGATATTACAATATTACAACCGCCGATATTGCGAAAGAGGCAGGAGTGGCAACCGGATCCATCTACTCCTATTTTGCTGATAAAAAAGAAATTTATATTGAGGTTATTACAAGAATTAGTGATAAGTTTTATACCCCTACCATTGAGTTTTGGGAAGAAAATAGACCGATTAACCTGAAGGATGAGGATAGTATCAAAAAACTATTTAAGATTTTCATTCGACTCATGATGGACTGCCATAACTTTTCTAAACTGTTCCATGATGATATGATGGCGCTTGTACTTCTTGATGAAGATATCGCAGCAACAAGTAAAGTGTCTCAGGATAAGCGAGAACAAAATACGAGAGAAGTATTTGAAATCATGAAGATTCCCTTTAAGAATGATGAATCCTCGGACATTTTTCTGCATTACTGTAATGTCCTAATTGATGATGTCTGTCATAAGATCCTTTACGACAAATCGCTTAAGAATATCGACATTTATATTGAGCATACAGTGAATCTGCTTTATAAGCTCCTACAGAATTTGGCCGAAGTGTAGTCTTGCATAACGAAAATACTCGATATAAAAAGTAGGTGTTTTACGACAATTCCATGCCATCAACCAAGTATTCAATAATAATCACCCTACTATTACCCCTTAGGAGGAACTATCGTGCAACAACCAAATAAAAATAATCAACTGAATAAAACCGACTCGCTCTTAACAATCCTTGAATCCGAAAAGCCCTTATCACAATCTATGGTGTGGAAACTACAATCCGACTTTTATGAGAACCAAGGGCCGGAAGCATGGATCAAGGGAATTGTTCCTCAATATATCACCACCAATCCCTATATTGCCAACCTGTATGCAAAAACGGTTTTTGGCTATTGCAGAGATATCGCAAATAGTAAAGATTTCGATAAAGCAACAACCATATACATCATGGAACTTGCGGCAGGTGTGGGACGATTTACGTATACATTTTTAAAGAAATTCCTTACTATGGTGGAACAATCCTCTCTTAAGGGGCTTAAGTTTAAGTACTTAATCACAGACCTGGCTGAGAGAAATGTTGAATATTGGCAAAACCACAGCTATTTAACGCCATACTTTGAAAGTGGTGTTCTTGACTGTGCAACATTTGATATCGGCAAAGATGAGGTAATTCAATTAAGGACTTCGGGTGAGCTTCTATGTGTCGGACGACTGAAAAACCCTCTTATTTTATTTGCTAATTACACCTTTGACAGTATTCCACAGGATACGTTTTATGTGAATAACAAAGAGCTATTTGAAGGTGTAATCACTATAACTTCAAAAGAAGATACGTTATCTTTGAAGGATAAATTGTTAGCATCTGAGGATAATGCAGTTACTTTACAGAATAATTCAGTTCCTTCAAACAACAACCCATTTTCTTCTGAGGACAAGTCTATTCTTGCGGGTTTGGACTATGAGTATACGGACAAGCCGATACCGGGTAGTGGCTATTATGAAGATGATACTATAAATGACATTCTTTTATATTATCAGGATTGCCTAGAGGACACTGCCTTTTCCTTACCGATCGTGGCTTTACGGTGTATCAATCAATTACGAAAGTTGTTTAACGATGACCTAATTATTATTTCCACTGATAAAGGATACCGCAATATCGCTTCCATGAAGGGGATTTATCATCCCTATTTATCAAAACACGGCTCCATATCCCTTACGGTTAACTTCCACGCGATGGAATTGTATTTTAAGAATATTGGGGGGAAGGCGATTCACAGTATCTATGAGCATGAGAATGTAACGATGTCTATGTTCTTGCTTAGTGAACGTTCCCATGCTTTTATCGAAACTGCGATGGCCTATAACGAGATTATTGAAGGGATCGGGCCGGATGATTTTTATATTATTAAGAAAGCCGTTGTGCCATATAATAAGTCCCTTTCCACCAAGGAGATAATGACCTTTCTAAGGTATACGGGTTGGGATTCGAGAACCTTTCTTGAATTCTATAATACCTTGCTCGAAAGAATTGCCCAGGAAGATGATTTTCCAAGAGATGAACTGGTTGAGGTAATACACCAGGTTTGGGCGCATTATTTCCCAATTGGTGAAGAAGGGGATTTGGCTTCTTGCCTTGCTTCCATATTGGCTTACTTTGAATATGACAGAGATGCGATTGAGCTTTTTATGGCTTCGTTAGAATTTTACGGGGAAGATGCCTCCGTTCATTATGAGATTGCGTTATGCTATTACAACCTGCAGGAATTAGAGAACACGCTGGTTCATTTGGAGCAATCTTTGCTTTTAGATCCTACTCTTGAGGAAAGTATAAATCTAAAAAGCATAATTGAAGAGATATAAATAAAATTCACGACTTTTCTAAAACCTTATGACTGTAGTGATTTTTCAGTATTGATTTTTCTGTATTAATTATTTAAATAAAGACACAGGGCATTACTCCCGTATATTTCAACGGTGTTATGCCCTGTGTTAAGGTTAAACCTCGATATTCCCCAATCACTCTACCACATTTACTTATACTTATGTGTATTCAGTATTCTATACGGCTTAAGTGTTCCCTTTGGTAAATCCTTCTTAGAAATGGACAATATGTTGTTGACCTCGGTGATCTTTCCATATTTCTTTGTAATGATTGGCAACGCATTGTCGGTATAGTGGGTCGGTATTACGATTTTAGGATTCAACTGTTCAAGTAACTTAAAACCTTTTTTATTCTCAAGTGTCATATCGGAATAGCTATTTTCAAATTGAGTAAATGCAATATCAATTTTACCCAATGCTTTTAACTGTTCCTTTGTTAACACCGTCTGTCCGCAATCTCCCATATGCACAATGCGAAGTCCATCTACTTCAAACACGTCAAAGAAATTGCTAGGATAATCCTTGGTTATCGTGTCTCCTGAATGGGCTGCCGGGATATTGAAGATATGGAAGTCTCTCGTTTTTAATTCTCCTGGCGTAAGTGCCAATATAGCAGCATCCGGATAATCACTATTGAACAACGCATCATTATGATCATAATGACTATGAGTATTTGCAATTGCCGCCGGATTAATATTTATAATTTCTTTTCTTGGCATACTATACGGATCCACTACTACGGATTCCCCTTTGGAGGACGTGATAATATAGGAATTGTAAGGATAATCATCTCCACTTGATACAGTCTGAATAAGTACTTTTCCGGTGTCATTGGTAGTAACAGGTAGTACCGCGTCTTTTGGTAATGCTGCTGTTGGCGCTGTTGTTGGAGCCACCGTGGGTGTTGTACCAACCACTTTTGTAGGCGCCACTGTTGCAGTCTCCTCAGGCTGCTTTCCACTGGTTGCCTCACTGTTTCCCTCTTTTGCTGCACAGCCCTGCAATGCAAATACTAGCACGCATAATAATACAGAACATATTCTTTTCATAAAATACCCCCTTTATTTGGTAAACACTATTATATCGCTAAACGTATTTACTATCTACCGAATATCTACAATAAAATATGTACTATCTGCATTATTTAAATTCTATATCCCGTGTGGAAAAGTCAAGTCAGATGTATGTACCCTATGTCTTGGCCGTCATAAATTCTCTATAACATAGACCAATGAATGTGAGAGCCTATCTATATAGCTGCGAAGACCGGCCTCTGCGGTTATACCGCATGTGGGTAAGGCGAGTCAGATGTATAGATAGGCTCTCACATTCAATTTCTCACACCAAATCCGACTTATGACTCACTTTTGCTTTACATCTGACTCACAAATTCTTTTCCAAAACCTCGCAAAGTCTCAATTTCCACTTCATCTGGTACCCATAACGAGCGGTGACCTTGATTTGCTACACGGAATCCGCATTTCTCAAGTTCTTCATTTAATTGTTTTACCACCTCTCCACTCCATCCGTAACTTCCAAAGGCCGCTGCTACTTTATTCTTAAACTTTAATCCCTTAACCATCTCTATGAGACCACCAATTGAATGAAGATACCCATTGTTAACGGTAGGGGATCCCACTAGTATCGCTTTTGATTTAAATATGTCAGTAATGATGTCATTCTTATCTGTCTTTGACGCATTATGAAGCTGTATTGTAACGGCGGGATCAATCTCATGAATTCCACTAGCAATCGCTTCTGCCATCTTTCTCGTTGCATTCCACATCGTATCATAAATAATTGTAATTTGATTCTCTTGATAGTTATTTGCCCATTCCAAATAGTTTGTAACAATTTGAGTGGGCTTTTCCTTCCAGATTACTCCGTGGCTTGGGCATATGAGATCCACAGGGAGATTAAAACCAAGAACCTCATGAATCTTCTTTGTAACAAGACCGCTAAAAGGTGTTAATATATTGGCATAATATTTGATTGCTTCTTCATAAAGCTCACTCTCATCTACATTTTCATTATAAAGTGACTCAGAAGCATAATGTTGACCGAAGGCATCATTGCTAAATAGAATATTGTCCTCCGTCATATAGGTGAACATCGAGTCCGGCCAATGAAGCATTGGTGCCTCAACAAAAATCAGTTTACTCTTACCAATGTCTAGGGTATCCCCTGTTTTGACTGTGACAAAGTTCCAATCCTCATGATAATGTCCTTTTAAGATCTGAGCTCCTTTGGCAGTGCAATATACGGGGGTATTTGGAATCTCCCTCAGTAGTTCCGGCAATGCTCCGCTGTGATCGATCTCACCATGATTGGCTATAATATAATCAATCTTGTTTATATCTATTTCCTGTTTTAATCTGGATACAAACTCCCTGTCAAAGGGTTGCCATACAGTATCAATTAATACTATTTTCTCATCTTGAATTAAATATGAATTATAGGAGGAACCTCTGCGTGTAGAGTATTCCTTCCCATGAAAGCTCTTAAGCTCCCAATCCACTTTTCCAACCCAAGTTACCTTATCTGTAATTTTCTTTCCCATCGTTATTCCTCCACTAACCTTTTTTCACCTTGAATCTCTTGTATCGATTTTATATCCTGTGTAACCTCTAACACTCCAAGGTATTCTCCCTTTTCATTACGTACTGCGTAATAACGAATTAACACAAATTTGTTGCCCATCTTAATCCAAAAATCCTCGTGGTCCTTTACACCATTTTTAAAATCTTCAACAATCTTCTCAACTATGTGTACACTTGCAGGCGGGTGACAATTTGATACATTCCTTCCGATGATGGCCTTGGTTCGTGGAAAGGTTCGTTCTTTCCCTTCTGAAAAATATTTGACTATGTCATCCTTATCTACGAAGGTTATATCAAAGGGAAGAGCATTGAGCACCGCGGTTAATTCCTCTACATTAAATAAACCAGTTGGTAATTTAATGCGACCGCCCTCGGCAGTCTCCTTTGAATCTTTTGCGGTTGGCACTTTTTCATCTTTTACAGGCGTCCATACCGGAACCTTATCAACCAGATATCCAATCTCTCCGCTTTGCTCTGCAATAGCCTTCCATTCATCCTGAGTCAACGTTTCTAATAACATAGGAAGCATGATGTTATCTTCTTTGAATATCATTTCCTTTACTCGGTTAACAGCATCCTCTGCCTTTTGCCTTATCTCATCCTCACTGCTATCACTCTGGGATAACAATGCCTTTACTTCCTTAATCTGAGCACGAATTTCATCATCTACTCCCCACATAACCTTGGGCGGAGCTGTAATTCCATACTGCTCCATGTATGGGAAGAAGAGATTCTCTTTTCTCAGATAATGAATATGAACTTGATATAACTTTTCCATTCCCTCTAATACTTTATCTCGGTTCAGGGTGGAATTGTATTTTACTTTGACTTTATCCTTGTTCTTATCCTTATCTTTCTCCTTCTCCTTGTCGTCCTTATCCGTGGATAGATAAGGTTCTATCTCCTTCTCAATTATCTGTTCAAGTTTCCTGTTTTCTCTGACTAAGGTATTCGCAGGGTGGCCGGGAATTTGAGTCTGATCCGTCGGCTGATGAATCTCTTCAATGGATCCCTTGAACACTGCAGCATGGACGTCGCACAGTCTTTGAATCTCTGCCACCGGAAGTCCTTCTTTAATGAGTGCTCCTTCTGCTTCTGATATCTCTGTAGCGGTGACTCCTTGGAACGCCTCTTCAAACTGTTCTTTTACCTCATCAACTGATTTGCCGTCATGCAATTGTTTTATAATTTCTTTAATGGTTTATTGACGATATTCTCTGTTATTTATAAACTCGCTCATAGTTACCTCCTATCTCTTTACCTCAAAGCCATGCTCATGAAAGGTTTTAACAATCTCCTCGATAGCTATCTTTTTAAGCGCTGCACCCTTTGGCAAAGTCATAAATCTTCCTGCTGTTTTCAGCATTCCTGGCTTTGTGATATCTGCATATCCCAATCCCACTAGAATATCAATTATCTCGGGATTTTCACCGGTCAATTCATAAATGGTTTTATTCATATCAATTACCTTACTCATAGGCTACCCCTTTCTGAAGATTTAATGCTTCGCATATTCCTTCAATAAGATATTGTTCTCTAGGTGAATATGCTGGTGAAGATCATCTTCCATTTCTTCAAGCAAACGATAGGTTTTGACATAGGTATTACAAGCGTCTGCTGGCACCTGATAATTGTTTGTTATTTCACGCATCTTCTCGAGAAGTTCGCCTGCTGCCTCGTGTTCCTCAATGATGGTCTGTGTTAATGCAATTATCTCTTGTCTATTTTCATCCACCTCTTCAAAATCAGGGAAAAGCATTGTCTCTTCCTTAAGCAAATGCTGTTCCAAATCCGTCTTTAACACTCCATATATGCGGTATAGGTCAAATAATTCCGCATGCTTTTTGCCGTGTACGCGAAGCAAAGTACCAAGTAATTCGGATATCTCCGGTAAAGCTTTTCTCATATAAACATGATGGGTATCCTCAATATAAGTAGTAAGTGTCTCTGCGCTCATCTGCTCAAAGCGGTTGCCCTTCTCCTCATATCCTGCTTTACGTTCTTCATACAGTTTATCAAGTTTTGCAAATAATGCTGCGCGGTCAATCTTTTGCTCTTCAATTATATTAGCTAAATTACGATGCCCTCCACAGCAAAAATCTATTCCGAATTCCTTAAACACTTCTGTTGCTTTGGGTAATTCCACAACTACTTCACCAATGCTTACTTTTTTATCCTGATATTTCATAATATTATCCTCCTCGTTATTCCTGTGTCTTACACAGGAGACCTTCTGGTTCTATTGAAATGTAACTTCAATTGCTACTTTATGAACCTTATTATAGACTGATCTTTGGAGGATATCTGTGATTGGAATCACAGAATGAAGTAATTAGTAGATATAATAATAGTAATACGGGAGTCATAAGTCTGGGTTAGATTAGAAAATGAATATGTGAGCAGGTATATACATGCCTTACCCACATGCGGTATAATGCTTCCGCATGAGGCCGGTCTGCGCATATGCATATACCTGCTCACATATTCATTCATTTACCTTATTGATGACTTATGACTCCCTAGCTTAGCATATTGATTCTTATACTGTAATGTTGACTTATGGCTTTCTGGTTTAAGATATTGATTTATTTGCCCTACTGGTGGTTTATGGCTTCCTCGCTTAACATATTGATTGATTTACCCTACTAGTGGTTTATGGCTCCTGTGACAACCTTTGCGCTAGAGTATAAATTCTATTATAATACACCTTCATTCCCTTCTTCTAAGGAGGTGATATCTAAAATAATAATTGCCTTATTGGAAATGCTTCGTATGATTCCATCACTTTCGAGCTGGCTTAGCTTACGACTTATCGTTTCTCTTGCAATACCCAGGTAATTGGCCATTCCCTCTCTGCTTAGGGGTAGTCGAATTAATATCCCTTCTTCTACTTTACTTCCAAACTTCTCAGAATAATCAAGCAATAGAGTGTTGATTCTTAAGTCAATGTTTCTTACTCCCATACTTTCCATAAAATGCTCTAGGCGAAACATTCTACTTCCAAGTTCTTCAATTATTTTTACTCCCATATCGGGATATTGGAGTAATAAGGCTTGAAAATGTTCTTTCGATAGCATGCAAACATTGACCATTTCCAGTGCTTCTACTGTAAAGGCTGCTTTTCTTTTACTCAAAAGGTATTGCTCTCCAAAAAAGTCTCCCTCTGAAAAGAGGTAAATTATCTGCTCCCTTCCCTCCGGGGTGTATTTATAAGCTTTTACACTTCCTACATTAATAATGACAATGGAATCAAGATTATCTCCTAAGGAGAAGATTGATTCCCCCTTCTTATAGGTTTTATGTTGAATCAGATCCGATATTTTTAACATATCCTCATGATTTAATCCGTTAAAGATCGGCACCTTATGTAGGCACAGTTGGTTGTGGCAATGAGAACACTGATGACAAGAATTAGACATATGCATACTCCTTTTTGCTATTTGGGGTTGATAAAGGTACTTATAATTATTTCTTTTATAGCAAGGTATCTTTTTGTATTATACACCAAAATATGGACTTTTACATCATATCCAGATTGAATAAAGCACATTAAAGAACAATATGCATATAGATGCGTAATTTAAAAAAACATGTTACAAAACCAATTATTATATAGTTTTGTAACATGCTCTTGCTTATATATTCATTCTCTTAATTATTCTTCTAACATATATACTTCTGCTAATACCTCTTTCTTCTTCCCCCTGGCATAAATTGCGTACATGCCTACGGTACCAATTATAGCTAGAACAAACGTCAGCGGCCAGATATACTTTAGTCCAACTTCCTGAATGAATTTGCCTGCAACCGATGTACCAAGAGCGGCTCCGATTGACCAGCTCAAAGAGCCATATGCACCAAATCTTGCACGGAAATTACTTGGGCTGTTGTTTGCCAGGTGTACGCTAAAGTTGGTAACCACAAGAATTTCACCTATTGTCCAAATGACGGTAGAGAGGAGAAACATCGGAAAGCTATGAATCATTCCAAGCATTCCAAATCCAATTGCATATAGGATTCCCGCTATCATAATGTTTACCAACGGTTTCAGGTGCTTCGTTAGTGCCGTTACTCCAACTGTGAATACTAACACCGTTACCGCATTTACACTCATTAATATTCCAAACCTACTTGCTCCATGTTTCCCAAAGACTGCGTCCGCTGTAAGTGGAAGTGAAAATCTATGTTGGGTATAGACAAAACTATAGATTATATATACCATCAGAAAGACTAGAAGTTCCGGCCTTTTTAAAAGAGCGCTGAGGGTACTTCCCTTTTCTGCTTTTTCTTTATCGGTATACGCTGTTTCATTGATATGCTCCGGTTTAACCTCCTTAATATTCTTCCATATTAAGAAAATAGCAATAAAAGAGGTAATTGCATCTCCGATAAATAACATTGCAAGAAAATTATTAAATAAAAATCCCGCAACAATTGGACCCATTGCAACGCCCAAATTCGTTCCAAGATATTGTAGCGAATTGCCTTGTTGCCTTTGGTGTGGTGGCAAGATATCCGTAATAATTGCATGTAACGGAGGTCTGACTGCACCATTAAAGAAAGTTGATGCCATAATTAGTGCAACTACAATGCTTGGATCCTTCACAAAAGCACAGGGAATTAATGATAGCGCCGCCCCGGTCTGTGCAATTAGATACGTTTTCTTTCTGCCGAATTCATCTGCGAGCTTACCACTCAAGATGGAAGACGGAATTCCGATCAAAGAAGCGATTGTAACAATAATTCCCACTTCACCCAATGAAAGTCCTATCTTAAGTGTAAGATACATTGTTAGGAAAGGCATAACAAAATCGCCAAATCTGTTGATAACATTAGCCACGAACAATATGTACATATTCTTAGGCAGCCCTTTGTACGTTTCAATAGTTCTTAATTTGATACCCATCATCTCTTTTCATGTTTGTATTAATTAGTAAATAGCTAGTCATCTTTTTACTATAACACAAACACAAAACCGAATAAACCAGAAATAATTGTTACCTTTTTACATTTATTTGTAATTGTATTGCATGTAATTGTATTACATTGACTTGCATAAAATTTCATTGCATTTTATTTCATTGCCTTAAATTGTATTACACAAAATTGCCCTGCACTGAATTGCATTGAATTTCCTTTCACTAATTTTCATTTAACCTCTAAAGAAACTTATTTCACTTCTTAAAATGGAAATATTAACTTTAATCCTTCCACTGAGGCAAGCATTCGCGTCGTTACAAATCTTCGTCCATTCCAGCCAAGCTGATTTTGGATATATCCAAGGGTATCTGCATTGTAGGTTCCGATGATCCTTTGGATTGCCGATAACTCATAATAATTTTCTTTTTCGTTGCTCACATATGGAATCAATGCATTGAGCGCGGATACCTCTCCTGTTACAGGTTTGATTAACTCCTCATTAACATTATAATATTGGGATAAATAATCCGCCCCCTTACCACTGATATCCAATGTAAATAACCTGTCAAGCTGGACGTTGCTTACTCCAACCTTATACTGGTTTTCATAGTTGACCTTATATAAATTCTCATTATTATAACGTTCCGAATCAAATAATTGACTTAATTGATTATGAAAAAAGGAGTAAATATAAAAATTACCATATCCCCCGCTACCGCCAGTCTCCATACTCAACTTAATTTCATCGACCTTATCCTTAGTAAAGTCTCCTAGGAATAGGGTTGGATTATAACCCGAGGTCACCTGAGGAATGATTGTTTTCAAATTCTTTGTGCGACCATCTTCTATTACAATTGTAAGATTCATTATGTACGTGCTATCTCTATCTTCGCTTCTGGTACCATACAAAGTAACAATATCCGGAACACCATCTCCATTCACATCTCCAAGTTTACTATCAATTACTACCTTATTCATGTTCATTATTCTTAATTGTTTTACATTGGGAGCTTTCGAAACATCATACTCAGTAAACGTTCCCCAATTCTCCATGGAATTATATTTGGGATTTTCGGACTGAAAGAATACAATAATTGGGGCATTATTCAATTCTGGGTGCATTTGAAAGAATTCTCTGTCACCAAAGCGAATTGCTTGAAGTGCTAGTGGTAGTTCTCGGCGAAAGATAAAGTTACGGATACCATTTCTTCCCCAACCGGTTTGACCGTCAACATCAAGGTACACATAGTAAAGGTATCCGCCCACATTTTCAACCCACTCTCCCCGTACCTCATCCTTCATAGCTGTAATTTTATCATTGGCATAATCGGGTCCGATATCTAAAAATAAATCTGCTGTAATATCGGAATGAGTTAAAGTATACCTTCTTGGTATAATAGGATCTGTTGTTGTAACTCCATCCTGAAATACCACATACAATTTTTTTGGATCCAGTTTACCCATAAATGCAATTCTCCCATATAAGTATTTAATATAGATATTATATGAAGGAACTCATAATGTGTTACAACTTACCTCTTCCTTAAAAAAAATTGTACAAGCAAAGCGATATGTATCATAAACCTTCAAGGTGTTAATATAATGTATTAATATTACATAGTTTTGGAGGGGTTATGAAAAAGGTCTTTAAAAAAACATTGATTGTCTGCATAATAGTTCTATTGATTCCTTTTGTAATTACATTGCTGTTTACCCAAAAGGAAAAACTCAAATCAATACAAACCATAAATTTCACAATAGTTAATGAAGAAAACGGCTCCAAGGATACGCTCTCCTTCGAGAACTATTTAATTGGCGTAGTCGCAGCTAATATGCCAGCCGGCTACCAGCCGGAAGCATTAAAAGCACAAGCCGTGATTGCACGCACTTATGCTTTATACAATATGGCCATGCTTTCCGATGGGAAACCAGATAAAAAAGATTTTACTACATCGGAGCTTGGTCTTTCCTATATTAGTTTAGATTCCTTGAAGAAGTTTTGGGGTAATGATTATAAAAATTATTTTACTAAAATTGAAGATGCTCTTGTTGCCACCAAGGATCAAGTACTTGTTTACGATGATAAATTGATTCTTCCCGTATTCTTTGATACCGGGTGTGGTTTTACTCGTAATGCTTCCGAGGTATGGGGAGTTGATGTCCCGTATCTTGTCAGTACCCCCAGCAAACAAGATGTAACCTCAACTCACTATCTGCAAATCGTGGAGTATGATGTATCCGATCTCTTGTCCATACTGAATAAGTATTATACTAAAATAAGCTTATCTCAAACTGATTTCTTTAAGCAAATCAAGATTACTAGTAGAGATAGTGCCGGCTATGTATTAAAAATGGTTCTTAATGGTCAAACCGTAACTGGTGAAGAATTTGCTAAAGTAGTTGGTTTGCCCTCCAGTCATTTTTACATTGAAGAATATGATAAAAAAGCACGCATCATCTGCAATGGTTCAGGGCACGGTATTGGCCTCAGTCAATACGGCGCAAATGCTATGGCTGAAGAGGGCTCCCTCTACAAGCAAATCTTAAGCTACTATTATACCGGAGTAAAACTGGCCAGTGTTACAAAGGAAGAATAGCATTTACCCTTATCTTTACTACCGTTTATTTCTCTTCGTAAGATAAGTGAATTCTTCAAACCAAATCCGGTATTGTTTCTCCTCTTTCTTGTACTGATTGTAAAGCCCATCATGAAATTGTTTCACACGTTTACATTCCTGTTCCGTTACTGAGATTTGTGCATACCGATAACGCATATAGATGTTAGCTATGTCTTGGAACACTACACTATCAAATTGATAATACTTCTTTACTCGATCCGCCAGCATCTGAATGGTCTCCTGTTGATCGAGAGGAAATCCCATCTTGCTCAATAATCTAAGTATTCTAAGAAATTGCATATACATCTTCTTACTATAGTCTGCTTTTTTTAATTCGCTTTTATAACGAAGCCTCATTAGATTATAGTATAGTACAAATGTCAAAAGAAGAGAGAACACTATGGCTATAAAAATAATGCTTATTTTCAAAATTTCGTTGCCATCATTTTGCTTTTGATTTCCTGGTGTGACCTTCTCCGGTTGGTTTGTCACCCCAGGGTGATTATTCGAAGTATTATCACCTGTACTGCTAGGCTTTTTCACACTCTCCGACCATTTTGTGTATCTATTGCCTGAGTAGGGGGCTGTAGCTTCGAACGGGATCCAACCTACTCCATTGATATAGGCCTCTGTCCATGCGTGAGCACTGTTACTCCGAATGATATATTTATCTTTCTCTCTCTCATTTAACTGTGTAGAAAAACCCTCCACGTATCTTGTCGGCACTCCGATGCAACGACCCATGACCGCCATTGCGGTAGCAAAGGAAGTACAGTAACCCTTCTTTCCATCAAACAAAAAGAAATCAACAAAGTCCTGTCCCTCCGGCACTTGATCTGTCTTCAGGGAATAAGTATAGTTCTTTAAATAGGCTTCAAGCGCTTTTAGTTTATCATAGTTATTATCGCAATCCGCCGTAATCTTCAGCGCTAACTGTTTCACTCTGTCTGGTAACTCCTGTGGAAGCTGCAGATATGTATCGTAGATAATCTCTTCTCTTTCCTTCAATTTCTGATAATTATTCGCCATTGCCACTGGATCAAAACACTTACCACTTGTTAACGTATAACCTTCTAACAATTTCACTTTATTGCTGCTAACAAGAGGTGCCTTGCCATAAGTGAATTTATCCGCCTCTCTTAACATTTTTTGAAAAGCTTTTCCTTCCAAGTTAAGTTCGATATAATCTGTGTCATAACTGGTGCCTTTGCCATTCCTTTGAGGAAATAATATCTGAGGAGCCTCATCCTCAAATTGGTAATTATTATTGGCACTAATTCTACCTGTTTTTAATGGATAAAATACGGATTTTGTTTTTATGTTATCATAGGTCAGCACGATTCTGCTTTTGTGCAAGAAAGGGTAGTTCTCCAATGTATATTCATTCTGCCTGGAGAGTGCATAAAAAAACTCAAGATAGTCCAGGTTATAATCTTTTTCTCCCTGAACATAATTATCAGTACTTTTCTCCCAACTTGCTCCGGTATATTTATCACTAATTGCTCCAATAAGATATACCTTGGTCCCTTCAGCAACTGCGGATGCCTTCAGAGATACCTTATCACTTGTAATTAATTCTTTTCCATTATTAAGGTTTCCCTCATCAGAGAAACCGGATAAGCTAAAGAATTCACTTCCATCGCCAAAATTATAGTCCCAATCTAGCTGCCATTGCTCTATCATTTCTTTAATACTTAGGTATGTATTTTTTACAAAAGTCCAACGGATCGGTTCTGGCTTTGAAGGCAGACTAATTGCTATTACAGCTAGTACTAAGCAGATTGGTGCAAGGTAAAGTATTCCTTCCTTCTTATCCTGTCTTCCTACCCTTTTGCTATAAATTATTCCATATAGCTCAACCAGCACAGTTAAGATATAGAAAATGCAGATACCCACTACTGTTTTACTTACGTTAATTTTGTCAATACTTAGTACGACCAGCGTACTAATAATAATAACAGCAAGACAGATTTTTGTTACTTCCTTCTTCATCAAAAGATAGAACAGTATCGCTCCCACAATCGCCAACAACAATATGGTGAAGTTGGCATAATAAGCTTTGTATAGGTTTTTTGAGCCATCATAAGACGTACACCAATAAATAAAATCACTCAACCAACGTACGGGATTGGTCTTTGTAAGCCAGAGTATGACGGCAAATATTGGGATCGTGCAACCAATTACAATATAACTAATTATATTTTTTCGATTTAGATTAAAAATATTAATAAGCACTACCGGAACAAATGAAAATATAGCTGATAGCACCATAGGTACTCTTAACGTGAAATATTGATTTAAAACCAGTACAAAGGCCCATGTTAACGCCATGCTTAACACCGTGTGGTATGCCTGATATAATTTTTCTCTGTCCTTCAGCATTCTCTAACCCCCTAAGCATATTCCTAATGTGCATTTCCTTTGGTCAATACCTCTCCTATTTCATCCTCAGACATGATTTGATATACCGCAATACCGGATAACTTCATACCCTCCATCAACTGTTTGGAATTTTCCGAGGTATCATCACTTACAAATAGAATACTAACATGGTTACCGCTTTGTACAACCTGTAAAGAAGACATATATAATTCTTTGGTTAAATTATGTACTACTACCACACAAAACAAACCTTGACTCCCTCTTAGTGTATTGTCCAACATCATCTCACTAATCGGCAGTTTTGCTCGAAAATGTAGCTTAGCACAGGTTTTATAAAATGCGTTGAATTCTTCCATTGAGCCAATTGATACCTGTTTTGCTCCTTCCATATCATAAATAATATGAGCAGGAGTTCTTTGATGCGCATAATAATTCGCCATCGCAAGGATGCATTCAATAATCTTATCTTCTATAATAACTACCTTAAGTTCCTCTTCCTTCGCCTTCGTCAGATCCATATATAACATGATTTGCGCTTTGGGTATATATTGATACTTTCGGCTGATTAATTCCTGCATTCTTGCAGAAGCCTTCCAATGTATTCTCTTCCTTGAATCTCCGGGGTAATATTTTCTGATCTCAGTGTCCAGTTCTTCTTCTGCACTATTGCTATAACGCAAAGGGTTCTTAACATCATTTTGTGAAGGAGCAATTGCGATACGATCTAGCCCAACAACGCGTGGTAACACAGTTGCTTTTAGTTTTGATCCAATTGGGTAGGTTATGGTGAAAAGATAAAGAAAATCTGTCACTTCAATTGAGTCAACACCAACATAATATTCACCACGATAGTTGCATTTTATCCTAGTTTCCAGTCCTTCGCTTTCACTTGGAAGAAGGCTGTATTCTGTAGCCTGAGTTCCCTCTTCAATCGTTGACTTATCCTTTAAAAAGTTTACTTTAATATTACGAAAGGTTATAAAATCTTCGTTCGCCACAATAAAGGCATAATTGGTCCAATCACCCTTTACAACCAAATAACTGTCAATTGATTGATAAATCTTGAATCTGGCATAAACATATACTGTATAAAAAAAAGATACGACTGGAAGCATAAGAACCAGATAAAATAGGGCATAAGAAATATTACCTCCATAATAAGAGGCGAAGACACCACAACCAATAACGAGTAGCAAACAGATAAAACGATTTATTTTCATAACAACCGTCCATTCTATACCGAAGCAAGTACCGGCACCGGTATCTTAGCAACAATAGTTTTTAGTACTTTCTCGGGCTTTGTCTGTGATAATCTTGCTTCCGGAGACATTATGATACGATGTGCAAGTACCGGCTGAACCAACTTAATAATATCATCCGGAATACAATAATTTCTTCCTGACAGATACGCGGTCGCTTGCGCTGCACGTAGTAGTGCCAGCGTTGCTCTCGGGCTTGCACCAAGTAATATGTTGCTATCTTTTCGTGTCTCCTGAATAATTTTTGTCGCATACAATACAAGATCCTGATTAACTAGAACCTCTTCTACTTCTTTTTGCATCTCTAGGATTGATGCACCCTCCACCACGGCTTCAAGCTTTTGTGTAAGCTGATGGTTTAAGAATCGGTCTACCATGATCTTCTCATCCCCTGCTTGCGGATATCCGATAGAAAGCTTCATCATAAAACGGTCAAGTTGAGCCTCAGGAAGGTTATAGGTTCCTAGATAATCTACTGGATTTTGTGTTGCAATTACCATGAAAGGCCTACTAATTGGGTACGTTACACCATCCACAGTAACCTGTTTTTCTTCCATCGCTTCTAATAAACTTGCCTGAGTCTTTGGCGATGTACGATTAATCTCATCTGCCAAAATAATATTGTCCATAATCGCACCCTTCGTATACTCGAATCTTCCAGTCTGCATATTGTAGATCGAAAGTCCAGTAACATCGCTAGGAAGCGTATCCGGTGTAAACTGTATTCTTGTAAATCCACTATCAATTGTCTGAGCAAGTGTCTTCGCTAGTGTTGTCTTTCCTACCCCCGGTACATCCTCCAGAAGAAGATGCCCTCCAGCAAGTAACGTAATCAAAGTAAGTTCTATGACCTCTCTCTTGCCAACAATGATTTGCTCCATATTATGTATCATTTTTGATAAATTCAATTGATTTTCCATAAGCTCCTCCTGTCTTTATAAGAAGTGAAGAAGTTATTATGCTTCCCCTTACCTTCTGCAATCCCCGTAATGTAAATATCTAACTTAATTATAATAAATCTCCATTTTTATAACAAGAGAAGAATTACAATATATTTTGTATTATTGAAAATAATTGGTTGAAATGTCATACGTCGTAGTTGGTGTTAGTGAATGTTAGAGTTATAGTTAGTGAAAAAGAATGTGTGCATATAGATACGCACACATTCTTTGATTTACCTATGGATTACTTATGACACATAACGTGTAATTATGAAATATGAAAGCCTGTTTCAATAATAATTACTGGATTGAGATTATATTGTACCCTTTCATATTTTATTTTTGATCTGCTATACAAAGATATTGAAACCAATCTAATAACCATGTATAATATTACCATATATTGGGGTAAAGTAGGTGTAGGTTTTATTTGGATTATACGGGGGGGATTATGCAAAATAAAAACTCGTTAATATGGACTATGTTAATAGTAACAATTATTATGCTAGGGGGATTAACCTATATTTTTGTTAAAACATTTTTATATAATCCTATAAAATACGAAGCAAATGAGGGTGCATTCTCTAAATCAATTGTCAATACCATGACTGCTACTTATACTTCCAACGCTAGCTCTGGCTTTTATGCTTCCCTTGATTTTGAGTTAAATGCTGGAAAAGTAGATTGGGAGATTGTAAATCCCAAAGATAAAACAATTTATAGAGGTTATGTAGTATTTGAAAACGGTACTGTTTTTAGAGAATTGATTTATTCAACATACCCTTTAAATGGTGGATATCCAAATAGTAAAGAAGAAGTGAAAAACGAAATTGATAAGAGTGGAAAAACAATTACTATTCCAGACTTTGCTTATCTCCAATTTGATTATGATAGCATCCCTGGAGATTATAAACTTATTTTAAAACCATCAAATGCTGAAGGAAGTTATAGAATTGAATGGAGTGACAAACTACCTAGAAAATGAGTGCCCCTAACCAAGAAAAAATCCTGATTGTTTGCCCGTCAGACTCCTGATTGTTACCTTGTTAAGAAAGAGATTACAAGATAAAGAGATAAAACTTCCCCTTCAAATTACTTGCACAAATTGCAAATAACCCTGAAGGGGAAGTTATATATTTTATTACTTATATCATTATCTATTATACAATATTATTATTTATTGTATATCAACAACAAGCTATGGTAGCTTAGTATATAATAGATTTTGGCTTCTGATCTCTTACATTTTTGCAAGCAAGCCTTCAACCAGCTTAACACCATTATCAATTGCGATATGTTCAAAATCAGTATATGACATATGGGCACTATTGTCCGCTTTGTCAGAGATTGCTCTAATAATCAAGAAAGGAATGTGATTCAAATATGCGGTGTGCGCTATTGCAGCGCCTTCCATCTCAGTACAATAGCCTTCGAACTTCTCAACTAGCCACTCTTTCTTACCATTGTCTGATACAAATTGATCGCCACTCACAACTCTTCCCACATGGACGCCGACCTCAGGAAGCAATTCTGAACATACCTCTTTCGCCAAGCTCAACAATTGTTTATCCGCTTCAAAGATGGAATTATCCATTCTTGGTATGATTCCTAGTCCATAGCCAAAGGCAGTTGCATCCATATCATGCTGTACCGTATCCGTTGAAAGCACGATATCTGCTATATCTATCTCACTGCGTAAGGAACCTGCGACACCAGTATTAATAACAGCATCAACCTGATAAAGATCCGATAACACTTGAGTGCAAACAGCTGCATTTACCTTGCCAATTCCGCAACGCACCACAACTATGTCCTTGCCCTGTAATTTACCTTCACAGAATTCCATAGATGCAATCGTCTTCGTAACACCATCCTGCAATCGGTTCTTCAAGATTGCTACCTCTTCATCCATTGCACCAATAATTCCTATTTTCTTCATTTAGTACCTCCAATTACGTTCATATATAAATAATATTACTTTAAACTATTTTAACAGGAATTACAAATGACTTCTCAATCATTTCTCATTATGCTCTGCGATTACCTTTTTCATCAAAATTTTTCTTTAGGGCTTTTTCAACCGGAATAATTGTAATAATAATCGCAATAGTTTCTACTGTTAACCAGATAATCATCGTGATTCCCTGCACATTTTCGCTAAAGTTCATCGTAATTAGGCTTAAAATCAGCCCAAGGATTGTAAACATAATGCCCATCCGTATGCAAATTAACCCATAATACTTGTTCGCAAACTCCCATGTTTCCTGATTTTTCATAGACATAACGGTTCTATATCCATAGATGTAATTGATCTTTGTTGAAGTATTGCGAAATATAAACCCCAAGATCAAAATCAGAACCGGTATTAATAAGTTAAATGTAAATGTAAATATTGTTACTATCATATATTTGTTAATCTCCTTTAAAAATTATACATTATTAGGTGTAATTCTTGTTTTAATAGTTCTTTAGATATTATTGTATGCATTCTTAACTCTTCAATTCCTGCGTAATCTGCTGAAAGATAGAATTACAACGCTTTACGCCTTGTGTTAACATAACCTCTGCTTTCGTATTCAGAACCGATGCAATTTCTCTATTCTTCATCAATTTGGTATTAATATAAACATTCATAATAGCGCCTTCAAGTGCACTTCGACACGCTGAGGCGGCTACGCCCACATCACTTATTGCTAGCTTAGACCCTTTTACTAATAGCTGTTCCATAATATCAATTATTTGATAAATCTCCTCTATAATCTCCATCGGTACGGAACTTGCTTTAAGAAGTGCTTGCTCCAGTATTTGTTCCCTATTCGGATAATCCTGTGGTATGTAATAGGCTACGGATAACGGCTCAAAAACTTCTGCGTCTTTTTGAATCAAATTCAGAAGACTTTCCAGCGACTTTTCTGCTCTGTCTAATATAACTTCAATATCCTCTTGATGTATTGCATACTGGGGCTTGCCCAAGGTCAAGTTCGCTACCATAGAGCATAGTGATACACCTACTGCACCAATTAATGCACTCGCTCCACCACCACCCGGTACCGGATTTTTGGAGGATAAGTCGTTCATAAAATTCTGTATTGTTCTGTTCATGTTCATCCCTCACTTGTAAGTCACAATACTGTATATTATATCAGCTTTCATAAAATATATCAGTAACAACCAATATAATAATCATTGTAAAACGTTATGTCAAAAATATTAATTTTTATTTCCGAATCATCCTTGATTTATTACTATAACTCCTCGATATATTCCACGAATAAAGTTTCCAAGTAAAAAGATCAAAATCCTTATTACAAATCCTTTATAATTTTATCACGCGATTCATGATATTCCGCTGTTGTTACCACTCCCTTATATTCATCATTGTTGATTTCTGTCTATGACATCCACCATGCTTTTATAACACTTTACTATTTCAAATCGTCCAAATATCGTTGCAACCGATCAGCCAGCTTTCCTATATGAATGCCATCCACAAAGGCATGATGAACTTGCACAGAGAAGGGCATCATGAGTTTTTCGCCCTTTTCATAGTATTTGCCCCAATCAAAAATAGGCTGAGCCTTTTCTCTGTTGCCAAAATCAGTATGCGAAATGTGAGTAAAGGTTACCCAGGGAATGGAAGAAAATTGATACACATCATTAGGAACCGGTCCTGTAAAATGAACTTTCTGTCTCTCTGCTGTTGCAATTCCCAATAGTACATATTCCTTCAAAGTGTTTTGCATTGGTACATTTACTACCTTGAACAATTCTGTATCCCGTTCTAAATAAGTAAAAGAAGTGTCTATGCTTTGGTATAACACAACCTCACCCTCCAGAAAACGCAATCGAAACTCTTCTATTTCATTCGCACATTTTGTAACACAATAAATGAATGCCAAAGTAAAAGACAAATTTTGATCCATCACCTGATTCTTAAAATTAGTCACATCCAGTTCAAAGCTGACACAGTACTGTGGCTGCACAGCATTTCGATAGATTTGACAGTATTCCTTCCTCTTCCATGTATCAAGGTTAATAATCTCATAATGATTCGCCATATTAAAACCTCTTCTCCATTAATCCCATCATATATTAATATATATCACTTACCTCTAATCTTAACAATTTTACTGTCGAAGCAATGTATAACCAACTATTATTAACGTAATAACCAGGAAAATAATTAGTATATTTTTTATTTGCGTCATAATAATTGTCTGTCTTCTCATTAATTGAAGCATCTCTTTTTCAAAGTGGCCTGTTTCCGATTGTTCTTTCGGCTTGTTTTTCAAGGTTGGTGTTTTAATTCCGACTTTAAGGTCGATATACTTACCTGTTTCACTCGATTCCTGTTTAATGTCGTTCAATGCTTTTTCCCCCTCATAAAGAAATATATCATTTGACTTGCTTTTTCATCATTACTCCTCATCCTTTTTGCTTTGATAAATATGAGTAATAATTGTCTCCATCGGCATTTCCTTAATTGAGATATCGGTAAATTCGCAATTTTTTGAAAGCTGTGCCATAAAGTCATTAATTGATATAATGTCCAGGTCAACACTGACAGTGATATTGAGCTCCGATGCACGCTCAATAATACTTGCGCCTTGTATATTAAGCTCTTCCAGTGGACGTTGCAATACGAGCTGTACAATCTTAACCGCACCTAAAACCTTCCTCAAGTTTTCAATCGAATCGTCAAATACCTTTTCACCATGATTAATAATGACAATGTTCTTTGCCAATTGCTCAACATCCTCCAGATCATGTGTGGTAAGAATAAAGGTGGTTCCACGCTGATTCATTTCATGAATGAATTCTCTGATTTTTTGTTTTGCAATTACATCAAGTCCAATGGTTGGCTCATCTAGGAATACCACTTTCGGATTATGGAGCATCGCCATAATAAATTCACATTTCATGCGTTCCCCTAGGGATAACACCCTGGTTGGTCTAGTGATAAAATCTTCTACCCCAAATAGGTGGGTCATAACATCAATTCGCTCTTGATAATCCTTATCGGATATACCATAGATGGCTTTATTTAATCGAAAGCTATCTATGGGAGGAATGTCCCAGATTAGCTGAGATTTTTGACCAAACACTGCTCCAATTTGGTGGACATATGCTTTTCTATTCTTCGTCGGATTGAAATCCATAACCTTAATTGTTCCACTGGTAGGATACAACGTACCGGTAAGCATTTTAATGGTTGTGGATTTGCCCGCCCCGTTAGGGCCAAGAATTCCGATAATATCACCCTGTTCCACGGTAAAAGATATGTCATTGACTGCAAATACGGGTACTGCTACGCGGTGGAAAAAGGAACGAACACTCTCCTTAAAGCCACTCCCCCTCTTATAAGTCTCATATCTCTTCACTAATTTATCTACTGTAATGATTGTTCCCATGTCAACCTCCTACTCCCTGATACATCCTCACCATATACCGATATAGCGATATCCCTGCGGCCATAAATAAGATACATGGAATGACCGCCCCAAACATCGCATAACTACCCCTTCCCATCAATGCTGCTGCCGGAAAGAAGCCAATCATCGCTACCGGTATGATATAAGTGGCAGCCAGCAGAATACTTTTTGGAAAGATACTCTGTGGGTATTTGCCAAAGCTCCTTACACTGTCAAATATCTCGGGGATTCTGGAGTTTCCAACCCATTTAAAGGAGGTGGCGGCCATCATCAGTGCGATTCCCAGCATTACCATGAGACCAATGATAAATAATGCAATAAATTGCAACCAGATTACCAGTGATGGCACTCCAATATGTGCTATTGCTATTATAAATATCGTTGCTCCACCAATTAAAAGTCCGATTGCATCTATTGAGAAACTCTTTGCCATCAATAAGAACATCGTATCCACCGGCATCAAAAGTACCATCTCAAAATTGCCTTCCCGAACTGCTAACATGGTTGCCCACATAATTCCGTGGAAACTCATATCTGCAATTGCCATCGCCATTGTAAATACCGATTGAATTAACAGTACCTCATATACATTCCACCCTTTAAAGCCTGCCCCCGAACCATATATCAATAGAGTAATTAAGGGAAGTAGAATATCTCCCAATAGCATAATCACAGTATTTAAAAAGAAATTCATTCGATAGGTTAAGGCCGTTGCGAACGCAACTCGTATACATTCTTTATAAATTGTTATGTATCTTCTCATTGTTATATCCTCAATTATAGTGAAGTGAATATTGCTTAGTATATTTGCTTTGTGGATATTTCTTAGTATATTTGTTTAATAAATCTATTAATATATATTACTGCGTTTGCACAATACCGTCCCTTTGTAAATTTACTTATGGAGTTACGAGTCCTATGCCCCAACCCCGTTAAAATGTTTCATCGAAGCTTTATAAATCACTTCACTTAACAACATCATTAGCATAACCGCAACTCCTTGCAGTGCCACGATCTCCGATACTTCCATCCTAATCCCTGCCAATTGAAAATTGCCTGTGAATACCATCGCAGGTACATAGGACATATACGGAAAAGGCAGAAAGAATAGTAACTTTTGTATTGCTTGCGGGAAGAAAACCAGTGGTATAAACACACCTGAGAATACCCCTGAAAGCAGGTCAAATACTCTACGTATTCCGGTGGATTGAACAAACCAAAAAGCTGTCATTCCAAGGATATAGTGAACATAAAAGGTCATTAAAAATGCTAGGCCTATTGATAACACAGTCCATCCCAAATTATCCGGTATCATATCTACCTTAAAAAGTAAAGTGAATATCAATAGGCATGGAACAAATTCAAAGATAAGTCCAAGGATTCGATGACCTATTTTCTGCGACAGTGCAAAAAATCGGTGATGAATCGGTCTCATAGCAAAGGTTAGAAACTTGCCAGTTCGAATTAGCATTTGCAAGTTCCAATCTGCAAAATCCATAGTTACATATCCAATCAAGGTCGAGGCGCCAAAATAAGTAATCATTTGAGTTAAATTCATCCCATTGAGTTCTGTCTTATCTCCATAAGCGGCCGTCCATATAAAGTATTGAAAGATAAAATAAACTGGTCCCACAAAGATGGAGACCATAGAATGGGAGCGATAAGCACTCCACTCTTTATAAGTGACTAATGCTACCGCCCGCATTACTTCTAGTTGATGCTTTATGTAATTCATCAAACAACCAAGCCTTTCATCAAACCTGCAAGCTTTACCCTCAGGTACAAAGTTATGTATGGATAACTTTTTAGTTTACACCATTTCAAATGCTACATAATCTTATTTCTACTCTACTGCCTTATTTTAACCCAGACCACATAACTGCCGGCGCGTTGTAGATTGGTTCAGGACACCATACCTCATTGACAAATGGAATAAACCAAGCGGCTACCATGCCTTCCGTTGGATCAATAATAAGTGCACACCCTCCAGCTCCCTCATGAAAAAAGGTTCCTTTGGTGTAGAGGGATGCTTCATTGCATCTCAGATCGGGACCAAGACCGTAGGCGCGAACGACTCCACCTGCGTTCCAACAGTAATCGCGAATCTCTGGTCCAGTATAAAGAGCGGTCATCTTTTCAATTGTCTTTCTCCCAATAATTCTATTTCCATCTAGGTATCCATTCTGCTGTAACATAATTCCGAAGCGACATAAATCATAGGCGGTAGAATACATATCTCCCGCAGTACCCGGAACATTTTTAAATGCTTCTTCCTCTTGATAGCTTCCCTCCAGGATAGACTGTAATACCTTCTCACGTCTTTCGTGCGGAATATTCGTCCTATCAACTAGTTCTTTTTTATTAAGATTATAACCTGTATTCTTTAATCCACACGGCTTAACAACCTGCTCCATAACATAATCATCAGCAAACACTCCGCTCACTCTTGTAATAACTTCCCCAAGAATAGCAAAACCAAAGCTACAATAAGCCCACTCCTCACCAGGTTTCTTACGCATCCCAGATCTTAATGCTGCTGCAATCCAATTATTATCCTTGTCCTGGCTTATGAATTCCCATGGAGATACAAAATATTTATTCGGAAAACAACCCGGATCCGGATGTAAACCAGAGGTATGAGATAGGAGATGTGCTATCGTTATATCATAAAATGGTCCTTCATTAAATTCCTCTATAATCTCGCCCACTCTTTGATTTACTCTTAACTTTCCATCTTCCACTAGTTTCCAGATTGCTACCGAAGTAAATAATTTAGTAATTGAGGCAATTCTTTGTAACGTATCCGGACTTACTTCCCTTACGTCCTCTTCACGGTAGGAAAGCTTACCGATTGCGTTATTTGCAAATACCTTACCATCTCTAGCCAAACAGTAATTTGCCGAAATGATCTTCTTTTCCCTAATATGCGCTTCAAACAAGTCATTAATTGCATTAATTCTGCTTTCCTCATAACCTACTTCCTTGGATGTAAAATCAGTTTTAAATAGTATCATATAATTCCCCCTATCCTATATATTCCATTTATCCATTATATCGTAACAGGTTATTCTTGTAAATTTAAAAATAACCAAAACGACACCCTTCATCCGTATACGGTTACGCTGTCATTCAATATTCGTACACTAAATTTAATGAATAAGTGGACATATATATACAGATGCGCAGACCGGCCTCATGCGGTTGCACTGTACCGCATGTGGGTAAGGCAAGTCATCTGTATATATATGTCCACTTATTCATTTTCACAATCTAATTAAAAGCATTGCAAAAACCATACCAGTGAGATACAATGTACTCGATTATTAGTACCCTCTAACGGTGAGAGTACATAAGATTAAATTAACAAATGGAAAGGGTTATGACATGATATATAAACCATCCGGCGTCTGTAGCCGTGAAATAAATTTCGAGATTGAAGAAAATACAGGAATAATAAACAAGGTTCAATTTATAGGTGGATGCGCCGGCAATGCCAGCGGATTATCCAGTTTGCTGATCGGAATGAAGGTTGATGAAGTGATTACCAGATTGGAAGGTATCAAATGCGGTTTCCGTCCGACTTCTTGTCCGGATCAACTAGCAAAAGCATTAAAGGAATGGAGGCAGAATTCATGAAACGAATCGTATTGACCGGAGGGGGAACAGCCGGACACGTGACACCATGTATCGCTTTATTACCCGAACTTAAAAAGGAAGGCTATGACATTCAATACATCGGCTCATATGACGGTATTGAAAAAAAGTTAATTGAAGAATATCAAATTCCCTATCATGGAATATCCTCGGGCAAACTGAGAAGATATTTTGATCCTAAGAATTTTTCTGATCCCATTAAGGTAGTGAAGGGCTATTTTGAAGCTAGTAAGCTCCTTAAGAAGTTAAAGCCAGATATTGTATTTTCTAAAGGTGGTTTTGTAACTGTCCCTGTTGTTTTCGCTGCTAAAAAACATAAAATACCGGTTATCATACACGAATCGGATATGACCCCCGGTTTGGCCAATAAGCTCGCGCTTCCCTCTGCAACCAAGGTATGCGCGAACTTTCCTGAGACAATCCAATACCTTCCTTCACAGAAGGCAGTACTTACAGGAACTCCGATTCGTAAAGAACTTTTTTCAGGTAATCGTATCAAAGGCCTTGATTTCTGCGGTTTTACTGCCAACAAACCTGTTATCCTAATTATTGGTGGAAGCACTGGTTCAAGAGCCATTAACGATGCCGTTCGAAGCATCTTACCTGAGTTATTAAAAACTTATCAGGTAATTCATCTTTGTGGTAAGGGCAACCTAGATGAAGCTTTAAGAAATAAGAGTGATTATGTTCAATATGAGTATATTAAATCAGAACTCAGGGATCTCTTCGCTGCTTCTGATATAGTAATCTCTCGCGCTGGCGCCAATGCAATCTGTGAGATCCTTGCTCTAAGAAAGCCCAATATTTTAATTCCACTTCCTGCTGCCTCCAGCCGTGGCGATCAGATTCTGAATGCTGCCTCATTTGAAAAGCAAGGATTTTCCTTGGTATTAAAAGAAGAGGACATTGATAGTAAAAGTCTGCTTGAGAGCATCAAAACCGTAATGGAGAAAAAACAAACCTATATAGCTTCTATGAATAAGAGTGAATTAAATAATGCAATTGACACAATTATTAAATTGATTAAGCAAACTATTAAATAATCACTTACCACTCTTCATCCAGCTATTGAATTCTACCTGCAATTGATTTTGCTAGTGAGGAGGCTTCGCCCTCCTCATATTTGCCCTGTCCCCAGGTAATTTGAACTCTATCGCTAATATATCTAGGTATTACATGCATATGAAAATGGAAAACCGTCTGTCCAGCAGATTCTCCGTTATTCTGCAGAATATTAATACCATCGCAACTTAACTCCCCTTTCACTGCAATTGCTATCTTTTTAGCGACCAACAGTGCCTTAGCTGCAATATCCTCATCAAGCTCATACAAATTTGCATAGTGCTGTTTTGGCAATATAATAACATGTCCCTTTGCCGCAGGGAAGATGTCCATAATTGCTTTAAAATCATTATCCTCATATACGGTTGAGGAGGGAATCTCACCCGCTATTATTTTACAAAAAATACAATTACTCATTGTGTAAAGACCTCCTATGTCATAAATTGTTGCAATAATAAGATTGCATATTTTTCCATAATTTGATACTATCTACTTGTTGGTTTAATGTCAACACTGTACTAACTATTTATTTAATTTTATCATAGAAATTATTCTTTTGTACTGCAAAAAGGATATTTTTCTTTTAGAATTTGGAAGGGGGTTACAAATATGTTCTCCGAAGTAAATAATGATGCTCTCGCATGTATCATAAAATCTAATCCTGATTTTGAGAGTGCAATACAAACAATCATAGACGATAACAAGAAAACCACCTCAATGTTTGTGCATGAGCTTCGTAATCCCTTGGCATTATTGAAAGGCACGGTTCAATTTATTGAACAAAAGCACCCAGAAACCAAGGAGTATAAATACTGGGATCAAATCCAGGATTTATTAAATGATATGGAACATATTATGGCCGATGCCTCACAATTGAATATTTGTAATTATATACATAAAGACTACACCGATTTATTAAGTTTAACGCAAAATGTTATTGATAGCTTCATGCCTCAGGCATTAACACAAAAGGTATCCCTTTCACTGACAGTGGGCTCAGGATGCGAAAAATATTTTGAAAGTTATGCATGTGATACCGTTAAAATCAAGCAAGTTTTATCTAATTTAGTTAAGAACGCTCTAGAAGCTACTACGGCAGGCGATATTATTAAGGTGAATTTGAATTATCAAGAAGGAGCTTATCCAACACCCTCTAAGCTTTTAATTCAGGTTGGCAATAGCGGATCCCCCATACCAGAGGACGAACTTACTAATATCTTTACACCCTTTGTTACCTACAAGAAGGGGGGCACCGGCATCGGTCTTGCTCTAGTAAAACGAGTCATCGACCTACACTATGGTAGTATCTGCGTTGAATCCGATGAAACTTTCACCTCATTTACCATATCCTTACCTTTGTGATATTAGCTAAATTAAATTCTACGTTACTCTTGTACTAATAATATAGGGCTATAAAATTTTATCATATCCTTGCACTTATGCTATGATTCAAATTTAATTTTATAATATGATGGTACTGACAATATTCAATTTTTATTTCAACATATACGCGTATTTGTAACATGAATAAATTAAAATTTATCAATCGTAATATATTTAGAGGCTGTTCCTTATCTTGTAAGGACAGCCTCTTATAAAATAATAATTTAACCACCACTTGTTTTATTTTTTATTACTCAAATTTCTAGCTTAAACTTTATTTTTAATTATATTTTATACCATGCTCGTAATTTGCAATCTGATTTACAAAATATTAAATTGAAATACCTGATCAAAGGTTCGTAAGGTTTTAAAATTACCCTTGGCGGTTAACTCGCCAGACATAAAAGCACCTTGGAAGGTGATGCGTCCAAGAACAAGGCGATTCATAACTGCGTGTGTGGTTTTTGCAATAACATCTGCATCCGCCTTCTCGCCATAATAACATTTGAGACGTCCACTATTCACCTCAATAATTAATGTCTTCTTAACATCAGTTAGATTAATGGAGTAGGTGGCAACAAAATCCTCCACCGGATGGAAATTATCTTTCAGATTCTTAATAAAATCCTGATCTCCTTCTCCACTGCTGTTATCGAGCATATCCTTAAAGAGCAGCGTTAACTCTTCGATATCCTCCTTCTGCTTCTTCACATACGCATCATCAGATACATACATAGATAACTGTTCACTCTCCTGTGGTGTGAGCACAACGGTATTGTTATATAATACATTCTGCTTAATTACCGAATGACTAGTGGGGAGCACCTTGGTCTTCTGATGAATTCTACGATAGAAGGCTTCAGCCGCTTTTTCAATAATATTAGCATATTCAGGGTTCGTCTCAAAGTCTACGTGATTTTCCACGTAGGCGCTAATTCCACTGCATGAGATTCCTCCAAGCAGTTCCCATGCTTTAATCATTGTCATCTCTGCATCTCTTTCGCCAAACGTGTTCGCCATAACAACCGGCAACATATATTGTTTGCTTAATTTGTCCTTATCTGCATAGAGCCAACAAGCATCCAGAAAGTTTGTCATCAATCCGCCAATTCCCATCCATTCCACTGTGGTTGCAAGGATTACTCCATCCGCTTCCTTTAGTGTCTTAGGCAGCATGGAGATAGCATTTTTTTCTTCATATAGATTAATTCTTGTAACCTGTACTCGAAGCTCTTCCAATACTGAAGTAAACTTACTAATTACATAGAGTGTTGGGTCTTCAATTAAACCCCTACCGCCGTAATAGATATTAATCTTCATTCTATAACCTCTCCTCCTGCTGTTTCTTAACCAAATTTCAATTAGTGTATCCCGTTTTTCCTTAATGTAAATATTCATTAATCCTTACTCTACCATAGCTTTTGCAATAGAGTAATCTTTTTATTAAAAATTCTTTTATTTTATTGTTATTGGTAATTGTATCATAAGTCAGCTTCAGAGCATAAATGACTTATGACCTTCTAATTATAATCAAACATCTGCTTGTTGATTTTGCCTGGTCTCTTTCTGCCTTCTATAAACAATTGCGGCTAGTATAAAACCGGCGATAAACCCACCGACATGTGCTGATTGATCAATCTGGCGATCAATCACTCCATTATAAATATTGATACCGGTAAATATTAGCACTTGACTGGCACTAATTCCATCATGATATCCACGATGGATTAATATGATAAATAGTAACGCTCCCACTACACCAAAAATTGCACCGGATGCACCTATTCCAAAGGTAGTATCATAAATCGATTTTGCTCCGTATTCCATCCACATATTATAACCGAAGGAAGCGATACCTGCAAGGATACCAGCACCAAAATAGATAAATAAATACTTTAATTTTCCAACCGCTCGTTCCAAATTTGTTCCTAAGAAAAATAAAACCAGCATATTACCAAAGATATGACTAAAATCTGCATGCATAAACATCGAAGTAATGAAACGATAATATTCATGATTCTCCACTACATAATACCAGGAAAACGCACCCTTTTGAAACATTTCCTCAGGTGTACCAAATAGACTAGTATAGTGTGTGATGATATATGCGATAATATTGATTGCAACTAAAACCATATTAACTAAAGTTAATTGTACTGCCCACGTGGTCTTTTTCTCGTTTTGAGCATACTGCGGATTACTAGTGTATTGTCCGCCACTCACGCCACTATTGTGTAATCCCTCTGTCGTCTGCCCTTGTTCACGCTGTTCCATATCAAGTAGTTGCTCCAGCATCTTATCCAAACCGGAGAAATTACCGGACTCATTTTCATAAATCATCAGTCTATAAGTACTTAGATCCACGATCCAGTGACTTGCTTGTGAATCCGCGGCGGTCAAATGCTTCACCTTGTTCGGATCAAAGGTTAATACTAAGTTTAGCAGTCTTCCTGGCAGGGAATACGTATTATTAAAATTAACCATTATTTGATTTATGATATGTGCATATTGATCCTGAGTAATCTCACGTCCATCCGTTGTATCAATAATGGATATGACGGAAACTCCCTTTTCTTCGATGCGATAATATAAATATATGTTTTGCGTGTTAGAATTCAACCATTGAAACCCAGCTGAAGTTAAGTTGATACCTAGTTTTTCTTCAAACATTTATTATTTCCTTCTCTTATAAGGTATGAGATGTTCTTGATCAAATAAGATTGAAAACATCCTTCCTGAATTGTTATTCGCTTGTTACTGACTTGATAATGTATTATTAACTATTATTATCTTGATATTATATTGTTACTATGTTTTTACTATGTTTTACTGTCTTAATATTCCCTTGTTCTTGGATTGTTCTGGCTTGTTACTAGCTTGTTACTTTATTATCCCCATTTTGTTGCTGCCTTGTTATTGCCTGATTACTCTATTCCTCCCAAGCAAAGGAACGTGAAACGGCCTTCTTCCAGCCTGAGATTAGTTTATTCCTTTTATCATCGGACATATTCGGTGTAAAGGTTTCTGACAGCGCCCAGTTTGCTCTGATTTCTTCTTTGTCCTTCCAGAAGCCAACTGCAAGTCCAGCAAGATACGCGGCTCCAAGAGCGGTGGTCTCAATGCATTCCGGTTTTAGTACCGCAGTATCCAGTATATCACACTGAAATTGCATCAAAAAGCCATTGGCACAAGCGCCTCCATCTACCTTCAATGCTTTGAGTGAAATGCCCGAATCGGCCTCCATTGATCTAATAACATCATGAACCTGATAAGCAATTGCCTCCAGCGTTGCACGTATGATGTGATCACGGTTACACCCGCGGGTAATTCCTACGATCGTTCCTCTAGCATACTGATCCCAATGCGGTGCACCTAGCCCTGCAAACGCAGGAACTACATATACTCCATTAGTATCCTCAACATTTCTTGCATATTTCTCACTCTCTGATGCCGTTCGGATCAGCTGAAGCTCATCTCTTAGCCATTGAATCGCAGCACCCGCCACAAATACACTGCCCTCCAGCGCATATTGAGGGCTTTCCTCCGTGCTGGCAGCTAGTGTTGTTAATAAACCATGCTTTGATTGAATCGCCTCACTCCCCGTGTTCATAAGCAGAAAGCATCCGGTACCATAGGTATTCTTTACCTCGCCTTCGCTAAAGCAGCATTGTCCAAATAATGCCGCCTGCTGATCTCCAGCCGCTCCCGCTATCACAATCTCCTCACCAAATAAACTTCGGTCAGAATAACCATATACACAGCTAGAGGGTTTGACCTCAGGGAGCATCTCCCTTGGAATGTTTAATTCTTTTAATATTTTCTCATCCCACGCCAGCTTATTAATATCATAAAGCATTGTACGGGATGCATTCGTATAATCCGTAACAAAGGTCTTTCCCTTCGTCAGATTCCAGATAATCCACGTGTCAACCGTACCAAAGAGGAGTTCCCCAGCTTCTGCAGCCTCTCTCACTCCCTCAACATGATCAAGAATCCATTTGATCTTTGTTCCCGAGAAATACGCATCCGGGATTAATCCGGTTGTGTCCTTAATATAAGCATCAAAACCCTTTGCCTTCAAATCATCGATCATTTCTGACGTTCTTCTACACTGCCACACAATTGCATTGTACACTGGATGTCCCGTATTCTTATTCCATACAATCGTCGTTTCTCTCTGATTGGTAATTCCAATGGAAGCAATCTCCTCTGCAAGGATTCCCAGCTTCGCCATCGCTTCGGTAGCCACCGATATCTGCGAAGACCAAATCTCCATCGGATCATGTTCTACCCAGCCCGGCTTTGGATAAATCTGCGTAAATTCCTTCTGTGCGACGCTCTTCATTCTTCCCTGTTTGTCAAAAATAATACATCTTGAGCTAGTCGTTCCTTGATCAAGCGCCATTATGTATTGTTTCATAGTTCTATCCTCTTTTCCTAGTCATTTGTTATCTATTGTATCTGTGTTTGATTTTGTTTCTGCATTTGTATCTGCCTCAGAATCAATATCTGAAGCTTGTATCAATATCTGTATCTTGAATTTTCTTTTTTATCTTCAACAGTATATACATATAGCATCTACATTTGTATCTATAGATCTCCGTATCTCCGTATGTATATGTATTCATTTAATCTAAAAAGCTTTAATGATTGAGGTTGCTATCATATATATGGATGTGAGCGCAAGAACTGAAACTAAGAATAATAATAACCCATATAAAACTCTTGCTATATATTTATCTTCTTTTTTCATCTTTAGTATGGACAGTATATGGAAAATGAATATACCAGAAAAAAGTAACAACAAAATACTTTTGATAATTACATTGCCAATCAATACGGCACATGCAAGAAGCAAAGCTAATATAACTGATTTAGTTAAATCATGACGTCTTCTCATATTAGTACCTCCGATCGTAAAAGAATACAGCTTGTCCTATCTTTAATTTTACCACCTTTCTCCCATTCTTTACAAGATGCTTATATGGTATAGGAGTAGGGTAACAACCACTAATCGTAGTCCTTTAAGCGACAAGAAGCTTGTAAATAAAAAAAGAAGGCACTTAAGTCAACAAAATGAGAGTGTGTGATTGCATTATAGATAATGACAAGAGTATAATAAAAATAGAAAAATTACTATTTTGGGCTATTAGTGATCATGTTCTTTATCCACTGCCTAGAAGTAAGGATAAATAGATACTATTATAAAGATAACGTATCCTTTTATGGTCATTTATGGTCATAATTTAGGAATTCGCTTTCTTAATAATGATTTAAAACTTGTGTTATTTACACATTCGTCTTTTTACTAGCCTACTCTTAATATAAAAAGTACAACACCCTAGAAAATCTCCACTATTCTTTGAACCATTTGGACTAATGTGTCGAATAACAATGTCTTCTTCATTGCTCCCTTCAATATACCCCCATATATTTTTTGTGTAGTTCAACTTAGTTAATATCAATCGAGTAGGAGGATAATCATTAGTTGATTACCCGTCCTCTCACACCACCGTGCATCAGACTGTCTAACAATTAACTTTTTAAAAGAAATTGATCTAGTGAAAATTGGTTTTCTATCCCTTGTAATAGAATTTCTATAAAGAAAATGACTATTCAGCCATTTATCCCCTTGAT
>Ga0302215_10000060_pt1 | contig 89419 bp, 80 predicted proteins | sample II_Fen_N3_1_FD_194580 | JGI IMG/M metagenome (GOLD analysis project Ga0302215, IMG submission 194580) | Peat permafrost microbial communities from Stordalen Mire near Abisko, Sweden - II_Fen_N3_1 | ecosystem: Environmental > Terrestrial > Soil > Wetlands > Permafrost | place: Sweden: Abisko... | reverse complement strand
ATAAAATTAATCATTAAACCAATAAGTGTGGCAATGGTAATTACCCCATAAAAACCATGAGCTTTCTTTAATTTAAGGTTAAGTCCTTGTTTCATGTCAAAGGCTTCTGATAATGCATAAGCCGCTGAACCGGACAATATGGGAATTCCTAATAAGCCCAACCCAATGATGCCGCTAGCAAAAATCAGTTTGGATAAGAAACCGGCATTGGGGAAAGTCTGAACAAGTGGTTCCAATGCCTTGGCAGCATCGGCAGCTGAAGCAACGTTTGTAATACCATTCTGATGTAAAACTGTAGCCGCCACAACAATGATTGACCAGGTAGCAATCTCCGAAAATACCATGCCCACGAAATTATCAATACGCAGATTTTTGATAAACTTTGGTCCAATATTAGGCTTTCCATACCGATTTATCAAATGTTGAGCTTTTTCCTCTTCCACTTCTTGCGATGTTTGCCAAAAGAACATGTATGGAGAAATTGTGGTCCCTAAAATACCTGTGATAATGAAGAAAAATTCAAAATTTAATTCCACATGCGGTAAAAAAGTGGCTGAAATAATCGTCGCCCAAGGTTGGTGAACCATAAAGACCGTAATCGGATAGGCTAATAAAGTCAGGGCTAACCATTTTAAAATACGGGAATAAACACGGTAGGTGGTAAAAATTTCCAAAATTAAAATCAGAGCAGTGAAACCCAAAGTTAAAAGAACAAAATTGACATGAATGAGCAGTTGAGCAGCGGCGGCAATAGCACCAATATCCGCACCTATATTAATTGTATTGGCTACAACTACGAGTAGAACAGCCGCATAAAGAACTTTTTTGCTATAATTAGATTTGATTACAGCTGCTAAACCGCGACCATTTACGGCACCAATCCGTGCGCAGGCTTCTTGAATAGCAGTCATAAGTGGCAACATAACTATCACAGTCCATAGCTGCCCATAGCCAAATTTGGCTCCGGTTTGAGTGTATGTTGCAATTCCCGACGGATCATCATCAGCAGCACCGGTAATCACTCCCGGGCCAAAGACTTTAAAAAAATTCTTTATTTTAATCAATGTTTTCCTCATAGCTGACTAACTAAGCAATGGTCAGAATAAAATGTTGGATAAAAAAAAGAATAGAACGCGGATTTGACGGATTAAGCGGATAGAAACGGATGAAATTTGTACGGATTTAAGTCATGCGAGCATGACTAATAAGACAGTAACTGGTTGAAAATCATTTCAACTTGTCGAAATTAAAATCCGTTTTTTATCCGCTAGATCAGCGTTAATCAGCGTTCTATTCTTTTAGTATTTTTCAAATAATAAGTTTACTTTACTTTCTCAATCAGTTCTTCTACTTCTTTTGCCCCACTGGCATAAAACTGTTTCTCATCCGGAGCAAGTTCGTGGAGTAATCGCAGAAACTCACCGGCATGTACACGTTCCTCGTCAGCTATGTCCGTTAGGACTTTCTGAGCAAGTTTATTGTCAGTAGAATCAACGAGTTGCATATACAATTGTGTTGCTTCATACTCGGCAGCTACCATAAAACGGATGGCTCTTATAAGCTCTGCATCGGTAAGCTTTCTTTCATTTGCTAACCCTGAAAAGGGTGATCCAAAATTTGGCATAATTTTTAATTTTTTAGTTTGTAATTAATGATTCATAACTATATAATTCGCAACCACTTAGACAACTTCGCCCAAATGTTTATAATTGGATTTAATTATTTTTATCACCTCATTTGCTCTACCGGTAAATACCATTTTCCCCATATATAAAGCAAAACCTTTCAATTGCTCAAATGTCATTTTAGGAGGCATGGCAAGCGCATTCGGGTCGGTATGAATGGTAATTAATGCCGGGCCATCGTGCTGAAAAGCTTTTTCTAATGCTGATTTTACATCTGCGGGATCATTCACTGTTATTCCATACATGCCCATTGCTTCAGCCAGTTTCTCAAAGTCAGGATTCAGCATATCTGTTTCCACATCAGGAATTCCGGCTACTTCCATTTCCAGTTTCACCATTCCCAACGACCGATTATTAAAAAGAACAATCTTCACCGGTAAATGATATTGAACTATGGTCATCAAATCTCCCATCATCATGGATAAACCACCATCGCCACAGAAAGCAATCACTTGTTTGTCGGGACAGGCAAGTACAGCACCAATGGCTTGTGGCATGGCATTGGCCATAGATCCGTGATTGAATGAACCCAACATTTTTCGTTCGTCGGTTCCATCAATGTAACGGGCAGCCCATACGCAACACATTCCGGTATCAACCGTAAAAATGGCATCTTTGTCGGCCACCTCATTAATCACCGTTGTAACATACTCAGGATGAATAGAATTTTGTTTTCCTGGATCATTTACATAAAACAATAAATTCTTTTTTACTACTTTGTAAAAATCTAATTGTCGATGTAGAAAAGTCGCATCTTCTTTCTCTCGCACCAGGGTTAGAAGTAAAGAAAGTGTTTCTTTTATATCGCCACAAAGCCCCAGATTTAGGTTTGCCCTACGTCCCAAATTCTCGGGTTTTAGGTCTATTTGCACAATTTTATTGTGAACAGGCATAAAAGGAGTATAAGGAAAATCTGTTCCTAATAATAAAAGCAATTCACATTCGTGCATACTCTGGTAAGCCGACGGAATTCCAAGCAATCCGGTAAGCCCCACTTCGTATGGATTATCATACTGAATGGCCATCTTGGCTTTGTACGAATAAGCTATCGGAGATTTTAGAAGCGCAGCCAGTTGAATAACTTCGTTGTGAGCTTCGGCAGCTCCCAAACCACAAAAAATGGTAATTTTATGGTGTGTATTTAATAGTTCCGCAAGTTGTAGAATTTCATCATCCGACGGTCTTATGGCCGGCTGATTTCTAAAAACAGATGTAGTGGTTTCTGCTACCACTGCAGGAAGATCAGTAATGTCGCTAGGCAGTCCAAGAACCGCAACTCCTTTTTTATGAACTGCATGCTGAAGGGCGGATTGCAACATGCGGGGAAATTGCTCGGCTGTAGTTACCATTTGATTATAGCAACTGCAATCGTCAAACAATTTAAATATGTTTGTTTCCTGAAAATAACCGGTGCCAAATTCCTTAGTAGGAATGGTAGACGCAATAGCCAATACCGAAGCCGACGAACGATGCGCATCATACAACCCATTGATAAGATGCACATGTCCGGGGCCACTACTTCCGGCACAACATGCCAAGCCGGTTAGCTGTGCCTCAGCACCCGCAGCAAAAGCCGCAGTTTCTTCGTTACGTACATGAATCCATTTGATTTTTCCACTACGTTGTACTGCTTCATTTACATGATTCAGACTATCTCCGGTCACAGCATAAATTCGTTTAATTCCTGCCGCAACAAGCGTTTCTACCAATTGATCGGATACATTTTTACTCATGAATTAGGTTTGTGCAAATTTGATTAGTTCTGCATTAAACTTTTTAGTTTCCTCCAGAAACATGCTATGACCGCTATGCTCAAAAGCAACAAGTCGTGCATTTGGGATCAGTTTTTTAGTCTGTTCTGCCAAATCGAAAGAACAAATTTTGTCTTGCTTGCCGTGCATAATTAAAGTTGGGATTTCTATCTTTACTAAATCCCGTCTCAAATCGGTATCACGTAAAGCCACTAAACATTTGCCAGTGGCATAAGACGACGCACTTAGATTAATGTCAGTCAGCCAATTGCCTATTCCTTCATTTAATGACGTTTCGGTGGCAGAGAATATCTTTGCGAAATTGGATAACAGCTTTGGTCGGTCGGTATTATTCAATGCGATTAAATCATCCACATCGCTTTTAGGAATATTGTATGGAAAATCTTCCAGCTGTGTCCAACTTGGCGTGGCAGCACCGGCTAACACAAGTTTCGAAACACGCATTGAGCCATATAACGAAATATATAAAGCAGCAATGGCTCCGCCCATTGAGAAACCACACAAGGTAGCATCTTCAATCTCCAACTGATCCAATATTCGTTTAATATCCAAGGCATGTACGTCGTAATCGTAGGCTCCATAAGGTTTTGACGACCGCCCGAAACCTCGTAGGGTGATACCTATCACCCTAAAGTTATGATTTACCAAATCGTTGTATTGATATTCGTACATTTCGTCACTCAGTGGCCAACCGGGTATTAATACAATGGTTTTTCCTTCGCCAGCATCAGTAACATGCAGGTGTACATTTTTTTCAACTTCGATATATTCTGCTCTCGCAATTGGGAGGTAAATATCTGATTTTATTTTATCCATGATTTTATTTTTTTATTATTGAAATCTGTTTCAATCGGGTGATATTTTCAGGCTTGTTCTGTGATATAATCGTTCAATATAGTAGTAAGCGATTCATAATAGGACTGGAGAACCTCTAATGTAATTTCCATATTCTTATCATTCGGAATTGTCACGGGCATTTCCTCCAAAAACTTGGTCAACTCTGGATAATAATTTCTTATTTCCTGAGTCACCTGCATGATTTTTAAGTTTAAATCCCGTGCGAGATCTTCCTGTTCCTTAATGTACAATTGTTTATCCGTCAGGTTTTCCATTATTTGGGTAATCGTAATGAATCTTGAATATTAAATCGTTTACAAGCATCTTTATAAGGCATATTTATCAGTTCACTCTTGGTTTTGTAAACCAGTGCTGCCGACTTTAATGCCGTAGAAGTCCCAGGAATGGCAATAAACCGGAACTTATGAGTAGTAAGTGGTTGATTAATCATATCGCACGTAAACTCGATGGTTCCATATTGGTGAATTAAAAAACTCCAGTTTGCACCTACGGCATAAGCGGGTAATGGTCGAACAGTAGTTGAACTATATATATCGCCGGCTATCCATACATAAGCCAAAACAACTCCATTTTCTACTACGTTTTGGTCTAAATCAGGTGCCGAAGCACTGAAATACCAATCGCCTGAAGTCCCTGACCAAGCAGTTGGGCTAAACCATTCGGAATAATATACTGCTGCACTTTGCCCATCAAGACCTGCTGGTCCCTGTGCTCCATCTTTTGAACATCCGGTGAAGGTTATAACTATAAATGCCAATAATAAATAGATTTTGTTGATTTTCGTTTTCATATTAATTTTGGTTTTGACGTGTTGTTTATTAAATATTAATTAACGTGAGTTGGACATAAGTAAATTACTCATAGTCAAATGAAATAGGTGTTCTTAAAGTCCTTTCAGGATTCTCCCATTTTTTTTCTCTTTAATTCTTTACATGACCCATTGCCATTTCGTCAAGGACAATGCCCAATCCTTTTGCCACAGCCATTCCCAATTGCATATCGGCACGGAAAAAATGGCACAACTGGCGGTTCGTGATTTCATCTTTTTTATCTCCGCTAATCCCTTTCATTGAGCTTACAATGTTGCTTATCAAATGAATCCTGTCTTGTTCATTCATTGCATTTCGATACAATAAGCCGGGTTGTGTAAAATGGTCATCATCGTTTTGATTGCGGTCGAACCAATCGGCCACGTTCGACTCCTCTGTTATTTGATCGAGGTACATGGATGGTTCCCCGTAAGTTTCGTTGGCAACAATATCGTCAAAACTATTGGGACGATAATTCGGGCTTGCTCCACCATTTTCGCCGGTCTGCATCAATCCATCGCGTTGATAATTTGCAACCGTATAAGGGCATTGGTTTACCGGAATCTGCTCATAGTTGGCTCCCAGTCGATAACGTTGTGCATCGGGATAGGATAGCAAACGGCCTTGCAGCACCTTATCGGGCGAGTAACCAATACCGTCAACAACATGAGCCGGCGCAAAAGCTGACTGCTCTACATCCCTGAAATAGTTTTCAGGAATTTCGTTCAGTTCCATAGTTCCTACATCTATCAACGGAAAATCTTTGTGTAACCAAACTTTGGTGAGGTCAAACGGATTCCATCTGAAAGCTTTTGCCTGAGCACCTGTCATTACCTGAATTTTCAGCTCCCATTTCGGAAAATCTTTTCGGGCAATGGCATCCACCATATCACGCTGAGCCTGATCCAGATCAATGCCTTTCATTTCATTGGCTTCTTGCTCTGTAAAGTTTTTAATTCCCTGTACTGTTTTGAAATGGAATTTCACCCAAACACGTTCGTCATTTATATTGATAAGCGAAAAGGTATGACTGCCAAAACCATCCATATTTCGGTAAGAGAACGGTGTTCCACGGTCGCTCATCAGGATTAATACCTGATGCAAAGTTTCAGGATTCAAACTATAGAAATCCCACATCATGGTCGGACTTTTACAATTGGTCATTGGATCTCGCTTTTGCGTATGGATAAAATGCGAGAACTTCTTTGGATCTTTGATAAAGAAAACTGGTGTGTTATTGCCCACCAAATCCCAGTTACCGTCTTCGGTGTAGAATTTCAGGGCAAAACCACGCGGGTCTCTTTCACTGTCGGCTCCTCCTTTTTCGCCACCAACTATAGAGAAACGGGCAAACATTTTTGTTTGCTTTCCAATTTTTGAGAATATCTTTGCTTTTGTATATTTTGTAATGTCGTGTGTAACAGTAAAAGTGCCGAAAGCACCTGTTCCTTTGGCATGAACTACCCGTTCCGGAATACGTTCCCGATTGAAATGTGCCATATCTTCGTGCAGAAAATAATCCTGCAAAAGAATGGGACCACGGTTGCCCACCGTCATTGAATTTTCAAACTCGTAATAGGGTCGGCCACTTGCTGTTGTAAGTTTTTTCTTTTCCATAATTAAGTAACTGATATTATTAATTGATATATTTTTTGAAAGTAATAATCAGAGAAAGAGACTCGTAACCATTTACTTGTAACTACTTCTATATAGAACTAAAAGTTAATAGCATATTCAATCTGTGCCTTATTTGAGAAAATACTGAAGTACTTGCATCTGTGTATAAAATTTCAGGATTTTTATAAACCGTTTCAAAAAATGTCTTTAGCCGATCATTAAATTCATCGGGATTTTCCATATTGCTTAGATGACCCGCATGTGAGATAATATGCAATGTAGAATTTTTAATTTTTTCATGCATTAATTCAGAAGCTTCTGGAGTTGTGATTTTATCTTCTTCACCAACAAGAAAAAGTACCGGTATTGTTATTTCAGGCAATTTGCTACAGGTGGCTTTACGTCTGGATAAGGCAAGCAAGGTTTTACTAAGCGATTGTTCGGTTGTATTAACGATCATTTCTTTTACGTTCATAATGGCTTCTTTATGAGCAGTAAATGATTCGGGTGCAAAAAGATTCACAATACTATCATTCACATACTTCTCAACTCCGAATGCCTTAATACTTTCAATTGTATCTTGGCGTTTCTGCCTTACTTTCTGTGGATCGGCAATACAATTTGTATCACTCAATACAACAGCATCAAAACGTTCAGGATGGTTTTCAATGGCATTCAAAGCAATGTAACCACCCATAGACAAACCGCAAAGTGAAGCTTTATCAATCCGCAATGCATTCATCAAATTGAGCAAATCGGCTACAAAAAGTTCAATTGAGAAGTCATCGGTTCCTGTTTCAGAATCACCATGTCCACGAATATCGTAGGCTATTACACGGTAGTTATCTTTCAATCCATCAAGCTGTTTATCCCACATAGTTTTATTCAGAGGGAAACCGTGAAGAAAAATAATTACCGGAGCTTCCTCCGGTCCATTATCAGTATAACTTACTACCAGATTATTTACAAGTATCCTTATATTGTTTCCAAAATAGTGCATAGAATAGTTTATTTGATACTTTGTAAAATCCGAAACTCTAAAATGCTTCTATTGTGATTGCTTTTTTACTTACATGCAAATTAAACAATTGCTGCTCTACAGCCACCATCATTGGTGGAGGTCCACACACATATACGTGTTGGGTAGCATCATTCACATAAGCTTTCAGAAAATCTTCAGTGATTTGTCCATTGGCATACCCATCAGTATTTTCATCGGATAAGATATTGACAAAATTCTGTCCCAATAAGTCAGTAAATTCCTGTTCCAATAGAATGTCTGCTTTTGTCTTGTTGGCAAAGATGAGTTTATTGTTGTCAATTTCATTCTTTTTATGAAGGTCTCTGAAAATGGAAATAAACGGCGTAACACCCGCACCTCCGGCAATAAATACGCCTTCGCCTTTGTAAGAAATTGCTCCAAACACCTTATGTAAAATCAACTCATCAGTTTTTTTAAGCTTCAGCATTTCGTTGGTTACACCTTTGTGTGCGGGATAAATTTTTATGCAAAACTCGAGAAAATCATTTTCGGGAATGCTTGTAAATGTAAACGGATTGGCTTTAGTCTCCCAATCGGGCTTGTTGATGGCAATGTGAGTAGCTTGCCCGGGAATAAAGTTATAGTTTTCCGGTTTTTCAGTAACCAGTTGCAGCACATCGTGGGTGATATGCTTAATAGATAAAATCTTTACAATATACTGTTTCATATTCGTGGTTTTTAATAAACTGTTTATATTTTCAAAACTTTATTTTCTTCTTTAATCCTTACAGATAGCATAATTGTATTAAGCACTGTAAAAACAATAGTAGTATAGTACAAATGGAACACCAACGGAATAATTGCAATTTCTGCAATTACGATCAGGTAATTCGGATGCTTAATGTATTTGTACACCCCATTTTTTATCAACGGGAAATCCGTGATATGATAAATCTTTGTGTTCCAAAATTTCCCCAGCGTTGTGATAACCCAAACTTTAAATGCTAGAAAAAACAGATATAGAACAAAGAAAAATAGACTGAAAGACCTTGGTTGATTTGTCGAGTATTCCACAATTAATGAGATGATAAACAGTGCGTGAAGTGCAACAATATATGGATAATGCTTCTGCCCATATTCAATGGCACCATTCTGCAACAACCATACTTCATTCCTTCGCGAGAGGATTAATTCTCCTATTCTCAGCAGGATAATAAATGATATGAAAAGGGTGAAAGCCATGGTATTATTTGTTCATTTGAAGTAATACCATTTCACACGAAAATCCGGGTCCCATGGATACCATTAAGCCATAACCATTTTCGAAGTCATGCTTAAAAAAGCGTTCCAACACATATAAAACTGTAGCACTGGACATGTTGCCATTATCGTTCATCACCTCGCGGGTGTTCTTCAAAAAATCCCCTTTCACTCCCAACGCTTCTTCATAAGCTGTGAGCACTTTTTTGCCACCCGGATGAAAAATAAAATTCTTAATATCCGATAGCTTCAGATGCTGTTTATCTAAGAATGACGTAATATCGTTTCGTACATTTTTGGCAATAATGGTTGGAATATCCGACGAGAACAACACCTTAAATCCGGTGTCCATAAATTGCCAACCCATAACGTCCAATGAATCGTAATAGATTTTACTTTCGTTAGCCAAAAATGTAATCTTTTCTCTGGTTTTCGTTCCGTGATTATCTCCCGCAATGAGGCAAGCAGCTACTCCGTCGGCAAATAAACTGGAGCCAATGAAATTACTCTTGCTGTAATCGTTTCGTAAAAAAGTTAACGAACACAATTCTACCGCAACCAGTAAAACAACCGCATCCGGATTTGCTTTTGCCAAAGTGCAGGCTTTTGAATAGCCGGATACGCCTCCGCCACAGCCTAAACCGAATATGGACATCCTATTAATATTCTGGTTCAGCCTCATTTTATTAATGATGAGCGCATCTAAACTCGGTGTAGAAAGTCCAGTGGTGGAAATAAAAATGATGTCGGTGATTTCTTCCTTCTGAATATGTGCAGAAGAAATACATTCCTCTATTGCTTTGACAGAATACTCCAGCGAAATCCGGATATATTCTGTATTTTGTTCTTGAAAAGTATGGAGGTCGGCATAGTAATCAAGCGGTTTACAGAAATTACGGGTAAGTATTTCGGTGTTATCAAACGCACTCAGCATCCGTTCCACTTGTGGGTACGAAGGAGCAAATAAGTCGTTGGCATATTGCTTCACGTCTTGCTGATCAGTTTTGAAGGGAAATTCAATTGTGGATATGGCAGCTAATGATGGCATAAGTTCAAATTTTAGATTGTTTATTTGCCTATCAAGCTAATTACAAAAAGACAAGGTTTTTAAGTAAATAGCTTGATTAAAGGACAGTTAATTATTTAGCAGAACCTTCGGTCTGATTGGCCAGATAATTTTCTAACCCCATTTGTTGAATCTGAGCACGTTGCATTTCTGCCCAATCTACATGTCCTTCTTCCATTTTGAGTATTTTTGTAAGCAAATCAACCGTACTTTGATCTCCCACTTCACATCCGAGTTGAATTGCAGCATTGTATTTATGAACTGCGTCAAGTTCATCACCATTGTCGGTTTTAATCATTTCCTGAACTGTTTTTCCAATTTTCATTGGATTCAGTACAGATACAGTAGGAGCACCATCAAAAAAAATGATACGTTCGATAAGCCACTCGGCATGGAACATTTCATCCATTGCCTGTTTCCGGATTGCCTGATGAAGCTTTGCATAGCCCCAGTTTGCACACATTTCCGAATGAACCATATATTGGTTTATAGCTGTAAGTTCATCGGCCAAAAGCGCATTCAATACTGTCATTAATTTTTCATTACCTTTCATAATTGTACTTTTTAAAATGAGTCTTTGTTTATACTAAATTTGAAAAGCAAAGTTAGAGCTTGGAGGCAAAGAAATTATTACATAAAAATGAAGAAAAATTACATGATTCACACATCGTTCACTGATGTTTCATACAATGTCTAAATAATAATTGTACTTTTACAGCTTAATTTAAAGTTATATTTTTAAACAGTATTTTATTTATGATGCAAGCACTACAATTAAATTTCAGAAGAATAAACAGGCTTAATCTGACCCTTATTTTCCTGCTTATTTCAGCAGGACTTTTAAATACACAAACAGTCATATCTCAAACCCGTTACAATGCAGTACAAGAAACCACTGATTTCAAAGTTACAACTTTGAACACCGAATGGCTCAGTTGTTCAAATTCAGGTTCAGGTCCGGCTGATGATGAACTTCAAATAAATAACATTGTCACACTTATAAAAACCGTGAATTCAGATATTATAGCCTTGCAGGAAGTGGGTACAAGTAGTACATATGCCACTATCGACACCATTGTTCGTAGACTTGGCAGTGAATGGGGAGGAAATATTGTTGCATCTAATAATACCAATTGTGGACAGAATCAGGGAATTATATATAAAAAATCGAAAGTACAACTGGTAAGTTCCTCTCTGTTAACAGCCAGCGGTACTTCATACGATTGGTCAAGTGGGCGTTATCCGGTTTTGTATAATGTGAATCTGGTGGTTGGTAGTAACCTGGTACCGGTATCATTTATAAACGTACATTCCAAAGCAATGAGTGATGCCGATAGCTATACGCGCCGTAAAAATGCATCAATAGCGTTAAAAACATTACTCGATGGCACTAGTTATAACACAAAAAAAATTGTGTTATTGGGCGATTTTAACGATTACTTAGTAGGAACACAATGTAACTCATGCTCTCCGGCCGAATCTCCTTACAAAAATTTCATGGACGATACCGATAATTACAAATGCCTTACATCTGGTTTGTATGACACTTCATATAATAGCCCGGTAATTGACAACATTATTATTTCCAACGATTTAATTGACAACTACATCCAGAATTCCACCTTAAGGGAAGTATCTGCAACACAGACCATAACAAACTATAGCAGCACAACTACCGACCATACTCCTGTAAGTGCACGCTTTAGTATAACAGTAGGAGCTGCTTCCGAATGTCAGAGTTTGTCTTTTTCTGAACCCTTTTCCGCTAGTTTAGGCGATTTTACACCCTATAGTGTAAGTGGTATTCAAACATGGTATTGGAAGCAAAGTTATGGAGCATACATGTCAGGCTATGCAAGCTCTACTAACAACGTAAACGAAGACTGGCTCATATCGCCGGCATTTGATTTGTCAGGCAAAAATTCTGCTACCCTTGCATTTAGCCATGCGATAAATTTTTCTGCTGTTGAAAGCGATAAGCTAAATAACCATACGCTTTGGGCTTCTACCAATTATACCGTTGGAGTGCCTTCGAGCGCTACCTGGACACAACTTACGATACCCACTATGCCCTTGGGGTCTGGTTGGATTAACGTAAATTCGGGCAATATAAGTTTGCCTACTGAAATGATGCGGAGCAATGTTCGTTTTGCTTTTAAATACTTATCCACTGCATCCACTGCAGGAGCATGGGAAATTAAAGACTTAACGTTGAATGCCGATTGTAAAACGTCAGCTGTAACTACGGTAACAGCAAAGCTAAAAAGCATTGTATCTGTAGCGGACAAACAAATAAAAATAAAAAATCAGCAGTCAGAGGCGGTTAGGGTTTACGATATAACCGGAAGAGTATTATTTTCGGTGCCCGGAGTTCAGAATATAGAAATACCTGTTTATCAGCCGGGGATTTATGTGGTACATGTCGGAAACGAAGTTCACAAAGTAATTGTGGAGTAAAATACTCCCTTTTGTTGTATATAAACACAGAATGTCATATTCTTTTAGGGAATATGACATTCTGTGTTTACAATTACATGCGAATCATTCCGAATCTATTTTCTTATTGGAACAATAAACATTGGAATAGTTGTTTTTCGCAACACTTCATTGGTTACACTTCCCACAACGATGTTTTCTAACCATTTCTGGCTATGCGAACCCATCACAATACAGTCGGCCTTTATTTCTTTAGCGGTTTCCAAAATTGCATCCGAAAAATCTCCTTCTTTAATCAGTGTTTGAATGGTTGTATCGCCTAGGTATTGTTTGGTTTTTTCCAAAAACTGCTGCGATGCATCCATCAGTTGCATACCACTATCCGATTGCAATGGTCCCATATTGAGATAAGTTAATGAGTACACCACCAAATCCACAATTACGTGTACCAAGGTAATCTCAGCTCCCATGTCCTTAGCCATTGAGTATCCAACTTCGGCTACTTTCTTTGCCGATGGATCATAATCCAATGCAATCAATACTCTTCTCATATTGGTTAATTTAAAGTTGTTTGGTTTAATCTCTTTTCTTTGTTGGAACAATAAAAAGAGGTATCGTAGTTTTTCTCAGCACATCCTCAGCCTGACTCCCGATAATGATATTTTCCAACCAACGGCGACTGTGCGATCCTATAACAATGACATCAATATCCAGTTGTTTGGCAGCTTTTAATATATCTTCAGCAACATGTCCTTCCATTACAACGGTAGTAATTGAGTCATCGCCAAGCTGTTTTTTTATTTTATCCAAAAACTCCAGAGTCGACTTTTTCAAATCTTTTTCAATGTTGACTCTTAATTCGCTCGCAAAAATATACGACGAGTAATAAATGGGAGTTTCGGAAATTACATGCAGTAATACCACTTCAGCATTCATTGCTTTAGCCATAGAAAATCCTTGTTCGGCTATTTTCTGAGATGTTTCATCGTAATCTAATGCGATCAGCACTTTATTAACTTTAATTATTTTCATCTGTAAATCAATTTAATTTATCAATAATAGATAGTTTGAAACCCGCAAAAGCAACGAAAAAGAAGTTTTTAGAGTTGAAGATCAAAATCAATTGAAGCCTTCGGTACTTAACTTCACCCTTTCGTTGACTTTTTTTGCAGTTATATTATCAAGCCATCAATCTCTGTTTTTTGTAGGAACAATGTACATCGGAATATCTGTTTTTCGCAATACTTCCTGCGTAACGCTACCCATGATAATATTTTCAAGCCATTTCTGACTGTGAGAACCCATTACAATGCAATCAGCATGAATTTCATCGGCAGTTTCTAGAATCACTTTATCAAATTCACCTTCTTTCTGAATAGTTTTAATAGACTCGTCGGCTAAGTGAAGTTTGGCTTTAGCTAAAAAGCTTCGCGAACCTTTTTCAATAATCTGTTGTGCTTCAAATGCTCCAACAGTATCAATTTGCCAAGCACCCATACTTGCATAGGCCGATGAATAGATAGCCGGACTAACCATCACATGTAGTAATGTAATTTCGGCTTTCATTGCTTTGGCCATGTCGTAGCCGGCTTCGGCTACTTTTTTTGCTGTAGGATTATAATCCAGTGCAATCAGAACTTTTTTCATTTTACTCATTTTTAGGATGTGTTTATATCTATCAAAATAGTTGCTTCATTCACGCTATAAATTCAAAAGACAAAGTACTACAATTTTAAGGACTAACTAATTACAAAACTTTTGGTAAAAGTTATATGATTCACACATTTAAGTAATTGTAATAATGAAATGTCGTATTTCCTAAAAAACAAGAACAACCACATAGTTATATATAGTAACATAGTTGCACAGTAGAGTTAATACATGATTTTACGAGAGTAATGGCTTAATTTTGAGTTGACATAGAGCCATATAGTCACATATCTTACATAAACTGTAGTTAACTATGTTTTCTATGAATTCTTAAAATCCCCATGTGTTGCTATGTTACTATATATAACTATGTGGTTGAAAAATGCGACATTATAGCTTTCTTGTTATTTAGTGGCTTTACAATTTTATGAGTGGGTCAATAGACAATTATTAAAGAATGAAGTTATCTTGATTTTTTATAGTATCGCTGCACAATTTGGGTATCAATAAAAGTTATCTCAAGTTCAGTAAAAAATACTACCGGGAAATGTTGTCTGAGTTAATTTTGTTATTTATATTTGCAGATGAGAATACCTGATACAACACTCATACAGGTTAGCATCCTCATTCCATTACAGATGAAAAAAAACATCCTGCTTTTTGCCTTTTCTATCCTTCTATCGTTGACATTTGCTCAAAACAAAAAATACAACTTGCTTATTGGCACTTATACAAATTCCGGTAAAAGTCAGGGAATTTATGCCTACAACTTGAATATGCAATCCGGACGTTTTTCGCAAAAGTCGATTACCACCGGAATCACAAATCCAAGTTATCTAACCATTTCGTCCGATAAAAAGTTTGTGTATTCGGTAAGTGAAAGTACAGACGGAAGTTCGGCAACAGCCTTTAGTTTTGATAAGAAAACTGCGAAACTGCGAAAACTAAACGCTGCCTTGACTAAAAGTGATGGTCCATGCTATATCTCCTCTACCGGGAATCATGTATTCACTGCCAATTACGGCGGTGGAAGTGTTTCGGTATTTGGACGGAAAAAGAACGGATCACTGACCGATTTACTTCAACTGATACAGCATACCGGAAACAGCATAGATACTGACCGACAAAAGGAACCTCATGTACATCAGGCAATTATGTCGCCCGATCAGAAATACCTATTGGTGAACGATTTGGGCACCGACAAAGTAACTGTGTACCAATACAACAAACTGGCTACAACGGATATATTAACCCCCACCGACACATTAACGGTAAAACTTGGAAGTGGACCACGCCATGCCACTTTCAGCAAAGATGGATCAAAACTCTATCTGGTGCAGGAAATTAATGGAACAATTTCAGCACTGGGATTTGAACACGGAAAACTACACTTGCTACAAGAGACCAGTTTAGTGAAAAAACAAGGCATTGTGAACAGAGCCGCCGACATTCACCTTTCACCCGATCAACGGTTTTTATATGCCACCAATCGTGGAACTGCAAATGATATCAGTTGCTTTTCGGTAGAAAAGAATGGACAACTTAGCTTTGTACAGCAAGTTTCTACAGGTGGTGATGGTCCACGAAACTTTGCTATCACACCCGATGGCGAATACCTGTTTGTGGCGCATCAGTTCAGCAACAATATCGTTATTTTTAAACGAAATATCCAAACCGGACTATTAACCGACACTGGTAAACGCATTGATGTGGGGGAGCCGGTTTGTCTGGTCTTTTATTAATACAATAGAGTAGATACAAGGCATGCCTTGTATCTACAAGCAATCAAAACAAAAAACAATATGAAAAACTGCCCGAATTGTAATTCTGAAATAGAAGACAACTTTGAATTATGCTGGAACTGTAACTACAGCCTTACTGAAAATAAAATTGTGGAGTTCAAAGACGATTCTGTAACTGAAGTAAAAAACATTGATTGTTTAAGGTGCCACGTTCCTCTTATTTTTTCGGGCAACTTTAAGTTTCACGAAGGTACCCGGCTAGGAATCTTTGGAAATATCTTTGAAGCATTCATCAACCGGGAATCATTTGATTTGTATATTTGCCCCAAATGTGGAAAAGTGGAGTTTTTCTCACCTACCAATGCGGGGTTGTAACCCATATCGTACAATTAAACAAAGAACAAAGTGAAAAAAGTACTATTATTATTAGCCGATGGATTTGAAATATTTGAAGCAAGTGTATTCATTGATGTTATGGGTTGGAACCTTGCTGAAGGAGATGGTTCAACCCAATTATTTACGTGTGGACTAAGGAAAGAAATAAAAAGTTCTTTTAATCAACGATTTATTGTCGACTTTACAGTTGATGAGATTGATATAGGGTTGTTTGATGCATTGGCCATTCCGGGAGGATTTGAACTGTATGGTTTCTATACCGATGCTTATGATGAAAAATTCCTTGATATCATTCGCGGCTTTAAAGCTTCGAATAAAATAATAGCATCTATTTGTGTTGGAGCACTGCCGTTGGCCAAAAGTGGTATTTTGAAAGATAAAAAGGGCACAACATACAATAATAATGTGCGACGAGAAGCATTGAAGGAATGTGGGGTTCAGGTAGTCAATCAACCCATTGTGGTGGATGACCATATAATTACATCATGGAATCCATCCACGGCTATAGACGTAGCTTTACTCCTATTGGAACATCTGACAACAAAAAACAATGCTGATAATATTCGTAAATTAATGGGGTTTTTATAAATTACAAACCAAAACTCACACCTATGCTCATTGGTTTGACGTACAATTAGCAGCAATATTAGAAAAAAAAAACGAAGCTTATGACAGGGATAGTTCATTTCGAGACATTTTTATTGGCCGGTATATTATTGAACTTAACCCCAGGTAATGATACCATCTTCATTTTAACAAAAAGTATAGGGCAAGGAAAAAAGGCAGGTATTATTTCAACATTAGGAATTGCAACAGGAAGCATTGGTCACACTATACTAGCAGCATTTGGACTTTCAATAATCATTGCAAAATCAATCATACTCTTCAACATAATTAAATACCTTGGAGCTGCCTATCTCTTATACATGGGTTATAAAATGCTGACAAATAGAACTCAACTTTCTACTGATGGAATAATAGATACCAAATCTGTCGACTATCTGAAAATATACAGAGACGGATTTTTTACGAATATCTTAAACCCCAAAGTTGCATTATTTTTCATTGCGTTTCTTCCTCAATTTATCGACCCAACATTTAGACATACCGTTTTCCCCTTTTTGCTACTAGGAACCACATTTATTACAACCGGAACAATTTGGTGTTTGATATTAGCTATTTTTGCTTCGAGCATCTTTGCTAAATTGAAAAACAACAAAAAGCTGTCGACTTACATAAACAAGATTTGTGGACTAACATTAATTGGGCTTGGGATAAAAGTGGCTTTGATTGACAAAAAGTAAAAAGAATGATAGCATTAAAAAGAACAAATTCAGACGACAAAGATTTCCAACTACTAGTTAAGGAGTTGGATCAGGATTTAGCTATACGTGACGGGAAAGATCATTCTTTTTTTGCACAATTCAATAAAATTAATGCCATTAAATATGTTGTGATTGCTTATGAGAACAGTAAAGCCATTGGCTGTGGAGCCGTAAAAGAATATTCAGAGAACACAATGGAAGTAAAAAGAATGTTTGTGCGCCTCGAAAGTCGGGGTCGGGGAATTGCTTCACTTATGTTACAGGAATTAGAACAGTGGACCAAGGAATTGAATTTTAAAAATTGCATATTAGAAACCGGCAAAAAACAACCTGAAGCAATAAAGTTATACCTTAAAAACAATTACCATATTATTCCAAATTACGGACAATATGCAGATGTTGAAAGCAGCGTGTGTTTTGAGAAAGAAATAAACCATGCCACTATTTAGTTTTATAACCAGCACTTTATGTAGACAACTCAAGAACAACAGGTTATAAATAACAAAAATATCCCTTCTACTTGTTGCAAACGTGGGGAAGATATTGAGGAAGAAAGAATATCTAAAAGACAATAATATTTATAAAAACAATTCGGATTATGAAACATGTAATTGCAACAGTACTACTTTTGGTTATTAGTATTAGTTTTTATGCACAGCAAGCTGCATTAACCATTCAACCGGCTCAGGTAAAGGCAAAGACAGAAATCGAATTTACTTACAGCGGTAAACTTGCTAAGGCCGGAACGGAAGTAAGAGCTGTTTTTTTTCAGCTTAAAGGTGGTGCTAACAAAGTAATTAAAACCGAGCTAAAGGGTAATAAGCTTGTGTGGAAATTAAACCTTAGCGATTCGGTGGTGTATGTGCTGTTCGGTATTAAAAACGGAAGCGACATAGACACAAACAATGGACGTGGATTTGGCTTCCATGTGTACAAAAAAGGGAAAGTAATTCCAGGTTCATATGCTGCCGAAGGCCTTAGCCACTTAGTGAGTAAAGACTTTGGTATCAAAAAAAACGTTGACAAGGCTGTGGAGATAATGGATAAAGACTTTGCGTTAAACCCGACACTGAAAGCCAATGAAACTGCGGCAATGTGGTATATACTGGGGCTTACCAATACTGCTAAGAGAAAACAGGAAGGCGTAAAACTGGCCAAAAAGACCTTCGATAATTTAATGCAACAAAAAACCGAAAGTATGTTTGTTGGAGAGTTTGCCCGCCAGATTGACCCTCAAATGGGAACTACCTATGACTCGCTATTGAATGTGATTGTACAACATTTCCCAAAAGGTATGGTCAGTTATAATTTAAAATCTATCGGGCTTCAAAAAACGAATGATCCGGACAAAATATTGGAGCTGTATGCCGCATTGCAAAAAGAATTTCCCGACAAATGTAAAAACTATCAACAGCAACTCAACCGCTATCTGGTAATTGCCTACCGTAAAAAGAAGGATTATGTGAACTTTGAAAAATACCTGACCCAAAAAAAGGATGATAAATGGTTTCAGGCAGAGCAATTGAACGAACTGGCCTGGGAACTAACTACTGCCAATACCGAATTGTCGGCAGCAAAACAATATTCCGAAAGGTCGTTGGCAGCAATGGATTCGATAGCTAAAGCAGGAAAAACTGAGTTCGATTCGCAACAGGAGTGGGAAGAATCGGTCAATAAAACCAAAGGGAACTATTACGATACCTATGCCAACATTTTTTACAACCAGGGAAATAAACAACAGGCTGCCGAGAATGAACAAAAAGCAACAGATTTGTCTCAAGGTAAAAACTCCTATATAAACGAAATGCTGGTAAAATACCTGATTGAGAGTAATCAGCCTCAGGTAGCACTCGATCGTGCCGAGCAATTTAAAATAACGCAGCAAAGTACAGCTAAATTAGATTCCATGTTTACGGTTACTTACCTTGCGTTACACGGTCAGGAAGCACTGAACGCCGCTAAGATCAGAATAGCGTCTCAGCTAAAAGATGCACCGGATTTTACGCTGAAAACAATGGTTGGAAAGTCGGTTACCCTGTCGGCATTGAAAGGTAAAATTGTTATTCTGGACTTTTGGGCTACATGGTGTGGGCCTTGCGTTTCGTCATTCCCCGGAATGCAGAAAGCAATGGACGCACTGAAAGACAACAAAGATGTGTGCTTCTACTTTATCAATACCTTTGAGCGCGTGTCACCCGAAGAGCGTTTGGCGAAAATAAAATCTACGCTGGAAGCTAAGAATGTGCACTTTGATGTTTTGCTGGATAATCAGGTAGAAGATCATTTTGAAGTAAGCGAACTGTATGATGTCAAGAGTATTCCTACCAAAATTATTATCGATAAAAATGGTAAACTGTATACAAAATTAGTTGGCTACGGTGGAAATGACGAGGAACTGGTAAAAGAACTTAAAGGGGTTGTTGAAGGTTTAAAGTAAAGAAAAATAGTTTATTCTTAAATCCAAAGCCGTGGAAAAATTTCAAAATAAGTATCGAATTCCTTCCGCCCGCGCACAATGGTGGTATTATGGAAATGCCGGGATATATTTTATTACCATCTGCACCAGAAATCGTGAACATTATTTTGGAAAAATAGATAAAGAAGAAATGCACCTGTCGCATTTGGGGATATTGGCCGATGTAATATGGCACGAAATAACCAACCATGCACAGCAGGTTGAATTAGGTGAATTTGTGGTAATGCCCAATCATATTCATGGCATTTTAATTTTGAATGGGAATGAAAATGATACAATCAATGAAAACGGTGACGGTTGCGCCACTGTAGAGACAAGGCATGCCTTGTCTCTACAAACATCCCAAACATCGCAACAACAAACGCCGGGTCAAAAACGATTTCGGAATCAGGGGAAAAATACGGTTTCGTCCATCATTGGTTCCTACAAATCGGCTGTAACCAAACATGCACACCGGTTAGGATATGAATTTGGTTGGCAATCGAGGATGTGGGACAGCATAATATTCAACGATGAATCGTTTGTCCGAATATCCGAATATATTCAAACAAACCCTCTCAACTGGAAAGTTGATAAATTTCATCCAACAAACGGACGATCATCCGAACACTCGTAGTCTCCGATGGTACTAGTCGTAGACCTGTCACCAATGTAATACGGTGAACGCTCCCTCAAAACATCAAATGCCCATAGCTTCGGTCGTTGTCGATAGTCCGAACAAAAAAAATAACAAATCCTAATTAAACCAAACTAGCGTTTAACTGTCCAACAGTCGAACAAATTTAAAGAAAAAGCATGAGATCATTTTTTTACATACTAGTTTTGGTTGCATTTAATTCACTAACCTCATTTGGACAAACTTACACGGGACCGATACCAAAGCCGACAAGTGGTTACGGTTCGGACGGTAATTACAGCATAACAACACAATCGTTCGCGAATATCAATTTCCCGACACACGACATTGTGGTTTATTATCCAGCGGGTATTATTTCGCCTGTTCCAACCATATTTTACAGCCACGCTTATGGAGGTAACAACCCATACTATACAAGTAAAAATAATAATGGCACTGCACCAACCAGAGAGCAACCATGATTTACAATCCGGTTAAATTAGACAGCCACTTGTCAATAAACTAAACTATCAACTAATTTTATTGTTCAAACTGGTAGTAACTAAATATTCAATACATGAAAAATCATAAATCACATATATTCCGAAACTTTAAGTTTGAATACAGAATAACGCTCAGTTATTTGATTTTTGGCTTACTTTGGATTCTTTTTTCCGATACTGTACTTGATTTTGTTGTAAAAGACGATAGCCTATTGACTAAATTTCAAACAGACAAAGGTGCTTTCTTTATTTTCATAACTTCGGCATTCTTGTATTTGCTTGTAAAAAGGCATATGCAAAACTTAAGGGTAGCTGAATCCCAATTCAGTGAAAGCGAATTCCGGTTTAATAAATTGTACGAAAATGGCCCTTTCGGGATGGTTATGGCGAATAAAGATTTTAAATTTATAAAGGCAAATACAGCATTTTGCGCCATCATGGGATACAGTGAAGCTGAACTTAAGCAATATACTTTTAAGGATGTATCTCATCCGGATGATATGGTCAACGACTTACACAACATCAAAAAACTGACAAATAAAGAACTAACGGTTTACAAAACCGAAAAACGGTATATCCGAAAAGACGGTCAGGTAATTTGGGGATCGCTGACTGTAATTGCCAACTACGATAGTAACGGACAATTTCTTTACAACCTGGGAATTATTGAGGATGTTACCGACCGAAAACATATTGAAAACGAGTTTTTTGAGTCGCAATTAAATTTCCATCGATCCATTTCTGAATCACCCGTGGGAATTCGCATTGTCTCAGTTGACGGTAAAACCATTTATACCAATAAAGCATTTCTTGATATTTACGATTTTTACAATTTGGAAGAATTTACAAGTACTCCTGCAGTAAATCGTTACACTGCTGAAAGTTATATTCAACATAATGAAAGAAAAGAACAACGAAAGAAAGGAAATGAGATTCTTGATTACGAAATAAGTATTGTCTGCAAAAATGACAAGATTCGCCATGTAAAAGTTTCACGTAAAGAAATTTTGTGGAATGGCACAAAACATTTTCAGGTAATTAATATAGATATAACCGAACAACGAAACGCAGAGTCTGAACTCCGAAAACTTTCCAAAGCAGTAGAGCAAAGCCCTGTTGCAATATGTATTACTGATCCTGATGGAATGATTGAATACGTTAATCCCATAGTTATTCAGCTGACTGGGTTTTCAGCAGATGAACTGATAAACGAAAACACTAGAATATTCGGTTCGGGTGAAAAACCGAGAGAAGAATACACTGAACTGTGGCAAATCATAAAATCGGGAAATATATGGAGTGGCGAATTGCACAACAAGAAGAAAAACGGTGAACTTTATTGGGAATCAACCACCATTTCGCCTATTTTTGACACTTCCGGGCAAATAACACATTTTCTGTCGATAAAGGAAGATATAACTGACCGAAAACGAGCCGAAATTGCGTTGAACAAATCAGAGGAACTATTACGGAAATTTGCTTCACACCTCCAAAATGTGCGGGAAGAAGAAAAAGTGGCATTAGCCCGCGAAATACACGATGATCTTGGTCAAACTTTAGTGGCACTTAAAATTGATATGGGTCTGCTTAAAAAAGATGTTGCCATATTTAACGCTTACATTGATTCGCAAAACATATTAGCCAAATTTGATAATATAGTAAACCTGATTGACAGAACCATTAAAACAGCTCGACGTATTATGAATGGGCTAAGACCCGAATTGCTTGAGATGAATGGTTTTATCACTACTGCAATATCTTATCTTGCTGAATTTGAGGACAGACACAAAATAAGTTGTAAATTTATCTCTGATATTTCAACCATTGAAATGAATTCTCAACAATCCCTTGTATTTTTCAGAATTCTTCAAGAGTCACTCAATAATATTGCAAAACATTCCAAAGCCACTTCGGTAAAAATTCATTTTAGGAATGAGTCCAACAAACTCATCTTAGAAATTATTGATAACGGGATAGGTTTCGACAAGAATATCAGTGGCAGAAAAGACTCATACGGCATGATAGGTATGAAAGAAAGGGTCGTTTTGCTGAAAGGGGAATTAGATATTGCAAGTGAAGTTGACAAGGGAACGTGTGTTTGCGTTGAAATACCGTGGAATATCACGCAAATAGATTAATCGGTTATGACAAATTAGCGAGGCGAAAACATGTTTTCGCCTCGCTAACACATAGACAACGGAAATGATAACGGGAACAAAACCAATATCGAACCGTAATCACACTGATTAGTCATCATTCTTTCTCTGCAATAATCAGGGTTGAAGGTATGGTGGTAAGCCAATGATGCTTTGTATCAATAAGGTATTTCCAACTCTCCATGCTAATGAGCATAAGGTTTTGCTGTTTGATAAAATCGGGACTGATTTTTCCTTCGTTCAACAACCGCACATGATTTGGTGCAATTTGCTCCATGGCCCGAATTGATTCTTTGAGTTGAGGATTCTTATGAATCTGATGGTCGAAATCGATAAATGAGATTTGCTACTCGGAAAAATTGATCAACTTTTGTGCAAATCCAATTAGAAATTCGTCGTTAGCATTAATAATCGGAATACAAATCAGATCCGTCTTACTAAATCCTTTGTCTATTAAAACCCCTACCGATACCTTGCTTTTAGCTATAATATTACGTGTTCTTTCGTCGAATGGCGAATTCTCAAAAATATTCTCCCTGCCTGTAACCTGATTAATCAACCTGTCAGGATTGATAATACGAGTTGTAAAGCCCAGAATTTTCCCTAACAAACTCCCTTCAAAGATGGATTGTCCAATACCAATGAGCAGCAAGTCATATTCTCCTTTGTTGGCCACTTCGGTAACATCCGATTCTATATCATTTGTTACTTTAAACAGTGTTGTGATTTTCTGATTTATGTATTTCGACTCCTCAAAAATTGGAGCAAAACTTTCGTTCTCGTAAACATCTAAATCAAATTGATGTGTTTTTGCACTGGGGAATAAGTGCATAGCAGTTATGGCTGAATTCCCATTTGATTTTTTGATTAAACAATTGGCCAACCGAACCAGAACCTTTCCATTTTCGGGATCACCAAACGACACCAGTATCTTGAATTTATTTATCAGGCTGATTTCGTTTATCTTATCTTCGGCTTTCGATTTAAACGCCCAATTGATTAAATCCAATGCAGGGCCGGTCATAAAAGTGGTTACTAAAGCCATTACCACCATCATGGCAAAAATTCTGGGAGGAAGGATACCCAGATCATAACCGATATTCAACACCACCAGTTCCATCAATCCACGCGTATTCATCAAAGCGCCGATGGTCAAACTATCTTTCCAACTTTGCCGTACAAACTTAGCTGCCAATGCACTTCCTATAAATTTCCCTGTAATAGCCACCAGAATAATCAACCCGGTAATCTTCCATGAATAAGCATCGTTTAGCAACCCTATTTCAGTACGTAAACCGGTAAAAACAAAGAATAACGGAAGTAATAGTACCAAGGCTACAGATTCAATCTTTTCAATTAGGATATTTCTAAATTTCTGGTTGGCAGGCATAATAGCTCCAGCCATAAAAGCACCAAACAAGGCATGAATTCCAATAATTTCGGTAGCCCAAGCTGACAAAATGAGTGTTACTAAAAAAATTGCAACAATGGATGAACTCATATTATCATTAGCTGTATGTAAATCGCCAATACGCTTTAAAAACGGGCGAACAATTTTAATCATCAGAAACACATAGGCCACTGCCAATAAAATGGTATAAAGTGAACTCACAAACGAACCTGCCTTAGCAATGGCAATTACAGCCGCCAGAATACTCCAACCTGTTATATCGTCGGCTGCCGCGCAGGTTATAACAATGGTACCTAAGCGGGTTTTGTGAATTCCCCTTTCCTGTACAATGCGCGCCAATACAGGGAAAGCGGTTATGCTCATGGATATGCCGATAAAAAGACCGAACGAAGTAAACGTTACTGCAGCAGGTGCAAACGACTGATAAATAAAATAGGCCAATCCCATTCCCAGCGAAAATGGAACAATGATACTGGCATGACTTACCACCACAGCATCGTGTGCCTTGTTTTTCAGGACATTTATATCTATCTCCATGCCCACAATAAACATAAATAAGATAAGACCTATCTGGCTCAGAAAATTCAGATTCCCGAGCGATTGAGCAGGAAAAAGAGCTGCAGAAAACTCAGGAAAATACATACCTACTAATGACGGTCCCAGTACAATACCGGCAAGAATTTCACCAATAACAGTAGGTTGTCCTATCTTTTTACATATCCACCCAAATATTCGTGCCACTAATATAATGGTGACTATTTGTGCCAACAGAATAGCTAGGGGATGCCCGATGTTCTGCAACAGCGAATGTATAAATTCCATCCAATGTGTTTTTCCCGTAGTAGGTAACATTATTTTCGAGGCTATTTCCTGTTTTGAACCCATAAAATCGATCCAATACATCAATGCCGAAAAACTACCGATGATTAACACGTAAAAAAAAACGTTTCTAAATTTCTTAAACATATATCCGAGTGTATTAGAGGTTAAACATTTTTGTTATATTTTTAGATTCTGGTTTAAATCAACACAAAATAAAATGGCTCACGTATACCTGACTCAACAACAAAGATATTATTAAAAAACATCAAAGTCAATGGTCGTAAACAGAATCGGTGTTATTATGTAACAAGGCTGAAAAAAATTGTAATGAATCAGATTTTTACCTTTTCCAGAAAGGCATTCCGATACACTTCGCTTAAATAAAACATCTGGGGTTTGTTTTGTTCATCGATAATGATAGAGGTAATTTGGTCGAAAGAGAAATGTTGGACAATATCAAGCGCAATTATTTCCTGCTTATTGATGCGGCAAAACCTTTTCGAAGGAAGGATAGTTTGTAGTTTTTCGAAAGAGATATTCTTCAGGCAGATTTTCGATCCATCTTTCAACAACACATCTTTATCGCGGCTATCAATCACCGACGATTTAATGTAGCATAACTGGTCAAAAACCAGCAGCGATTTTCCCTTATCCGTATTCAGATAACTGAATTTCTTGTTATGTTTAGTATCATTTGCCTGCTTTATGGCTTTTTGAACTGCTTTGTGTAATCGTTCCAGCTGAATGGGTTTACGGACAAAATCCACTGCTTCCAAATCGAATGCTTCGGCAGCATATTCTTTGTGGGCAGTAGTAAAGATAATGAGCTTTCCTGTGAGCATCTCTGCCAGTTGAATGCCATTTATATGTGGCATCTCAATGTCCAGTATACAAAGGTCAAAATCAAGGTTGGCTAACTCCGAAAGAAACACATCGGGTTGGTTGAAAGCTTTTACCACTTCCAACTCCGGGATTTGTTCGCAGAGCATTTTCAGGTATGTCAGCCCCGGCAATTCATCATCGAGCAGCAAGCACTTTAACTTTGTATTCAAAAAGGTCGATATTTAATTGTGCAACATAAACATTATCTTCAATATAGCTATCAAGCTTAAAATTATCTTCATAAATAATCAGCAACCGTTGTTCCAGTGCCTTTATTCCAATACCTCCTTTTTCTTTCTTCATGGGAGGCTTCGACGAAATCTTATTGGCAACAGTCAGCCCAAAATGATTGTCCTTAAATTCCAATGTAATGGCAATAAATGCATCAGGGCTTTGTATATCGGCATGTTTGAAGGCGTTTTCTATTAAATCGATGGAGATTAATGGAGCCAATAGCTTTTGATCATACATCGGCTCCGCAGTATTCAACTTGGTTTTTACTTTTAAATCGAACAACGGACTCACTTTAATTTTATTAATCTCAATCAAGTTTAAGGCAAACTCTATTTCCTCTTTAGGGCTGACAAATTCCTTGCGACTCTCGTACAAAATATAATCCAACACATTAGCCAGTTTATCAATTGCAAAATAGGTTTGATAAGCATGAGATTGGATGGAGTTTAAGATATTCTTAAACAAATGCGGATTTAATTTTGCTTCCAATGCTTCCAGTTGTAAGGGGCGTACCTGATTATTCAACTCCATCAATCGGGCTGATGTTTCCTTTTGCCGTTTCTCTGCCTCACGAAACTTCATATAGAAATAGACAGCAAGCCCGACAACTGCTATCGTTATGAGTCCCAGAATAAACAAAAGTAGGATTACAGAATTCATTGACATTTTTGGTTCAAAATTAGTCATTTTCGTATAAGGTACAAAATTAGACCAAAGTTAAGTTCATCCTGTTCAAAACGAACGTTGAATCGTTGCTACTCCTTGTTCGTTCATTGTGTGCGTTTAATTTCAATTTCATTAGCTTGCAAAGCGAATAATTCACTTAGGATGAACGACCAACGCAAGTTTTTTTATACAAATTTGCTTGGTTATATAAATCATTTAATTAACTTTGTATTTCGAAACACTTAACTTTAACAACAACTGAAGTTTACAAAGACATAGAGCTAACCAACTATGCGCGAAAAATTTATAAAATACCTGAACCGTCCGTTTCCTTTATTTCTGGCACACCGTAAGGGACGGATTTATTTTATCTGGATGATTGGAATTCTGGCATCTCTGGCCAATGTGTTCCAACCGTTTGGACTTATCAACAACCACGAATTCCATAAGCCACTGCTACTAGCCAATTATATTCTCGTGTTCTATGGAATCTATGCATTGTTGTATATCATTCTTTCTTATTTATGCCCCCGGCATTATCACCCCGACACATGGACTATTAAAAAAGAATTCCGTACGCTGTTGTATTATATACCTACAACCGCCGGCATTACCTGTATGTTTGTTACGTTTACAGTTCCTGACTTCAAACTCAGTCTGCCCAGCTTTGTACAACTTCAGTTTTACAATGGCCTGCTAAGTATAATATCCATCCCCACCTTCGGATATTTTATTGATACCAAACTCCGGCCAACTAAATTTACCTCGGCAACTAAACTGAATATACCTAATAACATTCAGCCGAATACAGCAACTCCTCCCCTATCAAAAGGAACTGAAAACTCCGATGAAGAACAAGCCCGCAAAGTTTTACAAAGGCTGCACGAAGTAATGACAACCGAACAACTCTACCTATCAACTAAATGCAATCTCCAACTGGTGTCCGAACATACAGGTATTCCCGTACATCGTATTTCCAACACGATTAATCATTTCTCGGAATGCACTTTTACCGACTTTGTGAATAAATACCGGGTAGAACATGTTTGCCGCATACTGCAACAGGGCAAAAACAAGCGCCTAAAACTCGAAGCCATTGGACTGGAATGTGGTTTTGGAAGTAAAGTAAACTTCTATACCACTTTCAAAAAGTGTATGGGCAAAACTCCGGCTGAATATTTGGCGGGATTGTAAATGTATATTTTTTTCCTTTGGAGACGAAAGAAAAGACTGGGGTCGAATCTAATTATTTATCAATAGGCTGTAGTATCCTTCTGTAATTTCACTGCTTCACAAAATTTCAAATAGAAATAAGTAGAAGATATTTGTACCTTAAATATTAATCCTTTTATTTTACGAATCAAATTATTTCACTCCACATTAATTGGTTAACACTATTGTAGGTTATTTAAATTGAAATGACTAGTTTTGTAAACAAAATCCTTTTTTAAAATCAAATAATGGATCAATTACGAACAGAACAAGAAATTAGAGATGAACTTACCTCGTTGTTGCAAAATAATGAAGTAACTAGTTACACAAAGATTTTATCATTATCTAGTGAACTGGCTAAGTATGATAAGGAGAATGTTAGGTTTAGTGTTGATGCTGGTGTTATTGATAGATTGGGTACTGAGTTAGTAGCTCGTCAAGAAACTGCTGTCTCTGAGTTAGTAAAGAATTCATATGATGCTGACGCTAAAAAGGTAACTTTGAGGTTTGAGGATTCAGATGATGTCGGTGGCACTTTGATTATTGATGACGATGGAATTGGAATGACACGAGATCAACTCATAAATGGTTTTATGAGGATTTCTTCAACCGATAAACTTCACAATCCGCTTTCTGAACTTTATCAAAGGAAACGATCAGGTCAAAAAGGAATTGGACGCTTTGCTGTTCAACGTCTTGGAAGTAAACTTACAATCATTACTCAAACAATTAATGATGAAAATGCACTTCAATTGACTATTGAATGGAATAGTTATCAAGGGGATGTTGATTTAGTAAATATCACAAACAAAATTGAAATAATAAAAAAACAGAAGGAAGAGGGAACAACACTTAAAATTGAAAAACTTAGAGACCGTTGGTCTCAAGCATCAATTAAACGTATCTATAGATATGTTAGTGCCATAATTCAACCTTTCCCATTATCTAAGAATAAAGGAGAGGATGACCAAAATAGAGTCAATACCACAAATGATCCCGGTTTTAAAACCATCTTCAAAAAAACAGATGGTGATAAAATTATTACAATAGCTGATGAGAAGAGTATGATTTATGATCACGCTTTGGCTGTTATAGAAGGTTGGGTTGATGAAAATGGTCACGGATTATATTCTATTGAAAGTAAAAAGCTTGATATTAATGAGGTTGGACAAATTGGAAGTGATCCTGATAATATGAATACACCTTTTAGTCAATTGAAAAATGTGAAGTTTAGAGCATTCTATTACGTTTATGGTAGTGATTTAATTCCTAAAATGCATGAAAGTAGTATAAGGAGCCTAGCAAGAACACAAGGAGGTATTCGATTATATCGCAATGGTTTTAGAGTTTTACCTTATGGTGAACCAAGTGATGATTGGTTAAAATTAGATGCATCGATAAGACAACGTTCGCTTTTGCCTGTCCATGGTAACATTAATTTCTTTGGCTTTGTGGAATTGACAGATACTGAAAAAAGATATGATGAAACGTCTAGTCGTGAAGGATTAGTTGAGAATGAAGCATTGATTCAGTTGAAAAATTTTGTTTACAGAACATTATTGACTGGAGTTATTAAGACAGCTGAAGTAAGAAATGTAAAAATTGTTTCCGGTCAAAAAAAAGAGGGGAATTTATACGAAAAGATTGAAGTCCGTATTAAAGATATTGCTTATACCTTAGAAGCGCTAGATAGGGAATTGGAAAAGGAAGATGGCAACATACAACTAAAAAAAACGAGAAAAAAGAAACTCCAAAAACTCAAAGAAGACATTAAAGAAGTAGTAAAACTGCAGAAGGAGGAGCAAAGCAAAATGCTTAAAGAGAAATCAATGTTACGTGTATTAAGTAGTGTTGGTATTACAATTGGGCAATTTTTACATGAAGTTAGAGATTATATTATCAATATGGAATCGGATATAGATTTCCTTCTTGAAAAGTTGCAAGCAGATAATGTTGTTTTACAAAGAATCTTAATACTCGAAAGAAATGTCACATCATTTCAAACATACACATCGTATTTTGATAGTGTTATTTCTCAGAATGTTGTTCGAGAATTAAAACCTATTGAATTGCAAAATTCAGTTGAGAAGTTCTGGAATTCAATACATCATGATGCAACTAAAAGCGATATCGTATTTAGCAAACCTGAAAGGAAAGCACATTATCTTTACACATTACCAATGCATCCTTCAGAATGGTCATCAATACTATTTAATTTCTATACAAATTCGAAGAAGGCAATTAAAAGAACTCAAAAAACAGGGCAAATTCACATTGAATGTGGATTTACAGAAAACAATATTTATTTAGAGTTTTCGGATACAGGAGACGGTATTTCAGAGGAGAATGAAGAAAAGATTTTTGAAGAGTTTTTTACCACGACCTCTCCCAATAGCCTTGATGAAATTAATTCAAGTAATGAAATAACAGGTACTGGATTAGGATTGAAAATAGTGAAGGATATTGTTTCCAGTTATCGTGGTAGTATAAAAGTAGTCTCTCCAAAGGAAGGGTACGTAACATGTATTAGAATAGAAATATTAAAAGCAACAGAAAAAGAATTAGATGATTATGGCTTATAAGATATTGTATGTTGAAGATCAATCTTCAGAAAGCAGGGAGAACGATTTACAGAATTTAGGCTACATTGTAGAATCTTATGACCCACCTAAGGATTTGGGAGAAATTATCGCTAAGGTTCGAGAAAACATAGATGCTTTAGTTTTAGACTATAGATTGACAAAAGGGAAAAATAGTATATGCTTCGACGCTCCAACTATAGCTCAAACTCTCAGATCAAAACATTCTGAGAGTAAACTTGAACTTCCAATTATTCTTATGTCGAATGAAAATGAAATTACCAATTATTACAAGGATTTTACAAGTCAGGATTTATTTGATTTCGTAATATCTAAAAAAAGTTTTGGTGACAATAAACAGGGATTCTCACAAAAACTGAATTCGTTCATTCAAACTTATGAAAAGATAAAATCTGTTTCGTTTGATTTGTCTGAACTATTAGAAATTCATAGTGAAGATGGAATAAGTATTAGCTCTTTACTATGTTCTAAATTTTCTGCCAAAAAAGGAGATGTTTTTGCATATAGTAATTTAATATATCGTGATTTGATCTCTTCGATAGGCTTGCTTATTGGAGATGATATTCTTTCTGCTAGATTGGGGATATCCAAAGATTCCAAAGATTGGGAAAAGGTTTTGGAGAGCCTAAAAGAATGCCATTATAACGGTGTTTTTTCTGATCATGTGTCTCGTTGGTGGATGAATAAGGTTGATTTGTGGTGGAAAGAAACTATAAAGTCGACGAAACCTCTCCGTTATTTAGATGCTTCTGAAAGAGTAGAGATAATAAAAGAAAGTCTTTCTCTCGACTATATAGTTCCATGTGATAAAACCCCATTGTCTAATAGTTCAAATTTCTGGACTATTTGTCAACATTCTAAGCAACCAATAGATCCATTTGATGGAATTGAATTGATAAAAGAATATTCTCCATGGCAAGAAAAAGAGTACTTGTCAATTGATTCTGCTGTAACTGTCATAGAAAATTATAAAGATGAAATAAGCTCCATAGACAAAAAGGTAATTCGAGAATTCGCAAAAAAATTAAATACAAATGAATAGTTGGGACTTGAGAGCTTTTAGAAACGATCTTTCAATCTTTATTAAAAAGATAGGGGACTATAACATTGAAGGGGAATTTAGCAGTTTAAATACAATTCTCGAGAATCTTGAAAATAAAGCTTTGGTTTCTTATAAATTGGAAAGCATATGCTTTTATGTTAACAGCCCTATTGCAGGGACTTTCCCAGATAATTTGCACTTCTTCCAAATTTACCTTGACAACATGCTAATGGTAAAAGATGAATTGGATTTAAATACTGATCCACTATATGCATATTATTTAAATATATACATACAAGCATACAAGAGCCAAGCTGATAATAAGAAAGTACACTTTAGTAGTTGGCATTTGGATAAACACAAGAATGAAAATGTACCTAAATATACGCATCCAACTTACCATTTTCAATTTGGTGGAAAAAAAATGGAGTTATTAGATGATCAATTAGCTATTTTAGCTTCTCCAAGGATTCCACATCCTCCAATGGATATTTTCTTAGGAGTTCATTTTATTATTTCTAATTTTTTCAATAATAGACAATATGGTTTTGTGAACGAGTTGTTAGCTGATTATGATTATCAGCAAATAATAAAAAGAGCACAAAATCGACTTTGGAAGCCTTACTTTAAAGCTTTTGATTCTAGCAATATCCACAATGATTTTACAATGAATAATATTTTCCCTCTGTATTTAAGCTAGAATGAATCAATACGTCCTAAAATTTCTACAAAGCTACTCATATGAGGTTTATGATGTTAATCGTTTGCTTGTAAGTGCTTTCATATCAATCAATAATATAGAAGTCATAAATAATGAATTCATCAAAGAGTACATTATTCAAGAAACCGATATTGTTGAATTTGAACAATTATTGAAATTTATCCAGAAAATCAAAAAAGAGAATAACAAATTTGGAATAGAAGAATTAATACAACTATTTGAATTTGTAATTTCACCTGAAGATAAAGAAGTGAATGGTGCAGTTTATACACCTGAAGCTATTCGAGGATATATCATCAGTAAAGTACTTTCTGGCTTTACTGATGAAGAAATATCTAATATGAAATTTGCAGATATTTCATGTGGTTGTGGTGGTTTTTTTTACACGTTAGCGCTAGCTATAAATAAAAACACTAATAAACCTTTTTCAGAAATATATCGAGATAATATTTTTGGAGTAGATATTGAAAACTATAGTATAACAAGGACTAAGTTATTACTATTACTTCTTGCAATATCTTATGGAGAAGATATAATAGAATTTGAATTTAATTTATATCAGGGAAATTCTCTTGAGTTTGATTGGTTCGCAAATGAAGTCATAAGAAATAATGGTGGTTTTGATGCAGTAATTGGAAACCCGCCCTATGTTAGTTCTTCAAAGATTGATGAACAAAGTAAAATTCTATTAGAAAATTGGTCGGTATCTAAAACAGGTAAACCCGATTTATATATCCCTTTTTTTCAGATAGGGTTAGAAAATCTTAGAGAAGGCGGTGTATTAGGTTATATCACTGTAAATAACTTCTATCGTAGTTTAAATGGCAGGGGTATTAGAAACTATCTGTCCGAACAAAATCATTCTATCACCATTATTGACTTTGGGTCAGAACAAGTCTTTCGTGGTAGATCGACCTACACATGTCTTTGTTTTATTACTAAAGATGCTATGGGCAATATACACTATGCTAAATCGGAGAGCCAGAACATATATCAAATTAGAGTGACTGATTTTATAAATTTAGCATATGTCAATTTATCGAATCATGATGGGTGGATATTGCAAAATCAAGAAATTACAGATATTTTAAATAGAATAGAGCATACAGGAGTAAAATTAGGAAAGTGTTTTGATATTAGAAATGGATTTGCAACACTAAAGAATGATGTGTTTTTATTTACACCTATAAGGGAAGACGAACAGTTCTATTATTTTGTAAAAGATAAAGTGAATTTTTCTATAGAGAAAGCAATTTGTAGAGATGCAATAAAACCGAATACATTGAAAACTGAAGGTGAGATTGTTTCCAAAACAGAAAAACTGATTTTTCCATATTCCACCAATGAAAACAGAACTGTCACTTTGATAAAAGAAAATGAAATGGTGACTGATTTCCCATTAGCTTATAGTTATCTTACAAAATATAAATCAGTATTAAGTAATAGAGATAAAGGAACTAGAGAGTATGATGAATGGTATGCATTTGGTCGAAATCAGGCAATTGGGATTATGGGACTAAAACTATTATTTCCTTATATTTCTAATGTTCCATACTTTGTTTACTCAAATCAAAGAGACTTACTTTTCTATAATGGTTATGCTTTAATTTCAGAAAGCGAAGAGGATTTATTGATAGCTCAGAAGGTTTTAAACTCAAAACTATTCTGGTTTTATATTACTCATACAAGTAAACCTTATGGGAGTAGTTATTTTGCTTTGGCAAAGAACTATGTGAAGAATTTTGGATATTATCAGTTTAATGAGAAAGAGAGAATTAAACTGTTAGCAATGACTGATAAAATTGAAATTGATAATTTTCTAGTTTTGAAATATAATGTTTGTATTTAATTATCTATAATTCGGATCAGTCCCGCAATGACACAGTTACTGCACAGCTACCGCGCGATTTTATCGCGTAGTACTCTGTAATAAGAGAAGATAATTAAGCCATACAATACAATCGTGTGGCAGCAGGTATCCATAGTGGGGATTGCGGGGCATGCCCGCAATGACGGGTAGGGTCGTCAGTGGTGAGGATTTATAATCGGTAAAAAACGAAGAGCTAACCCTTACTTTAACCAGTCATTGCGGGCTTGACCCGCAATCCCCAGTCAAGAGACAGAACAGTCCCAATCACTCGCTAGCGAAATCTTGTAACCCATGCTACACAAATTCATAATGATTGTAGAGACACAGGTCAGACACCTACTCTGTAGTGGGGATTGCGGGGCAAGCCCGCGATGACTGGTCAGAAACAGAACATTCTCAATCCTCAACCCCAAAAAAGAAACAGACCATGAGCAGAACCGGTTTTGTTTATTTTATAACAAACGCTTACAACAATGTACTATATATTGGTGTAACCAATAACTTGGCTCGTCGTGTGGCAGAACACAAGGCAAAAATCAACAAAGGATTTACGTATAAGTACAATTGCGATAAGTTAGTCTATTATGAAGTGTTTGATTCGATTGTTGATGCAATAGCAAGGGAGAAGCAATTGAAGAATTGGAAAAGAGAATGGAAAAACGAATTGGTTGTCAAGCAAAATGCAGACTGGAAAGATTTGTCAGAGTCTGTTGGTGTAACGCAGGAGTTGATTGAACGAGCAAAAGGGTTTTATTGCGGATCGGGGTTCGCAATGACGAGAAGGGTCAAGCCCGCAATGATGGGTCACAATGACGAGAAGGGTCGGGTGTGAGCGAAGCAGGAACCCTGATTAGAAACCAATACAGTCGGGAACAATAGTAGTGAGTGGTAGTACGATTTTAGTTGTACTACCACATTTTTTTGCCTTTCCCTTACAAAAGTATCCTGACAAAACAAAATCTTCCCCGGTAAAACAAAAATAGTTCCCTTACAAAAACAAATGTTCCCCGATACATTGAAAATGTTTCCCGATACATCGAAAATAGTTCCCCTCCAAAAAATAATATTACGGGATACATTATTTTTGTGACCCGGAACATTTGAAAAAGTTCCCATACAAAAATAAATCTTCCTCGATACATTGAAAATGTTTTCCAGTACATTGAAAATCTTCCCCGGTACATTGCAAATATTTCCCATAAGATTTCTTTTTCTACCCATAGGAAAAAGAAAGGGAAGGAAACTATTTTATGTTTGACCCCTAATATGAGTAAAGTATTGGCAATAAAAGTACAGTATTCCTCAAATTAGTTCAGTTTTATGATACTGAACTAATTGGGCACGAAAAAATTTGCACAGGATTGTCGACATGCATACTTTTGGCAACGTTAAACCATTAAAAATAAAACGTATGAAACGAGCATTAAAACAGACGTTTAAACGAAAGACCATGTTCATTGCGAGTTCCATGTGACAACTAACTAAAAAATAAAAATGAGCACATGAAAACAAACACAGCTGTTTTGCATTTAAAAGCCAGAGATCCACAGAAAGTGTATAATCTGGGAGGTAGAGTGTACACAAGTATACTTGCCGCTAAATCGACATTCACCACCCCCGACCCTACTATGGAAGAGCTTGGTGTGGAAGTAACTAAACTGGACGCAGCCATTAAGGCCAAGGATGGCAGTAAGCTGAAAAATCAGGCCATAGTTGATCAGACCGACGTGGTTTTCGGTATGCTGAAGTCAGAGATTATCTACGTAAACAAAGTAGCCAATGGCGATATGGCTATTATCCTGCTTTCGGGTTTCGATTGTAACAATGAACCTATGGAACACGGTATTCCGGGCAAGGCGTTGATTAAACGGATAGAAGATGGAAGCGTGCCGTGTAGTGCCAAAATATTTTTGGATGCACTGACTGATGCCGACCGTTACAAAGTAGAAATTACCATTACCCCTGATGATGCAGAAAGCTGGAAAACCGTTATCGACTTTGGCGGATTAAACCGGCTCGAAATAAGAGACCTTACCACAGCTCAGAAAATATATATCCGTGTGTCGGGTGGTAACACCCATGGTTGGGGAGTGCCAAGCGAACCCATGGTGTTTATTCCACGATAAGTTTCATACTGAGCCAACTGTCTCAAGAAAAACAGAACACAACAACTATCAATAGTTGTTACTACTCAGCACCCTTCAACTTTTGTAATTATTTGATTTTCAAATTGACTAAGTCGATTTGAAAATCAAATGTTTGGTCAGTTGTTTCCATTATCCCCCGGTTGCGCTTCGCTTACCGAGGGTTATGCACATTTAGCCACTCCGTGGCAAAGAAATCATTATCCAGTATTCCAACCACTTGTTCAGCTATTTGGGAAAATTGTGCTGAGTAATTACCAATTATTTCTAAAAATATAATTTAGCGGAAATTTGCGTTATTTGCGTTCTGGAAAAACGTTTATGCCCGGTTTTTAGTTTTCGTGATTGTCACCACCCAAACTATAGAGGTTATTTTCCTCATCTTCGCTGCCAATTGCTTCCTGAGCATCGTCCAGTTCCGAACCCGGAACGTCTAAGTCATTACCCGAATAATCACCCATTACATCTATTTCATTCTTTACTCCCTCCACTTCAGGGTTTTTGATATCAGAAATATCTTCGGGATTTATTTCTTTCTCTTCCTTACCCTGATTGTAAATATCTTCGCTGGCAGGATAAGTAGGATATCCGGGTAAAATAATTTTTTTCCCGTTACCTTCTTGTCTAACAATCGGGTATTTGTTTTCGCTTAGTTTTTCCATAATTAGTTATGTAATGAAAATAAATTATTGCTGTAATTTTTAGTTTGACAAAAAACAGATGCATAGGTCAATTTCAAGCACTTATAATTTAAATAGCGAGAATTCTATTTTTGTAGTATCTCCCTATAAAAATCACAACACAGCACTATACCAGTCACGTTCTGTAATCAATCGTTTTCAAGTAGTTTTTTACCGTCCAGGTATTCTTCTTTTGTAATTTGCCCGGCAGCAAATCTGTTTTTCAAAATGTCGAGAGGTGAGTTTTTTTGTTTTCTCTGACCAGGGATGTTGTAAGGTATGACAAATATCCAGATAAGTAGAAAAAACCAAATACCCCACCAAATGACGTCCATTCCCCAAAAATAATTTCCATTATACATGATTTCAATTTTATTACGTAAGTTATTACTCTATTTTTTAGTTCACTCATCCGTCCGATCATCAGACGAATGTATGGGATGAAAGTGGAAAAAAGAATATCCTTCCACTTCTTATATTGAAATAATTGATTATTGATAATCAACAGTTAATTGATTGTCGACACCAACAATACCGGGAGCATTCCAGGCAATTCGGGTAGCTTCATCTTTCTGATACCATGAATGAACAGTTCCATTCAGTGTTACTTTATTGTTGGAAACACTTACCAGAATGTTTTTATCTTCCAGTGTCCAGTTGCGGTTCAATGCATTGATAACATCTTCTTTTTCCACTCTGGATGTTGTTTCTGATTTGATGGTAATATTGTTAGCCACCCATTTCACATCACTAAGGTTAGTGGTGACTCTTTTTGCAGCTTCTTTCTGAAAATTCCAGTCCATTTCGCCGGTTAAGGTTACCCAACCGTTTTCAACTTTCACCTGTATTCTGTCGTTCGGAATTTCCCAATTCCATTTTAGGGCATTCAATACTTCTGTTGCAATTTCGGTATCACTTCTCTTTTCGCAGTTGCAGTTGCAGGATTTTACTTCAATTTCTTCGACAACAGCCTTGACACCACCTACATTTTTAGCGGCATTTTCGGCTTGTGTTTTCTTTGCATAAGTATCAACGGTGCCTGTAAGGGTAACAACGCCATCTTTAGCAGTAACGCCAATTTCAGCGGCTTTCAATAAAGGTTCCCATTTTATGGCATCCTGAACGTCTTTTTGCAATACTTCATTCGTTTTCATTATGACTTTTTTAAAACTATGAATGAGTTTCCATAGCAGATCAAAGATGAGGACATTTTAAGTAAAAGTACTTACACATTTCTTCAAAGAAATTGCAATATTCACTGGTTTTTTTGAAGAATAAGTATCGAAACTATTCTAGTGGTATATTAGGATTTTTATGGTGGTAAATATCAATTGCCGTCCCTTTTAAGGGACGGATAATAAATTGAAGGCAAATTGGCTTTAGCCAAATAGAATCAAATAATTATATTTGGCTAAAGCCAATACATTTGTATCATCTTTCATCCGTCCCTTAAAAGGGACAGCAATTAATTCTTGCTCAGTACATGACAAAAAACAGGAACATGTAACATGTCTAATAAATACGATTTACTTATCTATCCAACTACAATATTGTTTTAATCAACTTATTTATTTCTGCGGAAGATCTTATATCATCAAAGAAAGGCGTACTTTTCGTTTCTACACATTTGGCAGCATAAAGGTAAAGCGCAGCACTCCAGGTCTGCCAGTCTTGTCCCATGGCATTACCGTCTTGCGCTTTAATCCATTCGTTGAACCCAAAATCTACATTTTTGGTTCTCGATATTTTCACAAAATGTGTCAACACTTTTAGTTTTTCTTCAGCCAATGTATATTTTTTGGCAGCCACTAAAGCGGCAATATAAATACCGCTAATAAAAGGCCAGATACCACCGTTGTGATAATTGCCGGGATGATTAAATTCGGCATAGCGCTCGTTCCATTCCGGATCGCCAACTCTGACGAAAGGGAAAAAATTAGGCGTTAAATCTACTACCAAATCTCCTTTTTTACGCATAGCTACTGTTTCTTCTTCAATCCACGAAATCAGTTCGTTGGCTCTGGTTGGCGATGCAATGCCCGATAAAATAGCCAAACTATTGCCAAGTAAATCAAACCGTTCGCTACTAAGTACTTTGTACGACCACATAGCATAATACGGTTTATGTTTCACCACTAAACCTTCGTGTACATGATGATGAATGGTTCCGCCGGTAATGATAAAACGGCTCATCTCCTTTTGCACCTGATTGGCTCTTTCCTGCCTGCCCAACAAGCGTAGATAACTATAAACAATGGTATTTACAAAAAGCCCGTAGCCTAGCACCCATTGTTCGTCACGCCAATCGCTGGTAGGTTGTTGCGCCACCATATATCGGTCGGACGGACTTTGATACTCCATCCAAACAAGTGCTTTTTCAACTGCTTCGTGCAAAAACTCGGGTTGTTTTATCAACAGTCGGTAAATGGCAACACCCAATAGAAAAAGCGGAGTTGTATCGCTCGATCCCCGGTCTTCTTTATCATGAACCAGTGACGGAATATGCCCATGTTCACTTTGGTTTTTGGCCAATGTTTCCAGTACTTTCCCAACGCTGTTCAACAATATCTTATTTCCGGTAACCCCAATCCCAAAAATGGAAAACATTAAATCGCGGGTATAAGGTTCGGGATATCCCCAACCGGCCGTGCGTGGTAGTCCCATAAATGGTCCGTACGCATTATGAAGCAACACTTCCAATGCTGCTTCTTTGGCTTGTTCAATTTCTTGTAAATATGTTGCTTTCATTGTTATTTTATTCGGGTTTAGCGATTTTTTAAATCGCTAAACACAATTTACTATTTTTTCTTCTCTTCCGCCTTATCAAACGCAATTGCTATAGCTTGTTGCTGCGCTTTCTCGTTCGATGCGGAAGTAGATGTTCCTATCGTTCCGGTTTGATGATAACTGTGCATTATTTCTTTAATGTTTTCAGAAATCACTTTCTTTGATTTTCCTTTTTTGAGTGGCATAATATTAATTTGCTAATGAGATAATTTACTAATACGCTAATAAATCCATATAAAACCAACTTGCAAGTTGGGAAGCTGAAGATTAGATAGTGTTATTCAACCACTTAGTGGCTGGCTGATTTTGTTATTAACTCCACGGGCTTCACCCATGGTTATTCAGATTTAGCCACTCCGTGGCAAAGATTAATATCGGCGTTTTCCAACCTACTTTTCTACTTTTCTACTTACCTATCAACTATCAACTAATAAATTCCCAGTTTTTCATTAATTATCTGCACAAACTTCTTAGCTACTACGCGGTAATCGAAATTTGCCACCACTCTTTCGCGTCCGGCTTTTCCCATTTTATTACGTAGCTCTTCATCGTTCATTAGTACCTGCATATATTTGGCAATATCTTCCACATCGGCACGATAATCAACAATACGTGGAACATCAAACACTACTTTATGACCTTCTTCATATCCGGCAGCAGCACCAAGTATCACTTCGTTTACCACTATTTTCTTTGCAACACCTGCCAATAAAGCTGTTTCGCCATGAATAAGTGTATCCAACATTCCCATTGCATTAATACTCAAAACTGGTTTTCCACAGGCACCTGCTTCTACTTGCGGCATCCCAAATCCTTCAAGTCGTGACGGAGCTGCATAAATATCGCAAGCACCAATGAGGTAAGGCATAAAACTTCGTGAAATAGTATTGACGGCATAAATCACTTTTTTATCAATACCCAGATTGATTGCGATTTCCTGATCCGACTTATTTTGAATATTGGTTCGTGGTTGTGGCCATACTTTACACACATATTTCCATTTAGGAACTTTTTTATCGATAATAGAAAGTGCTTGCATTACTTCCTGACCACCTTTGGAGGCAGCATCACCACCTACCGTGAGAATCATCAACTCGTCAGGTTGCACACCCAATGCTTCACGAACTGCTAATACTTTCGGATCGTTCCATTCGAAAGGTTTAAAAGTATCTGTATCGCAACCAACAGGTAGCACTTCAATTTTATCACCACTAATTCCATCGCGCACATACATTTCTTTTACCCAGTTAGATGTTACTAAAATGAGTGGAAGCTTATTCAGAACATCCTGATAGTTGGCAATATATCCATTTGAAACTAACCATGGAACAGCCAGGGTACCAAACTTTTGTGGGTGAAGAACTATATGAGGCGTATAACCCCAATAACCAATTCCCACCGCCACATCGGGTTTAAACCAACGGTAATACCATTCTTTTTCCTGTTCCGACTCAAAGTGAACTGCGTGAACATCAACACCTAACTCCATTAAACCTTTATATAACAAGTCGCCCTGTGTCGCCAATCCGCCCGGAGTTGGAGGATATTCATACATTACCAATACTTTCATAATAGAATGATTTATTTGTGATTATCTAATAGTTTAAAAATTGATAGTTTGGACATTTTAATATCAGCAGCATTGGCCGAGTCTATTGCTGCATGAGGATCGGTAAATCGCCAGAAAGCTTCGGTAGGCGGAGTTGTCTCGGCCTCCCAACTATCTTTTGTAAACCCGTAGGTTTGCGTAATGATTTTATATTTCCGTGTCCATATTTTTTCGGACAAAGGTTCAATAATATTGGCTGCTTCGATGGCTTGTGGAAGATAGGCTTTATTTCCATCTTCATAAGCAAAAGTCCAAAGTTCTTTGGCCGTGATTTTAGTTTTATGCCAAAGAGTTACCACTGCCTTGTTTACTTCTTCGTGGCGCAAATGCTTGGTATATTCTCCGGTAGAATTATGCGTAATAATAAGATCAAAATCGGTTGGTGGAAGTAATCGTAAGATTTCATCCTCCACCTCTTTTTCTTTTAATGGATGTTGATCAGGACCATCGTCTAAGTTTCCCATAATCCCACCGGCTTTATATACTTTCAGAGCATTATAAAACCGTGTTGAACGCTCTATATCGCCTGCTCTGCAAACACATACTACAAACCATTTATGATTAGGGTAACTTAGCATGGTTCCGCCAGCCCACAATGTTTCATCATCGGGATGGGCTACAATTAGCACTATTGATTTGGACGTTTTACTGTTCATCATATTTTTCTACGGTTAAGCGAGCCATCAGATAACTCAGAGTGGACTCAGCTCCCTGATTCAGATTTACATGTGTTTCCTCCAAACCATCGTAACAACCACCGGTACAAGGGTTATAAACTATCTGTTGTAATCGGTTAGCTCCTAAAAACCAGTCAAATGCAATATGAAGTTTCTCTCGATAATCGTCGTCATGAAACACATCAAAGAAAATGGCCAAGGTCATTATAGTGTATGCCACATCAATGGGTTGTTCACCAAACTGTCCCCGCTCCTGCCCTTTGTGCAACCATGTTCGGTTGGAAATTACATTTATTCCGTTGTCGTTAAAGGTATGCGACAATAAAAATTGTAACGATGATTTTGCAATGAATTCGTAGGAATGATCGTTGGTCATTAACCACGCATAAAGCATGGCTTCGGGCAAAATGCTATTGGCATAGGTCAAATATCCTTCAAACCACTCCCACTTGGGGCTCGATTCATGCTTATACATTTGCACCAATCTGTTGGCCAGCGTTGTAACCAGTTCTACATTTTCATGCGATTTAGCCACCTTGTTGTAATAAAAAATTCCTTTTATAGCAAAAGCCATTGCTCGCGTTGATTTAATTACGCTTACATTGTTCAATGCACGTTGTAAAGCCGATTCGGCTTCTAATATCATTTCTTTAGGAAACTTCTTTGCTTGCGAAATAAGATAACCCAATGCCCAAATGGCTCTTCCGTTTGAATCGTCCAGATTTTCATTATTATTCTGACTCGTGAATTGCATTTCAGTGTCCACGTAGTTTAAAAAGTGACCTTCGTGTTGCTGACAGAACAAAATAAAGTTCATATACTTCCATATAGTTGGAATGCAGGTTTTATCATGGGTAGTTGCAAAATACATGCAGGTTGCAACCAATGCTCTGGCATTATCATCGAGCGTATAACCTGATTTAAAATCGGGTTGATTGACTTTTGAAAACTGAATCATACCAATGTCAGTTGTCATGGCTCGTACATGACTTATATTCAAAGCCGGAAGAATGTATTGAATCTTGAATTTATCCGGAGCCATTGCATGAATAAGCAAAGCATGAGCTACCGCTGAGTTTTCCCAAGATGTGGAAACAATTTTTTGCAAGGTATTGGAAATAACATTCGTCCGCAAATCATTATCGTTTAATAATTTAATAGCACCCACAGCTAATTGTTCCGAGTTGCGAAAGTCGAAAATAATTCCTGTATCTTCGGTCAATACTTCTTTAGCATGCGGAATAGGTGTGGAAATAATAGGACAACCGCAACTCATGGCATACATAAAAGTGCCACTTACAGCCTGATTAGGATCGTTGGTTGAAAAAACATAGATATCGGTCAGTTGTAAATACTCCAGCAAATCGGGCAAAGCAAGGTATTTATTGATAAATTTCACATGATTTTCCATTTTCAGCTCTTTTACCTTGAGCGTAAGAAAGTCACGGTATTTCTCTTTCTCATTTTTCACCACTTCGGGATGCGTTTTACCAATAACCAAAAACATCACATTGGGAATTTGCTTCACTATTTCGGGCAAAGCATCCAAGGTAGTCTCAATGCTTTTACCAGAGCTTAAAAGGCCAAAAGTTGTCAATACTTTTTTACCGGTTAAACCATACTTGTCTTTCAGAAATTTCTCGCTTAAATGAGGAACAAGGTGAGTTCCATGAGCAATAACCGTTATTTTATGTTCCGAAACTCCGTATTCATTCATCAATATATTGGCCGAAGTATTGGTCATCACCACAATTGATTGACACGCATCGGCTATATTACTCACCTCGGCTTTTAAATGCTTATCGGGGTTAGGCAACACAGTATGAAAAACAATTGCTACAGGCTTCATTATTTCGTATAACATTTGCAGAAAAGCCTGCTCCTGTTGCTTATAAAAGCCAAATTCATGCTGAATCAACACCATTTGAATGTGTTCATCCACATTTATCTTTTCGGCCAGCCCTATGTAATCAAGCACATGGGTTGTGTCAAGTGTCCATTTCACTTCGCTTGGATATGCAAAGTCAGACTTACCACATTCCAGCGCACAGACTTTAATGCTAAATGAATTGCTGAATTTATTATTCAGAGCTTTAATCAGATCCTGCGAGTAGGTAGCTATTCCACACTCACGGGGAGGGTACGAACTTATCACCAAAATTTCAGCAAGACTCTTTTGTTGCGCTGTATGGTGTTTCTGTTGCCGGAGAGCAATTTGGGGATAAAAGGGCGTATCATAGTTGGAAACGGCCTGATAACTAATTAAATTATTTATTTTTGGAGCATCTGTGTTATTTTTCATTGTTCTTCGTTTTAGGTGGTCTCTTCGATTTAAGTCTAACTTTTGGCTCTTTTGGAGTATCTTTTGGCGTTAAGGGTATCTTTGATTTTACAGGTAATTTTGATTTTATTTCATTAACTGTATCAGTATTGTTACCTACAACCTTAATGTTCGTCAATAATTCAGCTATTAAAGCCGAAAATTTCAATGAAGCACAGGCAATATGCGAATCGGCAGCACCATAATAAATAAATAAGGTATCACCAAATAAAGCTGCACCGGTTGGAAACACCACGTTATTCACATCCCCTTCTTTTTCCCATTCTAATTCAGGCGAAAACAATGGATATGACAAACGGGCTACTTCCTTACGTGGATCGTCCAAATCAAGTAAAACAGCAGCACAGGCTGAATAAATCAGACCTATATTAGTATCCTGCACGCCATGATAAATCAATAACCAACCATGTTCGGTTTCAATAGGTGGGCAACCGCTGCCAATATAGTCCGATTCATGTTCATAGATAGGATCCATTACAATATGATCCTGAAAATTATGGAAATATTCTTCCCAAAATTCGGGCGTGAGTTCATCTAAGCTTTTAACTGAAACCAATTGAATTCCAGGTCGGATACGATGCAGAAATACCAGATTTCCATTAATTCTTCGTGGAAAGAAAACCACGTTTTTATCCCACAATAGTATTTTTTCTTCGGAGTCGGACGCTTGGTAATAAAAATTATGATTGTGGTAGTAGTTTTCATTTACTTTTCCGGCCGATTCTACTAAAAAAACGAAATGGGCATACGAAATGGGAGGTACGATAACACCTTGTTTTTCGAAATGTATTAAATCTTTCGATGTAGCTAAGGCGCCACGAGCATTTACTCCATCGTAACCGGTGTACGACATATAAAAAGTATCGTCAATTTTGACAATACGTGGGTCTTCAACTCCTTGCGATTCATAATCAAATTCGGAAGTGATAAATGGCTTTTCCCAGCGTTCGGCTACATTTAACGGTCCATCCAACCGGCAATAACCAATCGTAGATTGATTCCAAAGTTGAACTGCCCTATAGAAAATATGAACACTATCGCCAACGCGAATTACAGCAGGATTTAAAACAGCTTCATTTTCAAATTCCAAGTCTGTTTTTGACAATATAATGCCTTCTCTTTTTACTTCAATCATGATAAATTTCTTATTTATTTGTTTAATACTCCTTACCTCTTACTCCTTACTTCTTATCACCAACTTTTTTCTCTTTATCAATGTTGGTGGCATTGTATCTCCGAGCAAATATCCCCAAGGTTTCAATGATTCTATGTGGTCGAAAATCACTTTTACAATAGCCAGCAGCGGAAGAGATAAAAACATGCCGGGAATTCCCCACAGTGCATTACCAACAAGCACCACCAGTATGGAAAAGAGTGCATTTATTTTTACTTTCGAAGCTACTATTTTGGGAACTATGTAATCATTATCGATTATCTGAACCAAACTATGAACTCCGAATACATACAAGGCAAACCAGGGCGATGTTTTGGTCACCAGAGCTACCATCATAAATAATCCTACTGAAATAATACCACCTAAGTATGGAATCATGTTGAGCACAGCACCAAGCACTCCAAGTAAAATGGCATATTGAATTCCAAGCAATAAGAGTCCCAAGGTATTGAGAGAGCCAACAATGACTGCTTCAATTATTAATCCTAACAAATAGTGTTGAACTACTGATTTTGTTTGAGTTACAACAATTTTCACCTGATTTTGATGTTCTGCATTAAAAAGTCGGTGAATAAATTCGCTTAATAGCGGTTTATAATACAGAATGACAAAAATGTAAATAGGAACTAATACCAATGCTGATAAAATACTGCCAACACTCACAAGTGTTTGTCCAATTAAAGTTCCATCAATATTAATGAGTTCGTGCTGGGTTTTGGTTATCCAAGCATGAATAATGGATGGGCGGATATCTAAATAGCGGGAAGCCGATTTGATGGCTTGATTTAGCAGATCGGTAAATTTATCGACAAAAATGGGCCACGAAACGCTAAAATTAACTGCCTGAGTGTATATTAGTGCAATGAAAGCTGCAATAATTATAACTGTCAGAAGTAATGTTATGATAATGGAAATAATTCGGTTTATTCTTAGACGAACAAAAAAGTTGACAACCGGATGAAGTAAAATGGCAATGATAAAGGAGAAAACCAGCGGAACAATAATACCCTGAGCAATATACAATATAGCTAATAATGCAGACAAACCGACAAAAAAAATGCCGGTTTTAGCGTAAAAGGGTAATATGGATTCTTTTAAAATCACTGCTTATGGGCTCTATGAAAGATTTTTTCGATAATAAGTTGTCCGAAAGATTTAAGCGCTTCGGGGTGTTGCGCCACTAAGTTTGTGACTCCAAACTGGAGTAGTGAACCCATAATTTTCCGAAACAGATTATGCGAAGCACCAACTGCAATTTTCTTCGACGCATAACCACCTATCAATCCGGCAATTGCACCCACCATATTATCGAGAAGGTAAGGTGACGAAGTAATTTCGTACAACGAATTCTTTATGATATTAATAGGTTTCAGACTCTCAAAAGTGACAAAAAGTTCGGTCTTCAATACCTGCCCTTGTATAGCATGTTGAAATTGCTTGGCTTGTAAGGCCAGTTTTAATTCGGCGGCTGAGTTTATAGTTTCCATTTTGTTTGTTTTAATATTTTCTGTCAACAGTTATCTGTTTTTCTTCTAGTAACTCGTAACTATCTAAGCATTTGTCTCACAAAAAAGTCGTAGTACATTCTTTTTATCCACGCATGCATAAACACACGAATAATAAAAGCTAGAAAGCCATAAAATGCAGCTACTGCAAAAAAACCAATGTAAATTTTCCCAAAAACATCACCAAGCCAAAATGCTGCTCCCAAACTCACAAAAAGCACGAAGCAAATCACAAAAACCCGTACTATTAAATGAGAAAACAAAGAGGACATACTATCAGAAGTTTTGTCAACCACATTTAGCACAACCAACTCATAACTTGTTTTACCATATTCACCAGCTTTCCCAAGTAGCGATTCTATTAAATTAGTATCTTCTTCCATGATCTTCGTTTTATGATTTATCAATAAAAAAAAATCTACTCCGAAAAGTCTTAAGGCAAGGCTATCCGGTTGAAAATTTCTTTTCGGAGCAGACTTTATAATTTTTCTACCTGAATTATTTAATTTTGGCAGATTTCACTTCAGCTTCTACATCATTCGATTTGGCCATAGCTTCCTCTGCAAAATCAACTACTTCTTCTTTTACCTGATCAAATTTATCGGTGATACTGTCTATAAATTCATTGAATTTATGTTTCAGTTCATCTACTTGTCTTTCACCTTTGCGACAGATTTGTCTACGAGTTACCGCACCTCTTGCAGGTGCAAATAAAACTCCTAACAATGCGCCTGTAGCTGCTCCAGCCACAACGCCTAATACTACTTTTGTTGCACTCATAATCTTGTTTTTTTATTTTGATTTATATTAGTTCAATTGTACAAATTTAGGGCAAACACCATCACCGAAAGTTACATTATTCTGTGATTGAGTTATATAATTCACACCCATAAACCGGTACATTATACTTTTCTTTTCTTAAAATCTTATACGTGAAATTTCAATTCCAGACGGAAACGAAGCAGTAGCTTCATGTTCGGCAGTGATAAACGCTTCAGAGAATTTAAAAGGTGATAATGTTTCCAATCCGGTGGTTTTTGCATTCTTATTTTTAAGCACGCCTATGTTCCGAACACCATCATTCTCTGTTACAAGCCATACTACATATACATTTTCAGGGGGTTCAATTCTACCAACTGCTGCTAAGTTCTTTGCAATTACAGTAATTTTGATATTACCATTTTTATCATGCTTATTTTTAAAAACTATATCGGCGGCCGGAGTTATTGTAGAAACCGGAAACTTAGTGGTGGTAACACATGATGACATCATAAGTACCAAAGCAAAAATCGTGAACATTTTGAGCGTTTTCATTTTGAATTTATTTTAATACTTTTCCTACTCGTACGGTTTTTCGGATTTCACCTATTTAAAAGTATGACTGATTATTTTAACCAGTTATGATTATTTTTTCACTTCAAAACTCTCTGTTTTATAACCCAAAACAAGAGTTGCTAATCGCCTGTCGACTCCCATTATTGGAGCTACAACAACAAGAACGCTGTCGGTATAAGTTACAAATGCAGGTGACTCCAGGAGCAATAGACTTGCATCTATTCCTGTTCCAATGGGTTTACCTTCCAAACCTTTATTTGTTGACAGAAGTACGTTCCCGTTTGGAGCAACAATATGAATGTATTTGAAATTCTTTTCCTTCACCATATCGGTAATTAAGATATTGGCTTGTTCCATGTTAGCACGTAGCATTTCTGTTCGCAGACTCCAAACCATGGGCTTCACCATTATCTTCAACAGGTCTTCCTGGTCAGTTTTCAATTGCTTATTGGCAGCAGCTGTTATCGTTGTTCTTTGGTGTTTATTTTCCATGTTTTTCCAAAAAAACACAGTTGCCACAGCCACTAATCCAATCAGAATTGTAAATACAGTCGGCCTATTCTTCAACATTCCCCAAATAGAGAACTTGCGATCGGCATCCTGTTTTTTTGGTACATTTTTCATTTACGTTGGTTATTTGTTACAATCAATACTTTTTCAGCATATTATGAGAAAAATATGCCCTTTCCCAATCAGTATTTTGACGTCAGAAAGGGCATATAAAAAGCGAGTCAGTATTTTTATAATCTAAAACCTACTGTAGCTTGCGCCCAAACATTTTTGTAACGTGGAGTTGTTGAGGTTCCGTCGCCATTATTATTATACATATCCAATCCTACTCTTGCTCCAAGAACGATATTAGCCAGATTAATATCGACACCACCTACCAAACACAAAGTGTTTTTGCGAATATTGTCGGTATTAAAATCTTGAGTTGTTTCAATGTTAGAAATAGGATTTGTAAATACATCTTTTTGTTTTATCAAATAAGAGTATTGAGGTCCGGCAAGAATTGTAAGCATTTCGCTTGGTTTGATAGCCAGAAAAATCGGTATATCAATGTAATTTGTGGTACGGGTAAGAGTAACATCCGCACCTAAAATGGTACTGGTAGCCTTAAATCCCTTTTGTGAAAACAATAACTCTGGCTGAATTCCTATAAATTCATTGAGAGGAATACTTACGAAACCACCTGCTGCAAAACCTATTTTTCCATCAGCAGAATACTTTTCACCTTGTGAATCGTATTTGTTTGAATAATTAAGACCCACTTTTGCTCCGATATGAATCTGATTATTTAAACCGGATTCTTGTGCAGTCATTGTACCAGCCATTAAAGCCAGAACTGCAATGCTAAAAAAATTCTTTTTCATTTTAGTTGTTTTTTTTGTAAATTAGTATTATTCGATATTAATGTATGGCAATACCTACGGTTGAAACTCCGGTTGACAAATCTAAAAAAGCTCCAAAATGGTTATTAAAGTGATATTCTGTACCAATATGTAAATCGAGGTACAATGGATCTACTGACGAATGATAGGTTCTATCGCCGGAATAATCAGCATTCCAACTTGTGCTTATTAAAGCTACTCCCAATGAACCTGCTAAATAAAAATCCCAGTGCTGACCAGCGTGTAATAATTGATCCAAATAAAGCGATCCTTTTACACCAACCGGTGTTACAATAGACCGATAGTTAGCATCGGAATATGAATACAAGGTTAAGAATGGAGCCAACGTAAAATTCCGAACGACCCCAAGTTCATAGTTTACACTTAAAATGGGTAAGGTGTGACCTATATTTCCATAATAGCTTGAGTAACCACCAATACCGATACCAAGATTTAAAGCCCCACCATAGCCTTCAGTATATCTATAATGGTTTTGAGCAGACAAAATCGGGCTTATAGTTAATAGCATTAAAGCTATTCCAAATATCATTTTTTTCATTTTGTTTTATATTTATAATTTCGTTTAATTCTAATAATTAGTTCCTATTTTCTACCTTTATTTCCATTATCATGATCATTATTTTTACCATTTCCGCGGCTCTGATCATTATTAGCACTTTGGTTACTATGATTATTTCCACGTTCCACAGCTTTATTCTGTTGGGTATTGGGGTGCTGATCCCGAACTTTAACTTGTCCCGGACGTTCACCATAGTTGCGTTGTGCTGGGCCTCGATAACCTCTGGCATATTTCTGTCTATGTTCTTTAAAATGGCCATAAGGAGAGTTTCCACGATAATCGTTCATAACCACTTTGTATCCATTATACAAATCGTAATTCCGATATCGAGCAGGCAAATTACGTCGGTGAATCCATTGATTACCTGACAGGTAAATAAACATAGATGTTCTGATATCGTAATATGCTTCAATATCCGGCAAATAATAATAACGCACATCGTTATTATATCCTTCGGGACCCCATGATGGAGGTGAACCAATATGTACACTCACCGATAACTGACTCTGTGCCGAACCAACAAACGCCAATAATACGGCAAGTACCAGTAATTTTAATGTTCTCATTTTTAGTTGTTTTAATAAATAAATTTCTTCTGTACAAAGGTGAGGTCTTTAATGCACGAAAGCATTACACAATTTTGACGAAAATTTACAAAATTCACACAGTGGTAATTTCGATTAGCATAAAGAACCACTTAATGTCACTAATCAGCAATTTTTGAAAAGAAGTGTAATAGCTCTTTTAGGTAAATACATATCGCTTAATCGTTTCAAATGTAATATCTTTGCATTCTTTTGAAAACAAGCAGCATTTGTTTGTGTCGTAGCCAACTAAAAAGGTAGGTGAGACACTCGGCAGAGAATGCAAATCATTGAATCAGGATACAATAAAACATAATTTAAATCTACCGGATACAGGTTATTTATATGGGAATTGAAAAAGGTATTTTCCAACGCACGGAACTGCTTTTAGGAAAAAGTTTTATCGAGAAAGCGGCTGAGAAGCGAGTAATAATTTTTGGAATTGGAGGTGTTGGTAGTTGGTGTGCCGAAAGTTTGGTTCGCTCGGGAATTCGCCATCTTACCATAGTCGATTCCGACCGGGTTTGTGTAACCAATGTCAACCGACAGCTCATGGCTACTACCAAAACCGTTGGGAAAGTAAAAACAGACGTGCTCAAAGAAAGACTTTTGGAAATTAATCCAACAGCTGAAATAACTGCTCTGCAAAAAATATACAGCCCGGAAACATCCGAATCGTTTGAGCTTGACTCGTACGATTTTATCATTGATGGCATCGATAGCCTTGCAAACAAGGTTCACCTCATTCAAACTGCCACTAAAACAAATGCAACATTTTTTTCGTCGATGGGTGCAGCGTTGAAAATGGATCCAACGCGCATTAAAGTTACAGAATTTTGGAAAGTGCAGGGCTGTCCGCTCGGGGCTGCATTGCGTGGACGACTCAAGAAATTGGGAGGAACCAGCAAAAAGTTCATGTGCGTTTATAGTGACGAATTGCTTAAAAACAAAGGTGAGAATGCATCCTGTGGCACCGAGAAATGTATGTGTCCCAAGGCCATCGAAGGTCCGGGTGACCCTGACTTGGTAAATCACGAATGGTGCAGCCTAAAAGCCCAGGTAAACGGAACAACTTCGTATATGCCGGCCATGTTCGGTATGACAATAGCCAGTCTGGTGGTGCAAGCCATTGAAAAGGAATCGTAGAACCGCACGGATGTGCGGCTTTGTTTTACACAGAACACAAAAAAGCTCCGATACAAATTAAATTGTTATCGGAGCTTTTTTAAGCCGCATAACGGCGTTAGTATGGTAGCTAGTATTTGTAAAGGATTGTTACAAAAGCCGCGTAGCGGCGAAAGATATATAAAGCAGAATCATTCGGAGAAATCAAATAGGTATTGATTTTCAAACCTTATATCAAAATCATTCAACATCTTCATATATTCATCTTTAAAGGTTCGCTGCTCGTGGTGTTTTTTCTGCTCCACAATATATTTGATTACTCCATCACGTTGACTCTTCGAATAACTAAATCCGCCATAGCCTCTCTGCCATTCGAAATGTCCCATAACAAATTTATTGTCATTGATCCATTTAGATGAGTTCGCCTTTAATTTTTCCATTATATCTGCCAGTGAGCTTACTGGGTTCAACTCAAAGAAAACGTGAACATGATTTCGATGTCCGCCAACTGCAAGGGGATACTGTTTCATATTAACTAAGATTCCACTCAAATATTCAAATAATCTAAGTGTAAATCTCTCTTGCAATATATTTTCACGACCTTTTACTGCAAAAACGACGTGGATATTGATTTGCGTATAAGTATTTGCCATAAATATTACATTAATAATTCACATCTATCACCGCTACGCGGCTTTAATCTACCCTGCATTTATCTACTACCAAACTATCGCCGCTATGCGGCTGTCAATTAACTTTTATTCTCTCACCGCCAGTATGGCTCACAAACTCAGGTGCATACTGACATTGAATGGTAGTAATGCCACTGGTAAATTCACCACTATTATTCGCCCATAATTCATATTCAAACACATACGTTCCTTTTGGTAAATAAGAGAAAAAGAACTGAGTGGAAGCGTCCTTGGTAGTTTGGTAATAACAAACGCTTTCTTTCCACTGACAACCTGATCGTTGGTCAACCGGTTCGAAACATGATGCACGAAGATCTTTCAACGCCACAAATTCCAGATTACGATCAGTAGTAACCACTAAACGTGTAATCACTTTATCGCCTTTCACCAACTTGGTTTGCTCAATTGGCAGCATCGATTTTCCTGTCGAAGTAACTTTTTCAACAAAAAGCTTCTTCGTTACTCTCAATGCCCCACTTTGATTTTCCACTTTGTCTAAATCCTGATAAAATTGCCAATACATGGCTCCCCAACCAATGGAACTTTTATTGAGGGAGTGACTTTGAGTCACCCTCTCAATATTGGAAATGGTTACTTTTCCCATTTCCGGACGAACAGTAGCCGCAGGAATTGTTTCTTTGAAATAGCCAGTTCCGGCCTCGGTAGACTCGGGTTTCAACAAAGTATTGCCCACTTTAATCTCCACAGTTCCTTCATTAGCCAACCAATCAGTTCCCCTATTCAACAGTGCATAAATAGCATCCACAGTAGCCATTGGCGAATCCCAACGCTGAGTTTGTTTTTGTTTGAGCAACCATATTTTCATTTCATCAACTTCAGCCTTGTTCTTTTCCACTTCGGAAAATGCTTCGATAATAGCTGCCTGAATAGCTATTGGACGTTCGTTCCAATAATATCCCGAAGTGTTTTTGGCCCAATACATTCCAAACTCATCCGTTTTCAATGCATTTTCTCTCAATGATTTAAGAATATCATTTGCCACTTGAATTTTACCATTCCGTTGTGCCACCACCGCCATCATCGCTTTGCCATAAAGCGTGAAAGTAGTCCAGTATTTTTCTGACTGAGCAGTGTAGAATTTCACAGCGACCTGCGCGGATACATGTACCGGAATTTCGGGATATTCCGACCGCATGTGTAGGTAAAACAACTGCATATTACCGATAGACATTTCCTTGTCATAATTCTTGTTGTAATTTTTCAAGTTATCAAAGTCACGGGCAATTTCCAAATCCAAATAATTCAAGGCAGCGGCAAGCGGTAAGCGGTAAGCAGTAAGCGCATTTCCTCCTACCATTTTATTTAACCGTGCCAGATTCAGTACAATTTCCTGCGTTACATAGCGACTTTCGCCCATTCCTTTAAACCACGAGAAAGCTCCTGAAGGCAATTGCAGCGAAATCAGTTTATCAAGATATTGCTGTGCTTGATTCTTTTGTATATTCAAGTCGAAAAGTAAGGCTATTTGCCTTTTTTCCTCCGTTTCGTCCTTGGCAGCCATTACCCAGGGTGTTTCTTCCAACAGCATATTCTTCAACTCGGTATTTTTTTGCAAGTTCGAAAGCAATGCATCCCGACTGCCACCAGCATTTTTCCAACGGTCGAAAGTAGCTGCTATTTTCGGATTAGAATTGGCTATAAATGCCGCTAAATTATTGGCATAATAAGCTGTGAAATAATCCAGCGCATTGTCATTTTCGGGACTAGAAACAGTCGGTAAAGCCTGTACGGCATACCAAGCGGGATTTGAAGAAAATTCCACTGACAAGTTTTTAGTATCTACATTCGAACCATTTTTCAACAAACTTTCGAAGTTGAACGTGCGGGTTTGATTTCCACGAATCGTCATTGGCATACTTTCGGTAATCAACACTTTGTCAGGCAACACAGGTAAATATTTTTGTTCTCCATCGCTAAAGTTACCTGCACGAGCCACAACCTTGCAAATCACCAATTCGTAAGGTGAAAACTCGGTTAACTCCCACTCCACTGCTTTGGTTTCGTTGGCAGCTAAGGTAATTGTTTTCGCGGCTGCATCTTTCAATTTAATTAATTTCTCTGTTGCAGGATCTATCATTTCAAACTGAACAGATGCTGTTTGAGTTTTATCCGTCAGGTTAACGACATTGGCACTCAGCACCAATTTATCTGACCGACGCACAAAACGGGGCAAGTTCATTTGCACCATCAAATCCTTTTGGGTCACTACCTGCTCAGCACCTTGTCCGTAATACAAATCAGTAGTATGCGCTAACATCTTCACGTTCCAACGCGTCAAACTCTCAGGAGCTGTAAAGGTAAACTTCACATTACCTTGCGCATTGGTTCGTAATTGAGGATAGAAGAAAGCTGTTTCGTTGAAGTTGGTGCGAATTTGAACCGGTTCCTTCGGTTTTTCAATTATGTCAACGCCCTGTTTTACATCCACAAGATCCATACCTGCAACTGAACCGGTCATGGACACCTTCTTCATTGTTCCAGAACCTACTGTCATAACTTCATTCATAGTTACAACTGCTTCACCTTTGTTAATTAATGGTGCTCCAAATGTAATCGGTGACCCTCCTCTAATTCTAATATTATTCCGGGATCTTAAATTCAATCCAAACCAATTTAATTGGTTAAATCCAAACTCATCCACACTAGCATACTTATCATTTATGTTGGCATAATCTGAAACCGTATTAAAACCATGGCTTTTCCAATCCGGAGAATAGAGAACAGATTCTTTGTATACTGGATTAAACAACCAATTATGTGGACGCAATGCATCCAATGAAGCATCGCACATTCCTACTAACACTTCGGCTATTTTTTTATCTTTGGCACTCTCGGGTACAGAAATAGTCCATTCTGCCTTTTCGCCCGGTAATAATTTATTGCGGAATACACTAAGGGTTGGGGTCAATTTCTTATCGGCTGCTTTACGGGTTATCTGAACTTGCTTGCTAAAGAATTGCTCATCTTTCAAAAAGGTAAACATTACCGTCACTCCTGCTCCATAGCTTTCTTTAAACGGTATTTCAAAAGTTTTTATCTCGTCAGAGAACGGAACCCAGCGACTTTCCAATATCGTATTGCCCAGCATTATTTCATACAAAACAAATGTTTTTTTAGTAGAAGTTCCAAATTGGATTTGAGCTTTTTCGCCAACCGCACATTCAGTTTTAGGGGATAAAAACCACTCGTAACTTTTCACCGGAGGTCGTTTATCGTTTACATCGTAAAGAACAAACGTTTTTTCGAGTTTCACTTCTTTGCCATGTGCATCGGGAGTGGTAAACACCAGTTTATACCTGCCTGAAGCAAAATTATTAACGGCCAGATTCAATTTTTTGTTATTCGTATCAAAACTTCCCGACAATACTTTCTCTGCCTCTTTCAAAACGGTTTTATCATCCATTTTTTCGGCATAAACATCACTATCTTCCAACCGATACAGACTGTATTTGATTGTTGAATTTACTTTCTCGCCATTCAATGTTTCAGTACTTAGGTCAATATTGAACGACTGTTTCTTGTCTATTTTTTCAGCAACTTCTGCCAAAATAAATAATGATTTATCGCCAACCGAAACGTATTGCTGTCCCTGTTGTGTTTCACCTTTAGGGTCTGTAACATCCACAGAAATGGTGTACGTAAAAAATTGCTCGTTACGAAACGGTGCTATTTCACTTTTTGTTTTCTCGGGCGTAAATGACACTTCAAAAGTTCCATCAGCTTTTGAAGTAGTTGTTCCGTTTGTTATTTCTTTATCGGGGGCACTCCACCACCAGCAATAGCGATGCGTACTGCGAACCACCCGATATTCTACTTTAGCATCGGCAATAGTATATCCGGCATACGCTTTTACGGTTCCTTTCACATTTGCCTTTTCGCCAAAACTGATTTCGGTTTTGGGTTTATCAATCGTTACCTCAAATGTTGGTCGTTTGTATTCTTCTACCCAAATAGACTGAGAAACTGTACCCACCTGAATACGATAAGTTCCGTTCAATCCACCTTCAGGCAAGACAAATTCGCCGGCAATGGAACCAAATTCATTTGTTTTGAATTTCTTGGCTGTCACTTTTTGTCCGTTAGCATCAAACAAAGTTGCTTTATATTCTACTCCTGCAGCGATTTCTTGCTTTGTCTTATTTGAGAAATAAGCTATTGCTTTAAAATAGGCTGTTTGACCCGGACGGTACAACGATCGATCAGTGAAAATATTTATTCTTGCATTTACATTTTCTGTTCTGTTTCGTTCGCTGAAATAAGTATTGGAGGCATTGGTAAAATAGCAATCTTTACCTTTCTCGAATATTAAAACATTGTTGGAATGATTCTCATTAAATGAGTATTGGCACAAGCCGCTTTTATCGGTAGTGCTTGCTGTAACAAAGTTGATAGAATACTGACTACCAGTCCATTTATTTTCATAAACAGACACTTTTACAGCACTCTCAGGCTTGCCACTCATTCTGTCAAGGATATACAGGCTTGCTTGCTTCGGCACATTGGTACGATTCATAAATGCCAAATCAGAAATGGTAAGTGAACCAATTACCCTTTCCGATTGATTTTCGTTCCCCTGCGATTCTGCGCAAATTTCATAAATGCCATAAGTTCCTGTCTTAAGATCAATGTCTGTGGTTACATTTCCAAAATTTGCATCCGTCTTTACGTCAATTTGTTTTGTTTCAATAAGTGTTTTGTCTACATAAAGCGGTTTGTCATTTCGTCTATTTTGAACAAAATTATAATAATCTAATGCAGTTGCGTTTACCCTATAAACAGTTAGTTTCAGTGTTGATATATTCGTTGTGTTAAAATGCACTTTGAGCGTTGTGGCAGGCTTAGCCACTTGATTAAAGCTAATTTCGATATTTTTATGAGCTATTCCTTTACGAATATTCTCAAGCAACCCTATCCTTTTATAGTTGGGGAAACGTTTCAAGCCATCGCTGCAAATATCATAAGCTAACTTTCTGTAGGATTTGGTTTCATCGCCTGAGTTAGCTAAATAATAATTTGCCTTCTCAGCCAACACTTCAACTATCGCTTCATTACCGACATATTGTTTTTCGAGACGATTCAATGCTGCCAAGTAAAGTGAATCCGAATTTACCGCTTCAGTATGTTCTTTAATGTACCTCAGACGTTGCAAATCGACATATAGAAATGCCGGTGCATTATCGGCTTTATGACGAAAGGCAAGTAATTGGCGATAAGTATCCACCACATGATTTTCAATAGAAGAATTATATACTAAATCTAATGAGTATGCTACAAACGAAGGTACATCAGTAAACAGTTTCGGGTTGGTAAGCGGATTTTTCACCGAAGTGGCTTGGGATAACTGTTCCAAGATTTGTATTCTCCGATTTCCCAAAAAGTCAAACAAGGTTGGTTGCAACACCTTACTATCAGCTCCTTTTACGAGCAATGTGGCAAATTTCAGGGCATCCGTTTGTTGCAAAATCGTTGGATTTGCGAGCGAAGCCGCAAGGTGTTTCGTAATTTTATCGAAATAGATATTCTTTGTCCACTCTTTTATATCATCGGGCACAAAGCCGCTAACAACGGTGCGGTTATTAATCGTCCACTGATCTTTTTGGTAGTATTGCGCATATAAATCAGCTGTCATTGAATGCAACAACGCCTTTTCAGCTGGATCGGTACTTTTTTCGGTAAAAACCTCAAAATCTTTTATCAAAGCAGGTGCTTCATCCGGGTTTTTATACAACGTAAAGCGCATTTTATACACCATCGCTTTAATTACTTCGACCGAATTGTTCTCTGTCTGCGCTTCTCCAAGAATGGCTTCCACTTCTTTCAATGCCGATTCGGGCAATTGTTTATCGGCCAGTTCATTGACATTTTCCCAACGTTTCTCAATAGAAGTACTTGATTTCTGAGCTAATAAAACGCTAATTGAGACTATTGCTACGAGGGCAATAAATAAAAAACTCTTCTTCATATAAACTGAATGTTTGTGTTAGTAAAGAGATAAAAAACAAATACAGTACCAATTAATTTGGTCAATTACCATTTATATCAATTAACGATAAAAGTAACGAAAAATTATGACAACAAAAAAACCTCATAAGTCAAGCCTATGAGGTTTTTTTGTAAGTGAGAATGCTTACTTAAAATTTCAGTTCTTGTACTTTTACAGCGATATTTCCTTTCACGTTTGCCATTATGCGAACTGCTCCGGGAACTAAGGTCAGACTGGTAACATTTGCGCTATTTAATTTACCTTGAAGCGCTACTCCATCCATAATGTTATAGTTACCTAGCATTTTGTTTACATCTACTTTCATTTTTTCCAAATCATCTTTTACTGAATATGTCAAGTATGGAGTCAATTGTTTTAATATCATGCCGTGCAACAGCCAACTTGCAGACTTCATCAAAACATTCGATGTTTTTACATCAAATTCAGGATCAGTAATTTCTACTGCTGTTTTAGTTGCGTTATAAACCATATTTCCGCTAAAATAAATACGCCCTTTCAACGATCCAATAACATCAGCTACAAAAATAGGCTTTCCACCACTACCAAAAATGGTCAAATCGGTTATTGTAATGGTTTTTGCACCTTGTGAGAATGTTTTTCCCTGCAACTGTTTTTTTGCTATTTCAGCAATCTTGTCAAAAGTTACATCAGCTCCAATATTCAGGTTAAATTGTTGTGTAGGATGGTTTACATATTTGAACGGAGGTAATGGAACAGCAGTGTTAGCGGCAGGTTGCGCTCCCATAAACGACTCTATTTGAGCATAAAGTGCCACCGACAAATTTAGTTTATCATTAGTTGTTGTAAATGGCGACACATAAACCTCTTTGGGTGTTACACGTAACCAAACATTATTTTCGGCACTTACCTGACGAGGTTTTTGCGATTCGTTCCAAGCCTGAGAAATATATTTTTTCATATCAATTGCTTCTGCCAGCGATTTGTCAATCTGAGCAGTAATCAATTTATCACATTGCGAAAGAGCCAAACTGGCTACCGGAGTTACCGGAACAGTTACCCCAACAACATTCAACTTAGGTGTTTCAATCCACTCATATCCCGAACCTGTAGTTTTAGAAACCAGTTTCCAGTTTTTATCAAAGCTAATAGTAGTTTTATAAGTCAGGGCAATACTTCCGTTAGCTTCATAATGATCTCCAACCGAGTAACCAAATTTTTCCACCTTCCAAGCAAAACGTGTCCAAAGTTTTAGCGGAACTCTGTATTCAATCACATTATTATTGATTGTAAATGTAAAATTCTGCGCTTTCCAAACCTTAATACTCAAGTCTTTATTAGATATATTCGAACCTTCAAATATTAGTCCATTCATCTTTTTATTAACTGCTGCTTCCAGTTTCTTTACATCAAGTTCTACCTGCAATGGAATTTCAGAAACTGCAGGTGCTAGATTTGAAGGCAAATACGATTCTTTTGGTCGATCTATTTGCATCGTTTTACATGAGTTAAACGATAATAAAGCAGCTGCCAACAGGATGACAATGTTTAGTTTTTTCATTTCAATATATTATTAATTTTTATCTATTTAATTAAAAATCAGCAATTCTGAGTAGATATCTCGTTTCTCACTGGAATTATTTAATTGAGTGCAAAATTATATCTTTTTATCCGTTTTAAACTGCGAAACAACATAATTTAAGCAAAATTACACTCTTACGAGTTGCATACATTCTATAAATCAAAAATGGCTAAGTTACCTTAGCCATTTTTGATTGTTTATTATTTTAGTAACGCCAAATCTATCACTTCCATTAAATCTTTCACAAAATGGAACTTCAGACCTTTTAAATATACCGGTTTAATTTCATCAATATCCTTCTGATTATCAATACAAAGAATAATTTCAGTGATTCCGGCACGTTTCGCAGCCAAAATTTTCTCTTTAATACCGCCTACCGGCAGCACTTTTCCACGCAAGGTAATTTCACCTGTCATAGCCAGATTTTTCCGCACTTTGCGTTTTGTAAATGCTGAAACAAGCGCTGTGGCCATTGTTACACCTGCTGAAGGACCATCTTTTGGTATAGCACCTTCAGGAACGTGAATGTGTACATTCCAGTCTTCAAAAAGCTGACTATCAATATTCAAGCTATCAGCGTGTGCTTTAATATATTCCAGCGCCAACATAGCCGATTCTTTCATTACATCACCCAAATTACCAGTCAATGTCAAACGTGGAGATTTGCTTTTACTAAGACTGGACTCAATAAAGAGTATTTCACCTCCAACCTGTGTCCATGCTAAACCTGTCACCACTCCGAAATAATCATTTCCTTCGTATTTGTCACGGCTATAACGCGAAGTTCCCAAATAAGTCTTCAAGTCTTCTTCGGTCACTTCCAAATTGTATTTTTCATCAGTGGCAACACGTTTTGCAATTTTACGCATCAACCCTGCAATCTGCCTGTTCAATTCACGAACACCCGACTCGCGTGTATAAGATTCAATTAATTTATTTAATATCGGCTTGGTCAAAATCACGTCCGATTCTTTCAAACCATGATTTTCTAATTCTTTAGACACCAAGTGGCGACGTGCAATTTCAAGTTTTTCTTCTTGTGTATAACCACTCACTTCTATCAATTCCATACGATCCAACAAAGGACGTGGAATGGTACTCAGATTATTGGCTGTAGCAATAAAAAGCACTTTCGATAAATCGAAATCAATATCCAGGTAGTTATCATGGAAAGCCGTATTTTGCTCAGGATCAAGGACCTCTAATAATGCAGAAGAAGGATCACCTTTGTAATCGGCGGTTATTTTATCAATTTCGTCCAGTACAAAAACCGGATTTGCCGACTCTGCTTTTTGGATATTCTGCATAATTCGTCCTTGCATAGCACCAATATAGGTTCTGCGGTGACCCCGTATTTCGGCCTCATCGTGCAAACCACCTAACGAAATACGTACATATTTACGATTAAGCGCAGTAGCAATTGATTTTCCCAACGAAGTTTTACCAACCCCCGGAGGGCCATATAAACAAATAATTGGTGATTTCATATCGCCTTTTAGCTTCAACACTGCCAAATGCTCCAAAATACGATCTTTAACCGTTTCCATACCAAAATGGTCTTTATCAAGCACTTTCTTGGCATTTTTCAGATTGAAATTATCTTTGCTATATTCATTCCAAGGCAATTCCAACATGGTTTCTACGTAGTTTAGCTGCGTAGAATAGTCAGGAGAATGCTGACTGGTTCGCTCAAGTTTTTTCAGTTCCTTTTCAAATACTTTTCCAACAACAGCAGTCCATTTTTTTGCTTTAGCACGCTCTCTAAAATCCGCAACATCCTCCTCTGGCGAACCACCACCCAATTCATTCTGAATGGTTTTCATTTGCTGCTGTAAGAAGTATTCACGTTGTTGTTGATCAATTCCTTCTTTTGCCTTATTTTGTATAGATAACTTTATTTCAAGCAGTTGAGATTCTTTATTCAACAATTCAAGTAATTGATATCCACGTTCAATTACCTCATCAATTTCGAGTAAACGTTGCTTTTCTTTTACATTCAAACCAAAGTTTACGCACACATAATTAATCAGGTAGACAGGATTTTCAATGTTACGAATAGCAAAAGCCATTTCGGGAGCCATAACTCCTGAATTATTGATAATATTTGTTGCCAAGTCCTTGATAGATGATACCAAAGCTTGAAAAATTCCATCATTCGGATCGGACAATACATCATCTACAAGGTCTACCTTAGCTTTCATATAAGGCTTCACGGCCTCCAAGTCGCCTAAATGAAACCTACGTTTTCCTTCCAGAATAACTGTTGTTGAATTATCCGGCATTTCAAGAATACGAACCACCTGAGCTACTGTTCCCATTGGGTAAAGTTGATCAATAGTTGGGTCTTCAAGCTTTTTATCAATTTGCGAGCAAACTCCAATGAGCATATCGTTTTCGTTTGCTGCGCGCACCAATTTCAACGATTTTGGACGAGCAACAGTTACCGGCAACAAAACACCTGGATAAAGAACCATATTTCTCAATGGAAGTATCGGAAGAATATCACCCGAACTTATATTCAGTTCTGACGATCGTTCATCAAGGGAAATAATCGGGAACATGTCTGATGAGCCAATCATATCTTCGGAAAATAAATTATCAAACGGATTATTCATTTTATTAATGGGTATTTTGCTGCCAATATGGCACTAGTTTAGTAACGTGTAACTTCATTTTCAATCCATACAAATATAACATTCTCATTTCAAGAAAAATACAGAAATATGAATTGAACGTTATATTTATAATTCAATTGCTATGCCAAAAATAAATAGAACTATAAATCAGACGATTGCTTAAAATTCTGACCAAAAGACTTACCTGTCATTTCGTCTACTTTCACTCGCCAAACCTTCACATTCATCAACGCTGGAGTAGAAAATTTAAATGGACGATTTGTATAGTTTTTCATCAACAGGCTCATCAATTCTTCTTTTTCCGTCAAATCCTCTACAAAAGAGACAGCACCTTTACAAAGCACACTTTTCGAAGTCATACTGTAGCTGCAAGCCACATCAGGATGCTGATAAACAAGCTTATGGTCTGTACAAAACGTAACACAAACACGATTATTTAAAGTTAACAAATCCAGATGTTTACCATGCGGGCCCGAATGTAATATAATTTCATGATTTGAGTACCCAAAATTCATGGGTATTACATAAGGAGTCCCATCTTTCTCAACCATTCCTACAAAACAAACATCACACTTTTTTACAATACTTTCTAATTCTTTTCTATCCTCAATAAAACTTGTTCTCATAATTGTAATTTTGTAATACAAAAATAGACAAAAAAGAGGAAAGAGCCTATATTTCTATCAATAAGTATATAGAATATCATATTTGATTGAAACGATTTAAAATCACAATGGTTGCATTTAGAACGGATATTTATATCTTTGTATAAATTTAATTTATTGAATATATGAAAAAAGTAATCTTTCTACTAACAATTCTAGTAGCTACAAGTATTTCTACTTTTGCACAAGCCGACAAAATAGTTGGAAAATGGAAAACAATTGATGACAAAGATGGCAGCGAAAAATCCATTGTTTTAATTTTCAAAGCCACAAATGGAAAGTACTTTGGCACAATTGACAAACTATTTAAAAATCCCGATGTTATTTGCTCCGAATGCGATGGCGCCAACAAAAACAAACCGGTTTTAGGTTTGAGAATAATCAATAATCTGGTTGAAAATGGCGAAAAACTTAGTGGAGGAACTATTTTAGACCCCAAAAACGGGAAGGTTTATAAGTGCAACCTAAGCATCGACACTAAAACCGGAAATTTAATTGTCCGTGGCTCTCTTGACAGCAGAGGTTTATTTGGCAGATCGCAAACATGGATTAGAGTTAAATAGACAAAAACAGCCTATCTCATAAACCAAAAACAACAAGATCTAGCAATTACAGCATTAAAAAGAGTTAAATATTGTTAGCTAAATAAAAATACTCGATAAATATGTTGTACAACATAAAAATAGCTTTTATCTTTGCACTGTGTTTTTCATGGTATTAGATTTAAGGTTAACTAAAAGATTGGGTTGTCGTGAGACAACCTTTCTTGTTTTAATACCTTACCCTCAATGAATACAATAAAACGAATATTCCAAAGCACAAAGTCAGCACTACCAAAAGCAGGAAAAACAATCTGGTGGCTTCTAAAAATAATTATTCCCATTAGTTTATCAGTAAGCCTACTCCAATACTGGGGAATTATTGACCAACTTGCAGCTTTACTTGCTCCCGCCTTTTCGTTGCTTGGCCTCCCGGGAGAGTCAGCAGTTGTCTTTATCTCTAGTCTATTTTTACCACTTTATGGCCCAATTGCCATCATTTCAACACTTTCTCTGGAACTCCGTGAAATAACAATTTTGGCTATTATGTGTCTCATATCGCACAATCTATTTGTAGAAACAGCTATACAAAAAAAGACAGGTTCATCACCCATAGCCATTTTTCTTGTTCGAATCATCAGTTCATTTACTGCTGCTTATCTATTAAATCTCTTGCTCCCTCAAAATTTAGGTTCCGCACAAGCTACGCAAGCAAAAATAATTTATACCCATATTTACCCGTTGCTCATTAATTGGGTGGAGAATGCTGCAATGTTGTCATTAAAAATAGCAATGATTATTAGCAGCTTAATGATGTTGCAAAACGTCCTAAAAGAGTTCAACCTATTGAGTTATATTTCTAGAATATTTGCTCCACTTATGCGAATCATGGGACTTTCCGAAGAGTGCTCTTTCCTCTGGGTTGTAGCTCAAACATTAGGTCTAACATACGGTTCGGTAGTAATGATAGAAGAAGTTGAGCACAATAACATATCAAAACCCAACGCCAATCTCCTTAATTATCATATTGCCATAAATCATTCGTTACTAGAGGACACATTGTTGTTCGTAGCTATTGGTGTACCTGTAGGTTGGATTACCATACCACGTTTTGCTTTTGCAATCACTATAGTCTGGAGCATTAGATCTATTTCAAGGTATCAATCCAAAAGAAATACTGCACAAAATCCATAAAATAGTGCAAGATTTCATTAAAACAGTGCATTTCAGTTCTAAAATGCATTGGAATTTTATAAACAATTTATTACCTTTGTCAAAATAAAGAACTAATAAAACTCTAAGTATCTAAACAAATGTCAAATACAAAGAAAATGCTTATTGAAGTTGCAAGACAACTTTTTGCCAACAAGGGCAAGAAAGAAGTAACAATGAATGACATTGCCGAAGCATCAAAAAAGGGTCGTCGTACTTTATATACCTACTTCAACAACAAAGAAGAAATATACAAAGCTGTAATTGACAAAGAATTAGACACAATTATAGAAAGACTTGACATAGTTTCTACCCAAAAAACTGAGCCAGACGTTAAGCTAACAAATCACATCCTTACTCACTTGGATGCTGTGAAAGATGTAGTTAGTCGGAATGGTTCACTAAAAGCCGATTTTTTTCATGACATATACGAAGTTGAACGAAAAAGACGAAAAATAGATGTAATGGAAATTACCCTAATTCGATCTATCATTAGCGAAGGAATTGAAAAAGGCATATTCAAACGTATGGATCCTGATTTATCTTCAATGATCATTTTTTATGCTATTAAGGGGCTTGAGGTGCCATATATTCGTCAAAATATCAGCACCGAATTTGAAAACAACAAGAATAGCATTGTTGAATTTGTATTTCAGGGAATCAAGAAAAAAGAATTTAACAAAACTACCAAATAAGATCCAACTTACAAAAATCAAGATAATTCCTACCATTATTGGCTTTTTACTGAAATTTAGCCACCTACACTCTTAAAAAATCAAATAAGGAGCGACATTTTGATTATTATTTTTCTTTTAATCAGAAAAAATGGCTGTATCTTTGCACTCCACAAACATTAAAAACCACTAAAAATGGCATTTGTAAACAATACGATGATAGTTCGCCGCGAGCTAATGTCAAAACTAATAACCTTATTCAAAGAAGATAAACTTATCTCAGAAATTGATCGAATTCCGGTCACAATGTCTCCCAAAAACGCACAAGCAAGAGGCAGATGCTGTATTCACAAGGAAAGAGCCGTTTTAAAATATAAGATGCTTCCAATACTTGGATACGGAATTGACGAAGAAGATGATGAACTCACACCTTTGTCAGTATATGCACAAAAGGCCGTTGAACGCAGAAAAACAAATAAAACAATACTTACAGTTGTTGACGAGGCATGTACAGCTTGTGTGAAAACAAATTATGTAGTAACCAATCTATGCAAAGGTTGTGTTGCCCGCTCCTGTATTATGAACTGCCCAAAAGATGCAATCACGTTAACGGAAAACGGACAAGCTCATATCAACCACTCAAAATGCATAAACTGCGGAATTTGCAAAGAAGCATGTATGTATCATTCTATTGTATACATTCCGGTTCCTTGCGAAGAAGCCTGTCCAGTAAAAGCCATTCAAAAAGACGAAAACGGTATTGAACACATTGACGAAAGCAAATGTATATATTGTGGAAAATGTATTAACGCATGTCCTTTTGGTTCTGTTTATGAGGTTTCCCAATTATTCGATATACTTTCAGCCATAAAGCGAGGCGAGAAACTTGTTGCCATTATGGCACCATCCATAATGTCACAATTCAACAACACAATTGGCGAGATTGGAGCTGCAATCGAAAAAATTGGATTCATTGAAGCCATTGAGGTCGCTTACGGTGCCATGGAAACCACCCGTCGTGAAGGTGCTGAACTGCAGGAAAAACTAGAAGAGGGTCAACAATTTATGACTACTTCATGCTGCCCATCATACATTGAGCTAGTAAACAAACATTTACCTGAAATAAAGCCCTTTGTTTCACATACAAAATCTCCAATGTATTACACCATTGAGATGGCAAAAGAGAAATATCCTGATGCAAAAGTAGTATTTATTGGGCCTTGCGTAGGCAAACGCAAAGAAGTTATGGATCATCCCGATATTGATTTTATTCTTACATTCGAGGAAATTGATACGCTTTTCACAGGACTCTCAATAGAAATGGAGAAACCTTTAATAGAAAAAGAAACTGCCCCTTTACACGGGCGTGGTTTTGCTCGGGCAGGTGGCGTTATTGCAGCTGTGCAGAACATGTACCCAAACCTTGGAATTCAACCAATTCAAGTAGCCAATCTGAACAAAAAGAACATTGGCTTGTTACGTGCATATACAAAAGGTAAAGCACCGGGCAATTTTATAGAAGTAATGGCTTGCGAAGGAGGTTGTATTTCAGGCCCATGCGGAAAAATTGATTATTCACAGGCTCAAAAAATATTTAAAAAAGCAATGGGTGAGGTTTAAAAGCTCCCTGTTTTGAACTAATATTACTCTATTTTGCGTCAGGTTTATTCAATTAAATCTGGCGCATTTTATTTTATCAAAAAACAAGAATGAAGAAACTACTTGCATTTTTAGGAATTATAAGCTTAGGATTGGGAATTATTGGTGCATTTCTGCCATTACTCCCAACAACACCATTCGTCCTCCTATCAGCATACTTATTTGCAAAAAGTTCCGACAAAATGCATAATTGGATAATGAACCATAAAATTTTCGGACAACTGATTCGCAACTTCAACGAAGACAAAGCTATCCCACTTCACGCTAAGATACTGGCAATCGCTATGATGAGCATTTCCATATTGTTTTCGATTTTCACCATCGCAAGAGGTAAACTTTGGCTACAAATTTTATTGGCTGCTATTGCGATAGGAGTAAGCATTCATATTAGCAGCTACAAAACCAAAAAGAAAAAGGATTAAAACTACTCCTTTTTTACTGCGCTAGACTGCTCGTATATAACTTGTTTAAGCATACAAGAACACTCACATTTACCACTTTCAAGCAATCCACTCCGCAGCAGCAAATCATATTCCACTTTAAAGTTTTCGGTAAAAATACCTGTTCCAAACTCCTCTTCAATTTGCTGCGGAGTCCACCATTTCAATTGATCCGTGTACTCTGAGTTTATCTTATAATCAGACTCTTGACAGCTAACAAACAAAAATGCGTAATGAGATTCCGTTTCAACTTCCAAAGTATAATTTGAAAGATACATATATCTAAAATTAGATATTGAAAATCGTTCTTCAGCAGTACGTTCTATACAGTGCTCAATGGTCTCACCCATACTCACATGATTGGAAATTACCGTATCCCACAATCCTGGATAAACAACACTATCAAAAGATCTTTTTTGTAAAAGTACCATTGACTTATCTATCATAAGTACACGAACAATCGGATGCATATACTTTTTTTCATCGTTCAAACTTAATAAATGCTGGATGCTTCCGACTATTTTACCTTGTTCGCTCATAATTGGCCACCATTCTTCACTCGCTAATTTAGCACGAATTATAAAAACCCTGAGCATCTCATAAACAAAAAGAAACAAAAGCGATCCGACATAAAAACTCTGCAAAAGCTGCTGATAAGGTGAGAGCGTTAAATCATAAAAGTACAAAACAACTTTCCCAAACATAAATATCGACATAACAAATAACAATCTCAATACTAGCCTATTTAGCTCAATGAGATTATTAGTCATTGGTATCAATTTGGGAATAATTCGGCGTATATGAACGTGTAACCGTTCTCTGAAAAGAATATAAATTAACAAGAAAAGCGAAAATATCACTTCACTGCCTAAATAGTCGAATACGCCAGACGGAGAGAAAGATAGTTGAATACTCCTAATAATACCAACTTGTAGAAATAGCAGTATAAACAACAAATGCCAGTTAAACAATCTATTATAGACAAAATAGATATAAAGCAGTAGTGTAAGAGCAACCGGAAATGAGATATTCCAAGCCAAATATACACCAAAATACTCATCCACTACTAAAAAAATCAGTAATGGAAGAAAATGCAAAATCGGATTAAAAAAAGATTCTCTTATTTGTTTCCTCAACTTTTCCATGCTTATTAAACTATTCATCGAACTACAACAACCTTTCTACGATTTTAGTTTGACTCGCCACAGAAAAAGTATATTTATTCACTAAAAAGCCATCATTCTACTCACGTATTTCCCAATAATATCAAACTCGATATTTACGACTGTACCTGCACTAATTTGGTGAAAATTAGTATGCTCGTGAGTATACGGAATTATTGCAACTTGAAAAGTATCGTTAGTGGGGTTACAAACGGTTAAACTTACACCATTTACAGTAACTGAACCTTTATCCACAGTCATATATCCACGTTTTGCCATTTCCTTATCAAAAATGTATTCAAAAGTGTAATACCAACTTCCATCAGCCTCTTTTACTTCACGACAAACAGCCACCTGATCAACATGTCCTTGCACAATATGCCCATCCAGTCGACCATTCATCAGCATACTGCGTTCCAAGTTCACTTTACTTCCGGGCTCAAGTAGTCCTAAATTTGTACATTCCAGCGTTTCTTTAATGGCAGTAACAGTATATGTATCTGCCGTTTTAGAAACAACGGTCAAACAAACACCATTGTGAGCCACACTTTGGTCAATAGTCAGCTCATTAGTAAATGAACATGACATAGTTATATGAAGATTTTCCTGATCTTTCTGCAATGCAACCACTGAAGCTGCTTCTTCTATTATTCCTGAAAACATAATATGAATTATGAGTTATTAATTATGAGTTATTTAAGATCGCGAAACATTTTTAACCCCTTTTACCTGACTTAGTTTCTTTACAATCACGTCCAAATCTTTTGTGTCGCTAACCATTATAGTCAAATTACCTTGAAATAATCCGGCATTAGAATCTATTGATATAGAACGCAATAATATATTTTTTTCTTTAGAAATAAGCGACGAAATATTGGTAACAATACCAATATCGTCATGCCCAACAATTCGCAACGTGATTGGATATTGTGAACCCACTGACTTTCCTGACCAACGGGCTTTTACGATCCGGTAACCAAAGCGAGCAATCATTTGCGGCGCATTCGGACAATCGGATTTATGGATCTTTATTCCACCAACCACCGAAACAAATCCAAAAACATCATCACCGTAAATGGGGTTACAACATTTGGCCAATTTAAAATCAACATCTTTTAAACCCTGCCCAATTACCAAAATATCTTCCTTACTTGAGACATTATTTGACTCAGGTTCCTTTAAGAAAGTTTCTGCTTTACGCGCCTCTGACTGATCAATAAAAGTAGGTTTATCTAAATCCAGATAAGCCTCCCGAACCACATGCATATCCAAATTTTCACGGGCAATTTCCTGATAGAAATCACTCACCGTCTTGAATCCCTTTTTCTTGGCTAAGCGGGAAATTTTTCCGTCATCCAGATCAATCTTCCAATTTTTGAAGCGGCGTATAATAGTTTCGCGACCAATCTCTGCATCTTTAAACTCAACTTCTTTAAGAGCTTGACGAATTTTTGCCTTAGCACGCGAAGTAGTTACAACATTTAACCACGCCGGATTAGGTTTCTGTGTTGGTGAGGTCAAAACTTCAACCTGATCACCATTATTCAACACATATTTAATTGGCATATTCTTGCCATTCACCTTTGCTCCTACACACTTACACCCCAAACCTGAATGAATGGAGAAAGCAAAATCAAGCGTAGTAGCTCCTTTTGGCAATTTGTGCAAATCGCCGTTGGGCGTAAATACAAACACTTCCTTGTCGTAAAGGTTCAGTTTGAATTCATCCATAAAGTCAACAGCATTTAGCTCAGGATTTTCAAGAATCTCACGGATATTCTTCAGCCATTCGTCCATGCCCGATTCACTCTTAATACCCTTGTACTTCCAGTGAGCAGCAAGCCCTTTTTCGGCCACCTCATCCATTCTCACAGTACGAATCTGAACTTCAACCCATTTACCCTGCGCACTTAAAACCGTGGTATGCAAACTTTCGTAACCATTTGTTTTAGGGATTGAAATCCAGTCACGAAGTCGCTTTGGATTAGGTTGATACATATCCGCAATGATTGAATAAGCCTGCCAGCAAGCAGCTTTTTCTTTATCTAAAGGCACATCAAAAATAATACGAATTGCAAACAAATCATATATATTTTCGAAAGGAGTATTCTGCTTTTTTATTTTGGAATAAATTGAGTTTATTGACTTTGTACGACCTTTTATCGTAAAATCAAATCCCAATTCACTAAGTTTATCGTTTAATGGCGTAATAAAATCAGAAATAAACTGATCGCGAGAGCGCTTAGACTCGTTTAGTTTATGTGCAATTTCCCGATAAATATCCCTGTTGGTATGCTTTAGCGACAAATCTTCCATTTCTGTTTTCACAGCATACAATCCCATACGGTGTGCTAGTGGAGCATACAAAAACGATGCTTCACGAGCTATACTTTGGCGTTTTTCCTCGGGGAAAACATCCAGCGTCCGCATAATTTGAAGATGTTCGGCAATAATTATCAGAATTACACGAACATCTTCGGCAAATGTCAGAAATAGTTTTCTAAAATTCTCTGTTTCAAGCGATGCATTACGGGCATAGAGTTCTTCAACACGCATCATACCATTTATAATGGAAGAAACCTGCGTATTAAATTTTGTTTCAATTTCAGCAATACTCACCTGCTTTTGGGCTACTAACTCATGAAAAAGCACGCTTAAAACAGCAGATTTTCCCAATCCTATTTCATCCAAAACAATTTCAACAATCTGTATTTTATCGGAAATTGAACGCCCCGGTGTATCACCTTCAGGAGGAAAAAGCACAAAATATTTATTCAGAATAGACCTTAGCTCTTTCCTCTCGTTATAGGTAAAAAGAGTTGGATGAGCGTGAAGTACTCTGCTATAGGATGTACGAAACTTTATTTTATGAGGTATTGACATATGCAATTTTCAGTAATCAGTTATCAATGAATGATTATAGGTCAATTCAGATTATGAACACAAAGATACTATACATATTTAAAAGAACTTTCAATTAGAATCAGAAAAAACGAGAAAAAACAAGCTTCTGCGAAAGTATCAGGGAAATTCAGATAAAAAAAAGGACAAATGCAGCTGTATTGGATTTTCTTTTTTAAATTTGCAAAACTATAGCAAAATATGGAAAATACGGCGGAAAACTCTTTATACAATTTATCCATCAGAATTAATACGGATGGATTTTCTTTGTCGGTAAGCGAGCAATCGGGGCAACAACTTTCATCAAAGAAAGTAAGTTTATCAATACTCAGCCTATCGACGAGTGAAATTACGAATACTTTAAGCACCGAAACTGAGCTAAACTACCAAAATATCAGAATTATATACGAATCTGACATTTACATATTTATTCCCGCTCCACTATTTAAGCCGGAAGAGTCTGCTCGATTTCTAAGCCTTCAACATAAGCTTCAAAAAAAAGAATGTATTATTCACAATACAATTCCCAATTGGAATACGGTCAATGCATTTTCTATTCCTGAAAATTTACAACAGGCAATAGAAGAACTTTTCCCCGGTTTAATTATTGAGCATCAAATGAGCTATCTATTGTCGGAAAAAGTAAAGCAATTACCCGCTAACAGTATCCATATTTGGGTGAGAACAAACATGCTTGATGTAATTGTCGTACAATCAAGTAAATTACAGTTATTAAACAGTTTTCCTTATAAAACCCCCGAAGATTTCACTTATCACACGCTCAACATAATGGAGCAACTGGCATTTGACACCAAAAGCAGCATAGTATATTTATACAACACCGAAAAAAAACCGGAGTTCGCAACACTGCTTAACAATTATGTTATAGTTGACAAGCAATAAGCTTCAGAAAATTAATCAAAACCGCAAACAATGAGAATAATAAGTGGAAAATATAAAGGTAGAAGAATAGCTACTCCGAGTAATATAACAGCACGTCCGACAACCGATTTTGCAAAAGAAGGACTGTTTAATTTATTGAACAACCGGATTGATTTCGAAGGTATCGATGTGCTCGATATATTTGCAGGAACAGGAAGCATAAGTATAGAGTTTGTTTCTCGCGACTGTAAAAGTGTGATAACCATAGAGCAAAACGAGCGTCACTGCAACTTCATTCGCAAAGTATGTACTGAACTAAAAATAAGTAATCTATCACTTATTAAAACCGATGCCTTCAAATTCATTAGCAGCTGTCACACCCAGTTTGATATGATTTTTGCTGACCCACCTTACGAACTGGAAAAATTAGCTGAAATTCCAGATTTGATATTCAAACAAAACATGCTAAAACCTGACGGATTACTAGTCCTTGAACATTCGTCCAAAAATAATTTCATCAACCATCCAAATTTCTCCGATCACAGGAATTATGGAAATGTAAATTTCAGCTTTTTTGAAGTAAAAAATAATTCTCAAGAAGAATAAAAAAAACGGTAGAACAATTACAAGTTCTACCGTTTTTTTTTATTGTACGCAACTTAAGGCATCTGCAACTACTTTCTATTTCCTTTTCAACACAAGAGCTGTACGAGCCGGAATATAAAGCTTTAACCACTCTTTTCCTAAAGGTTCTTTAGTATCAGGCAAGGTAAAATGCTCAATGCTTTCATCAATCAAATCAAATCCCCCGAATAAAGTATCATCAGTGTTTAAAACAACTTTATAAACTCCTTTATCGGCAAGAATTCCATAATCGGTAAATGATTTTATTCCATTAAAGTTGAACACGAAAATCAAATCCCCTCGTTGGAAAGCCAATATCTGATCATCTTCTTTGTCCCACAACTGTTGAATTGGAGTTTTATTAAAGTTCGGAACCGATTTTATCAACTCTATCATAGAGCGATCAAATTCACCCAAAGCATGATAAAGGAATCCCTCATTATCAACCAATTCCCATTGACGACGAGCATATTTATGCGACCAACCATTGCCTTCACGCGGAAAATCAACCCATTCCGGATGCCCGAATTCATTTCCCATAAAATTCAAGTAACCACCATTAATGGTAGTGGCCGTAATAAGGCGAATCATTTTATGCAAAGCCACACCACGATCAACAATCAAAGTATTATCGCCCCGTTGCATGTGCCAGTACATTTCGGCATCAATCAAGCGGAAAATAATGGTTTTATCACCAACCAAAGCCTGATCGTGACTTTCGGCATAACTGATTGTTTTTTCATCGGCACGGCGGTTAGTCAGCTCCCAGAAAATATGTCCTACTCTCCAATCTTCATCCTTTACTTCCTTAATCATTTTAATCCAGAAATCTGGGATTCCCATAGCCATGCGATAGTCGAAACCAATACCTCCGTCAGCAACTTTAGTCGCTAAACCAGGCATTCCACTCACTTCTTCTGCTACAGTTATGGCATTGGGATTTACTTCATGTATCAGTTTGTTAGCCAAAGTCAGATAACAAATGGCATCACCATCCTGATTCATATTATAGTAGGAACCGTAACCATTAAAGTCCTCACCAAGTCCATGACTCCTATAAAGCATAGATGTCACACCGTCGAATCGGTATCCATCAAACTTATATTCTTCAAGCCAAAACTTACAATTGGAAAGTAGAAAATGCAGTACAGACGGTTTTGCATAATCGAAACAAAGCGAATCCCAAGCTGGATGCTCACGTCGCGAACCCCCATGGAAATATTGATAGGGAGTTCCATCGAAACGACCCAACCCTTCAATTTCATTGCGAACAGCATGAGAATGAACAACATCCATAATCACAGCTATACCAAGTCCATGAGCATCGTCAATCAGCTGTTTCAGTTCTTCCGGAGTTCCAAAACGCGACGACGCAGCAAAGAAACTGGAAACATGATAACCAAATGAACCATAATAAGGATGCTCCTGAATGGCCATAATTTGGATACAATTATATCCATCTTTGTGAATTCGGGGCAATACCTGTAATCGAAATTCGTCGTAAGTTGAAACTTTTTCCTCAGAACTCGACATTCCAATATGACATTCGTAAATCAATAAAGGATCAGTTTGAGGTTTAAAGCTCGTATGTTTGAATGTATATTGCTTAAATGGGCTCCAAACCTGAGCACTAAAAATTTTGGTTGAGTCATCCTGAACTACTCTACGAGTCCATGCAGGTATTCGTTCTCCGCTTCCACCGTCCCACTCCACCAACAACTTATAAAGCTGTGAATGAGCAATTGCATATTCCTGTAAGCGTATTTCCCAAATACCATTTTGCATCTTTTTCAATTGGTAATCAGGGTGGCGTTGCCAATTATTGAAATCACCAATCATGAAAATAGCAGTGGCATTGGGAGCCCACTCCCGAAAAACCCAACCATCAGAAACTCGGTGCAAACCAAAATAAAGATAACCAGTAGCAAAGGCAGATAAATTCTGACCATCTCCTATCAATTTCTTTTCAACACTCTCAAAGTACTCATAACGGCCATTAATGGCTCCGGAATAAGGCTCAAGTCCAGAATCGGATTTTATTATAGCTAGATCTTTCATACATTCAACTGTTTAAACCTACGAAATCTATTCAGATTTATTCGAAGGTAAGATTTTGGGAAAAATGAAAAGCCATGAAATTCAAAAAAATGAATCTCAAATCATCAGCAACATATCAGTAAAGGAAAACATCTCAGCAAAAGAACTACACCAACACTTTTGCAATTAGTTTCTTTTGTACTCCCTCAAAAATTTGAGGTTGGTGTCCATCTTCAGGAAAGAAAATAGCGAATTCAAACGGTTGAACAACAATAAAATTTGACGCTTTATCAGCAAAAAAAGCAACATCCTTTTCTTCATTATAAGCATCAGCAACATCTTTCAATTTACTTCCGGCTATCCATCCCATAGTTTCAGCGCCTGTTATTGGAATCTGAATATCAATATACTTATTATGTGTTTCCATTCTGGCTGTTTCGGTAGTACGTCCAACAGCGTCAACCACATTGATAAACAAATTTTTACCATCCAACTCAACCTTTCCTAGTGGAATATTTGCTAAATCTGTATTACGTACAAAGTCAAATACTTGTTTAAAGCGTGGGTGGATAGATTGATACAATCCTGCATTTTCTAAAGAATCTAAAATCATTTATAATTATTAAATTAAATTGGTAAATTATACGTTTGTTTCATCTACAGTGTAGTTCAGAAAGCGATTTAGCGGGTAAGCGCCTTTCACAATTTCGGCAACCTGCTGAACAATATCATCTGCCTGACTCAATTTCTCATCAAACTTATATTCAACCATATAATGTTTTAATTTAAGCAATTCAGCATCCGGAAAATCCTTTGGAAATCCACGCGGCACAGTCTTTAACTTATCTTCATCAAAGAAGCGAACAAAGTGCTGTGAAAACTCCGGTTGACGAAGAATCTCATTCAACTCATCGATATTATCGTAAACACTTTGGCGAAGCGCTTTGAGTAAGTTTGGCTGTGGACACCAAACACCGGCTGCCACAAAACAACCATCAGGATCGAGGTGAAGATAATAGCCACCTCGCTGACTTTTGCGTCCTCCGGCAGTTGCGATAAACACTCCAAAGTGGGTCTTATAAGGTGTTTTATCATGAGAAAATCGAGTATCGCGATAAATCCGAAACACACAATCCTTAGCCTCAACATGTTTGATTTCCTCATCAAATTTAGTGATTTCAAGAATCAGCTCTTTACTTATTTTCTCAAAATCAGCTTTTACCTGATCGTACCAGACTTTGTTCTCGGCAAACCATTCGCGGTTATTGTTGATTTTCAATTCCTTCAGAAATTGAAGTATATTATGAATGCTCATACAGAAATTATTTTGTAATTGACAAATATAAGGCAAAAATAAGACAAAATTGGATTTCCAATCCTTTTTTTTTAAACACCGGTAATTTTTGTAGAAAATTGATTACTTTTGTGTGATAATAGACAATCGCAACAGCCTGCTAATGAATCTACAATCGTTTGGTAGCGGGCTAATTACTATCATCAAGTATAAAGTTATACAAAAAAACAATGAAAAATCGGATCAATCAACTGTTGGAAGAAGTAAACCAACTGGCCGCTTCAAATATAGATGAACTGGAAGCACTTCGTATTAAATATCTGAGTAAAAAAGGACAAGTCTCAGAACTTTTCAACGACTTTAGAAACGTTGCTAACGATGAAAAACGCGAAGTTGGTCAATTGCTGAATGAACTTAAAAATGCAGCTCAAGACAAAATCAATGAGCTTAAAAATACATTTACTGCAACAACAAACGATGATAACAAAACTGATTTAACGCGCAGTGCCGACCCAATTAAACTGGGGACACGCCATCCGCTGTCATTGGTTAAACATGAAATTATCGAGATTTTTTCACGAATTGGATTTACCATTGCCGAAGGCCCTGAAATTGAAGATGACTGGCATGTTTTTGGTGCCTTAAATTTCCCACCTGAACATCCAGCTCGTGATATGCAGGACACGTTCTTTATTGAACAAAACCCTGACGTACTACTTCGTACACATACATCGTCGGTACAATCGCACGTCATGGCAAACCAAAAACCACCTATCCGAATGTTATTTCCAGGTCGTGTATACCGCAACGAAGCTATTTCGTACCGTGCGCATTGCTTTTTTCATCAGGTAGAAGGTTTGTATATCGACAAAGATGTGTCGTTTGCTGATTTGAAACAAGCTCTGATGTATTTTGCGAAAGAAATGTTTGGCGAAAATACAGATATTCGGTTGCGTCCATCTTATTTCCCATTTACCGAACCAAGCGCCGAAATGGATATTTCATGTAATATTTGCGGTGGAAAAGGTTGCCCATTCTGCAAACATACCGGTTGGGTAGAAATTCTAGGCTGTGGAATGGTTGATCCAAATGTACTGGAGAACTGTGGTATTGACTCAAAAATATATTCAGGATATGCATTTGGAATGGGTGTTGAGCGTATTACTAACCTAAAATATCAGGTAAAAGATCTCCGCATGTTCTCCGAAAATGATGTTCGATTTTTACAACAATTCGAATCGGCAAATTAAAGAAAACTAGTTACGAGATCACAAGTCTGTTTATCTGATTATTGCATTGAAAAACATATCATTAAATATTTAGAATTACAGACCAGTATCAATATATTTAAAATGCGTTTGAAAATTTAATTTTTCAAACGCATTTTCTATTTACAAAGACAGAAACAACCGTAAAATATTTAAACAAAATGCACCCACATTAACTAAATATATTTATCTTTGCAAAAATCTTTATAAAAATTAGACTTATAATTAAACATATTGAAATGAAAAAGACAATCCTACTATCAGTAATGTTAGTGACTTTTGCATCGATTATTAACGCACAGTCATACAGTATTAATAAATTAAAGTATGATTCGCGCTTATACTCACCAGAATATGGTGATCCATATAATCCAGCTCTAAGTGGTGTTTGTTCATGGATGATTCCTGGCTTAGGACAAATGATAAGCGGAGAAACTGGACGAGGGCTGGCATTTTTAGGCGGCTATACAGCATGTGGCGTTGTATGTATGGCTGGGTTTGTAAGTGCAGTTGCCTCTGGAACAAATGAAAGCACACATCAATATGGGTCTAACTATACATATAGTAGTACACCAAAAGCGGGTGGAGGTATTATGCTTTTAGGTGCTATAGGAATGATTGCAGTAGACATTTGGTCTATTGTCGATGCTGTCAACGTAGCAAAAGTAAACAATATGTACATCCGTGATCTAAAAAAAAGATCAGAAGTAAGCTTACAAGTCACCCCTTACGTTGATCAAATTTCAATGAGCAATCAACTGGTTACACCAGTTGGACTAACAGTGCGTGTAAATTTCTAGATGTTTACTTTAGATATTCATAAAAAAGATCCGATACCAACCGGCATCGGATTTTTTTATGTCTCAACTGATAACTGTCAATTGTCCCCTACTCCACTCTCGGCCCTCTTTCGTGACGTTCTGAACGCTGTTCGGTTTTCAATGGATCGGCACTGATTTCTTTGTTCCACACACGATTTTGATAAATATCGTACGCCAGATACAAAGCCTGACGGAACGATTCTTCTGAAGCCTGGTTTTTTCCGGCAATGTCGTAAGCCGTTCCATGATCGGGCGAAGTACGAATAACCGAAAGCCCTGCAGTAAAATTCACACCGGTGTCCATTGATACCGTTTTAAAAGGAATCAAGCCCTGATCGTGATACATAGCCAATACAGCATCAAATTTATTGAAATTACCTGAGCCAAAGAATCCATCGGCAGGATAAGGCCCAACTGCTATTATACCCAGTTTTTCGGCTTCCTTCAGTGCCGGAACAATCACACGTTTTTCGTCATCGCCTAATACACCATCGTCTCCTGCATGAGGATTCAACCCTAACACGGCAATACGTGGACGTCCAATAGAAAAATCTTTTTTCAATGATGCATTCAACACTTTCAGCTTTTCCAAAATTAGTGTTTCAGTCAGTTCTGTAGTTATTTTACCAATAGGAATATGTCCTGTAACAACAGCCACGCGCATTACATCGTTTACAAGCATCATGAGTGCCGGACTATCCGCTCCAAATTTTTGCTCTAAGTATTCGGTGTGTCCGGGGAATTTAAAAGTTGCCGATTGTATATTTTTTTTGTTGATGGGAGCAGTAACTATTGCTTGCAAAGCCCCTTTTTTCAAATCTTCCGTTGCACGTTCAAGTGCAGCCAAAGCGGCTTTCCCTGCTTCTTCGGTAGATGTTCCAAGTTCCACCTTAATGTCTTCGTCTGCACAATTGATAATATTTACCTTTTTTTCATTAATCTCCTCAATCGAATTCACAATATTGAGATTAATTCCTTGTATATCGAGATTTTTACGATGATAAGCAGCCACCTTTGGCGACCCGTAAATAACCGGTATAAATGTTTCCAGCATTCTACCATCAGCCAATGTTTTCAAGATAACTTCGTAGCCAATACCATTGATATCGCCATGCGTTATACCAATAATTATTTTATCATTTTCCATAATAATTCGAGAGTTTACCAATTAGTATTATTGTTATAAAAGGAAATAAGAAAACAAACAAGTTTAATCCGGGAGACAACCTCCGTATTTAATTTTTCTTAGCAAAAAACTGTAGCACTTCAGCCATTAACACAGCCCGATCCTTTTCACTCGACAAAGCTTCCAGCGGGAAACCAAAAGCGCAAGTTTTATAAGTACCTGCATAAGCTACAGCTGCGCTCAGACCATTTTCCGCATAACTGCAAATAGAATAACTTCCAGCACACACCGGTTCAATAGCGTCAGGCGATTGTACATAATAGGAACTCGCATTCGGCACATTGTAATACGTAACAACTCCACTTTTAAACTGCTTCAAGGCTGAGTTTATTACATTCACATTTCCAGTTACGCAAGCACGAGAGGATTTGAGCTTATACTTCAATACAGTTTGAATAAATCGCTTGTCCTCCGACGTTGATTTAATGCCTTCGCTTGGGTCTGAGCCGATATAACAGCCACTCAATAGTAGGTTTCCACCCAAAGAACAATATCGTTTAATGGAACGCTGCAAAGCTAATGGAAAAGTTTTAAATTCCGGAGCTTTTTTAGCATTTCCTACGAAAGTTTGCTTTTGTTCACCCAAAATTAAATCAACTATTTTAAATAGTGTTAAATCAATATCTCCACGTATAACAGATTTAAGACTTGAAGAAACAAATGAATACCCCGAAGCTTTTATTGCCTCTCCATGCACATAAGGAAAATCGAAAGTATTACCGGCAATTTCCTGAGTTTCATAATTAGCGCTACTTGCTCCAAAACCTGGTGCTGCGTCGTTTAGCCAAGGTCTGTTTCGTGTAAAATCGTATTGTTTTCCAATAAAAGAGATATCGGACATATAAGGCACACCTGCATCTTTATCGTTATTAAATCCGGCTGAAGTACTATCTATCACAAAACTAGAGGGTGCACTTACTCGATCAAAACCATTTATAATCAACACAGCTCCTTTTTCAACCGGAGCACGGTAGGTCGAGAGTATTTCCGATGGAAAACTCTGCCCACCTTTATTTACAGCCACTACCTTAAAACTATATATTTTGCCTGACAGAATAGTGGAGGTAACCCGATTGGATCTGACTAAAACACCATTATCAAAATCACCATCATCAACTCGTGTATACAACCGGTACTGTTGCGCATTTGCAGTTGGTTCAAGACTATCCACCACGCTCACCCAATGCAGTTCCACTTTATTTTTCTCTATAAAACGACAGCTAAACTGTTCCACCGGAAGCGGCTGAACCACATAATCGGTATTATTGGCTGCTGCAAGATATTTCAGTACGCCTTTGTAAATCGACCGACTAACGGTAAAACGAAAACGCGGATCGAGCCCATAGCGCATATCGGCAAAGTTCTGATGCGAAAGTAATTCCAGCAACATAGTGGGCACTTCGGGCACACGCGACTCGCTGTAAGATTTATTCCAAAGTCCACGGCGGGTCCATTCGGGTGCAAATTGTTTGCGAACATCATTCACAATCTGAGTCTGTACAATATCAGTTAAATCGCGGGAAGCCCAACGGGAAACACCGTTTTCGAAAAAAGTTTTGCCACTTGTATTTGGGACAGAACAAATCCCCAAGGTTCCAATTATAGAATCATTGTTGGTTGTTCCGGCATCGCTATGAAAGGCCAAAGCCAAATCAACCGGCACATGTAATCCTGCTCTATCTGGCAAAAGCGGTGATCCACCAAGCAGATAATTCACCCAAAAACCTCTCGATTGAAAATCGTCGGAATAATCATTTTTCCCCTGCGTACGACTATAAACACTATCGGGAACTCCTGCCCATTGTAACCAATAACGAGCACCTTCGGTATAACGTGGGTAATGACTTATTTGTGGCTCAAAAACCACTAAAGGTTTAATCACTAGAGGCGTTGCAACAAGGGAATCGGGACTTTTCAAACTTAAATCAGGAGCTATATTCGGGCTTCGTGCAATATTACCCATACCACCCCCAAACTTCACGGCATCAGCAGTAATCACTTTTCCTTCGTCTGAACTTACATTACTCAGCACCACCCTATTCAGGCTATTTTGCCCCTTATCAAAATAAAAATGACCAAGATACAACCAAGTTCCTCCGTTCATAGTTTGATTCACCTGAAACTCGGTTTTTATTCCACAATGGTAAACTACATAATGTGCGTCGTTAGCACTATTTTCCAGACTTTTGTAAGACACATACACTGCATATCGCCCGGCTTCAGGAATATTGGGACACCATTCAGCAATACTCGACTCATCTTCCTCAGACACTACAGGAATATACTTGTAGGTTCCAAAGGTAAATGGATTTTCGCCATCCAAATATAGCTTCTTTGTATTCGCAAATCCAGAACTATCACTTTTAGTCCAGCTCTTTCGATCATTTTGTTCATGATACCGTGATTCTTTGTCTGAGCAAATATCATTATCTACAATTACTTCGTTTAACTGAGAGTCCCGTTCACGCGGAATAAGCACATTGGCACCAGCATTCTCTAGCATTGGAGCTAAGTAAGGCAATACAAACGATTGGGTATATAAATCCTCAACAGTTTGCATAACACGTGCACGCTGCCACTCCCAACGCAAACGATTCTGATTAAAGTACTTGCCGTGGCTCTGCCAAAGCGCAATGTGTCTATTTTTTAATCCCAAAGTAATATCGTATGGGCGGGAAATATCAGTCAGTAGAGGTTTAGACTGGGAAGCTACCGAAAATTGTTTCCGCAAATCTTTTCCATCTGTTTTATAAAAATTCGGAATCAATTCCTCAATATTCTTATTTTCAACACGACAGCTGATAGTGTAATCTACATATTTCGACCCCAAAACACGTCGAATGGCATTATAAATTCTGGAAACATTATCGGGGCGAAAAGGCATATTAGCCATTTTATCGTTAGCTATCACTAAAACACTACTCGATTTAGCATCAATCTGAAAAGTGCTCAGATTAACCTTACCAACGTAAGTATAGCTATTTACAATTCGAGTCAGTGAGTCAGAAATCTGGGTTTCAATAGTACGTTGAGCTTTTAGAGTTTGAGTACCCAAACAGACCAGCATACTAAAAACCAATAATTTACACAAAATGTATCTCATATTTTTTAGTTACGAGTTGCATGCGACCGTAACAACCAATTATCTACGCATGAATTATATGAATATTTAAAACTTAACTATTTACTGCATCAAAAATCACGCCTCCCTTTCGGCTTTTTCTTTTTCTAATGTAGATAACATACCACAAGCCGCAAAAATATCTTCACCACGCGAACGTCTGATGGTAGCAGTAACACCATTGCTTGTAAGATAATCACGGAAGAAAGTCATTTTCTCAGCACTAGAACCTTTCAAATCAATTCCGGGAATGGCATGAAAGCGAATTAGATTGACGCGACAGTCGATGCCTCTCAAAATTTTCAACAATTCTACGGCGTGGCGCATAGTATCATTTACTCCTTCAAACAAAATGTATTCGAATGAGACACGACGTTGCTTACTGAAATCATGTTTTCTCAATTCATCCAATACATTGACCAATGGATAAGCCTTCTCAATGGGCATCAACTGTAATCGCTCCTGCGTAAATGGCGAGTGCAGGCTAATAGCCAAATGACATTGAGATCGTTCCAGAAACACTTTCATTCCCGGTATAAGTCCAATGGAAGAAACTGTTATTCGGCGTGGACTCCAGGCGTATCCATAATCAGCTGTCAGAATATCTAAAGAGCGCAACATAGGAAGCATATTATCAAAAGGTTCACCCATACCCATAAACACAAGGTTTGTGAGTAAATCGGCCTCAGGTATCGACAGTATTTGATTCAAAATTTCAGCAGCGCTTAGCTGAGTCGTAAAGCCCTGCTTACCGGTCATGCAAAATTTACAATCCATTTTACAACCTACTTGTGACGACACACAAAGAGTTGCTCTATCTTCATCCGGAATGTAAACCGATTCAATAAAATGCCCATCCGCAGTTTTAAAAAGATATTTCTTAGTACCATCAGTCGACTCGGCTACTTGAACCGGTAAGGTTCTTCCAACTTCATGGGTTTCGTTTAGTAAAGCTCTGTTTTTGGCAGAGATATTGGTCATTTCATCAATACTAAATGCACGTTTTTTATACAACCATTCCGACAGTTGTTTTGCGGTAAACGCAGGCATTCCCAACTCAGCTACAACAGCTTTCAGTTCATCTATGGTTTTCCCAACAAGGGCTGTCTTATTCATTATTTCGTATTTAGGTATTATGTTTGCTGCTTAAAAACCAGCGTTTTTTCATCTATCCGCAAAGTTACATAAACTTAACGACAAAAAGAAAACGGAATGAAATTACTCACCCCGTTTTCCAACTATCTATTAATATCGTTTTTTATCAAAAGAAATTTAAGCGATTATCTACGATATCAGCTTTGTCTTTCAAATCTTGAATAATCATGTAAGGCAATGAATAGCTCATACGACCATTCAATTGCATTTTTTCCATTCTTGCATCAAATGGTTGAGGATTTTCTTTCTTATTGGCTGTGCGAATAACAAATACACCGGCATTACCTTTAATTGGAGCAGCTACCTTACCTAAAGCAATTACAGCAGATTTTCCGATTACAGAAGGTTCGAAACCTGCAACTCCGAATTGATAGCTGGCAAAATTAACTCCAGGAGCCATTTTTACTGAATCGTTCAATGAAGCAGCAAGTGCTTCTAATGAAGGATTTTTTGCCAATTGATCCGACAAATCTTTCATCAACAATTCAGCTTTTTTATCCTTAATAATTTCAGCTTTCAACAAATCAGTCACTTTCTCTACTGAGCGATAACCTTTATCGTTTCTTTCTTTTACTACGGCTACAACAAATTGCTTAGGACAATCAAATACATCTGAAACAACATCTTTTTTATTGTTGAATACCCATTGTACAATCTTACGTGATTGGCGAATGTCAGCAATCTGATTAGCAGTTTGCAATAAATCATTTACCGGACGTACAATGTAACCTTTTTCTTTTGCTTTGCTTTCAAACTTATCAGCAGTCAAATCAATCGCAAATTGTTTAGCATCGTTGTAAATTTTGCTATAAGTTTTGCTACTAGCAACAACTTTGCGTTCAAGAATAGCCAATTTAACTTTACGGCGAGCAGCAGTTTTTTCAGTCACCTGCATAATTTGAACACCTTGAGCATTTTTAATCGTAAAGATTTCGTTTACAGGTTTACTAAATGCATTAGTTGTAATTTCTTTGTCCATGCCCTGAACATTTTCGGTCAACCAACCAATTTCACCACCGTTGGCAGCTGTTTGTTTCACAGCAGAGTATTGTTTCGCCAATGCTGCAAAATCACCACCAGCTTTCAGTACAGCAACTAAACTATCCGCTTTGGCTGCATCTTTTTCAACTAAGAAAATATGACGCAACTTAACTGAATCAGATTGAGAGATACCAGATTCCATGATACGAGCCATAGTGTATGTATCGTTAGCAAAGACAGGACCATATACCGCACCTGTTGAACCACCAAATGCAAAGTCTTTCAACGAAACAGGAACAGTTTTTTCAGAATATGGACGACCGTCGTACATTACATCTGAATTTGAGTTTACCAATCCGGCAACATCAGTCGTAGTTTTAAATTCATCAGAGAGTTTATTCATCCAAACTTCAGCTTCTTTGTAATCTTCTTTCATTGGTTTAATATCGAAAGCAACGAAATTGATGTCACAATTAGCCTCTTGTTTGTATTGTTCTTTTTGTTTAGTATAACGATCCTTAATTTCACTGCTTGATACTTTTACAGCAGAATCAGGAATTAAAAAGTATGGTTTAACAACATAAGCAACATCAACGCTTACTTTGCGATCCTGATAGCTCATTTTAGCATCAAGGCTATTAGCTGAAACAGATTTGGCAATTAAAGCATTGTATTTTTCCTGCAAAATACTTGTTTTCACAGTCTTTTCCCAGAACAACCAATAGTTTTTCGCCTTAGCAATTTGTTGTTTCATTTCCTCATTAGTTGGAGCTTGTTCCAAACTATTCAAGAATTGAATCAAAGCAGGACGGCTAAATTGACCATTTTCGCCAGCAAAAGAGCGACGTTGCATAATTAATGGGTGGATATTGTTTCCAATAAGACGATCAGAAAGTTCGTCAGGGCTAACGGCAAGACCCAATTTTTTAGCTTCAGCGTTCAAAATTTTCTCATTTACCATACTTTCCCATACAGATTGGCGAAGCTGAGTAGTAGTTTCTTCGTCAATTTCGGCTTTTCCGGTCTCTATTTTATACACTTCAGTCATTTGTTCTATAGTAGCAGTGTAATCTTTGATGTTAATATCTTCTCCAACTACCTTCGCAACCACCTCGCGCGACTTATTAAAATAGGATGACCCTGAATTCAGGAAATCGCCTACAATAAAGGCTAATAATGCGAATCCTACCGCTACTACAAGTAAAACTCCCTTGCTTCTAATCTTTTCTAATGTTGCCATTTGTTGAAATTAATTTGTATTTTTTGTTATAATTTTTTCATTGTTTTTGAGGGCACGAATATACAAAAAAAAAGTTTACGCTTATGCAATTTCTAAATTTTTCTACATTTTTTATGTAAACCTATTACAATTTGCACACCTTATTTACTGCACCTTCTTATCACCCACTTTTCAACTGAACCTATTTAGTCACTATTTTCACTACTTCAATTCTATTATTGGTGATTTTCACACAACGAATACTGAAAGTACCGACACGAATTGCTTCATTAACTTTCGGAAAATGCTGATGATTGTGTAAAACAAACCCGGCTATTGTTTCATAATTGTCAGATTCCGGGATATTCAGATTAAATTTAGCATTCGCCACTTTAACCTCCAGCCTACCCGAAAACAGATATTCAGTATCAGATATTTTTTTAGCCAAATAATCCCGGGTATCGTGCTCATCTTCTATTTCACCAAAAATTTCTTCCATAATATCTTCCAAGGTAATAATACCGGCAGTACCACCAAATTCATCAACCACCACAGCAATACTTTTCTTTTGAAGCATAAACGTCTTCATCAACTTTTGAGCAGCCATATTCTCAGGCACAATAGGAATCTGATTCACTTGCTTTTTCCAATCGTTCTGGTGTTCAAACATTTCGGACGAATGAATATACCCAACAATATTATCAATATCGCCCTTGTAAATGGGAATTTTAGAGAGTCCTGTTTCAATAAATGTTTGCTTAAGCACCTCTACACTAGTATCGAAATCCAATGCTATAATCTCGGTGCGCGGAACGTAACAATCGCGCAATTTAACTTTTGAGAAATCAAGTGCATTCTGGAAAATCTTCACTTCATTCTCCAATTCCTTCTCTGTCACATTATTATCGAGCGATTCAAGTATCAGATAATTGAGATCAATGCGCGAAAACACATTTTGTTCGGACGACCGGCTAATCTTCACCTTGAACAACCTTAAGATTGCCATCGACAACCATGTACCGAATCGGGATATCGGATACAAAACCACATAAAACAAGAAAAGTAATGGAGCAAAAATACGCATCCATAAATTAGGATTTACTCTAAAAATGATTTTTGGAATAAACTCACCAGTAATTAGCACTATGATTGTAGCAAGAATAGTCTGAACAAAAGTGATAAGGAACTGACTATTCAGCGGGCTTAACCACGGCGTCATTAACTCCACCATCAATAACCCATAAACTACCAAACTAATATTATTACCCACCAGCATGGTAGAAATAAATTGCTGTGGATTGCGATAAAAAATAGACAAAATGGAAGATGTAAGGCTGCGTTGTTTCTTGTCCAACTCAAAACGCAACTTATTTGATGTAACAAATGCGATTTCTAACCCCGAAAAAAATGCGGAGAACAAAAGCGTTAAAAGTATATACGGAAAACTATCCAAAATGCAGACTTGAGAAGTAAATTAACGAACTAATGAATGCAAAGATACTATATTATTGGTATGTAAAAGCGATAATCATCCGCAAAATAAAGTAAAAACACAGAAAACATACAACTTTAAAGTAAGGATTAGCATAAACCAAACTTTATATCTTAAATATTACAAATCACAACAAACTGTTTTTCTGTTCCTTACAAACAAGAATTCAAATTATCCGCTTTTTATTCCAGAGATCATTTGTGAGTTTCAAAAAAAGCCGTATCTTTGCAACCGCTTTTGAAAAACGATCTAGTAGCTCAGCAGGTAGAGCACATCCCTTTTAAGGATGGGGTCCTGGGTTCGAGCCCCAGCTGGATCACTTTTTTTCAAAATGCCAACACAAAGTTTGATGAGCTAGTAGCTCAGCAGGTAGAGCACATCCCTTTTAAGGATGGGGTCCTGGGTTCGAGCCCCAGCTGGCTCACGAGTCAAAGCCTTCCGATTAATTTCGG
>Ga0302215_10000058_pt1 | contig 91645 bp, 82 predicted proteins | sample II_Fen_N3_1_FD_194580 | JGI IMG/M metagenome (GOLD analysis project Ga0302215, IMG submission 194580) | Peat permafrost microbial communities from Stordalen Mire near Abisko, Sweden - II_Fen_N3_1 | ecosystem: Environmental > Terrestrial > Soil > Wetlands > Permafrost | place: Sweden: Abisko... | reverse complement strand
TAGACAAATATACAAATTTTAATTGAATTGCACAAATATAATCAGTTGAATATCAAATAATTATATCAATTTCTTGAGTGGAAAATTTCATACTCTAATCGTTATTTTTTAATGCGTCAGCCCTGATTATCGTTGTCAGTGTGTTGCACATTTCCGAAAATATAACTACCTTTGTCCCACTTTTTTGAAAAAGAAAGTGTGATGGGAAATTAAGCGACAAATCACTTAAAAATAACCGCTTAAATTTTGAGTAACACAATAAAAAAAACAAAATGAAATCATTTGATTTGAAAGGAACAGTGAGAACTGACCTAGGCAAAAAAGCCACTAAAGCTGAAAGAGTAGTTGATAACGTACCATGTGTATTGTACGGAACAGCTGAAAACGTACATTTTACTACTACCGTTAGCGAGATCCGCAAATTGGTTTATACTCCAGAAGTATTTGTAGTAAATTTGGAAATTGAAGGAAAAGTAACAAAAGCTATCATGAAAGCTTTGCAATTCCACCCAGTAACAGATAAAGTATTGCATATCGACTTCCTTGCAATCAGTGAAGAAAAACCAGTAATTGTAAATCTTCCTGTTAAACTTGAAGGTCTTGCTGAAGGTGTTAAAGCCGGGGGTAAATTGGCGTTGGAAATGCGTAATTTGAAAGTAAAAGGTCTATATACTCAAATTCCAGAAAATATCGTTATCGATGTTACTGAATTAGGATTGGGTAAATCAATTCAAGTTGCAAAAGTATCAGTTCCAAATTTGGAAATCTTGAATGCTAAAAATGCTGTTGTTGCACAAGTTAAATTGACAAGAGCTGCTCGTGGTGCTGCTGCAACTGCCGGCAAATAAATTTTGAACGGATGAAATACTTAATTGTCGGATTGGGCAATATTGGTAGCGAATATCAGGATACCCGCCACAACATAGGTTTTACAATATTGGACGCTTTTGCTAAGGCGTCCAATGTTTTTTTTACCGAAAACCGTTATGGCTCCACTTGCGAGGTAAAGTTAAAAGGGCGCACACTTATTTTGCTGAAACCTTCTACATTCATGAACTTGAGCGGAAATGCTCTGCGTTATTGGATGCAAAAGGAAAAAATTGCAATTGAGAACGTACTGGTTGTGGTAGATGATATTGCTTTACCATTCGGGACACTTCGTTTAAAACCGCAAGGTTCGGATGCGGGTCATAATGGTTTGAAAAATATACAGGAAATCCTCGGACATAATAATTATCCACGTTTGAGGTTTGGCGTTGGGAATGATTTTGCAAAGGGTCGACAGGTAGAATATGTGCTTGGCAAATGGACTGCTGAGCAAAGCTCAGCTATTCCTGAGCGTGCCGAACGTTGTGCTGAAATGATTCAGAGTTTTTGCCTTGCTGGTATGCAATTGACCATGACTCAGTTTAATGGTAAGTAAATGAAAACAGAAGTCCGCATTGATAAATGGTTATGGGCCGTTCGTTTGTTTAAAACGCGAACATTAGCTTCAGACGCTTGTAAAAGCGGAAAAGTTATTATCCAGAACGTACAGGTAAAACCTTCGCGAAACGTGAAAGTAGGGGATGTGATTTCGATAAAGCGCAATCCAATTTTATTTTCGTTCAAAGTATTGGCATTGTCTGAAAATAGGATGAATGCTAAGTTGGTAGCCGGTTTTATGGAGAATGTAACTACTCCGGATCAACTTGAATTGATTGAATTGGCGAAGCTTGCCGGACAGACTGGGCGTGATCGCGGAACCGGAAGACCTACCAAAAAAGACCGTCGCGACTTGGATGACTTTATTGAACCAACCTTTGTGGACGAAGACGGAGATTGGGATTTCTAAAATATTATTTACTTCGTGTTATTCATTGTTATTTGCTTCGCATTATTTCTTTTCAATTATAAATTGTGCATTATTAATTATAAATTAATTTACTGTGTTTATAGCCCACAAACTTAAAAAAGAAAATATCTGCGAATACTTGCTTTATATGTGGCAAGTTGAGGATTTGATTCGAGCTTTTGGGCTCAATATAGATGTGCTGAATGAGCGAATTATTTCGTCTTATCCAGTGTCTGATGATGAACGTAAGAGTTTGTATGATTGGTACGAAAGCTTAATTGAAATGATACGGATTGAGAATGTGCAGACCGATGGACATTTACAATTAAATAAGAATATTATCATTGAACTGGACGAATTGCATGGTATGTTGCTAAAATCGGGTCAGGAGGCTGGTTATAATGCAAAGTTTTTTCACGTACTTCCTTTTGTTAACCAATTAAGAACACATGCCGAGGCTGGTTTAACAGATATTGAACTTTGTTTTAATTTTCAATATGGAATCATGATGTTGCGGATGAAAAAAGCTGAAATATCTCCCGAAACACTTCAAGCCCAGACTGAGATTAGCAAATTTATGGTTCTTCTAGCCCGTAACTATCAATTGTATAAATCAGGCGAGTTAGATTTTGGTGAATAAAATCCCTGAATTGTTATTTGCTTTCGTGAATTATAACTATTTTTGGGGCGCTTAAAATAATTCGCATTAATAACCATTTAAACAGAATAATATGAAAGGCATCGTGCTTGCCGGAGGATCCGGAACTCGTTTGTATCCAGTAACAAAAAGTATTTCTAAGCAAATTATACCGGTTTATGATAAACCAATGATTTACTATCCTTTATCAGTATTGATGCTTGCTGGCATTAAAGAAATAATGATTATTTCTACTCCGCATGATATTCATTTATACGAAAATTTATTGGGTAATGGCGATGATTTAGGTATCAAGTTGGTTTATGCTATTCAACCATCGCCCGATGGATTGGCACAAGCATTTATTATTGGTGAAGAATTTATCGGTGATGACAGCGTTTGTATGGTACTTGGTGATAATATTTTCTATGGTTTCGATTTTTCTCGCACGCTTCGTGATGCTGCTCAAATGAAAGATGGTGCTATGGTATTTGGATATTACGTGAACGACCCGGAGCGTTATGGTGTAGCTGAATTTGATGCAAATGGAAAGGTGTTGAGCTTAGAAGAAAAGCCTCTTCAGCCAAAATCAAATTATGCTGTAACGGGTTTGTATTTTTATAGCAATGATGTGGTTAAGAAATCAAAAGGTCTGAAACCTTCGAAACGTGGAGAATTAGAAATTACTGATTTGAACCGTTTGTATCTTGAAGAAGAACGTCTTAGCCTTAAAATGATGGGGCGTGGTATGGCATGGCTTGATACTGGTACTCATGATAGTTTACTTGAAGCTTCGAATTTTATCGCAACTATTGAAAATCGTCAGGGTTTGAAAATTGCATGTCTCGAAGAAATTGCTTTCCGCAATGGCTATATTTCACGTGAACAGCTACTTAAATTAGCTGAGCCACTTAAGAAAAATCATTACGGTGAATATCTGATTAAAATAGCAAACGAAAAATGACCCTTATCTCCAAAAGGAGGATAAAGTGTAATCTTTCACACTAAATGAATGTAAAATTTAAACTAACCTGGTTTTCCCCTTTTGAGGCTAGGAGTAAAAATATATAATGGAAATAATTAAAACTCCCATAAAAGACCTGATTATCATTAAACCAAGAGTGTTTAATGATCCTCGTGGATTTTTTTGCGAAACATATAACGAAAAAACGTACAATGATGCAGGTGTTAACTTGCATTTTTGTCAAGATAATCAATCCAAATCATCTTATGGTGTTATTCGTGGCTTGCATTATCAGTTAAATCCGAACAGTCAATCTAAGCTTGTATCTGTGGTAAAAGGTGCAGTGTGGGATGTAGCAGTAGATTTACGCAAAGATTCACCAACTTTCGGTCAATGGTACGGTGTGGAGTTGACAGAAGAGAATCATTTGCAGTTTCTTGTACCACAGGGTTTTGCTCATGGTTTTTCTGTGTTGAGCGAAACGGCTGTTTTTACCTATAAATGTGATGATTTTTATAGTCCGACTCTTGAACGTGGTATTATGTACAATGATCCGGCGTTGGCTATTGACTGGAAAATACCGGCCGATAAAGCTGTTATTTCTGAAAAGGATACTAAACATCCATTTTTGAAAGATGCAGAACTAAATTTCTAATTAAAAAATTGCGAAGCAAATAAAATAATAATGACAACAATATTAATTACTGGTAGCCACGGTCAGCTTGGCAATGAAATGCAACAAGCAGCAGTTCGTTTTCCAGCTTTTCAATTTATTTATACTGATGTTGAAGATTTGGACATTTGCGATAAATTGGCTCTCGACGCTTTTGTGAAAACTCATTCAGTAAACGTAATTGTGAATTGTGCGGCTTACACTGCTGTTGATAAAGCCGAAGATGATGTAGAGCTTTGCTATAAAATAAATGCTGAGGCTGTACGCAATATAGGTGAAGTGGCCACTGCTAACGGTCTGAAGGTAGTTCATACTTCTACTGATTATGTGTTTGATGGAACAAACTATGTGCCTTATACCGAAGATCAGCCAGTATGTCCTGCCACTGTTTATGGTAAGTCAAAATTAGCTGGTGAAGAAGCCTTGTTGGAAACTTGTCCTCAATCTGTTATTCTCCGCACTGCTTGGTTGTATTCATCGTTTGGCAATAACTTTGTAAAAACAATGATGAAGCTTGGTACTGATCGTGATTCACTTAACGTTATTTTTGATCAGGTTGGAACACCTACTTATGCAGCTGATTTGGCAGATGCTATTCTGAATGTGATTAGTCACGAGTCTTTTGTTCCGGGAATCTATCATTTCTCCGACGAAGGTGTTTGCTCGTGGTACGACTTTACTAAAACGATTCACCGCATTGCCGGCATTACGTGTGACGTTCGTCCTATTGAAACAAAGGATTATCCGGCACGTACGCCCCGTCCTCATTATAGTGTGCTGAACAAGGCTAAAATAAAAGCCACTTATGGTATTACTATTCCTCATTGGGAAGAAAGTCTCATAAAATGTATTGCGGTTTTGAAGGCTTAAGAGGTAGATTTATAAAATAAAAAAAGCGACCGGTTCAACTAAGAATCGGTCGCTTTCTGTTTTTATTTCAAGCAAATTAAACTGCTTTAAAGCTCAAATCTAAACTTTTTACTGAATGAGTTAATGCACCCACTGAAATATAGTCCACACCGCACTCGGCATATTCTTTTAGCGTATCAAAGGTAATTCCACCAGACGATTCTGTTTCATATTTCCCATCAATAATCTCAACAGCTTTACGTGTGTTTTCGGGAGTGAAATTGTCGAGCATAATTCGATTAACACCACCTTCTGCCAAAACTTGAGCTAGCTCATCGAAGTTGCGCACTTCAATCTCAATTTTCAGGTCTTTGTTTTTTTCTTTTAAATATGCTTTTGTGCGCTGAATAGCTTGTGCAATTCCACCGGCAAAATCAACGTGGTTGTCTTTCAGCAAAATCATATCGTAAAGTCCAATTCGGTGATTAACGCCACCACCAATTTTTACCGCCTCTTTTTCAAGCAAACGTAAACCTGGAGTAGTTTTACGTGTATCAAGAACTCGGGTTTTAGTACCTTCCAATGCTTTTACATATTCTCGTGTACGAGTAGCTACACCACTCATCCGTTGCATAATATTGAGCATTAATCGTTCTGTTTGTAGTAGAGATTGAATTTTCCCTTCTACAACAAAAGCAATGTCACCGACCTTCACTTCTGTGCCATCAGTAATAAAAACAGTCATTTCTAATTCAGGATCAAAAGCCCTAAAAACTTCACGAGCCACTTCTACACCTGCTAGAATACCATTTTCTTTGACTATCAACTGCGATTTACCGAGCGCTGTAGCTGGAATACATGATAAAGTGGTATGGTCGCCATCGCCAATATCTTCAGCAAACCATAAGGCGATAAGTTGTTCGAAATTGTTAGTCATTTGAGGGTTCAATTCTGAGTTGTTGAATTTCATTTTTTCTGGTCAGCACATATACACGGTAGTTTCCGGAAGATGTTTTCAGTGTGCCAATGGCAAAACTTGCGGCATCTTTATTGCCTTTGTGTAGTAACTGAAACCCACTTACACGGTTTTTTCGAAAAAAATCGGTAATAATTCCGTTAGCTTGTTGCTTGCTAAAAACATCGTTTTTATTATCAATCACAAGTTCTACATTTGCGTTCAGATAATCAGAAAGCGCACTGGCGTTCCCATCTCCCAACGCAGAGATAATACTAGCAGGAACTTCGGTTGATTGGGCATTAATTGCCGGTACAGCCAATAAAAGACACACACTAACCAGAAAGAGTTTAATTGTTTTCATATTATATATGATATTTTTGCAAAAACATTTTTTTTAGAAAAGGATTCTCACCAAAAAATGCCATATTTGCAATTAATTTAAAATCTCGTTGCAAAAATACATTATTTAATCTGTTACAGCCAAATTTTTTGATTGATTTTTATAACCAGCAAATAATAAGCCAAAAAGTACAAATTATATAAACTAATGAAAATAACATTGCTAACCGTAGGCAAATCAACAAATTCTCACCTAATTAAACTTCAGGAAGAATATCAAAACCGGCTAAAATTCTATATCCCTTTTGAAATGGTCGTTGTACCGGAATTAAAAAATACAAAAAATCTATCAATTAATGAGCAGTTGGAGAAGGAAGCTGATTTAATTATTAAACAGTTGGAAACCAGTGATGAAGTTGTGCTGTTGGACGAAAAAGGGAAGCAGTTTACATCTGTAGGATTTTCTGATTTTATAGCCAAAAAGATGCTTGCGTCACATAAGCGCATGGTTTTTGTCGTAGGTGGACCGTACGGATTTTCTGATCGTGTTTATCAGCGAGCTAATGGAAAAATATCATTATCGGCAATGACATTTTCACACCAAATGATTCGTGTCATTTTTGTTGAACAACTTTACAGAGCAATGACAATTTTAAAAGGAGAACCTTATCATCACGAGTAACTAATTTCTCAATTTAGATAAGAATCCTGAGGCATTTATACTAATGAAAACAACGAAAAATAATCGCATATTAATTATACTATTCATAATTAGCATTATGACAGGTTTTGTGTGCAATTTTTTCTATGAAACTTCTCCTCAAAATGTCGTTAAAATTCATAAATTCCAACAACAGTTAAATGTTGAAGAAAATCAGGCTGAAATTAAGCTTGAAGCAATCGAACAAATTATTATTCATGCTTCGAAAGACTCATTGAGCCGTTTGCAGTTTGATAATAACGACATTACCTACTATGTTTTTAAAAAGAAAGAGTTAGTATTTTGGTCGGATAATCACTTGGATATAAGTGGTATTTCTCTCTCTGATTCATCTAACTGGCATTATGCTCAATTGCCTAATGCACACTGTGTAAGCAAACTTCTTACATATAAATCTTATAAATTTCTGGCATTAGTTAAAGTTAAAAATAACTATCCTTACGAGAATGATGAGCTTAAAAATAGCTTTGCCAATAACTTTAATGTAAACAAAGAGATATTAATTGTCAATGGTAAAAGCACAGATAAACATGCTGTATTTAGCTCGCATGGAAGTTATTTGTTTTCATTGGCTGAGCCACATGTTCCAATCTACAGCGACATGTGGTCAGAACTAGGGCTACTAACCTACTCACTTTCATTTTTGTTGTTTTTTGCGCTCTTTTGCCGTTCACCCTATTTTTTCAGACGAAAAACAATTTCATTTAAAGTATTCTTATATATTTCGAGTATTGTTGGATTTATCACAGGGCTCTGCCTTTTATTTAATTTGCCAACACTATTGTTTCTCAATAAACTGTTTTCTCCATTTCAATATGCATCGAATCAATTCTTAGCCTCCATTAGTCACTTAACCATTGCAACTGGTTTTGTTTTCTCAGCCATTTATTTGCTGTTTTTTCATACCAGTACGGAATCTCTCAAAAAAGTAAGAATACAGTATGTTCTACTGCTCGTATTTTGCCTCTACTTTGCCTTGGTGTACTATGTTTTAAGAGGACTAGTGTATCATTCCAGTATTCAGCTGAGTATCCTCCGTTTTAAAGACTTTTCATTTATAAGCATTTGGGTTCACTTTCTGATTTTAATCTGGGGAGTAGGAATGGCTTTGCTATTTCTAAAAACACATGCTTGGTTTAATTTGAAGAACCAGCTCAAACAGTCGGTGATTTTCGACTTAATATTTAACGTCGCTTTATTTTCCATTAGCTTCATTTTTTTTAGACAGGATGCCATTCGAATAAGCATTTCATTCATAATTCTTTGTGGGTCATTCTACCTACCATATCTATTCCCAAAATACAAAAAAACATACGTTTATTTGGTTGTATGGGTGCTCGCATTTAGCTGTTTTGTAATTTTAAACTCCCTAGTTATAAATTCCAACAAAAAGCTGGATAAGTATAAAATTCTCGCTCAAAATATTTCCATCAATGGTAATACCGATAACGACCGAATGGCAGATATTCTATTGGAAGAGTTAGATTTACAAATACGAAAAGATAAAAAGATAGGGAAATTAGTAATCAAAACGGACTCTCTATCCCAGGCGATTAGCTACATAAACGCTAATTATTTGCGTGGATTCTGGAATAAATATGAACTTAGATTAAATGCCGCAACCATTCACTCAACGCTCGATGATGAATACAAAAAATTCATTACTACTGTTGGCACACAACTTAAAAGCACTCATTTTTATAACGTTCCGTCCAATGAAAATAACATGTCGTACATTGGATCATTTCAGGTAAAACCTCCAATAGGTGATACAATTGTGTTTTTTATGGAGTTTTATCCACGACGAAATTTTAAAAGCTATAGTTTTCCTAACCTACTCATTGCATCCACTCCCGATATTCAAACAAAATTAAATATTGGTATTGCAAAATATGAACATCAACGGTTGGTTTATTCGTCAGGAAAGTTTGATTATTCGCCTGAAAATAATTGGATTCCTAAGAAAAAAAGAGATTTTTTTAGCATAATATTCAACGGAAATATACACTACATATATGCTCCAAACTCAAATACTTACATTGTCATTACAGAGCAGCAGCCCTACGACAGAGTATCATACCTACTATATTTGGTTTATACGTTTCTGGCTTTTTTTGCTATAAGTTGGATGATAGTTTGGAGTTACCAACTCACGCATCGTAAACGTAATTACCAACTAGGATTAACTGTGAAATTCCAATATGCTTTCATTGGATTGTTGATAATCAGCTTTTTGGGAATTTTCTACGTATCTGTAAATTTTATTCAGCAAAAATACCAAGAAGAACAAATAGCCAATCTTGAGAATAAAAAAACATACATCCAAAAAGCATTGCAAGATATATATTATTGGAGCCAAGATTTGAATGCATTCAATACAAAAAACATAAATTTCGAACTACAGGATTTGTCTTATATCTACCATACCGATATTCACGTTTATGATAACCGAGGTGTGTTAATTGGAAGCTCTCAACCCCTTATTTTCAATAAAAATCTAATAAGCAATCGCATTTCACCAACTCCCATTTTTGCCGGTAAAGCAAATATTAATCAATATGAACATATTGGAAAATTAAACTACCTGACTGGTTATACCGACTTTTACAATGGAGACTACCTTCAAATTGGATACATTGCCATACCACAATTTTTTAGCCAAGATGAAATTAGAAGTGAAATAGAGAGTTTTCTTACTGTTATTATCCACATTTATCTTATTATTATCGTTTTAGCCGTTTTGTTGAGTCTGTTTATTGGAAAGCAACTTTCTGCTCCGCTTAGTATATTGGAAAATAAGCTAAAGGAGATGCGTCTCGGTAGAAGAAATGAGAAAATTGATTATGGTTTAAATGACGAAATTGGACAATTGGTGGCGCAATATAATTTAACTGTTGATGAACTTGAACAAAGTGCGCGTTTACTGGCCAAATCGGAACGCGAATCGGCTTGGAAATCTATGGCTCGTCAGGTGGCACACGAAATAAATAACCCTCTAACACCAATGAAATTAAGCATTCAGCAGTTGCAAAGGACTCATAAAATGAACGATGAACGGTTTAATGATTATTTCGATAAATCAACGATTATGCTTATTGAGCAAATTGATAATTTATCGCGAATTGCAGGTACTTTTTCAAACTTTGCTCGTATGCCCGAGGCAAATTTTGAACGGGTAGATATAGCTGCCCGTTTATATTCGGTGGTGCAATTGTTTGTAAACAACAACGAACAAATTAAGATAGAATATCTTGGTGAAGAGAGAGGTGTTTTTGTTTATGCAGATCCGGAGCAATTGGTTCAGGTATTCAATAATTTGCTAAAAAATGCCATCCAAGCTATTCCAGAAGATCGCGCAGGTGAAATAACCGTTAATCTACAAGCCAATTCCTCACAAATTATTATTGATATAAAAGACAATGGTATTGGTATTGACGACGAACTTCGAAATAAACTTTTTGTACCTAACTTCACCACAAAAAACACCGGAATGGGACTTGGACTTGCCATTTCGAAGAATATTATTGAACTATCAGGTGGAACTATATCATTCACTTCCAATTTAGATCAGGGAACTATTTTCCAAATTACGCTGCCAACTGCCGAGTAGGAGTGTCCAATAAGTGTTTTGGACACCCTCATTCAACTACCAGCTTAGAATCACTTTTCCACATTCACCACTTTCCATCACATCAAACCCTTTTTGAAAATCGGCAACTTCAAAACGGTGTGTAATTACTGGGGTAAGATCGATACCTGTGATTAACATTTGTTCCATCTGATACCATGTTTCCCACATTTCACGACCATAAATACCTTTTAGAGTTAATGCTTTGAAAATAATTTTATCCCACTGAACTGTAGTAGAATTAGGCAAAATCCCAAGAAGTGCAATTTTTGAACCGTTGTACATGTTTTCAATCATACTTTCGAAAGCAATTGGTGAGCCTGACATTTCCAACCCAATATCAAAACCATGCATATGTAACTGCTTAACGGCTCCCTCAATAGTTTCACCTTTTAGCGGATTTACGGTAAGCGTTGCACCCATTTTTCGTGCAATATCCAAACGGTAATCACTTAAGTCTGAAACTACGATATTTCGAGCTCCGGCAAACTTGCAAATTGCAGTTGCCATAGTTCCAATTAGTCCGGCGCCGGTAATCAAAACATCTTCACCAATCATTGGAAATGATAAAGCGGTATGGGTTGCATTTCCAAACGGATCCATTATTGCTGCTATTTCATCTGGAATACGTGCATCCAAATGCACAACATTTTCAGCCGGTAACGACAAATAATCAGCAAATGCTCCATCTCTATTAACTCCAACTCCCACACTATTTTCGCACACATGTAACTTGCCACGCCGGCAATTTCTGCAATGCCCACAAGCTATATGTCCTTCACCAGTTACCCGGTCGCCGATATTGATATTTTTCACACCACGACCTTTTTCAACAATTTCACCAACATATTCATGACCTATTGTCATTGGTGTTTTAATAGTTCGTTGCGACCAATCGTCCCATTTATAAATATGTAAATCGGTTCCACAAATGGCTGTTTTCTTTATTTTTATAAGCACATCGTTAATGCCAACATGCGGAAGCGGAACATCTTCCATCCAAATCCCTTTCTCAGGACGAAGTTTTACCAATGCTTTCATATTTCGTTGCTTTTACACTTATTTATTTTTATTCGCTTTAAACAGTCTAAAGCAAACACATTATTTAATCACCCCTAACTCTTTTCCAACTTTGCTAAATGCTGCAATGCATTTGTCCAGCTGAGCAGTTTCGTGAGCTGCTGAAATTTGTACCCGAATACGCGCTTGCCCCTTAGGCACAACCGGGAAATAAAAACCGGTTACATAAATTCCTTCATCGAGTAAGTTTGAAGCCATTTCTTGCGATAATTTTGCATCGTAAAGCATTACCGCACAGATAGCCGATTCGGTGGGTTTTATATCAAATCCGGCTACTTTCATACGCTCCACAAAGTAAGCTGTATTTTTATGTAGCTTATTTTGAAGATCATTCGTTTCATCCATCATTTCAAACATCCTAATACCGGCTGCTGCTACCATAGGTGGAATTGAATTAGAAAAAAGGTATGGACGTGAGCGCTGACGAAGCAAGTCGATAATTTCTTTTTTGCCGGTTGTAAATCCACCTATAGCACCACCAAAAGCTTTGCCTAGCGTACCGGTAATGATTTCAATTTTGCCCCGCACATTATAACGCTCTGTCACTCCTCTGCCTGTTTCGCCCACTACACCTGCCGAATGCGATTCGTCAACCATTACCATTGCATTGTATTTTTCGGCCAATGCATAAATTTTATCAAGCGGAGCTACATTTCCATCCATTGAGAAAACACCATCTGTTACAATGAGCCGAAAACGTTGTGCCTGAGCTGTTTTAAGCTGTTCCTCCAGTTCTACCATATCGGCATTGGCATATCTATATCGCTGCGCCTTACAGAGTCTGACACCATCAATAATAGAAGCATGATTAAGAGAATCTGAAATAATAGCATCTTCTTCACCTAACAGTGGCTCGAAAACACCACCGTTGGCATCAAAACAAGCTGCATAAAGTATCGCATCATCCGTTCCAAAAAAACGTGCAATGTAGGCCTCCAATTGCTTATGAATGTCCTGCGTTCCGCATATAAAGCGCACCGACGAAACTCCATAGCCATGAGTATCCAGCCCTTTTTTTGCCGCAATAATTAACTCAGGATTATTGGAAAGTCCCAAATAGTTATTTGCGCAAAAGTTCAGTACTTCCTTACCATCTGCCACTCTAATTACTGCTCCTTGTGGAGTTACAATAATACGTTCATTTTTATACAGTCCCGCAGCTTCAATATCTGCTAGCTCAGCTTTTAAATGACTTTTAAAATCCTTATACATAATGTCTTATTTTGAGAATGTCGTCTTTTTTGCTTTTCAATTTGGAATAATAATCTCATTATCAACCCATACAACAAAAGTAATTATTATTTTGAATTATTATTCCAAAATAGCACAAAAAATGGTCAACTCTTTTGGAGCTGACCCGACTTACAATCACTTACAAATAGAAATTCTTGAAACTGAAAAAAATGGAACAGATAAAAATAATTTAGAGATGTTATTTGACGATATTTAATTTGGAATGATTAAAAAGTTTATAAACAAATGGATAAACCTGACAAGCAACACAAAAACTAATAGCCGCTTCAAGCAAAGCGCAAATAATGAAAATACTGGTAAAAACTATTGATAAAATGGAAAAACTGAATAATGCCGAAATTAAAATGGAAAAGCTAAAAAATGCGCCAATGCGTGCGGCAAAAACTTTAGGACCGTCGTTAATAAGCTTTGGTTTAATAGAAAGTAGTTGATTTGCTTTTCTTGAAATAATAGCAAATGGACTGTATTGCGATAATTCGAATCCACGCAATAGAAAATCGATTAACAAAAATGCAGCCACAAATGTGTTTGAAGTAAACAAATAGGCTATTAAAACTACTACAGTTAGAAATGCATTTGTACGAGCTACATTTTCATTAATTCTTTTATCAGAGATTGGGCAAAGTGTGTATGTGTTCATATCATTTTTGTTTTAATTATTAACTACACAAAAATACTAGTGATTTCATCCTAACACAATACCATTCTATCTGTATTTTACATACCATAAATAGGGTATAAAAGCTATTTGAATACATTCAAAGTATCTAGAAACACTTTGATTCATAAAAAAAAAACTCAAATAAATCATGATGTTTATTTGAGTTTTTTTTTATGAATCAAAGTGATTGCCACCACCTATTCTTTTTCTATCTTCTTTACAAATACACCTTTATCTGTGTATATCTGAGCCAGATAAATTCCTTTAGGCAACTGTGCCATATTCAAATTTTGCTGATTTGTTTTCAATAAGCTTTTCCCTGAGATTGTAAATATCTCAATTCCATTAATATCGCCTCCGGTTACATAAATATTCGATTTTGTTGGATTTGGATAAACAGAATAAAGGCTGGCAAGTTTTATTTCGTCAATGCCTGTAGTTTTAGGTACCCACGACACTACTGTATTCGAAAAGCAAGTTTGAGCAGAACCAGAAAGAGCTCCTGTAGCCGAAGCTCCGCCTTTAGTAAATGTATAGGCAACAATTTTATGTCCTGTCGAACCTACTGCTACTTTATTACATAAAATCTCCATTTTCACAGTATAAACCCCATCAGCAATTGCAGAGATATTAACTGTTTTCCCCCAATAACATGTTTTTGCGCCGTAAGAAGTGTTAGTAGCTCCCGTTACAGCGTCAGCATTTGTCTTTGTATAGGTTGCTAAGGTTGCAGCTGTAGTCGACCAATGTGAGCCAATAACACCATACCATGTTGTCAAATCAGTTGCAGTAGAATTAGAATTTCTGGTATTATATAACATTGTATTTACCAGTGCGCCTGTACTATTCTGAACCCAAATAGCAAGCACATTTTCAGGATCATAACCAGAACCTGAGCCTGGGGTACTTGTTGTGGTAGTCACAGTAAGTGTACCATTTGTTTGTGCATTTGCTACAAAACCTATAGCAAATAGAGCAATAATAAGTAAGTTTGTCTTCATAATGTAATTGAATTAAATGTGTTTAATATTTGAACTTGAAAAAATTATATCTTTGGAGTTGGCGAGAAAGTGCGCAAATGTAATCATTTTGTGTGTTATAATCAAAACCTAGTCAAAATATAACTAAAATACAATCAAAATGTAATCATTTTGTAACATGTCAAGTTGAATTTTGACTAGATTTTTTGAGATTTTTCCAGATTTTGTTATCAACAGTACAATATAATTTCCTTTCGACAAATTACTGACATCAACATGCTGATTAAAAGACGAAAACAGATATTTTCCAGATAAAGTAAGTATCTGAGTTTCTAATACATCTAAGCCTGAAATATAAATCATATTTTTGGCTGGATTGGGATATACGGAATAAAAGTTTGACTGTTTTACTTCATCTATCGCAGTATTTACAGGTGTTTAATTTATTGTAATATTAGAAAAACCAGCAACATTTGCTGGTGTAACTACCGTTACCGTCAATTGACCTGCTGTTTGTGCGTTCAAATTCAAAGCAGTAAGCAGAAATACAATTGAAAGAAGTAACTTCATTAATTTATAATGATTACAGGTTTCTACAGATATAAACAAGTTTTGATACTAATTGTTTATCAATTATTTGAATTTATTGTAATTTATAAGTTATTTCGTGAAATACGAAAAATAGTTTATCCTTAATTCATAATTTTGCGTATCATTTTAAAAAATGTACTTTTGTAGTTCTATTCATAAGTTATGACAAACGAAAACATGGTGCTACGCACCGAGCATTTATTCAAAAAATACGGTAAACGTACAGTTGTGAACGATGTTTCCATCAATGTAAAACAAGGAGAAATCGTGGGATTACTTGGCCCGAATGGTGCTGGCAAAACCACAACCTTTTATATGACCACCGGATTGGTTACGCCAAACTCCGGAAAAATATTTCTAAACGACCGCGAGATAACAAAATATCCGGTTTATAAGCGTGCTCAAAGTGGAATTGGTTATTTAGCTCAGGAAGCTTCTGTGTTTCGTAAAATGACTGTTGAAGATAACATCAAAGCTGTATTGGAAATGACCAAGTTCAGCAGAAAAGACCAAAAGATAAAACTTGAAACACTGATTTCGGAGTTTAACCTGGAACATGTACGTAAAAATATTGGAGACCGGCTTTCCGGTGGTGAGCGTCGCAGAACAGAAATTGCCCGCTGTCTGGCCATTGAACCACGCTTTATTATGCTCGATGAACCTTTTGCCGGCGTTGACCCCATTGCTGTACAAGATATTCAGGATATTGTTTGGAAATTGAAAGATAAAAATATCGGGATTTTGATTACCGACCATAATGTGGACGAAACTCTCACCATTACCGACCGTGCTTATCTGCTTTTCGAAGGTCGTATCCTCTTTCAAGGGACATCAAGAGAATTGGCTGATAATCCTGTGGTTCGTGAAAAATATCTCGGACGCGACTTTGAGCTCAAAACAAAAACAAGAATCTAAGTTTATTTATTGTTTAACAGGTATATACACCCGTAGTTATGTGGAAATTGCAAGTTAATGACAAAATTCTACTAAAAGAGCTTGGACTCAAAGATGTGGTTGCCATTTTCAACACAATTGATACAGAGCGAGAATATTTGGGAAAATGGTTACCATTTGTTGAACTAACCAAGGATGTTTCGTACACACGGACTTTTGTTGAAAATTATATAGATGCTGAGGAACGGGATTTGACTTGTGCCATTTACTACGAAACAGAATTTGTAGGAATTATTGGATTAAAAGATACGGATTACGACAATTTGAAAACAGAAATTGGTTATTGGCTATCAGAGTCGTACCAAGGCAAAGGCATTATTACTCAATCATGCAAAGCGTTAATTAACTACGCGTTTGAAGAGCTAAATTTAAACCGGATTCAAATAAAAGCCGCTGATGGCAACTTGAAAAGTTGCGCTATTCCAGAGCGGTTAGGATTCATTAAAGAAGGAATTGAACGCGATGGTGAACTTCATAGCTATGGTTTTGTTGATTTAGTTATATTTGGACTATTGAAAAAAGACTGGTTATTTAGATAATTAATGCTGCAAACCATTTCTATCAATGCCTGAATTGCTATTTAAGAAATTATATGCAAAAAGCAACTCTTTCAATACTTGGTTGTGGCTCAGCGCTACCTACACACAAGAATTTCCCAACTTCACAGGTGTTGGAAATTCGAGATAAGCAGTTTATGATTGATTGTGGCGAAGGTACACAAATTCGTATGCGGCAAATGGGTCTGAGAACAAACAGACTCGGCCATATCTTCATCTCACACCTTCATGGCGATCATTGCTTTGGACTTATTGGATTAATTTCCACTTTCGGAATGCTAAACCGAACAGCCGAACTTCATATTCACGCTCAAGCCGATTTAGAGAAACTGCTCCAACCCCAACTGAACTATTTTTGTTCCGATTTACCATTCAGTGTTATATTTCATACAATTAACCCCAAAAAGCACGAATTAATTTACGAAGATCGCTCGGTGAGCGTTTACTCCATCCCACTCAAACATCGCGTTCCTTGCTGTGGCTTTTTATTCGAAGAAAAATCTCGTGATAGACATATTATTAGGGAAATGATTGATTTTTATCAGATTCCAACCTGGCGGATTCCCAAAATAAAACAAGGCGAAGATTTTGTAACCAATGAGGGTGAAATTATTGCCAACGCCCAACTAACAACAACTAGTGAAGCTCCAAAACGTTATGCTTATTGTTCAGACACAGCATATTCCGAGAAAATAATTCCTATTATCGAGGGAGTTGACTGTCTCTATCACGAAGCTACGTTTATGGATGACGAATTAATCCGGTCGAAACAAACAGAGCACTCTACAGCTCGCCAAGCAGCTACAATTGCCCTAAAAGCAAATGTCAAGAAACTTATTATCGGACATTATTCGGCTCGTTATAATAATCAGAATGAGATTTTAAATGAGGCAAAAAGTGTTTTTGAGAACACCGTTTTAGGCGAAGACATGAAAACTTACGATATATAAATAGAAATAAGCGGTCGTAAAACCGCTTATTTCTATTCTCTACTTATAATTTTTAGCTCTAAATAAGGAAAAAACACGATTGTGAATTGCACTACGCCTATCTGTTATTTCTTAAAGAAGCCACGTACCGTTCGCAAAATCTTATAACCTATCACCACTCCATCTACCACATTTAGACCTTTTGTAAATGTTTTCAGGGCATATGCCGAGAGGGTAGCAGGAGAGAGTAGGTTTTGAGTTGAAGAAGTAATTTGTTCTTTCTGACCCCGAATTTTTGTTTTTAATTCAGCTTTACGCAAAGCCAAATAATCTAAATCAATCGGCTTATCTTGTTGACCTGAAGTTTGAACTATGCTCATAAATCTTCATTTTTAGTTAGAAACAAACCGGAAAGAAAACGCACCATTGGATTAATTACCAGTCGTTTCCGGTACGAAAACAAAAATACTGTTAAGAGGATATAAACTGCCGAAATTAGTGCAAAGCTAAGAGCCAGACTTCCAAGCAAGGGTTGAAGAATATACGCCAATGAAAAGAACAGATAGAAAAGCGCTGCAAACGCTAATACTAACACTAATCCAATAATTAAAAGAGTGGAAAGTAAAATGGACATTTTTTCAACAAACTCAACTTTTACATACTCAGTTTGAAGTTCAAAGTATTTTTTGACATCGTCGTATAATTGCTGAACGCTATCGGCAGGTTCCTGATTATTTATCATGGTAATAAGCTGTTAAATGTAATGAATCATTCTTTTTCTGCGTTCACTTGCGATTTGAGTTCCTCAACCAAATCATCCATTTCATCTTTGCTGAGTTTAATACCTCTCTTTTCGAGCGCATCAACTATTTTTTTACGAGTTTCCTCACCACTCTCAGGAGCAAATAGAATTCCTAATACTCCACCAATAATAGCACCACCTAAGAATGCTGCAATAATCCCAGCTGAATTTTTCATAAACAAAATTATTAAATTTGTTGTCAGTCAATTAATCACCTAAATTATATCCAAAACCTTTTAGTTTCAAATCCTTATTTCTCCAATCTTTTTCCACTTTTACAAATAGTTCCAAAAATACCTTTTTGTCGAAAAACACTTCCATGTCTTTACGAGCCTCAGTTCCCACTTTTTTCAACGACTTTCCACCATGCCCAATCAGGATCCCTTTTTGAGAATCACGCTCAGCATAAATTACTGCATTAATACGAATTAAACGCTCATCTTCCTGAAATTGTTCTACTTCTACCTCTACCGAATAAGGAATTTCCTTGTCGTAATTTGTTAATATCTTTTCGCGAATAATTTCAGTTACAAAAAAGCGAGCTGGTTTATCAGTTAATTGATCCTTCTCGAAAAATGCTGGTGATTCAGGTAAAAGAGCTTTTATTCGACTAAACAAAGTGTCGATATTAAACTTTTCAATGGCAGAAACCGGGTAAATTTCAGCTTTTGGCAACAGTTCTTTCCATTTCTGAACCAATGCCACCAGCTTTTCTTCATCAATTAAATCTATTTTATTGATAATAAGCAATAAAGGAGCTGGATTCATTTTTACTTTCTCTACAAAATCTTCGTTTTTCTCATACGAATCAAATACATCAGTCACGTACAACAATACATCCGCATCAGTCAGTGCTGAGCGAGAAAAATTCAACATAGATTCCTGAAGACGGTAATTGGGCTTTAAAACGCCAGGGGTGTCTGAATAAACGATTTGAAAATCATCACCATTTACAATCCCCAAAATGCGATGACGAGTAGTTTGTGCTTTAGAAGTGATAATTGAAATTCTTTCACCCACTAAAGCATTCATCAAGGTTGATTTGCCTACATTTGGATTACCTACTATATTTACGAAACCGGATTTATGCATAATTTATTTGCTATCAGTTATTAATTATCAGTGAACAGTGAATAGCTCTCAGTATTAACCTAAACTCTCAACCCTAAACTATATTTTGCAAAGATACAATAATTTACGCAGAAGTAAAATCCATAAAACATTTCATACTTTTTTAGTATATTTGGCGTTTAAATTCAGAAAAACACAAATACCTAAGCAAACGTTGAATGGCATTTAATATCAATAAATTATACGCACAAACCCGCCATCTTAGATTGGTTTTTATCTTCATTGCTCTTGGAATAGTATTGGCCTCAACGGTTTTTACTAATCGTCTGGCAAACTCTCTGGCTACAGAAGAGCAAAAAAAAGTAGAAATATGGGCAGAAGCCATTCGTCAGTCAATACTACTCGACGAAGGTACAAATACCGACCTGATTGTAAAAATCATTGCCGGAAATACGACCATCCCAATTATCATGACCGATGCTAAAAATAATGTTATTTCTTCACTCAACATTGTTGAACCACAAACTGGATTAACTGAATTTTATAATAAAAAAATTGAACTTTTCAAGGCAACGAGATTACCTATCGAAATAAAAATTGATAATACAATTCAATATATTTATTACGATGAATCCTTGTTTCTCAAACAATTATTCTACTTTCCGTATGTGCAGTTAGGTGTTATTTTTATATTTCTACTAGTTGCATTCGTTGCATTCTCAGGAACAAAAAGAGCCGAACAAAACCAAGTGTGGGTAGGGCTTTCGAAGGAAACTGCTCACCAACTCGGAACTCCAATTTCTTCGTTGTTGGCATGGGTAGATTTGCTAAAAATGCGTCATCAGGAAGATAATCTTATTGGAGAAATGGAGAAAGATGTTAAGCGTCTTGGAATTATTGCCGAACGCTTCTCGAAAATTGGATCAAAACCAGATTTACAGCTAGTTAGTCTGAACGAGACATTGCACAACGCTGTTCAGTATATGTCAAAACGTACATCACAAAAAGTGACGATAGAATGCCACTTTCCTGATGAAGAGCATGTGTTTATTCATTTAAATACGCCTCTTTTTGAATGGGTTATTGAAAATTTATGCAAGAATGCCATAGATGCAATGGATGGAATTGGTAGAATTGATATTAATGTACTACATAAAAATGACGAAGTAACAATTGATGTTAAGGATACCGGAAAAGGCATTGACAAAAGTAAATTCAAAATGGTATTCACCCCCGGATTCACTACAAAAAAACGTGGTTGGGGCTTAGGACTTTCATTGGCAAAACGAATTATTGAAGAGTATCATGTCGGAAAAATTTTCGTAAAGCAATCGGAACTAAATGTTGGAACCGTATTTCGAATTGTGTTGAAAGCAAATTCAATGTAAAAGTCACTCAAAACCGGAGTTAAATGAGCTTTGCAGTTTGCTTTAAATAGCAGTGAATCAGGCTGTAATCTCTATATTTGTAATATATTTCGGAAAATAAAATAGAAACTATTTTATAATAGAACCTTTTTTTGTACCTTTGCGCGGTTTTAATGTAAGTAAATCAATGTCAAAATTCGAGCTGTACAATATAGTATTAAAAGATTTAAACACTGAAACACGTGCGTTTGAGTTTAATCTCGACGAAGCGTATTTCAAAAAGATTGACAGTCCCGAAGTGCAAAAGGGGAATATAAAGGCTAAAGTAACAGTCCAAAGAAAGCTAAGTACTTTTGAACTTGTTTTTATTCTCGATGGCACTATTTTAATTCCTTGCGATCGATGCTTGGATGAAATGGAGCAACCGATTCACTACAAAGAAAAATTACAAGTCAAATTTGGAGACAAATTTGATGAAATTGATGAAATTGTAATAGTACCCGAATCAGATGGAGGTATAAACATCGCATGGTTTTTATACGAATTCATTGTTTTAAACATTCCTATGAAGCATGTACATGCTACGGGCGAATGTAACAAAACAATGGCCACCAAGCTAAAAAAACACATTACTCGTCAAAAAGGAGATGACGATGATGATGACACAGCGCTTGATTTTGATGACGATGATGATTTCACAACAGAAGAAATTCCGACTGACCCGAGATGGGAAGGTTTACAAAATATATCAGAAAACAATTAAATAAACAACTAAGATGGCACATCCTAAGAGAAAAATTTCGAAACAACGCGCAAGAAAAAGAAGAACGCACTATAAAGCAGAAGCCCCAACATTAGCAACGTGCTCTAACTGTGGTGCTGCACATATTTATCACACTGTATGCGGCGAATGTGGCTATTACAGAGGTAAATTAGCTATTGAAAAACTAGCTACTGTTTAAAACTAGTAGACTTGTAAAATAAGAAATTACTTATAACCAATTAAGCTCTAAACAAAAACTTTAGGGCTTGATTTTTATATACATAATAAGAACTATATGTCTAAAATCAATGCAGTTATAAAAGGTATTGGCGGTTATGTGCCGGAATATATTCTGAATAACGAAGAGCTTAGCACAATGATGGATACAAACGATGAGTGGATTACCACGCGCGTTGGCATCAAGGAACGTCGAATTCTAAAAGAACCCAATACTGGTACTTCTTTTATGGCCGCTAAAGCAATTGAAGATTTGTTTTCAAAAACGGGAACAAAACCCGAAGAGATTGATTTGGTAATTTGTGGAACCACAACTCCGGATCACATATATCCTTCGTGTGCTTCTATGGCTGCAGAAAAAGTAGGAATCAAAAATTCATTAGCATTTGATCTTCAGGCAGCTTGCTCTGGATTTATCGTAGCGCTATCTACAGCCGCCAGCTTTATTGAGTCTGGAAAATACAAAAAGGTATTAGTTATCGGAGCTGAAAAAATGTCTTCCATAACGGACTATACAGACCGTACAACAGCTCCTTTATTTGGAGATGGAGCCGGTGTTGTATTACTTGAACCAACCACTGAAGATTATGGTGTTATCGATTCGTTAATTTACACCGATGGAGTAGGTTATAAACATCTACATGTTAAGGCTGGAGGTTCAGCTATACCAACTTCTCAAGAAACTATTGATCAAAGATTACAATATACTTATCAGGAAGGCACAAACGTTTATAAATATGCTGTAACCAGCATGGCGGAAGTTTCGGCTGACATTATGGAGAAAAATGGACTCAGCAATGACGATGTTGCATGGCTTGTACCACATCAGGCAAATCTTCGTATTATTGATGCAGTAGTTAATCGTACAAAAGTTGATTACAACAAAGTAGTGATTAACATTGACCATTTTGGAAATACCTCTGCAGCTAGTATTCCACTTGGAATGTGGGAATGGCAAAGTAAATTCAAAAAGGGCGATAACATCATTCTAACTGCTTTTGGAGCAGGATTTACATGGGGTGCTGTATATTTGAAATGGGGATATTAAGTAGTTACAGGTAAATACTACCTTGAAAAAATATATCGTTAGGTATTCTGAATTGCTTAAGTAAGATACATTCCTGAATAACAAAAAGAAAACGCAAATCAAAGTTGATTTGCGTTTTCTTTTTGTTCCATCTAGTCGCTATTTCAAAAATCCTTGTGCTTTCAATGCGTCAATAAATTTTTCAGAAAAGAATTCATTGTTCTTTTTTGAGTAGCGGATGTCTGTAAATACCTGAGCAAGTGTGTTTTTTTTGTTTTCGGCAACAAATTGTTTGTAGAAATCGCTATTTTCTTTTTCGGCATACAATTGGTCAATGTCAGTGGGAGTGAAGTCCTTGTATGTTTCACGATGAATGACAGCTTGTAATGGTAATCGGTCAGTTTGCTCAGGCATATCAGCCGGATAGCCAAGGGTGATGGTTGTGACTGGAATAACTAATTTTGGTAATTTTAGTGCTGAAATAATTTCCTGTGCATTGTATGTAGTTGTGCCTAAATAGCAAATTCCTAATCCAACACTTTCGGCAGCAATACAAAAGGTTTGAGCAGCTATCAAGGTGTCCATTGCTGTTGCCATAAACGATTGAAAGTTGTCGTATCCAGGTTCGGCATCGCGTTGTTCGCACCATTTTGAGACGCGATTGTAATCGGCGCAGAAAGTTAATACAACCGGTGCTTGCGTTACCATTGGTTGGTTGAAATGTGCCGGTGCTAATTGTTGCTTAATCGCTAGGTCGGTGGTAACAACAATGCTATATGCCTGCATGTTTCCGGTATTGGAAGAGCGACAAGCAGTTTCGAGCAGTTGGTTTAGCAAATTGTCGTCAATAGCTTGTTCGGTATATTTACGAATAGTTCGGTGTTGATTGAGTAAGTCGAGCATGGTTTGTTTTGTTGAAAAATGACAGTTTGCAATTGATGGTTTGGGAGTGCAAAGATAGAAAATGTTTTGGGTTTCTGTTGTCAGTAATAGTCGTGATTTGTTCTATTATTGTTGAATGAAAAAAGAGGGAATTACCGGCATAAAACCGATATATCCCTCTTCTCTGATTTGTGAATTGCAAAAAAATATGTAAAAGGTGAAGATTTAAACTGATTTTTATTGATAACTATTATAGTACTCCTTGCGCCAGCATTGCCTTGGCCACTTTCAAGAATCCAGCAACATTTGCACCTTTCATGTAATTAATATATCCATCGTTTTCGCGACCGTATTTTAAACATTGAGCATGAATGTCGCTCATAATCTGGTGTAGTTTTGCATCTACTTCTTCGGCTGTCCATGAAATATGCATGGCATTTTGGGTCATTTCAAGTCCTGAAGTTGCCACGCCACCTGCATTTACGGCTTTCCCCGGACCATACATCACTCTGTGTTGTAATAATAGTTCGATGGCTTCTGGTGTACAACCCATGTTTGAAATTTCACCAACGCATATAATCCCATTGCTTATCAGTAGTTTGGCATCTTCTTCGTTTAGTTCGTTTTGGGTTGCGCATGGGAGAGCAATATCCACTTTCAATTCCCATGGTCGACGATTTGGAATAAACTTAGCTCCAAATTTTTCGGCATAAGGTGAAACTATGTCGTTGCAAGTAGCTCTGAGGTCAAGTAAATAGTCAATTTTCTCGCCGGAAATACCATTTTCATCATAAATGTAACCGTCAGGTCCCGATATGGAAACTACTTTTGCTCCTAGCTCAGTTGCCTTTGTAGCAGCACCCCAAGCCACGTTTCCAAATCCTGAAATAGCAATTGTTTTTCCTTTGATATCAATTCCAACAGTTTCGAGCATTTGTTTCACAAAATATAATCCGCCAAAGCCAGTTGCCTCAGGGCGAATAAGCGATCCTCCGAATTCGAGGTTTTTTCCGGTAAGAACGCCAGTGTTTTCGCGAGCTAGTTTCCTGTACATGCCATACAAATAGCCAATTTCGCGACCACCAACGCCAATATCGCCGGCCGGAACATCGGTTTCTGGTCCAATATAACGCCATAGTTCTACCATAAATGCCTGACAAAAACGCATGACCTCTGCATCTGATTTTCCTTTCGGATTAAAGTCCGAACCACCTTTTGCACCGCCCATTGGTAAGGTCGTCAAGGCATTTTTAAATATCTGTTCGAACCCCAAAAATTTAAGAATGGATGGGTTTACTGATGGGTGAAAACGTAATCCACCTTTATAGGGTCCAATGGCATTGTTAAACTGGATGCGATAACCAAGATTGACTTGTACATCACCTCTGTCATCTACCCATGGAATTTTAAATGTAAAAATGCGATCCGGTTCAACGAGCCGTTCGGCAATTTTTGCTTTTTCAAACTCTGGATGGTCGTTATATATTTCTTCAATAGTGCTTAATACTTCGCGTACGGCTTGCAGGTATTCTATTTCGCCGGGGTGCTTTGCTTCCAGCGCTTGCATGATTTTTTCAATATTCATATCTGTCTATTTTTAAGTAAAACTGTTTGTCGTTTTAATATAGATTGTTGCGTTAATTTTATCTTCGAAATATTAGTTGTTTCAATACGATTGTACTGCAAGTTTAGACTTTTTATTTCTTATAATCAAATAATTTGAGGATTATTTTTTATAAAATTCGAGGTGTTTTTTAACTATAATCAATTTGTAATAATTAGTAAGACAAATGTTATTAAATGAAATTATTAGCTGTTGTTTAATCAAATTGTTATTGGTTTTTAGTTATTGTTAAAGATGTGTGGACTCATTCAAAAATGTCCATTTTTAGAATTGTTGTTGATTGAAATGTGTTTTTGGTTTTATTAAATGGATGAATTCAGCTACGACAATAAATTTTTGTATCTTTGCATTTTTGCAAAACTGCCTTATAATGAGGTGTTGCAAATACACTCTTTGTTCAAGCATTTAAAAATTATCCGGTGAAGAATATCGTTTTTTCTATATTGTTTCTATTTATAATTACCACTGTTTTTTCAGAGGATTTGCCTCAGGTTCCGCCAAATTACAGATATGTAAAAACGTGGCATATATCCGATCAGTTTGCTCTGGTTGATTCAGTGCCAGTGGATACTATGCACCTTAATTTTCAGAATGCTAACCCAATAGATCGGTTCAGTATTTCAAATTCATTTAATGGGAATTTAGGTTCTCCGATTCAGTCGAAGCTTTATTTTGATAGACCTGAGAATACCGATTTTATTTTTGCAAATGCTTATTATCCTTATTTGATGAATGTGCAACATGCTACATTTTATAATACTAAAACGCCTTTAAGTAATTTGAATTACATAAGCGGAGGTACGCATTTAAGGGCGGAAGATAATATTAAGTTTTTATTTACTGCTAATGCAAATAAGAAACTAAATATTGGAACTACGGTTGATTATTTGAGAACGGTGGGTGAATATATAAATCAGGCTGCTAGTCGGTTTTCGGGATCTTTATTTGGTAGTTACGATGGCAAACACTATTCCGCAACAGCTTTATTTGCAGCAAATAAAATGAAAAACCAGGAAAATGGTGGATTATTGAGGGCAACTGATATCACTTCAGGTATTCTTCCTTCGCTTCTTGATACACGATTAAATGCCCAATCTACATTTACTCAAAATCAAATCTACTTTAATCAACAATATAGCATTGGTTTTGAGAGAGCTGTACATGTAAATAAGGATTCAGTCCGAATGGATTATGTCCCAGTTACTCGTTTTGCCCATACTTTGAAATTTGATGATGTTAGAAAACGGTATTTCGAAAATAGTGTTGATAAGTCGTTTTATACTAATGTATATGGTATTGGTACCCAGACAAATGATACCGCTTCGTTACAAACATTGACAAATAATCTCTCTGTAAGCATGGCTGAAGAGTTTAATAAGTGGATGGACTTTGGATTGACAGCGTATATGGAAAACGAGGTGCAACGCTACGTTTACACCAAAGATAATATGCTAAATCTCGACTTTAAGACAAGTACAAAGGTTGGTGGGATTCTATCTAAACAACGAGGACAGTTGCTTCGTTATAACATACAAGGAGAATTGACTTTTTTAGGTTATAAGACTGGAAATTTTTTGCTAAAAGCTAATGTTGGCGGTTTCTTTAAGGTTTGGAACGATAGTATTTCTATGATAGCTAATGGGTTTGTACGAAGTGATAAACCGTCTATGTTTTTTGATTATTATGAATCGAATCACTTCCGTTGGGAAAATGGTTTCACTAATGTGTATCGAACTCATGTTGGAGGAACTTTCTCAATACCGACTCAATCGCTTTCGGTAGATGTATCGATTGAGAATATAACTAAACATGTATATTTTGATTCAGTAGCACAACCAAAGCAATACTCCGGCAATATTCAAGTGATGGCTTTTAATTTCAAAAAAGATTTTCATGTTGGAAAATTTACGCTTGAAAATAATGTGGTTTATCAGGTCTGCTCAAATAGTGATATATTGCCACTGCCTAGCGTTGTATTATACCATAATTTGTATTTTCATGATAAATGGTTTAGTGTGTTAAGTATACAGTTTGGTGTGGACGTTCGTTACCATACGGCATATTATGCACCGACTTATATGCCGGCAACCGGACAGTTTTACTCGCAAAATAAAACTATGATTGGAAATTATCCGGTTATGAATGCGTATGTGAATTGCCATTTGAAGCGAACCAGATTCTTCCTTGAATATTATCATATCAATAATAAGTTTATGACAGGTGAGTATTTCTCAATGCCTTATTATCCAATTGATCCAGCTGTTGTCAAACTGGGTATTTCGTGGAACTTCTATGATTAATCTTGAAAATTATTAAATGAGAAAGATCCTGAATATTGAATGGCTCAAAGAAAAAGTAAGTAGAAAGATGCTAATCGTATCTGTATTGGCTATTATACTTTTGTCGATAGGAATATCGACTGTTGTTCGATATAAACGGAATAGAATTCATGATTTACCAAGTATATTAAAATCCGGACGATTAGCTGTTCTTACCGACAGTAGTAGGATGGGATTTTCAGTTAAAGGCGATAGTGTTTTTGGATTTCAGTATGAAATTATTAAAGCATTTGCTGATACAATGGGACTTGAGCTGGTAATTACTGAGGAAAGTGATTTAAAAGCTTGTATGGATAACCTGAAAAGTGGGGATTATGATGTGATTGCGAGTTTTATGCCTGTTACTACAGAATGGAAACATGAAGCTTTATTTACAATTCCATTTTTTACATCAAGACAGGTTTTGGTACAACGAATTATTCCGGATTCTGTAAATAATAAACTGATAAATAAACATATAGATTTAGCAAACGACACAATTTATGTACCAGTGCATTCGCCATATAAAATGCGATTACAACATTTGTCAAACGAAATTGCTGATTCAATAACTGTATTGGAAGTTAAGGATAAAAGTACTGAGCAGATTGTACATTTAGTAGCTACCGGTAAAATTAAATATACCATTTGTGACGAGCAGATTGCTCAACGACTGAAACTACAATACCCGAATATTGATATTTCATTACCCATTGGTTTTGAGCAACATCAAGCTTGGGTGGTACATAAGGATTCGCCTAAACTACTTCAGGAACTGAATGATTTTCTGGAAGATTTTATAGGTAGTGAAGGTTATTGGAAAATTTATAGAAAATATTATTGATTTGCAGATGTGAGATTTTTCACAACCAATTATCAACTACTAATTAAAGAAAAGTATGCCATTAAATATCCCATTTACATTGCCTGCGGTAGATGTACTTCGTGAGGAAAATATATTTGTAATGGATTCGGAGCGTGCTTCGAGTCAGGAGATTAGACCACTTAAAATCGTGATTCTTAATTTGATGCCGATTAAAATTACAACAGAAACGGATTTGATTCGATTGTTGTCCAATTCACCGCTTCAGATTGAGATTGATTTTTTGCACATGGAGAGTCACACCTCAAAAAACACACCTATTGAGCATTTAATGACTTTCTATAAGACATTTGATGAAATTAGTGAGTGCAATTATGATGGTATGATAATTACAGGAGCACCGGTTGAACTTTTAGATTTTGAGGAAGTAACTTACTGGTCGGAAATAACAACGATTTTTGATTGGGCAAAGACACACGTAACATCTACGCTCTTTATTTGCTGGGCTGCTCAAGCCGGGCTTTACCATTATTATGGTATTCCTAAATATCCGCTTGATGCTAAGATGTTTGGTGTGTTTGAACATAATAAATTTGAACCGCACAACCCTATCTTCCGAGGGTTCGATGATGTGTTTTATGTGCCCCACAGCCGTCATACCGAAGTACGTGCCGAAGATATTCGCCTTGTACCAGAACTCACTTTGCTTTCAGAATCTCCTGAAGCTGGCGTGTATATGGTAATGGCGCGCAATGGCCGTGAATTTTTTGTTACAGGACATTCTGAGTATTCTCCGGATACGTTGGATACTGAATACAAACGTGATTTAGCCAAAGGCTTGTCTATCAACTTACCGCAAAATTATTATCGCGATAATGACCTAAATAGTGATCCATTGGTTCGCTGGCGTAGTCATGCCAACCTGATGTTCACCAACTGGTTGAACTACTTTGTATATCAGGAAACTCCATACGATTTGACGAAAATACATTAAATTCACCCCTAACCCCTAAAGGGGAACTAAGCATGTATTGTTTACGATACTCAAAAAGATGAATTCTAAATCAAATTTATTAGACAAAACTAACTCCTGTTCCCCTTTAGGGGTTAGGGGTTCTTTTATTGAACTTCTCTCTCCCGCTAAAAATCTCGAATGTGGAATTGCTGCCATTAATCATGGGGCTGATGCTGTGTATATTGGTGCGTCGCAGTTTGGTGCGCGTGCTGCTGCCGGTAACTCAGTGGAGGATATTGCCGCTTTGGTTCAGTACGCTCATCAGTTTCGGGTAAAAGTGTTGGTGGCGCTAAACACTGTGCTGACTGACGACCAACTTCCCGATGCTGAAAAGCTAATTTGGGAAATTTACAATGCCGGAGCTGATGCCCTGATTATTCAGGATATGGGTATTTTGAAGTTGAATTTACCACCTATTGCTCTGCATGCCAGCACTCAAACTGATAACAGAACAGTTGAAAAAGTTCGCTTTTTGCAAGATGTCGGTTTTTCGCGGGTTGTTTTGGCTCGTGAGCTCACACTAAATCAGATTTCGGAAATTTCTGCTCAAACCGAAGTTGAATTAGAAGCATTTATACATGGTGCTTTGTGCGTAAGCTATAGCGGTCAATGCTATATGAGTCAGGCCAATTGCGGACGTAGCGCCAACCGCGGACAATGTGCGCAGTATTGTCGGTTACCATATCACTTGGTTGATGCGGATGAAAATGTATTGGCGAGAAATAAGCATTTGCTTTCGTTGAAAGACCTCGACCAGTCGGAATCTTTACAGGAGATGATGGAAGCTGGTGTGACTTCGTTTAAAATCGAAGGTAGGTTGAAAGATGTTGATTATGTGAAGAATATAACAGCTTGTTATCGTCAAAAACTTGACACTATTTTGGCTGAAAACAAAAATTACCAACGTGCTTCGGCGGGTCGTACAACCATTCTCTTTGAATCAAATCCCGAGAAAAGTTTCCGCCGTAGTTCTACCGATTACTTTCTACATGGGAGAAAAAATGATATTGTTCAGCAGGATACGCCAAAATCGTTGGGCGAACCGATTGGAAAGGTGACTTACATTGGCCGTAATTTTTTTGAAGTACAAAATGGTACCACTTTGAACAATGGAGATGGGCTTTGTTTTATCAACCGGCAAGGTGGTTTAACTGGTTTCCGGGTAAATCGTGTTGAACGGAAACAAATCTTTCCGGCTGACATGCCTCAAATCGGCATTGGAGTAATGCTGTATCGAAATCAGGATCAGGCTTTTGAAAAGATACTGAAAGGTAAAACTTCGGAACGAAGGGTGGGAGTGAAGATGCTTTTTAAAGAAACTACTGATGGCTTTTCAATAAGTTTAACTGACGAAGATGGCATTCAGAGCCTGTTTGAAGCTCCTTGTGACAAACAACCTGCTCAAAAACCGGAAGTGGTTAATGATAACATTAAAAATCAACTTTCTAAACTAGGCAATACCATTTACGAAGCAACCGATATTCAAATAGAAATCAATGCTCCATGGTTTTTTCCTGCTTCTCAGTTGGGGGAATGGCGACGACAAGCCATTGAAGCTTTGGATGAAGTTCGTGCAAAAGCCTATGTTCGGGAACCGAAGCGTGAGGCAATTGCAACTGAGTTTTCGTCAAAACAGCTTTCGTATTTGGGAAATGTAACCAATAAGCTTTCCGAAGAATTTTACCGTGAACATGGTGTGGAAGAAATTATGCCCGGATTTGAGGTGAAGGCTGAAGTAGGTGTGCCGCTAATGTTTTGCAAGCACTGTATAAAATTCAATATGGGTTGGTGTCCAAAAGAAGGCTATAAGGCTACTTTTAAAGAACCTCTTTGCCTGAGAAATAATGATCAGGTCTACCAACTGACTTTTGACTGCAAGGCTTGTGAAATGAGTATTTCGAAGGCTTGATTGCATCAATATATTTATAACGAAAACATAGGGTTAACACCCTACGCTATTTGAGTACGCCACTTCGTGGCTAAATGGGTTTTAAAAGAAGTGTTAAGCCACGAAGTGGCGTTTTCTATTTGCGTCGGGTGAAGCCCGACGATTTAAGAGGATGAGGAATTGAGTCACGAAGTGGCGTAATTTGTAAGGCTGGCACAACAGATTGTTTATTCCCAAAGATAACGCTCATCGAATTCCACCTCATATTCATCAAGGAATTGCATAAACTCTCGTTGAAATGTTTTTCTTGAATGATGTTCCCGTTGAGTTGATATGTATTTTATAACTATATCAACTTCTTTTGGATTTACCGAGAAAGCACCATAACCATCCTGCCAATAAAAATTCTTATAATTCTCACCTTTAGTTTTTATCCACTTGGATGAATGCGATTTGATTTCCTCCAACAGTTTAGCTAAAGTAATTTTCCGTGAAAGTAAACAAAGAAGATGGACATGGTCGGAATGACCTCCAATGATTATTGGTTGACATTCAAGGTTCTTACAAACTCCGCCCATATAATTGAATAGTTCATTTTCTATTGGCTCGTCGATAAAGGGAAAACGATGTTTTGTGCTAAAAACGATATGAATATAGTTCTTGACGAGTGATTGTGCCATACTATTAGTTTTTTTTGATTACGCCGCTTAGGAGAAAACACCACTTCGTGACTTGATATAAAAAAATCCTCATCCGGCTAAATGTAAAACTTAGCTGAATGAGGATTTTCTATGATATATTATTTATTTTGAATCGCTTCTACGATTTTAGCTTCAAGTTCGGCTGCTAATTCAGGATTATCTTTGACAACTGCTTTTGAACCATCACGCCCCTGAGCCAGTTTGGTGTCGCCGTAACTGTACCAAGAACCGCTCTTTTTGATGATACCATATTCAACTCCAAGGTCGATAATTTCACCTGTTTTTGAGATACCTTCGCCGTACATAATGTCGAATTCGGCTTTACGGAATGGAGGTGCCACTTTGTTTTTTACCACTTTTACGCGGGTTTGGTTACCAATGGCTTCTTCGCCATCTTTCAATTGACCGATACGACGGATATCCAAACGGATAGAAGCGTAAAACTTCAATGCGTTACCACCGGTAGTAGTTTCAGGATTACCGAACATAACGCCAATTTTTTCGCGCAACTGATTGATAAATATACAAGTAGTATTTGTTTTGTTGATGTTGGCAGTAAGCTTACGCAATGCCTGAGACATTAAACGAGCTTGTAATCCCATTTTAGAATCACCCATATCACCTTCTAACTCAGCTTTTGGAGTTAATGCTGCAACCGAGTCAATTACCACAATATCAACCGCTGACGAGCGAATCAATTGGTCCGCAATTTCCAATGCTTGTTCACCGTTATCTGGTTGTGAAATAAGTAGTTCGTCGATGTTTACGCCTAATTTTTCGGCATAAAAACGGTCGAAAGCATGTTCTGCATCAATAATGGCTGCAATACCACCGGCTTTTTGAGCTTCGGCAATAGCGTGAATGGCCAATGTAGTTTTACCCGACGATTCTGGTCCGTAAATTTCGATAACACGTCCACGAGGAAAACCGCCAACGCCCAGTGCCACATTCAGACCGATAGAGCCGGTAGAAATAAAGGCTACATCTTCCACTTTGCTGTCGCCCATGCGCATGATGGTACCCTTGCCGTGGTCTTTTTCAATCTTATCCATTGCTAGTTGCAATGCTTTCAATTTGTCGGAAGTTGGAAATTTCAACTCCTCAGCAGCTGTTTTTGCCATGATTTTATTTGTTTTATTTTGTTGTTTTTGATATAGAATTTAAATACAGATAAATAACTGGTACGATTAATATCACAAAGATAAAATTAATTCTTTCAATTTTATTATTAAATGATTATAATTTATGAACAGTTTTCTCAAAGTTGAACTCGGTGTGGAAAGCCTATTATTCAAGTACTTCCAGCTTTGCAAATTTTAGCAATAAAGATTTTACTCCTTTTTCGCCAAAGTCAATATCAGCTTTTTCATTCCCATTTGAGACGCTGGTTTCCAGTACTTTGCCAATTCCAAAGATGCCGTGTTTTACAAATGCACCGGTAGGGATAGAGCCATTTTGGATAGGTGTTTTGTCGCCTCCGGTTGAACTTAGTTTTACCAACCGTTTGGGTGTTGCGGGTAGCTCTACACGTTCCTTGAAAACGGGTTTGGAAAATGAACTTTGGAAACGGTTTCGTTCGGTTTCAAGGTCGTCGTCCCAGTCGCCAATACGGGCCTGTTTGGATTTTGCTTCCACCGGCATGTCCAGGAATTGAACGTCAATGTCTTTGATAAACCGACTTGGGTTAGAAAAATTAGTTTTACCGTTTTTAAAGCGTGATTTGGCATAACTGATAAAACACAGCTCTTCGGCACGGGTTATGGCTACGTAAAAAAGCCGACGCTCTTCTTCCAGTTCCCGTTCACTTTGAGTGCAAAATGGCGACGGAAACAGTTCTTCTTCCATGCCCACAATAAAGACGGCCTTAAACTCAAGTCCCTTGGCGGCATGAACCGTCATAAGGGTTATCTTGTCCCGGTCGGTTTCCTTCTCTGTGTCCTGATCGGTGAGCAGCGACACTTCCGAGAGAAAGTCGGGTAGGAGGGCAGTTGGTTCGCCGTCGGCTTGTTTCTTTTCACAGAATTCGTGAATAGCCTTGAGTAACTCCTGCACGTTTTCCTGTTTGCTCATGTTTTCGGGCGAACGGTCGGTATAGGTATCGGCAATTACACCGCTGGTTTTTACAATGCTGTTAGCCAAATCATAAGCACTTTGCGTTGGGATTTGTTCGGCAAAAACGTCAATCATGCTGCGGAACTGAGCCAGTTTATTGGCGGTACCGGCATTTACGCCAAGGTTATATTTCAGCATGTCGGTAAGCACTTCCCATGCACTAACAGCATGGAGTTGCGCACATTCAATCAGTTTGTTTACAGTTGTTTCGCCAATGCCACGAGCCGGGTAATTGATAATACGTTTCAAGGCCTCCTCGTCGTTTGGGTTACAAACCAATCGGCAATAAGCAATTACATCTTTTATTTCCTTGCGCTGATAAAACGACAGACCGCCATAAATCCGATAAGGAATGCTTTGCTTACGCAATGCCTCCTCCATTACACGCGATTGCGAGTTGGTGCGGTAAAGAATGGCAATATCCTGATACCGATAATCGTTAGAAAAACGTAGGTCGGAAATATTATTTGCTACAATAAAACCTTCTTCAAAATCGGTAAAAACGCTCAGCACTTTGATTGGTTTGCCGGTTTCTTTTTCGGAAAAAACCGTTTTGCGAATTTGTTTTGAGTTTTTGTCAATCAGACTGTTAGCTGCATTAACAATGGTTTTAGTAGAACGGTAATTCTGCTCCAACTTAAAAGTCTTCGAATGTTTATAGGTATTCTTAAATGTCAGAATATTATCGATATTTGCTCCTCGGAACGAATAAATACTTTGTGCATCGTCGCCCACCACGCATATTTTCTCGTGTTGCTCAGCCAGTTTTTTTACAATCAGGTATTGAGCGAAATTTGTATCCTGATACTCATCTACCAAAATATAACCAAACAAATGTTGGTATTTGCTCAAAGTGTCCGGATGATTGCGGAAAAGAACATTCGTCTGAAGCAATAAATCGTCAAAATCCATGGCGTCGGCTTGTTTACAGCGGTTGCAGTAGATTTTGTAAATATCCTTCATTAATGGAATGCGCGATGTCATATCCGCTTTTGTCAGCTCGGTATTTGCTGCGTAAGCATCGGGTGTAATGAGGTTGTTTTTGGCATACGAAATGCGCGATTGTACAAAGCCATGTTTGTAGATTTTATCGTCCAGTTTTAGCTCTTTTACAATGCTTTTTACCAGACTTTTAGAGTCTGCAGAATCGTAAATGGTAAAGTTTTTCGAGTATCCGATACGTTCGGCTTCGGAGCGCAGTATACGTGAAAAAACGGAGTGAAAAGTACCCATCCACAGGTAACGCGCTGTTTTCTCGCCCACCATTTGGGCAATACGCTCTTTCATTTCGCGGGCAGCCTTGTTGGTGAATGTCAGTGCCAAAATGGATGAAGGTTGCATACCCGACTTAAGCAGATAGGCTATTTTGTAAGTCAAAACACGCGTTTTACCCGAGCCGGCACCGGCAATAACCAGTGATGCACCTTCGGTATATTCTACCGCACTGCGTTGACTTTCATTTAGTTCGTTTAGAAAAGATAAATCCATAAAATAATATATACCAATCTATAAAGCGTGTGAAACACCTTTGAAAGATTGAAAGTCCATAAAACTATTTTGAGAGCTTTGTACTCCAAAATGTTTTTTCAGTACAAAAATACAAATTACATTTGGTTGCAGCTAAAATAGTTTTCAACAACTTGTACTTCGCCAAAAAGCAGTAACTTTACAGCCCTAATTCGTTGAACAGTTTATAGGTTGAATTGTTTGACTGTAAAAACAATAAACTCAAAGATAACATTAATGCAAAAATTAAGCGCGTGGATTTTGAAAACAGCCGGTTGGAAAGCTATTGTTACTGTTGCAGAACCCCCAAAGAGTGTAATTTGTGTTGCACCACACACAAGTAACTGGGATTTTCCAATTGGTGAGTTATTTTACCTCGCTTTAGGGCGCAAATCATCTTTCCTGATTAAGAAGTCCTGGTTCTTTTTTCCATTGAATTATGTATTTGAAGCTTTGGGTGGCGTTCCCGTGGATCGTAGAAAAAGTACTTCTGTTACTCAGCAAATGGTGGAGGAGTTTGAGAAACGTGACTATTTTCATTTGGCTATTACGCCTGAAGGGACACGAAGTTTATCTACTAAATGGAAGATGGGCTTTTATTATATTGCAGTGGGTGCTAATGTGCCTATTCAACTGGCTTATATCGATTACAAAAAAAAGGAAGTCGCTATTAAAGAATTGTTTTACCCAACCGGCAATGAAGAAGCTGATTTAGCTAAGATTCAGTCTTATTACAAAGATGTACATGCTAAGTTTCCTGAAAAATTCAATTTAAGTCGCTAGAATAAATTTATAGTAAGTAATATCGCTGAATGCAAATATCGTGAGCGAAGCGAACAAATATCACGAAGTAAATATCGCCCGAAGGGCAACTAAAATGAGAATCACTTTAATTCAAGATATAATTTACTGGGCAGATAAAGCCGCTAACCTCAAAAAGGTAGGTGAGCAATTGGCTTCATTGGTCGGACAGACAGATTTAGTGGTATTGCCCGAAATGTTTACTACCGGATTTTGTACCAACGATCTTCATTTAGCTGAAGCAATGGATGGAGAAACGGTGAAAACATTGACTAATTGGGCAGTTACTTATCAATTGGCCATTGCCGGAAGTTTTATTGCCACCGAAAAAGGGACGACTTTCAATCGTGCTTTCTTCGTTTTTCCAACAGGTGAAATTCAAACTGCCGATAAACGCCATTTGTTCTCGATGGGAGGTGAGCATAATCATTTTTCAGGTGGCGACAAGCGTATGGTTGTAAATTATGGTGGTTTTAGTATCTGCCTGTTGGTGTGTTACGATATTCGCTTCCCGGTGTGGGCGCGCAATGTGAACAACGAGTACGATTTGCTTATTTACGTGGCTAACTTCCCCGAACGCCGCATTGCCGATTGGGATATTTTGTTGAAAGCGCGTGCTGTAGAAAATCAAGCTTATGTGTGTGGTGTAAATCGGGTAGGAGTGGACGGATTGAATATTGCCTACAACGGACATTCTGCTTTGCTCGATTTTAAAGCGACCTCGTTACTTACTTTCCCTGAAAATGAGAGTTATATTCAATCTTTTGAACTATTCCAGGAACCATTGCAACGCTATCGTCAGAAATTTGCTGTGTGGAAGGATGCAGACGAGTTTGAATTAAAATAAACAGAAATGCCAATACGACTTTAGATGAACGTATTGGCATTTTTTCTCGGGCGTTTGATTACAATTTTTTCAACTGCTTCAACTCTTCGCTGCTTGCTTTTTTTAGGCTTATTGCAGCACCACCACCGGCAGCAAGTTTCTGTTTTAATACAGATTTGCTATTAACCAATATTTTCTGAATCTTGTACGCCATTGGGTTCTCTTTCCAATCGGCATTAGCAGCGTCGCCATAAATAGTTGCCGTGTACCAATCGTTTGTAGTTAGGAAATTGAAAGGAATAACAGCCACACGTGCATTCTCGTCGGTAATTGCACCAACAAACCAGTCCTTAGTTCCTTTAGCTTCTCTGGCAATAGTAATGTAATCGCCCGGTTCTGATTCCAGGTATTTCGTATCGTCCCAATCTACAGCCACATCTTTTATAAACTGGAAAGCATCCATGTGTTTTTCGTAGTTCTCCGGCAAGTCGGCAGCCATTTGTAGCGGACTGTACATGGTAATATACAACGCTAATTGTTTAGCCAGTGTAGTGTGAACCTGACATTTATTTCCGGCTTTATAATAACTCATTTTTATTTCAAAAATCCCGGGTGTGTAGTCCATTGGTCCACCTAAAAGTCGGGTAAATGGTAGAATAGTTTCATGTTCAGGTGGATTTCCGGCACTCCAAGCGTTGAATTCGTTCCCACGAGCAGCTTCGCAAGCCATCCAATTTGGATAAGTACGACTTAATCCTGTTGGGCGAACAGGTTCATGAGCATCTAACATGATGCGGTTGTCGGCCATTTTTTCGGCTACCCGAATATAATGGTTTACCATCCATTGCCCGTCATGTTTTTCGCCCCGCGGAATAATCCAACCTACATAACCTGTTTTAACCGCATCATAACCATTTTCTTTCATGAAATCAATGGCTTTGTCGATGTGTCGCTCGTAGTTGGTTGCTGCTCCTGATGTTTCGTGATGCATAATTATTTTTATTCCTTTGGATGCAGCATATTCATGTAGTCCTTTTACGTCAAAATCGGGATAGGGAGTTACAAAGTCAAACACTTCCTCTTTCCAGTTCCCTGCCCAGTCTTCCCACCCAACATTCCAACCTTCAACAAGTATACCTTTAAAGCCATTGGCAGCAGCAAAATCAATATACCGTTTCACATTGGCTGTTTTTGCTCCATGTTGTGGTAGCGGAGTTAAGGTATTCCAATCTGTGTCTTTTAATTTTATGTTCGGTGCATCGGCATAATTCCATGTCCAATGATCAGGAACATGCATTCCCCACCATATTCCAATGAATTTTTGTGGGTGAATAAAACTCGGATCGGCTATTTTGCTTGGCTCATTTAAGTTGAGAATTGTTTTTGTCGCAAGAATGTCGGTGGCTTTATCGCTCACAATAATAGTGCGCCAGGGAGTGTGTTGCGGTGTTTGCATGTAAACTTTTGTTCCAGTAGCGTCAGGTACTAACGACGATGTTAAAACAAAATTCTTCTGATCAATCAATAATTGCATAGCCGAGTAATCGACCAATGCTGCTTCAAAAATGCTAATGTATAATCCGTTAGCTGTTTTCATTAAAAGTGGACTTTGCACTGCATTTTTAGCAAAGTATCCATGCGTTCCAATACCACTTCCATCTACTTTTGATGCATCCACTTCGGATAGTTTTGTGGTGGTGTAAAAATACTCGTTTGAGTCGTAGTCGCCCGGAATCCAAAATGTTTTATGGTCTCCGGTCATGGAAAATTCAGTTCGCTCGTTCACAATTTTGAAGTAGCCCAGGTTTGGTTGTTTGTCAAACTCATACCTAAATCCCAATCCATCATTAAACAACCGGAATCTGATTTTAATGGTTCGTTGTTCGGCTTTTTGTTCCAATACAACTAATAATTCGTTGTAATTACTGCGGATTTGGCTAACTTCTCCCCACACTGGTTTCCATGTTTCATCAAAAGTGCTGGTTTTTACCTGCTGGATGTTGAATCCTGAGAGTAATGCTGGTGAGTCTTTAAGCTCAAATCCTAGCTTAGACGTTTTAATAACTGTTTGTTCTTTGTAAAGTAATTTGTATTCAGGTTCTCCAGCTGAATTTACATTAAAAACCAGTCGGAAGTTTTTGTCAGGTGATTGCAGGTTTTCGCCCATACTAAGCAAGTTTAAAGATATTCCAATTAAAAGTAATGTGATTTTTTTCATAATACGGCATTTTTTGTTGAAATTTATTCGTTGATGACTGCGGAACAAAAATAATGATTCGATATGGTTCAAATAGGTCTTTTTAAGTAAAATAAATGTTTTCATAACGCAAACGTTTGTTGCTCATAATTGAAAATTTTAATCAAAGAGAATAAGACTAAGCTGAAAATTTGTGAAGCAACCAAAAGATGCTCTAAAAAAGCATTTTAAAAGTGGATTTTTTTCGAATAAACTTGCTTTTCAGCCCCCAATATGCTATTTATTGAGGAATTTTTACGACCTTTGTGCCCCAAATACACTTATAAAAATTTGAATGAAGACAAACAATGAAAAATGGCAAGGAAATTCGAGTCATAAACCGAATTCAGGTGCCGGCCGTGATGGTAAACCGTTTGAGAAACGCGATGTGAAATCGATATTGAAAGGCTCACGTGGAGCTGCAAAATTTGGTTCTGACAGACCGGCTCGTGACGATAATCGTCCATCTGGAAACTCAGACTTCAAGAAAAACGATGATAGCCGTCCTGCTTATGGTGATCGTAAACCGTACGAGAACCGCGAAGGTGGTCGTCCATCATTCGGCGAAAAAAAATCATTTCAAAGTGGTGGTTCATCGCCATACGGCGATCGTAAACCCTACGAAAACAGAGACGGAAATCGTCCTTACGGCGAAAAAAGATCGTTTGAGAGCCGAGGTGACAGACCTTTTGGTGAAAAAAGATCATTTGAAAGTCGTGGAGACAAACCTGCATATGGCGATCGCAAACCTTTCGAGAATCGTGAAGGTGGTCGTCCAACATTTACTCCCAAGAAACCATGGGAAAATCGCGAAGGCGGTTCTTCAACTGGTGAACGTAAACCTTGGGAAAATCGGGGTGATAAGCCTGCTTATGGCGATCGTAAACCGTACGAAAAACGCGAAGGTGGTCGTCCGACTTTTGGTGCTAAAAAACCATGGGAAAATCGCGATAGCAAACCAAAACCATGGGAAGATCGTACTGATAGCAATGGTGAAAAAGCGTATGGAAGAAGTTATAACAACTCAAACGATGATTCACGTCCAGAAAAACTAAGCTTTAGAAAGCCTGTTGATGGAGCTGTGAAATCGGAATTTGTGGAAACTCGTTACGATAACAAAAAAGACGGTGTAACTTTCCGCAAACGAAGCGGCGATAATTATGATCCAAATTCAAAATACAGCAATAAAAAGCAATTGGAGTTCAAGAAAACAGTTGTTGACTTAACTAAACCAATTCGTTTAAATAAATTTTTGGCAAATGCCGGTATTTGTTCACGTCGTGAGGCTGATGAATACATACAAGCTGGAGTTATCTCTGTTAACGGAGAAATTGTTACTGAAATGGGTGTGAAAGTTTTACTTACCGATAAAGTAATGTTCCATGAGCAAACTGTGCGTTCAGAACGTAAAGTATATTTACTTTTGAATAAACCGAAAGATTGTGTTACAACATCAGAAGATACTCATGATCGCTTAACTGTGCTTGACTTGGTGAAAAATGCTTGTAGCGAGCGTATTTATCCTGTTGGAAGATTGGACAGAAATACAACCGGCGTGTTGTTATTGACCAATGACGGTGATTTGGCTTCTAAATTGACTCACCCAAAATATGATAAGAAAAAGATTTATCATGTAACGTTGGATAAAGTGCTTGAAGAAGCTGACTATAATACAATTTTAGCTGGTGTAACGCTTGACGATGAAACTATTGCTGCTGATTCATTGGAATTTGTAAAAGAAGGTGATTTGAAGCAAGTTGGTATTGAAATACATTCAGGTCAAAACCGTGTTGTACGTCGTATCTTTGAGAAATTGGGTTACAAGGTAATTCGTCTGGATCGTGTTTTCTTTGCCGGATTGACTAAGAAAAGCTTGCCACGTGGTAAATATCGCTTCCTGAATGAGCGTGAAATAAGTATGCTCAAAATGGGTGCTCACGAATAACCAAATTGAGAAATTAATATGAAACAAAAAACTCTTTTGCAAAATTGTGCAAAAGAGTTTTTTTGTTTTACAATACGGAACATTCATTTTGATTTATTGTTATAATTCCAAACTAATTGAACATAACTCAATGAAAAAGGTCATTATAGCCGGAGGAACCGGATTTATCGGAAGTTACCTAAAAAAACGCTTTGAGCGTAAAGGTTATCGTGTACTAATTGTTTCGCGAGAACCTGGATATGTGGCATGGAATCCGGCTGAACTTGTAGATGCGCTTGAAGGTGCTGAACTTATTTTAAACTTAGCAGGGAAAAGCATTAATTGTAGGCATACTGAGGTTAACCAGCAAGCTATAATAGCTTCAAGAGTAAATGCAACTAATGCTGTTGGGAATGCTATAAAGATGTGTGATAAACCACCGAAACTATGGGTGAATGCAAGTGCGACGGGTATTTATAAGCCGTCATTTAATCATGCCATGTGTGAGGATGAACTTAATCTAGGAACTGATTTTCTGTCTGAAGTAGTTCGCAAATGGGAAGCTGCATTTTTTGGTTACAAATTTCCCGAAACCAGACAGGTTGCATTGCGCACATCTGTTGTTCTTGGTAGTACCGGTGGTGCATTAGAACCGTTAGTGAAACTTACTCGTTATGGGTTAGGAGGGAGGCAGGGAAACGGCAAACAGCTTTTTAGTTGGATACATGAAGAAGACTATTTCCGTATTCTATTATTTTTGCTTGAAAATACATTGTTGAATGGCGTTATTAATTGCACTGCACCAACTCCGGTTTCTAACAATGAACTTATGTACACACTTCGAAATAAGCTTCACGTCAATATAGGTTTGTGTGCACCAAAGCAATTTGTAAAGCTCGGAGCATTGTTGATGGGAATGGAGTCTGAACTAATTCTGAATAGTTCGTTTGTTGTCCCGAAACGATTGCTTGATGCAGGTTATCAGTTTTATTATCCTACGCTGGATTTAGCACTTATTGATTTGCTTCGTTTGCATAAAACCTAAAAAATAAAACCCCGATAAACATTTCTGCTTATCGGGGTATTATTTTAGAAACTTGGTGGTCCACCAGGACCTCCAAAGCCACCACCTCCATCCCCACGATGTGGATGACCACCACCATCTGGTGGTCCGAAACGCTGGAAGTCACGTGGTCTGTTGGAATCCTTGTTGCCCTTGAACTCATTGATTTTGTAACTGAAACTCAATAGGAAGTAAGATGTTATTGTGTTGAATTTACTGTATTGAATATAATTGTCGCCAATAGTTTGTCTGATATTTAGCTGTTGGTGAAGAATATCGAATACTTTTAAAGCTACTACTGCTTTGTTGTTGAGGAACGATTTGTCAAGACTGGCATTCCAGATCAACTGATTTTTATCAAATCCTGCGTATCCTTGCATAATGGAATAATTAATATCACTGGCTACATTAAAGCTATACGGCAGGTGTGCCACGAAATTTCCTGAAATGGTCCAGTCATGTGTCTGTTGAGTGAGGTTACTCAGGTTGTTGTATGCGTTAGAGTATTTGAAACTTGCCCGGGTTCCCAATTCAACTACATCGGTTGTAAATGTAAGCGACAAAGCTTCTGAAGCACTGTACTGGCGAGTGTCGCTCAAATTCCCTAATTCTAATGTTGTACTGTCTATATTGACTGTTTTAGGAATTGTTTTTGAATAACCAATCCTACGGTTTAACGACAGGCCGGTATTGGTGTTGAAGTGCAGCCTTTTTTTGATAAGCGGTGTATTAAACATAATATTGGTGAAAATGCTGTATGGTAGGTCTTTTGCATTGAGAGTTTGACTATATTGTTTTCCAGTATAGTCATAAATACTATTAGTGACCAATGCATCTTTCGTAGTTTGGGCATTCAGCATAATGTTGAACGATGAGAAAGTAGAATCGTTGAATGCCGAATAGAACAACCGTAGATTGTGGTTGAATTCAGGATTCAGATTCGGATTACCGACAATTTCATTCATTTGGTTCGAGTTGTTTTTTACCGGTTGCATTTGGCTAATAGATGCCTGATTTGTTTGTCCACGATAATCGATGCGGGCAAATTTCTTTTTGCCAAAGTTGTACTGGAAACGTCCTGTTGGTGACACATTGAAAACACCGTATGTAGTGTCGCGCGCCAAGCCGTTAGCATAATGGCGGGTATATTCTGTTTGTGATGGTTCTGCTTTAGCGCCCAACATCAGGTTGTAATCTTTTGCTACATAACGATAATTCAGCTCCATTGTTTCGCTATAGAACTTATTCTTAAATGTATTACTGTAAGCGTCGTCTTTTGTATATGCAGTATCTCTTACTATATATGTACCTGTGGCATCGTCGCGGTTATATTGATCTTTTTCTGAATTATTGTTATTGGTACGGGCGGAAAGAGATGTTTCCAATAAGTTTCTGACATTCCATAATGGTTCCACATAAGATAATCTTAAACTAGCATTGGATGAATTTGTAGTGTTGTTAGTATACAGATTGATGTTTGCAGGTGCTATTCCCGTCGATATTTTTGATGAGATATTCCATGCTTCACTATTGCTTTGTGATAAACCTGTTTGTAAGTTAACAGTTAAATTGCGCCCTTTTTTAGAGGTGAATTTGTGGTTGTAAATAACATTGATATTGGCATTCAGTGAATTGCTGTTTCCTCTGTTCCATGAATTACCATAGCTGGTAAGTACAGAATCGGTAAGGTAGGTGTAATTGCTGTTACCGCCGGTGAAGGAACGATTATAACCTATATTGGGTTGAATCATAAAGGTATTTAAGGTATCAGGTTTCCATTCAACTTCCAAACGCATGTTGGCTGCGTAACTTTCAACTGTGTTAATATTATTTGAACTATTTGTAGAAGTAGAACCTTTTAAATAACTGGTTTTATCTGTCTCTGTTTCAGATAGATTGTCGGAGTGGTTCACCGAGGCATCGCCTCCAATGGTAAGTTTTGGGTTTACTACTGTATTGTTGTTAATCCCTAAATTTTGTGTTTCTGTAATCCCTCCACTTGGACTACCCATTCCTGCTCGTCCACGTCCACTACGAGAAGTATTGGTGTTGTTTGCACCTGCAGTAATGGCAGTTTGTTTATTATTGTCCATTATATTTATGAACGAGTTTGCATCATAACGGAATTTGTTGTTGTCGTTGCCTAAATCTGAACCACCACCACCTGTAACGTTACCAAAAACTCCATGTTTACGGTTAGCTTTTGTGGTGAAGTTAATGATTCTTTCTGTGTCATTGTCTTCAAAACCGGTAAGTTTGGCCATATCCGATTTGTTGTCGTACACCTGCACTTTATCAATCATCTCGGCTGGTAGGTTTTTAGTGGCCATTTCAATGTCGCCATCAAAAAACTTTTTACCGTCTACACGTATTTTCTTTATTTCCTGTCCGTTAATAGTTATTTTTCCATCTGAACTCACTTCTACACCAGGCATTTTTTTTAAAAGATCTTCTACAACTGCATTTTGTTGCGTCTTGAAAGCAGAGGCGTTATATTCAGTTGTATCGCCTTTTACTACTAATTGGGCTGCATTACCTTTTACTTCTACTTCACCCAGAACATGTGCATTTTCTTTCATCTGAATGTGTTTCAGAAGTAGATCTTTTGCCTCCATTTTGATGTTTAGAACATAATCAAGATATCCCACACTACTAATAATTAGCGTATAGTTTCCAGGTTTTACTTTTGAAAGTATAAACTCTCCATTTAAATCTGTTTTGTTGCCCTGCACGTAGGCCGAATCACTGGCGTTTAGTAACCGAACTGTAGCTAATTCAAGAGCCTGACCATCTTTGCTGTCGAAAACCATAGACTGAATACTGTGTTGAGCCACAGCTGAAAGACTCGTTATAAGAAAAATTGAAACTACAATAAAAAATTGCTTCATAATAAGAAAAATAAGTGGAGTGAAATTGAACAATGATATAAATAAAATAAAATGCAGGTTTCTCTGCATTTTATTAAGTCCTTTGACTGTAAATTTTGAAAAAGGTTTAATCTAAATGCAAAAAAAAAGAGCCTTTATTTTTTCTAAAAACAAAAATAAACTACAAAGCTCCTAATCTCGTCAGATTAAGAGCTTTGTTTTAGTCGTGTTTTGTCTGCTATTAGCTAATCATACCCGCAGTAAATAGGATTTTTTCCATTTCGAGTTGTACTTTTTCGGCTTCGAGTCGAGCTGCTTTGGCATAATCCATTTCGGACGAAGCATAAATAATTTGTCTTGACGAGTTTACTAACAAGCCACAAGTGCTGTTTAGACCATATTTAGCCACTTCTTCAAGGCTTCCACCTTGTGCTCCTACACCGGGAACTAATAAGAAGTGTTCCGGAATTATTGTGCGGATGTCGGTTAGCATTTCTGCCTTTGTGGCTCCAACTACATACATCATGTTTTCGTCAGTTCCCCAGTTGAGTGAAGTTTTGAGTACTTTTTCAAAAAGGCGTTCACCTGTTTCGGCATCTTTCATAAACTGAAAGTCGAATGCGCCTTTGTTTGATGTTAATGCCAACAGTGTTACCCATTTGCCTTCGTAAGTAAGAAACGGAGTTACCGAATCTTCGCCCATATAAGGTGCTACGGTTACTGAGTCAAAGTCCATGTTTCCAAAGAAAGTGCGGGCATACATGGCCGATGTGTTGCCAATATCACCGCGTTTAGCATCGGCAATGATAAACTGGTCGGGATAGTTCTCATGAATGTATTCAACGGTGCGTTCCAATACTTCCCAACCTTCTAGCCCAAGACTTTCGTAAAAAGCGAGGTTTGGTTTGTAGGCAACGCAGAGGTCGGCTGTAGCATCGATAATGGCTTTGTTGAAAGCGAAAATCGGCTCTTCCGATTCGTCGAACAGGTGTTCAGGAATTTTATTTACATCTGTGTCCAATCCCACGCAAAGAAATGATTTTTTGCGTTGAATGTTTTCGAATAATTCTTGTTTGGTCATGTTATTTAGTTGATAGTTGACAATTTATAGTTGACAGTTGATAGTGGAATATTCATTTTCAATTATTCATTGTCCACTGTCCACTGTCAATTGTGTTAGAGTTCACTTTCTTTCAATCGTTCAGCATTTTCGGCCACAATCAACTGGTCAATTACGCCCTGAATATCGCCACCCATAAAAGCCGACAGGTTATAAATGGTGAAATTGATACGGTGATCGGTGATGCGCCCCTGAGGATAGTTGTAGGTGCGGATTTTAGCCGAGCGATCGCCAGTAGAAACCATGGTTTTACGTTTTGACCCAATTTCGTCCAGGTATTTTTGATGCTCAATAGCATACAAACGTGAACGAAGCTCATTCATTGCTTTGGCTTTGTTTTTATGTTGCGATTTTTCGTCCTGACACTGAACGGTGGTACCAGTAGGAATGTGAACCAGACGAATGGCAGAGTAGGTGGTATTTACCGACTGTCCGCCGGCTCCCGACGAACAGAAAGTATCCACGCGCACGTCCGATTCCTTCAAGTCGTAATCAAATTCTTCCATCTCCGGTAGTACAGCCACGGTGGCAGCCGATGTGTGGACACGTCCCTGTGTTTCGGTTTGTGGTACACGTTGTACGCGATGTACGCCCGATTCGTATTTCATTATACCATATACGTTTTCGCCCGAAACTGTAAAAATAACTTCTTTGTAACCACCCGATGTTCCATCACTGATATTGGTTACTTCCATTCTCCAACCTTTTGTTTCGCAATATTTGGTATACATGCGGAATAAATCGCCGGCAAAAATGGCCGCTTCGTCGCCACCTGTTCCACCACGAATTTCGACAATAGCATTTTTATTATCTTCGGGATCGGCAGGAATAAGCAGAAACTTAATGTTTTCTTCCATGTCTGGAATTTTTGGCTCTATTTCATCAATTTCGGCTTTGGCCATTTCGCGCATTTCCGGATCGGTTTCGCTATTCATCAGTTCTTTAGCTTCGGCTAAGTGTGCCAATGCCGTTTTATATTCAGCCTGAGCCATCATAATTTTCTCCAGGTCGCGGTATTCTTTGTTCAGTTTCACAAAGCGCTTCATGTCGCTAATTACAGCAGGGTCGGTAATCAAGGTAGAAATTTCTTCGAACTTATGTTGCAGTCCGTCTAATTTCTCAAGTAATGTTTTTTCAGCCATATATTGTTTTGCATACACTCCGCTTTCTCAAGTGGAGTAAAATTTCTATTGTTTTATTTTTGAAGTTTTATTGTGTTTTCTTTCAGAATCCTTTTCGAATTTTTAGTGATTCAACTTCTGTTGTTTTTCAGCTTCTAGTTTTATGTTATAAACCAATCTTTTCAACCGCCATTCCAGTATCTGTTTGTAGCGCTTTTGAGTAATAAATATATCAAAAAACCACCCAAACATGATATGAGTTTCAAGCGTATAATACGCTGCTCGGTTATTTCCTTTTGGAATGTACGAGCAGACGCCATCCATTTTTTTTAGAAAAGTATTATCTGAATATAAATCCAGCCGAACATCTCTACGTCCGTTTGTGTGTGCTTTCTGGCTGAGTTTGCTGTCGATATACAAGTTGGGAATAGTAGTAATTCCCGGTACTATTATATCGCCCGATGCCCTCAAAACCGTTGTTTTTTTATCGTAACTTGTTATTTTAAAATCGAAATACAATATGTCTTTTTTACCTTTGTCCGAGAGCATTCCCTTTAGCCCCCATTTAAATAAATCGTCCAAATTGTAGCACATTTGATACACAAATTTGGTGATAATTGCATTGGATATGCTGTCGGAAGCATTTACGGATATTTGGCAATAGGACGTAAATTCGCCCTCGCGATAAACCGTAGAAATAGAATCATTTGGCGATGACCATGCGTATACCGTAAACCAGCTGCAAAAGATGAGCAGAAGTGTGAGTTTTTTCATTCAGTTTTAAAAATGCCTATTTCCGGAATACTTGTATGACATTGAACAAATTATTCGTTTTTTTGACTGTCAATTGCATTCTGTCTTCGGTTGCATTCGGCTTTTATGTTTTCGGCAAATTTCTTGATTCTCCACTCAACAATGCTTTTGTAGCGCTTTTGAGTAATAAACAGATTAAAAAACCACCCAAATTTTATTGTTGCGCTGGTAATAAGTAGCTGTTCATTGTTTTTTTGTGGCACAATGCAAAGTGCTCCTACCGCATTTTTTAATAATAAGCTTGAGTAAATTATGTTAGCGCTGACTTTTGAGCTTCCATTTGTAAACTTCGTTTTTGCCACAATAGCATCTACTTTAATATTGCTGAAAGTGGTAAAACCGGGAACTACTATATCAAATATCCCGTGAGTAATACCTGTCTTTGGATCGTGATTGGAATCTTTGAAAACAATAATTAACTCATTGCCTTTGTTTTGCAATCCCATATTCTTCAATGCCCAATTAAATAAATTGCTCGGATTGGCATGAAAATCCGATACCAGATAGTCAGCAACTTCGTCGGTTATTTTCGACGCATATTTAGTCCTGATAGTATATTGGCTAATAAATTCACCGTCTTTATATACCGTAGAAATAGAATCGGCATTGCTTGCGAATGCTGAGTAAACGCAAACAAAGATTAATAGAAAACTGATTCGCACTTTTCTCATTCCTATATCTAGTTCTCAGAATGTTGGATTAATTGAAAAAATCCCGTTTTTGCACTATTTACCTAAGGCGCTGCAAAATTACCATTATTTTAGCTTACTAGAAAATATATATTGCAATTAGTTCAAATTGCCTGTTTTAGCTGTTGATAAAATTTTGAAAATTTTCATAAAAATTATTGTGTATTTAAAATTAACGTTGTAATTTTGCGGCGTTAAAATTGGTTTATTGTTTGTTTATAAGAACCTAACAATAGCAAAAGTCCTTTGTTATAAAGGGAATAACATAGATCCCGAGTTTACTGTTCACTATATTCACTATCTCAATTTCGGTTTGCCAATGTGCAAACAACTGTTCTCCACAGGTAATTTTAGCCTATCAGGCCGAGTTACATGTGGAGATTTTTTTTAAGAGCTTCCCATTTTTTTTATTTGTCTTCAGTTTCTTCAACCAAATCTATTTGAAGTTTTTTTGTTGGAGTGCAATTATCTGTTCCACTCCAACTATTATTTAAAACGCTCTTTTCAGAATTGTACGAACCACATCAGGTGTAATAGCGCCTGTTTCAGACAGTTTTACCATGCCATGTGCTTCCAGTTGAGCTACAATTTCGTCGATACCACTTTCTGCCACGCCGTATGCCGATAGTTGGGTTTTGATACCCAAACTTTCGAAAAATTCGCGGGTTTTTGCGATAGCGGCATCTACTTTTTCGTTATCAGAGCCTTTGGTAATATTCCAAACACGTTCGGCATATTGTAGCAACTTGGCAAATTTCTGTTCCTTCATCACTTCAAGTAAAGCCGGATAAACTATAGCCAGGGTTTTTCCATGGTCAATACCGTACATGGCTGTCAGTTCATGACCAATCATGTGGGTAGCCCAGTCTTGTGGCACGCCTACGGCAATAATCCCGTTCAATGCCATGGTAGCTGCCCAGACCATATTGGCGCGTGCATCGTAATTGGTTGGTTCTTCCACATTTATTTTACCAACTTCAATCAATGTCTGTAAAATACCTTCGGCCCATCGATCTTGTACACGAGCATCTACTTGGAATGTAATATATTGTTCCGTCGTGTGTATAAATGCGTCGGCAATACCATTGGCAACCTGAGTTTGTGGCAAGGTAAATGTAATTTCGGGCTCCAATACCGAGAATTGTGGATAAACACGCTCACTCTTTACCGGGAATTTGGCTTTTCCGTAGCTGATAACAGCACCGTTATTCATTTCCGAACCGGTAGCCGGAAGTGTTAATACAGTTCCTATGGGCAGCACTTGTGGAACTATATCGGGTGTAATGTCGCGGAAACCGTAATACAGCAAGTCGGTAGCATCTTTTGGATAAAAAGTGGCCAGCGAAATAAATTTAGTTCCGTCAATCACCGAACCTCCACCTACTGCCATCAGGAAAGTTATACCTTCGTTGCGAACCACCTCCACAGCTTTCATCAGCGTTTCATAATGGGGGTTTGGCTCAATACCGCCAAATTCCTGCACGTTGCGATTGCCCAATGCAGCCTTTACGCGGTCGATAACTCCACTACGTTTAGCGCTTCCGCCTCCGTAGGTAATCAATACTTTGGCATCCGCCGGTACAAACTGATCAATTTTCTGAATCTGATCTTTTCCAAACAAAATAGTTGTTGGGTTGTGAAAACTAAAATTGTACATTTTCTTTTTTTATTGTTTAGTCGTTATTACTCTATTCACTTTTACAGTGCAAAGGTAAAACAAAAGCCGCAGAGAAAGGTTTTCTCTGCGGCTCAAACATCTTTGCTGATTAGCTCAAATGTGTTATGCTATTGCTTCGGCAACAACTTTGGCCAATGCTGTTGTGGGACGACCAATCAATGCTGAAAGTACGTGCGAATCGTCGAACAATCCACCTTTGGAAGCACCTGTGTCAGAATCGGCCAACATTTCGGCTAAGCCATCGGGTAGACCAAAGCTTTTAAGAATTCCGGCGTAATCTGCTTCCGACAGGTTATTGTATGGAATGGTTTTTCCACTTTGTTTCGATATTTCTGCCGCAAGTTCTGTTAGTGTATAGGCCTCGTCGCCTGCCAGTTCGTAGGTTTTGTTCTCGTGACCTTCGCCCGCTAACACTACAGCTGCTGCTTCGGCGTAGTCTACACGCGCTGCAGAAGCAATTTTTCCATCACCAGCATTACCAATAAATGCTCCGGCACCGATGGCACCTTTAGCCGAACCTGTATAATTTTCGGTGTACCAGCCATTACGAAGAATGCTGTATGTCAGACCTGATTCTTTCAGGGCAACTTCCGTTCCCAAATGCTCAACAGCCAACGAAAGTGGTGAGCTGTCGGCATGCAGAACACTGGTATACACAATTTGTTTTACGCCAGCTTGTTTGGCGGCTTCAATAACTGCTTTATGCTGCGATAGACGCTGACCAAGTTCGTTTGCCGAAATCAACAATAATTTATCGACTCCCTTCAACGAAGCTACCAGACTTTCCGGTTTGGTATAATCAAATGCACGGGCTTCTACACCCAAATCTGATGCTTTTGCAGGAGTGCGTACCAAAGCTACAATTGTTTCAGCAGCTACTTTTTGTTTTAAACTCTCAATTACCAAACGACCTAATTGACCTGTTGCTCCTGTTACTCCGATTTTCATTTTTTTTGTTTCCTTTCTTTTAAATTAGTATGAATGTATATTCTTATTTTACCAAATACAGGAATAAAACAATCTATGTTCAGTTTTGATTAAGTATTAGGGTTAAATAAAACCACTTATTTGTCTTAACAGAAACAAGCTATTGATATTATCCTTACTTTTGTTACGCAAAGTAACTAATAATAGTTTATATCCGAAACAGGTTACTTTTTAGTAACTGTAAAAATAGTAGTAACCTAAAAGTAACCAGTATGGCTAAACTGAAAGAAAAGACCCAGTGTCCGTGTCCGGTGACGGCAACACTCCAACTAATAGGCGGAAGATGGAAAACCGTTATATTATATTGTCTCACGTCAGGAACAAAGCGCTTTGGAGAAATAGCTGTTCGGATTCCTAATATTTCGCGCAAAGTACTCACCGAGCAACTGAAAGAACTTGAAGCCGATGGACTGATTCATCGGGAGCAATTCAAGGAAATTCCTCCGCGGGTAGAATACTCGCTTACCGACTTGGGCAAAAGCCTTTCGTCGGTGATTCAGGAACTGGAGAAATGGGGTGTGGAAAATGTATTGGCAAATTAATCTGAGCTTTATTATTTGCTCGGTGCCATTCCAAACTGCTTTACATGCAATAAAGAATGGTTGTTTCATATTTTATTCAAATAAAGATTTGGTTTACAAAAATCACGACTCTACCAAAGTGAAGTCGTGATTATTTATTTGAAAAAAAGCAGAATGATGTAATCAGAACAAATTTACCGGTGCTTGATTGAAATTAGCTTTACACAGCATAAAAGCAGCAACAGCTAAGGCCACGAAGGCAATCACGATAAGTACCTGAGTCCACGATACGCGTTGGATAGGTTGTTTGTCTTTTCGCTTGCACACTTCGCCGGGACAGTGTTGGGCTTTTTCTTTATAGAACAAATTGTAAAATAAGCATCCAAGGCAAATGCCAAAAACGGATTCAAAAAATAAGAAAATCTGACAAATCAGGCAGATAATACCTGTTACAGGACTTTTTGTATTCATGAATACCAATAGCACCAACATAGTTACTGCTAGCACGAGACCAATAATCCATGCAAACTTTTTTTGTGCAGCTCCCACGTATTCAGGTGTCTGCCGACTAACTATCATTCTGCCTATAATCAGAGTAGGAGAGTATTTAGGACTGATAAGAACCCTGACAATAAAATCCAACAAAAAAATAAGTACAAAATACTTTATCATTAAAAAATCGCCGGTGTAAATTACCCGCTGAATGGCCATAAATACAAATAAAAAAAGTATTCCGGCTGCTGCTCTGATTTCGCGCTCGTTTAATACCGGTATGTTATAACCTTCTACTGTTTCTCCAAATTGTTTCATAAGTACTTATATTTAAATTGTTGAATGCAAATGTAGTAATAAATTCAGATTTTTGTTCTGAAACAAAAGAATCACGATTCCGCAAAGCGAAACCGTGATTCTTAATTTATTTGCTGCCGACTGTTACTGCCAACTATAAACTGTCAATTATCAACTATTCTTTTCCACCCATTCTCGTGCATTTACAAACGCTTCCACCCACGGGGTGATTTGGTCGCTGTTTTTGCGGTCGGCAGGGTAGTGCGCCCATTGCCATGGGAATACTGCCCGTTCAGGGTGCGGCATCATAGCCAGATGACGACCATCAGTAGAACAAATACCTGCAACACCATAGTCAGAACCGTTAGGATTGGCAGGATAGCTGGCATACGAGTATTTAGCAATGATGTTGTATTCGCTTTCCGGTTTTGGAAGGTAGAATTTTCCTTCACCGTGAGCCACCCAAACACCCAATTTGCTGTTGGATAGTGAACCTAACATTACCGAATTGTTTTCAGGGATAGTTAAGCCCACAAAGCTCGATTCGAATTTATGCGAATCGTTGTGCAACATGCGTGGTTTCACGTCGTGTTCCTGATTTACCAAACCAAGTTCTATCATTAATTGGCAACCGTTACAAATACCAAGACTCAGGGTGTCTTGTCGGCTATAGAATTTGTCAAGTGCTGATTTCGCTTTTTCGTTGAAAAGGAATCCACCGGCCCAACCTTTTGCAGAACCCAATACGTCGGAGTTAGAGAATCCGCCGCAGAACACAATCATGTTCACATCTTCCAGCGTTTCGCGGCCTGTTGCCAAGTCGGTCATGTGAACGTCTTTTACATCAAAACCGGCAAGGTACAATGCGTAAGCCATTTCGCGATCACCGTTGGTTCCTTTCTCACGGATAATAGCTGCTTTTATGCCACTTGGCGTGCGGTCTTGTGATATGTTGAATTGTGAGAATTTGCCTTTGAAACTATCTGTAAATGCAAACTCCAACGGTTGGTTTTTATAGTTGTTGAAACGAGCCGAAGCACAAATCTCGCCACTTTGTTTGCGATCTAACAAGTAAGATGAGCGGAACCATATATCGCGCAATTCATTGATGGAGAATGAATATGAAGCAGATTTTTTGACAATTTCCATGCGACGTTCAGCAATTGGAGTTGCAATGCGTGCAAAACCAACACCATTTCCTTCCAGAACTTTCTCAACCGCTTTGCGATCTTTTACCTGAATCAATACACCCGGATTTTCAGCAAACAGAATGTTTACCAATGACGTTTCGGCAATTCCTTCAAGGTTTACATTCAAACCACCGTTGGCATTGGCAAAACACATTTCGAGCAATGCGGTAATTAGTCCACCTTCCGAAATATCGTGACCGGAAAGAATCAAATCCTTGTTGATTAATTCCTGAATACTGTCGAAAGCAGCTTTGAAGTATTCAGCATCCTGTACGGTTGGCACTTCTTCGCCCAGTTTGTTGAGTGTTTGACCCAATACCGAACCACCTAATTTATGAGTGTCGAACGAGAAATCAACATAATAAACTGCCGATTTAGGGTCGTTTACCAATACCTGACCAACTGTTTTCTTTACGTCGGATACTTCAGCACCGGCAGAGATAATCACCGTTCCGGGCGAGAATACTTTGTCTTTGCCATATTTTTGAGTCATCGACAAACTGTCTTTTCCGGTAGGAATATTGATGCCAAGTGAGCAGCAGAAATCGCTACAAGCTTCTACGGCTTTGTACAGTCGGGCATCTTCACCCGGATTGTTACAAGGCCACATCCAGTTGGCGCTGAGTGATACGCTGTCCAATCCATCAGTTAGCGGAGCCCAAATGATATTGGTCAATGCTTCGGCAACAGCCAAAACCGATCCGGCTTCAGGGTTTACCATAGCAGCCAATGGTGCATGACCGATAGAAGTGGCGATACCTACGTTTCCGCGGTAATCCAGAGCTACAACGCCAAGGTCATTCAATGGCAATTGAATTTCACCCGCAGTTTGTTGGCGGGCAATTTTACCTGTTACCGAACGGTCTACTTTATTTGTCAACCAATCTTTACAAGCTACCGACTCTACCTGCAATACGTTTTGAATATATTCCTGTAATTTATCTTCGCTTATTTCTATCGGAGCATACTTTTCTTCTATAGTGCTATCTGTCATGATGGTGCGAGGCGGTTTACCAATCATGTAATCCAGACGTAAATCGATAGGTTTTTTGCCATCGGCTTGTTCGAATACAAAATTCATATCTCCTGTAGTTTCGCCTACCACATACATCGGAGCGCGTTCGCGTTCAGCAATGCGGCGTACGCCTTCAATGGCTGCTTCAGGAAGTACAAATCCCATACGTTCCTGACTTTCATTGCCCACAATTTCTTTGGCACTAAGTGTTGAATCACCAACTGGAAGCGCTGATAAATCAATTTTACCACCGGTAGTTTCTACCAATTCCGATAAACAGTTCAGGTGTCCGCCTGCACCGTGATCGTGAATAGAAACAATCGGGTTTATATCGGCTTCAGCCAGTGTACGAATCACGTTTGAAACACGTTTTTGCATTTCCGGATTGGCACGTTGTACGGCATTTAGCTCAATGGCATTGTCGTACTCACCTGTTTGAACAGACGATACAGCGGCGCCACCCATACCAATACGGTAGTTGTCGCCACCCATTACCACCACTTTTTCGCCAACACCAACTTCACCTTTCAGTGCGTCGCGCATGGTTCCGAAACCAACACCACCAGCCAACATAATTACTTTGTCGTAACCGAATTTTTTGTCGTTTTCTTCATGCTCAAAAGTAAGTAACGAGCCACAGATAAGTGGTTGGCCGAATTTATTTCCGAAATCGGAAGCTCCGTTCGAAGCTTTGATAAGGATTTGTTCTGGTGTTTGATACAACCATTTGCGTGGATTAATAGCATTTTCCCAACTGCGTGAATTGTCGTTACGAGCGTATGAAGTCATGTAAACCGCTGTTCCGGCAATCGGCAAACTGGCTTTTCCTCCGCCAAGACGGTCACGAATTTCGCCACCTGCTCCGGTAGCTGCACCGTTGAAAGGCTCAACGGTAGTTGGGAAGTTATGTGTTTCGGCTTTCAATGAAATAACCGATTCAATTTCTTTCGTTTGGAAAAAATCAGGTTTGTCGCCGCTGGCCGGAGCAAATTGTTCGATTTTCGGACCGGCGTTAAAAGCCACGTTGTCCTTGTAAGCCGAAACCAGTTTGTTTGGATTTTCTTCCGATGTTTTGCGAATCATTTTGAACAAAGTAAGTTCTTTTTCTTCGCCATCAATAATAAATTGTCCATTGAAAATTTTGTGACGGCAGTGTTCTGAGTTTACTTGCGAAAATCCGAAAACTTCACTGTCGGTCAGTTTACGACCTACTTTTTCGCTAATTCCGTTCAAATAAGCAACTTCGTCAGGGCTTAACGCTAAACCTTCTTGCGCACTGTAAGCCGCAATATCATCAATCTCCAGAATTGGTTCTGGCAACTTGTTTACCGTAAAAATTTCCTGATTCAAACCTGTGTAAATGCGTTGAAGCATAGGGTCGTATTCCAAACCGCCTTTGGCCGACGGAGTGTTAGGAACCAGACTGTACTCTTCTATACGAATAATGCCGGAAATTCCCATGTTTTGGGTGATTTCAACGGCATTCGTACTCCAGGGGGTGATCATTTCGCGGCGTGGGCCGACGTAATTTCCTTCGACAGTTTCGGTTTCGAGCAACTTAGCTTCACCAAAAAGCCATTCTAACTTTCGTACATCATCGGCCGCTATGGGTTGATGGGATTGTACTGCGTAAAGATGTTGGGCGGGAGTTCGGAAAAATTGAATCATAATTTATTTTGAAGTAATGATGTTTCGGAATAAATGTAACTTGCAGATTTATTGAATCTTATGTGTCAAGTGTTTGTCTCTGTAATTCAAAGGCAAAGATAGTCAAATTATATGGCTCATGAAATACCGAATGTTCTTAAAAATCACGTTGTAGTCCCAAAATAAGAGAACAATAAACCGCTGTTTTAAAACAAAATTCAATTTGAATTTGTTATGCAGTACTTTATGTCAATAATGAATAAGTGTCGCCAGTAGATAATATAGTTTATATCGAATAAAATGTTATTAAAATAAGAGCAACCACTAAGACAATAAGGACACAAAGAATCACAAATATTTTTTTATAAGTATAGGTCACAAAGATAAAAACACAAGTGTTTTTATTGTTATAAATCAATGATTTTCAAAATGCTAGACAAATAAAACATTCATGTTTTATTCTTCGTGTTCTTTATGTTTTTAGCAACAGAAAATATCAGAAGTTTTAAACTTTGTGTAGCTCTGTGTTCTTAGTGACTTAGTGGTAAGTCTTTTGTTTTCATTTCTATAATAAATTAATCTGAATAAAGTCTAATAATTAAGTGATAATATGCTAGAAAACAGAATAGACAAACGAATTTTAAAAGAAAGACTTCACGATGAAACATTTAAGCGTCGGACGCTTTCGTTTTATAAATACTTCAATATCGAAAATCCGCAAGAGTTCAGAAATGATTTATACAGAAGTCTGGATGCATTGAATTGTTTTGGAAGGATTTATGTGGCTCACGAGGGCATTAATGCACAGATGAGTGTGCCGGAATACTATGCTGAGCAGTTTTTGGAGCAATTGTATTCTATTCCAGAGTTGAACAATGTTCCTATTAAATGGGCGATTGAAGATGACGGAAAATCGTTCTATAAGCTAACCATTAAAGTGCGACCGAAAATTGTTGCCGATGGATTGGAAAACAATACCTACGATTTGTCTAAAGTGGGTAAGCACCTTACTGCGCTTGAGTTTCATGAGGCTATTGATAAATCCGGAACTATTGTAGTAGATATGCGTAACCACTACGAAAGCGAAATAGGACATTTTAAAAATGCCTTTTGTCCGGATGTGGATACGTTCCGCAATGAAATTCTGATGGTGCTGGATAAGTACAAAGACGATAAAGATAAGGAGTTTTTGTTGTATTGTACGGGTGGTATTCGTTGCGAGAAAGCCAGTTCGTTCCTTCTACACAATGGTTTTGAAAATGTATCGCAACTGTATGGAGGTATTATTGAATATGCTCAGCAAATCAAGCAGCTGGGCGTTGAATCTAAGTTCCACGGAAAAAACTTCGTGTTTGATGAGCGTTTGGGTGAATCGGTTGATGGACAAGTGATTTCACACTGTCATCAATGTGGAAAACTTGCAGATACGCACACTAATTGTGCCAATACCGATTGCCATTTACTGTTTATCCAATGTGCTGAATGTGCCGGAAAATACGAAGGCTGTTGTACCAAAGAATGTCAGACCGTTTATCATTTGCCTAAAGAGGAGCAAGTTAAAGTCCGTACTATTCATGCTCAAAAATATGCCGATAGCAAGATTTATAAAAGCAGATTAAGGCCTAAATTGCAAAACTTACATGACTAATTTTTGGCAAGAAATTTCCCGACCAATTATCGCTTTGGCACCCATGGAAGACGTTACTGATACTGTTTTCCGGGAAGTGATTCGTTCCGTTTCGGACGTAGAGGCGTTGAATGTGCTGTTCACAGAATTTACATCTACCGACGGGCTTTGTAACGAGATTGGTCGTAAGAATGTAAGCAGTCGGTTAGTGGTAAGCGATTCTGAACGGGAATGGCTCACCAAAACAAATACCCATCTGGTGGCTCAGATTTGGGGTTCTGATCCCAATAAGTTTCGCGAAAGTGCACAGCTAATTTCCGAAATGGGGCAATTTGATGGCATTGATATTAATATGGGATGTCCGGTAAAAAAGGTGGTGAAAAATAAAAGTTGCTCAGCTTTAATTAATTATCCCGATTTGGCTCGTGAGATAATTGTGGCTACTAAAGAGGGTACAAATTTGCCTGTAAGCGTAAAAACACGACTTGGATTCAATGAGGTAATTACTGAAAAATGGATTGGCAATTTGCTGGATGAAAATCCGGCAACCATCACCATTCATGGCCGTACACAGAAAATGCAATCGGAAGGTGAAGCCATGTGGGACGAGATTGGTAAGGCGGTTCAATTGCGAAATGAATTGAAATCGGATACGCTGATTCTTGGAAATGGTGATGTAACGAGTTACGCTACAGTCATTAGTCATATTAATCAATACGGTGTGGATGGTGTAATGGTGGGAACCGGAGTATTTAAGAATCCGTGGATGTTCAATAAATCACAATCCGAAATTACCATTGGAATGCGTATTGCCTTATTGACTAAGCACATAATGCTTTATGATACAACTTGGGGAAAAACCCAGAATTTCAATGTCTTGAAACGGTTCTTTAAAATTTATCTGAATGGTTTTGATGGTGCTGCTTACTGGCGTGATCAATTAATGCATACCAAAAGCTGTGATGAAGCTTTGGAAGTTATTCGTAAAATGTAACTTTTTTGCAAATAGAAATGCCCTTAAATTGATTTCAATTTAAGGGCATTTAATATTTACCACATTAATTTATTTACCATAGAACCATTTGTGCAATTCGCCGTAATGTTGTTGGTACATTTTATAACTATCGTCAAGAATTTGCATGGCTGTAGCTTTGTCGAAGAATTTTTCCACCACTACCGTTTTGTTTTCCAGTTTAGTGTAATCTTCAAAGAAACTCATTATTTCAGTTGTCATGTGCGGAGGAAGTTCTGAAATATCGTTGTAGTGTGTTACACTAGGGTCACCAGCAGCCACAGCAATGATTTTATCATCAGCTTCGCCATTGTCCAACATTCGCATTACACCAATCACTTTAGCTTCTACAATACACAATGGAACTACTTCTATTTGTGAAAGTATCAAGATGTCAAGCGGGTCATGATCATCGCAATAACTTTGAGGTATAAATCCATAGTTATGAGGGTAATACATGGATGAGAATAATACTCTGTCTAGCCGTAAAAGACCACTTTCTTTATCTAATTCGTATTTTGCACGGTTACCTTTTGGAATCTCGATGATACCTTTTACAACATCGGCGACATCAGTATGTGGGGCAACCTGATGCCATGGGTTAAAATTACTTCGCATATTTTTTTTAGTTTATATTTTTTTTAGCTTGCAAATGTAGAAAAAAAAATCTACTTTCAATTTGAAAGTGTTTATGTTATAATTTATTTTTGATAAAGTCGGATGTAATCAATACTCATAACGGCAGGAAACACCGTTGTGTCATCGGGTTTACCTGGCCAGTTGCCGCCCACAGCTAAATTCAGGATGATGTAAAATGGTTTTCGGAATTCATCTGCATTTTGTTTTTTTGCATTTATTTTCCCATCTAAATACTTCTTTCCATCCAAATACCATTTAATTCTATTTTTATTCCATTCAACTGTATAAATATGGAATTCCTGAACATCACACTCTTTTGTTCCTTCAAAACTTATAAGTCCATTTTTGTCCCAGTGCATGGCGCTATGAATAATGTTTTCATTCTTTACATGTTCCATAATATCAATTTCGCCGCATTGGGGGCTTCCAACGTGATTTATATTCTGACCCAGCAGCCAAAATGCCGGCCATATTCCTTGTCCTTTAGGAGCTTTTAAGCGGGCTTCAATTTTCCCATAAGTAAAATTAAATAGACTATCGGTTGAGAGTCTTGCCGAAGTGTAATTTGCTCCTTGATAATTTTCTTTACAAGCAGTAATAAGTAAATTGCCATTTTCTACTTTACTGTTTTTAAGTCGTCTGAATGTATAAAGCTCTAGTTCATTGTTTCTTACATTTCCTGTTTCATGCCGCCATTTAGTACTATCGGGCAAACCCGTATAATTGAATTCATCTGACCATACTAATTTCCATGCTTTTGCCTGAAGTTGTAGTGTAAAGAATAATAATGTAAAAATGAACTTGTTTCTCATTAATTAACCAAGTGTAATAGGGCTGATTTAAATGCTAAGTAATGTTTCCAGATAATGTTTTTCAATACCGTACAGTTTTTTTATAGTAGCGATATTTTCCAGAATTTGTTTTTTGTCAATTGTCTTATCAAGAGTCTTTCGACCAACTATCATTACGTTTTTAGGTGTATGTTCCAGCGATACAAACTCAAAAACAGTTGTTTTATAACCATACGCTTCAAGAATCATGGCACGCAGAGTGTCGGTGATAATCTCAGCCTGACGTTCTTTTAGAATGCCAAATCGGGTCACATTGTTCAACTCGTTGGTAACATTCATGGCTTTCCGAATTTGTTTGTGGCAACAGGGTGCGCATACTATCAGTTCAGCTTCCGATTTTATTCCACGGTAAATGGCATCGTCGGTGGCTGTGTCGCAGGCATGTAGGGCTATCAGGATGTCGATTTTATCCAGTTCGGCTTTTTCGATAGTTCCTTTTACAAAGCTTAGATTTGCTAATTCGGATTTCTCAGCAATAGTGTTGCAGGTGTCTACCAATTCCTGACGAAATTCAACACCAGTGGTTTTTACATTTAATTTCAGTTTGTTGGCCAGATAATCGTGTAGCGCAAATGTCAGATAACCTTTACCTGAACCCATATCAGCAATGTGCAGATGATTGGTTGAAGGTAAATTGTTCAGATTTGGTGCCAGCAGCTCAATATATTGGTTTATTTGCTTGTATTTATCACTCATTTCGCGACGTACATCTCCATTGATATTGGTAATGCCCAATTCGCGTAAATAGACATTGTTTTTCGGCTCAATTAATCGCTCTTTAGGTTTATCGTGTGTAAACGTTAGAGCAGGTGCCATGGTGGGCTTGTTGAATTTTAGCTGTGTTTTTCCGTTTGGTAAGGTTGACAGATTGATGTTTTCAGTAGCTGCAAACAAATCAGCATTTAGAAAATCATTTTCAAGTGCTTTGACTAATAAATCCAGTCCTTCTATTATATCGAAATTCTTGGTGATATCCTTTGTGTTGTGACGATAGACGAAATTCAGACAATAGCCTTTCTTAAGTTCTACAGGGCTTACAATCAGCTTTTTTAGATCTGAATTTTTGTCGCGTTTTCCTGCTAAAGTCAATTTAATCAATCCTTTGTTGTCAATAAGTAATTGAAGTTTCTCGAAGAATGTGGTCGTCTGGCTGTTTTGCATTTCGTGTTTTTTTTGCAAAGGTACTCAATTATTTTATGCGTTGGTTGTACAAAAAAGAGCCTTGCAGTTTAGGCAAGACTCAGTTCTTTTAGGCAGAATATCGTATTTTACAGGATTTGCGATGCATGCGTTTTAGTGTTCACTTCTTTAGGCAGCATTATTCGGGTAATAGTACCTGTTTCATCCAGTATAAAAGTGGTGCGGAAAGTACCCATATATTGCTTTCCATACAGCGATTTTTCTCCCCAAGTCCCAAATATCTCTGATAATTTCTTGTCAGTATCGGCAATTAACTGAAAGGGTAAATTTTGCTTCGCAATAAATTTCAGATGTGAAGCAGCACTGTCGGTACTTACGCCAATAACCTCGTAACCTGAATTTTGTAATTCGTCATAATTGTCGCGTAAACTACATGCCTGCGCTGTGCAACCCGGCGTGTTATCTTTTGGGTAGAAATACAAAACTACTTTTTTACCTGCAAAATCTGCCAGTTTCAACTCTTTTCCGTCCTGATTTACTCCTAACACGGCAGGAGCTTTATCGCCTACTTTTAATCCCATAATATATTTTTTTTGAATGACCCCAAACCCCTAAAGGGGCTATCAGTCTGTATAACTATTTTACATTAAATCTATTATTTTATTCAACGAAAATTCAACTAAAGTGTTCAATGATTTGAGAAAAATAATGAGATAATCTTAACTCCCCTTTAGAGTTTATGGTTATAAAACTTCTTTCCTTGCCACGAATCTCTTTCTGCCAATCGTTTTTCCAGTTTTACTGCAAATTCAAAGTTTTTTAAACCCCATTCCGGAGCTATGATTAAGCTTGGTGGCGATTGAGATATAAATCGTTCGATTGCAATGTTGGGATTTAGTCGCTCCACGAAATCAATCAGCAAATCAATGTATTCGTTGGCAGTGTAAAAGTTGAACCATTCAGGATGCTCCATATATTGTTTTGCCATAACTGTTTTACGAACCAATTGTAATTGATGCAGTTTTATGGCTGTGAGTGGTAATTCTGAAATTCTGTCGGCATGACTGAGAATGGTTTCTCTATCTTCTTTCGGTAATCCTAATATTAGATGTGCACCGGTTTTTATGCCCCGATTAGCTGTTGCACGAATGGCTTCCTCTGCACAAGCATAATCATGACCACGGTTGATAAATTCCAACGTTTCATCGTTGGTTGATTCAATACCGTATTCAATCATTACATAAACACTTTTCGATAGTTCTTCAAAGTAATCGAGTAATTCATCATTCACGCAATCGGGACGAGTTCCTACCACAATACCTTTTACCTGAGGGTGGGAGAGGGCTTCTGCGTAAATAGCTTTCAGCCGGTCCAGCGAATCGTAGGTATTGGTGTACGATTGAAAATAAGCCAGATAAAATTGATTTTCGTACTTATGCTTAAAGAAGTTGATACCTTCTTCTACTTGTTGAGTAACTTTTTTTACCGGTTTACAGTATTCCGGGCTAAAGCTTTGATTATTACAATAAGTACAACCACCACGACCTTTGCTCCCATCTCGATTGGGGCAAGTAAATCCGGCATTGATGGAAATTTTTTGAATTCGTTCGGAGAAGTCAGCTTTCATTACCTGGTTGTAATTCAGGTATCTGTTCTGGTCGGGAAATATGAAGGGTTTTATATCGGTCATTTCTATTTGTTCTGTTTTGCAAAGATACTTATAACCTTATTTGCCACAAAATAGTTTTGTAACTGATTTTTATTGCGGTAGTTTACCCTCTTTTGCTTATTTTTGTAACCAAACTTTCAACTAACATCTACAAATTGTCAACTAAATCCATGTATTGGTCAAATTACCATAGTCATTCTTCTTTTTGTGATGGGCGTAGCTCCATGGAGGAGTTCGTAAAATATGCTATCGCAAAAGGATTAAAAAAATATGGTTTTTCGTCGCATGCACCGCTGCCGTTCAGCACATTTTGGAATATGAATTTGGATGATTTGCCGGAATATCAGATGGAATTTTATCGGTTGAAAGAAAAGTATGCTTCTCAAATTGAATTATATATTGGTCTGGAACTGGATTATATCAATGGCTTTTTTGAGTTTGGTCATAACTTATATTCTACCGACTCGTTCGATTATCTGATTGGCTCTATTCATTATATGGATCAACTTCCGAATGGTGATTTTTGGTGTGTAGATGGGAATTTTCAGGACTTTTATGCAGGTTTGAAAACGCTTTATGGGGGTGATATTCGTCCGGCGGTTAAGCGGTTTTACGAAATAAGCTCATTGATGATTGAAAAAGGAGGTTTTGATATTGTTGGACATTTTGATAAAATAGCACTGAATGGATCTAAATGTGCTGGCTTTGATATTACCGAAAATTGGTACAAGAACTATGTAGGTGAGGTGCTTGAACAGATTAAAAACAAAGGGCTTATTCTGGAGGTAAATACAAAATCGCTCGCCAGTAAGGGCATGACATATCCTGATGTGCAATTTTTCCCGCTGATAAATGACCTTCAAATACCTATTGTGGTGAATTCCGATTGTCATTACCCAACCAATGTAATTGATGGATTTGAACCTACCTTTAGAGCTTTAAAAGAGCTTGGATTCAAAACTATGCAACAACTGATTGATGGAAAATGGCAAGCTGTGGAATTTAATGAAAATGGATTGTTGTAATTGGAACAAAGGTTGGTTTAGACTGCTTTACTTACTCGCAACATTTTTCAAAACAGCATTTCTCGTCCATTGTTTCAAATTCAATAGTAGCGTGTTGAATTTCTTTCTCTTTCAATGAATCACGTATTTCTGCTTTTAACTCGGCCAGTTTTTCCATTCCTAACGAACTGTTTAACACCACATGAACGGTAAGTACATTATATGTGCCGTCCACTGACCAAACATGTAAATCGTGTACATTTTCTACTCCTTTAAAGTTCTTCAAATGGTTAGAAATGTCAGTTATGTCCACTTCGGTAGGAATTCCTTGCAAAATAATACGCAAGCTTTGCCGAAGATTTTTGTAGACATTTGATAATACAAACAAAGCAATACCAACCGACATAATTGGGTCAAGGATAGGCACATCGAAGAAATGCATTACCACTGAGCCAATTAAAATGGCTAACCAACCCAATACATCTTCGAGCAAATGAAGCGAAACCACCCGTTCGTTGATTGAGTTTCCTTTTTTTAGTCTGAATACGGCTGCACCATTCACCAAAACACCCAAAATAGCAAGGAAAAACATTCCGCTAGTGTTGGCTGACACCGGATGAATAATTCTTGGAATGGCAACTGTAAGAATCAAAATACTTCCTGTAACCAACACGATGGAGTTAATTACTGCGCCAAGTAGCGAGAAGCGTTTGTACCCATAAGAATATGTGGAGTCGCTTCCTTTTTTGGCTACTTTCTGGAAATACCAGGCCAATCCAAGTGATAAACAATCGCCTAAATCATGAATAGCATCCGAAAGAATGGCAATACTATTTGTCATAAATCCACCCACTATTTCCACCAGCGTGAAAAATAAATTCAGCAGGAATGCCATTTTGATATTTTTTATATCCGAATGATGATGGTGGTCGTGATGACTATGGTTATGATGGTGATGTTCTGACATGTTTTGGGTTTTATATATCCAACAATTTAAGCGTTGAACTGTTCGGTAATGTTTTTTTGTTTTAAAGGCACTTTATTAACCCGAAATGTATTTTCCAAATGGTAATTTATTGACAATGAATACTATTAATGTTGAAATTATAAGTATTGCAAAAACTGTGATAGGGATTCCAATAATTGAATTGATAAAATTCCAACGGATATTGAATTCGTCTAATTTACTTAGAATGAGAATGTGAACCAGAAAAATACCATAACTATATCTACTTATAAAGTTGCGAACGCTGATTGCCGGACGTGAACTAATATCTTTATTTTTAAGTAAAATAAAAAGCCCCATGGCGTATAGCAGAATGTTTGGTGAAAGTGGTTCGTAAAAAGTAGAGACATAGTTATTGGTGTATAAGTGCACCAGAAACGTTCCTATAATGGTAGATGCCAAGCCCAACCCTATTAAAATCAAAGCAATGGTGTTTGTTTGAAATGTGCTTCCAAACGATTTAATTTTCAGGTAATGCCCAAGAACCAGATATCCCAAAAAGCCAGTGAAATAAGATAAATCAATGTCCGGCTTAATTTTAGAAATAACCGGTTGATCCAAAACTAGTACACAACCCCAAATTCCCAAAAAATATAATAATTCTTTTTCGGTTGCATTGCGTACCCATTTGCCAATAATAGGAATAAACAAATACAACCCAATTATCATGTAAATATACCAAAAATGGCCGGAACTTCCATCTCGCAGTTGTACGAAGATATTTCGGGTTATTTCCCAAAATCCGGGTCGGCTACCAGCCTCAAAGTCATTAATTAACGAGTTCGCAATGTAAGCAAAACTCCAGAATATAAATGGAATAAGCAACCGAACCAGCCTTTTCTTCAAAAAAACACTTATTTTGTAGTCTTTGGATAGCAATAATGCCCCCGAGAGCATAACAAATACCGGGACTGCAAAGCGCGAAAGGCTGCAGAATACGTTGCCCACCCAAAAATCATAAGCCGAAATGCTTGCTCTTGAAGCGGGCTGATAAGCCGACGAAACGTGAATACCGATAACAGCAATAGTGGCTACAACTCTCAAATTGTCGTACCAGACGGTTTTGTTTTCTGACTGCATTTTTATTTAAACCATTTTTTTACAGGAACATCGTAGCCAGTGCCCTGCATGTAATTATATATTGCCAAATTCAATCCTTTGCCATAATATTCCAAATCAATTTCATTGTCGGTCGAAAATGGAACTTCATTGTTTGCAAACCGATTGGGTTTATCCTGAAGTAATTTAGCACCAAAATTTTGGGGTGCAATGCCTGATGGACTGTGAATAGTCATGGCATATCGGTGCCAAAAGCCGGATTGCAACCAGCCATTAGCAAAAAGACTGCGCACAACTTCAAGTGAGTCAATAGTTTCTTTGGCTGTTTCGGTGGGGAAACCATACATAAGGTAAGCATGTGTCATAATATTTGCTTCGGTGAGATTTTTCATGCTCTCACTAGCAATTTCTATGGTAATTCCTTTGTTTATAAGTGCCAAAATCCGTGGCGAAGCCACCTCTAATCCACCAGAAACAGCAATGCAACCAGATTGCGCCAGCAAATAACACATTTCAGGTGTAAAAGCTTTCTCAAAACGAATATTTGTCCAGTAGCTGACCACCAACTTTCGACGAATAATTTCTTCAGCCAGTTTACGTAAAATAGCCGGTGGAGCTGCTTCGTCCACAAAATGAAATCCGCTTTGGCCGGTTTGTGCCATAATTTCCTCCATTCTATCCACGAGCAATTCTACAGGGGCTTTCTCAAAACGTTGGATGTAATCCAATGAACCATCGCAAAATGCACATTTAGCCCAATAACAACCATGAGCCAGTGTCATTTTATTCCAGCGTCCGTTGCTCCATAGGGCGTGCATTGGGTTGGTGAGTTCTATCAGGTTGAGATAATTATTGGTGAGTAGTCCATCGTAATTAGGCGTACCGGTTTCGGCAAATTTTATATTTTCGGTGCTATCAAAATTTGAACGGACAATTTCGTTTTTCTCGTTGCGGGAAAGCGTTCGGATAAATTCACCATTATTCAGAATGCGTAATAACGGAAGTTCACCATCGTCAAATGTCAGGTAATCAACGTAGTCAAAAATTCCCGTATCGGTTAATTGGCGTAGTTCGGTATTTACATATCCACCACCCATAATAATTTTTATGGCTGGAAATTCTTCCCGTAGCCATTGCGCACAACGCATAGCACTGTAAAGATTTCCGGGAAATGGAACGCTAAAACCGACAAATTCCGGTTGTAATTGTTCTATCTTTTTTGATAAAATTTCAATTAGTAACTTGTCAACTAGCGAATAAGGCTTGCTTAATTCTGCATTTAATGGTTCGAAATCGGGTAAATGCTGGCACAGCGATTCGGCATAACGAATAAGTTCAAAATGTGGATCTATCGTTTGCTGAATCAACTCGCTTATATCTTTTAAGAAAAGTGTACAAAGATGTGTAGCTCTGTCGTGGTTGCCAATAGTGCCAAAAGCCCATTCTAGGTCTTCTTCTTCGGGAAGTCGTTTGCTTATGGGCCAAAAGTTGCGGTTGCTGAAACGGCTTGCCAGCGAACTGTCCCTCCCCGACAGAAAGTGCATTGCTGGCTCTATTGTCTGGAGATAGAAATCGGTATGTTGGAGTGTTATTTTGTTTGCTTTTGATAAGCCCGACTTACTTGCTGCCAGTTCAAAAACCTCAGTAAGTTGAACCCGCGTAAAAAGCTTTTCTATCAATTCTATGCTCAAATCTGCTTGTGCTGCTTCTATGCCTCGCGACCGTAGAAATCCCAATAGTTGAGAACAAGCAGGGTAGGGAGTGTTGAGTTGTGTAAGGGGCGGCGTTATTAGAAGTATTTTCATGCGTAAATGATTGTGCGCAGATTTAGTTGTTAGTAGTTTGTAAAACTAATGAACTTAAGTTTACAGTTAATGCTTCTGGCTTTATTATTGTTGCAAACTTACTGAATAATTTTTGCAAAGCCGAAAAAAAATGATTTTTTCAAACAAAAAGTCTACATAACCGTTAATTAGTAGTATTTTTGTTTGGTTTTAGAACTAACTGAAAATAGCCATATTTATAACATTTCTAACTTCTAACTTATGAACAAAAAAATTAAAAAAGGTCTTGTAATAAGTCTTTCAGTACTATTTGGAATTTTGGTTGTGCTAATGGTTTTGCCTTTTGCTTTTAAAGGTAAAATTACAACTGTAGCTAAAGAGAAAATCAATGGTATGTTAAATGCAAAAGTTGATTTCAAAGATGTTAACATTAGTTTTTTGCGCAGTTTTCCGAATGTGTCGGTAAAATTAGAAGATCTCCATGTTATTGGTAACGACGAGTTTGCAAAAGATACCTTGGTGCAAAGCGATAACATTGATTTAGTGTTGAATATAAATAGTCTTTTTTCGGACAAAGGTTACGAATTACGTAGATTGCAATTTAATAATACAAAGATATTTGCACACGTTTTGCCTAACGGAAAGGCAAACTGGAGCATTATGAAAGAAGATTCAACAAAGCAGGCTCCTGATACTTCAGCAATGAGTTTTAATATGAAATTGAAAGATTTTGTGATTAAAAATGCTGATATCACTTATTTGGACGAAGCTGGAAAAATGAAAGTTGTTTTGAAGGGGCTAAATCATCATACTTCGGGCGATTTGTCGGCTGACAGCTCACTGTTAGTTACCAAAACCACTCTCGATACCTTGAATTTTTGGATGGGCGGTGTTCAGTATCTTTCTAAGGCAAATGCTGAGTTAAATGCTGATATTAATGCCAATCTGAATAAAAAGATTTTCAAGTTGAGTCAAAATTCATCACGTTTGAATGCAATTGACTTTTCGTTGAATGGATGGTTTCAAATGCTCGACAATGGGTACGATATGGATTTGAAATTGAATGCAGAGAAAGTTGATTTTAAATCTATTATATCAATGGTTCCTGCTATTTATTCTAAAAACTTTGACGGTGTGAAAGCTGGTGGAAAAGTAGCTCTGAGCGGATTTGTAAAAGGAAAAATGGTTGGCGATTTCTATCCGGCTTTCGACTTAAAACTTTCTGCCGTGGATGGTTGGTTTCAATATCCAAGTTTGCCAAAATCAGTTCAAAATATTAATATTGAAGCTGTTGTTTTAAATCCTGGTAAAACATTGGATGCAACGGTGGTTGATATCTCGAAATTTGCATTTAAATTGGCTGGTAATGCTTTTTCAGCTCAAATGCGTTTGGCTACACCAATGTCTGACCCTGATTTCATGTTGAAAGCAGTTGGGAAAATTGATTTAGGGCAAATAAAAGATATTTATCCGCTTGAAGCAAACACTCAGCTAAACGGAATATTGGATATGAATCTGGATGCGAGTGGCCGTATGTCGTATTACGAAAAAAATCAGTACGATAAGTTTAAGTTTTCCGGAATGATGAACTTGACTAATATGTTGGTAAAAATGAGTTCGTTTCCTCAGGATATATCAATTTCTAAGGCTAATATGGTTTTCAATAATCGCTATGTGGATTTGACTACCCTGCAAATGAAAATTGGACGGAACGATTTGACTATTACAGGTAAATTAGAGAATATGGTAGCTTATGCATTGAGCAATAAAACGCTTAGTGGTACGCTTAATCTTCAGTCTAATTATTTCAATGCAAGCGACTTTATGACCGACGATGCTACAAAAACGCAGAAAGCTACTGTTGATACTGCCAAAATGAAGTTGGTGGTGATTCCTAAAAATATAGAGTTTAGAATGCAAGCCGATTTCAAGAAGCTTGTTTATTCAAAAATGGATTTCAGCAATGCCAAAGGGGTGTTAGTTGTTTCGAATGGTGATATGAAAATTCAGAATCTTGGCCTGCAGGGATTTGGCGGAAGCGTAAATGCAAATGGGCTTTACAGCACCAGCGATCCAAGTAAACCTTACGTGAATTTTGATTTTGCACTTACCGATGTTACTTTTTCTGAAGTATTTAAACAGGTTGAAACATTCCAGAAATTTGCACCTGTTTTCGAAAAAGCCAGTGGAAAATTTTCTTCTAAATTATCGTTTAATTCGCTGTTGCAAAATGATATGATGCCAAATATGGCGTCGCTGATTGGTAACGGTTCATTCTCAACTAAATCTATAGGTTTAACCAATGTTCCGGCGCTCACAACTTTAATGTCGAAATTAAATCATTCTGAATCGTCATCAACAACTATCAAGGATTTAGCCTTGAATTTTGACATAAAAGACGGTAAAGTAAATACAAAACCTTTTGATGTGACGGTTGGAAATGTAAAAATGAAAATTGGAGGTTCTACTGGACTTGATAAATCAATAGCTTACGCCGGAACTGTTCAGATGCCTGATAATTTGAATTTAGGTAAATTTTCAACAGTAAATCTAAAAGTTGGTGGTACTTTTGCTAAACCGAAAGTTGAAATTGATATGGCAAGCATGCTTAAAACTGCCGTTACAGAAGCAAAAGTAAAAGCTGTAGCCGAGGTAAATAAGAAAATTGATACAGCTAAACCTGCAGCTATTAAAGCAGCTCAAGAACAAGCTGATAAAATACGTACAGAAGCAAAAGCTATGGGTGATAAACTGATAGAAGAAGCCAGAGCTCAGGGTGATCAGTTGGTTGCTAAAGCCGGAAATCCAATAACAAAAGCGTTGGCAAAGAAAGCTGCTCAGAAATTAGTTGACGAAGCTCAAACAAAGGCAGACGATTTAAATGCTAAGGCTGATGCAAAAGGAAAAGAGCTTATTCAAAAAGCATCCGATGGAGCTAAATTGTAATGCATAGCTCATAATTTTTAATTGATTTTTTTACTGATGAAATTTAAGTTGATTTTCTTTTCTCTTTTACTGACAGTTTCCCTTAGCGCACGTAAGGTAGATGGTGGTGAGGCGCTTTTCAATAATAAACAATATGCCAAAGCTCGGGCTGTGTACGAACAGCTTTTAAAGCAGAAACCGAATGATGCACTTTATAATTTTCGATATGCATATTGCTGCTATGAATTAAAAGATATGGAATCTGCTATTGCTCATTTTGAAATGTGTGGTAGCAGGTTTCCAATGCGTGATTTGTATTTGGGCGAGCTCTATTTTAATACCTATCGTTTTGATCAGTCTATTATGGCTTATCAAACTTATATATCAACTTTAAAATCTAACGATCCGAAACTGTCTGATTGTCAGCGTAAAGTAACGCTAGCCGAAGCTGGAGTACGTATGCTGACGAAAGTTGATGATATTGCTCTTATTGACAGTGTTGTAGTTAATAAGTTCGAATTTCTGAAAGCCTATAAATATAGCCGTGAGTTGGGTGCGTTGAAACAAGAATTAATGAAAATAAGCCCGCGACGTACAGTTGATAAGATTACTTACACCACTCAACGGAATGATCGAATTTATTTTTCGGACTCTATTAAGGGGCATATGAATCTTTTTACATCCTACAAATTGCTCGATTCGTGGTCTGAACCATCTGCTATTTCGGCTGTAATAAATACACCGGCTAACGAGAATTATCCTTTTCTGCTACTGGATGGAGTAACTGTTTACTTTGCTTCCGATGGCGATAATTCTATTGGAGGTTACGATATTTTTGTTACTCGCTTTTCACCGTCGACAAATACCTATCTTGCTCCCGAAAATATTGGGTTCCCGTTTAATTCACCTGCCAATGATTATATGATGGTAATTGATGAACAACACAAGATAGGTTGGTTTGCTTCAGATAGAAATCAGCCGGCCGGAAAGGTGATTATTTACTCTTTCGTGTCAGGCGAAGCGAAAACGGTTGTTCGGTCGGACGATAAAGAGTATGTCAGACGTGTTGCTATGCTCAAGCAATTTCGAAAAGCTGTTTTAACTGATTCTACAAATGTAGCTAGCAATCAGAATAATGCTGCTGTAACAACCGAAAAGCAAATTGAATTTATTGTGAATGATTCGGTGGTTTATACGCATATCGACCAGTTCAAAAGCGAAAGCGGTGTCAAGATTTGGTCGGAGTTGCATGCACTTTCTGGTACAATTGAAAAATTAAAATTAGAATTGGTTGCACAGCGCTCAATGTATGCAAATTCAGCAGTTGATGCCGACAAAAATAAAATTTCTGAAACCATTCTTGATTTGGAGCGCAGAAATGTAATAATGGAGAAGCTAGTGCTAACTAAAACGGCTAAATTGAGAAACGACGAAAATAAATTCATTTCTACAGGGAAATAAGATTGAACCATTTCAACAGGAGTTTGTTTTAGAATAAACACATAAAAGAAGGAGGTAACATGAATAATAAACCCAATTTCTGTGATATGAACCCTGAAGTTGAATTTTAAAAGGAGGTGGCATTGAGATTAGCATATTTTTCTTCAATGAAACAGTGAGAAATGGTTCCTGAAGTGCAGATGATTTTATTCCCGGATATGCTTTTATGAAACTAATATTTTAACACGCATTTAAACCAAAGCCTATGTTCTTTGCGAGTTACATGCGACAAATGATTAAAATGGAAACGAACACATGAAAGTTTAAACATTACTAGCGGATAATCATACATTTTATCGTTTAAGTCACAGAGTCAGCTGACCATTTTTTGTTGTAATTCTCGAAAAAAGTGATTTTGAAAAATAATTATAAATAATTTTCGTTAAACAAACAGATAGGAGTTTTTTCTATCTGTTTGTGTTTTAATGTATTGGTAATTCGGTTATAATCAGTTAACGTTATTTCGGATTATTTGTAGTCTTACTATCATTTTTAGTGTTAATTTTGTCGTCAATATATGGATCTAATGGATAAATTACGTTTTCAGAGTTTTGGGAGTGGGAGTAGTGGAAATTGTTATTTTATAGGTAATGCTTCTACGGGTATTTTGATTGATGCTGGAATCGGTGTACGCTCCATTCGTAAATGCCTACGGAATCTTGGGCTGGACTTTGAAAATATCTGGGGTGTTTTTGTTACTCATGATCATGCCGATCATATTAAGGCAGTTGGCCCTTTGGGTGAAAAACACCATATTCCTGTTTATACCACTCGTAAAGTTCATGAAGGAATTCAACGAAGCTACTGTGTTACCGAGAAGTTATATACAAGCAAAAAATACATTGAGAAGCATGAAACGGTTGAGGTAGGTGAGTTTCGGGTAACAGCTTTTCCGGTATCGCACGATTCAACTGATAGTGTGGGTTATACCATTGAATATAAAGAAAAAAGATTTACCTTTGCTACTGACTTAGGCTATGTCTGTGAACATGCTGCTAAGCACCTAACACAAGCCGATTTTCTGGTTCTTGAAGCCAATTACGATGAGCAAATGATGAAGCAGGGGTCTTATCCAATTCATTTGCAAAACAGAATTACAGCTAATACCGGACACTTAAGTAATGAGCAAGCCGGAGTATTTTTGGCTTCAAATTACAACGAACGGATGAAACATATTTTTCTGTGCCATTTAAGTCGGGAAAATAATTTGCCGGAATTGGCATATACGACTATTCAGAATCATTTAGACGAGAAACACATAGTCGTTGGAAAAGATGTTCAATTGATTACTCTGGACAGAATGAGTCCTTCAGAACTGTATGTTTTTTAGAGTATTAGAATATAAAATACAGGCGATAAGAAAATAGAATATAAACTATTCACTATCAATTAATAACTATCAACTAAATAAGTATGTCAGCCAACTTGGTTATTATCCCTACCTACAACGAGAAGGAAAACATTGAGAACATCATTCGTGCAGTTTTTTCTCAGCCAATTGTGTATCACATTCTAGTAATTGAAGATGGTTCGCCTGATGGAACGGCTAATATTATAAAATCTTTACAAGGTGAGTTTCCTGAAAGTTTGTTTATGGTTGAGCGTAAGGGGAAATTAGGACTTGGAACAGCTTATATTGCCGGATTTAAGTGGGCGTTAGATCATAAATACGAATATATTTTTGAGATGGATGCCGATTTTTCGCACAATCCGGTTGATCTTAATCGTTTGTACGATGCTTGTGCTAATCAGGGAGCCGATGTGGCTATTGGTTCGCGTTATGTGAGTGGAGTAAACGTAGTTAACTGGCCAATTGGGCGTGTGTTGATGTCTTATTTTGCATCTAAATATGTTCGTTTTGTATTAGGAGTTAAGTTGGCTGATACTACAGCGGGCTTCAAATGCTACCGACGCGAAGTGCTTGAAACCATTGAACTGGATAAAATTCGGTTTAAAGGATATGCTTTTCAGGTAGAAATGAAATATACTGCATTTGAATGTGGATTCACATTGAAGGAGGTTCCGGTTATTTTTGTGAATCGTGAATTGGGAACATCTAAAATGAGCGGTGGAATTTTTGGAGAGGCATTTTTCGGCGTTATTCAATTAAAAATGAGTGGTTGGTTTCGTAAGTTTCCGCAAAAGAAGAAAAACTAATCTGCAAAATTGCTAACGACCCCATTCTTTAATTAAACTATTTCTTAAAATTATGCAGCTGATTAAAAATGCCACCATTGTAAATGAAAATCGAACTTTCGTTGGTTCGGTGCTGATTGATGGCAAGGAGATTAAAGCTATTTATGAAGCGGGTGAACAAATAGAGCTTTCTCAAGTTGTGTCTGAATTAGATGCCACTGGTTTGCTTTTGTTGCCCGGTGTTATCGACGATCAGGTTCATTTTCGTGAACCGGGACTCACACACAAAGGTGATATTTACTCCGAGAGTAAAGCAGCTGTAGCAGGTGGTATTACTTCTTATTTTGAAATGCCTAATACCAAACCGCAAGCAACCACTATTGACTTACTGGAAGATAAATATAAACTGGCTTCAGAAAAATCATTTGCGAATTATTCATTCTTAATGGGTGTGACTAATGATAATATCGATGAACTAAAGCGTGTGAATCCACGAAATGTGGCAGGATTAAAAATGTTTATGGGTTCGTCTACCGGAAATATGTTGGTAGATAATCAAAATACATTGAATCGCGTTTTTTCGGAAGTTCCATTGCTGATTGTTACACACTGCGAGGATGAAGCCACTATTAAATCTAACATTGAACATTACAAATCCCTATTGGGTGAAGATATACCGGTAAAGTATCATCCGCTGATTCGTAGTGCAGAGGCTTGTTATAAATCATCGGCTTTTGCTGTAGCGTTGGCAAAAAAGTACAATTCACGTTTGCACGTTTTTCACTTGTCATCGGCTTTGGAAATGTCATTGTTCTCTTCTGATATGCCATTGCGCGAGAAACGAATAACTGCTGAAGTTTGCGTGCATCATTTGTGGTTTTCGGATGCCGATTATGCAAAATATGGAAATCGTATAAAATGGAACCCGGCTATCAAGTCCGATTCCGATAGGCAAGCATTAATTGACGCTGTTAATTCAAATAAAATAGATGTAGTTGCAACAGATCATGCGCCGCATCTATTATCAGAGAAAGAAGGTTCGTGTTTAACTGCCGCTTCTGGCGGTCCGTTGGTTCAACATTCGTTGGTGGCTATGTTGCAGTTGGCCAAACAAGGTGTTTTTACCCTTGAAAAAATAGTTGAAAAAATGTGTCATGCACCGGCTGATTTATTCCGTATTGAAAAACGTGGATTTATTCGTGCCGGATATAGTGCTGATTTGGTTTTGGTTGATCCAAATAAATCGTGGACGGTTACTCCCGAAAATATATTATACAAATGTGGTTGGTCACCTTTTGAAGGTGTAACATTTGACAGTACAGTGCTGAAAACCTGGGTCAACGGGCAATTGGTTTATAACGAAGGAACATTTGATGAGTCGGTTCATGGTGAACGGCTTTTGTTTGAAGTATAATTAATCAAGAATTATCGTATGAAACGAGCATTAAAACAAGGGTTTAATCCAAAAGGTTATGTTTATTGCGAGTTCCATGTGACAACTATCTAAAAAAAATGAACACATGAAAAAGAAAGGTTTAATAATTTCAATTATAGGTTTCGTTTTCTTAGTCGGAGCATTATCATACTATTTTTGGCAAAAATCAAAGGTCGAAAATAAGTTGTCTGTTGCCTATATTCATAACCAGGGAGATACACAGGGTACAACCTATTCTATCACCTATCAGCAGCCTGAAGGCATTGATTTGCAAAATAAGATTGAAGAACGGTTGCATGAATTTGATTTATCTCTGTCTACCTACATTCCAAATTCAATTATTTCGCGCGTTAACAGAAACGACACTACTGTGCGAACAGATGAACTTTTTGAAACGATGTTTAATGAGTCTTACGCAGTATCCAAACGTACTGGAGGAGCACTTGATATTACAGTTGGGCCACTAGTTAAAGCTTGGGGGTTTGCTTTTGGAAATAAAGATCATAGTAAGTTGCCTAATGTGTCCGATTTTATGTCTTATATCGGTTACGAAAAAGTTCGAATAAAAGATCATAAAGTTATTAAAGACGATTCACGCATAGTGATTGATGCCAATTCAATTGCACAGGGATATTCGTCGGATGTGATTGCTAAGTTGTTGGAAAATAATGGTTGCCGAAATTATATGGTTGAAATTGGAGGTGAAATAGTTTGCAAGGGTCTTAATGATAAAGGAAATAAATGGCGAATTGGAATTGATAAGGCTATTGATGATTCTACAAGTACCACAGAACAGTTGCAGACAATTATTTCAATAACTGATTGTGCTGTTACTACGGCGGGTGGTTATCGAAAATTCTATATCAAAGATGGTAAAAAGTACTCGCATATTATTAATCCACATACTGGGCGCCCAGTTGATAATAACATGATGAGTGTTACTGTTATAGCTCCGAGTGGAATCCTTGCCGATGCTTACGATACGCCTTTTATGGTGTTGGGAGTAGATAGTTGCTTGAAAATATGTAAAAGTATTCCTGGAATGGAATGTTACATTATTTATGCAGATAAAAATGGCAAGAATCAGGTGATTTACTCCGATGGATTTAAAAAGTACTTAACTCAATAATTTTCAACAAATAACTAAAAGTATCTACTTCTGTTAAATACCCACAATATATTTTTTTATTCCTGATTAAATAACTATTTTTGCAGTCCCAATAGAAATATGAAAAAGTACCTTTTTTTTCTTTTAATAGTAGTTTTATCTCTCGTTTCGTGCGGTGAATATCAAAAATTACTTAAATCCGATGATGCTGAGTTGAAATATAACAAAGCAGTCGAGTATTTCGATAAAGGTGATTTTATGCGCGCTTCAACGCTTTTCGATGCTGTTGCAAGTTATTATAAAGGCACCGATAGGTCCGAAACTGTTTTAAACTATATGGCAAAGTCATTTGTGGGTCAGAAAGATTACTTTTCGGCTGGTGAATACTATAAAACTTACGTTAAGACTTATCCAAAAGGAAAATATGCGGTTGAATCGAAGTTTATGATTGCGTATTGCTACTATATGGATTCTCCTGATCCTCGTTTAGATCAGGCGCAGACTTATAAAGCAGTAGCAGCTTTTCAGGAATTTTTAGATATTTATCCTGAAAGTGAACGTGTACAGGAAGCTAACAAGTTACTCGATGAGTTGAATAACAAGCTGGCATACAAGGCTCTTTTAAATGCTAAGCTGTATTTTAATCTGGGCGATTACATGGGTAATAATTATGAATCGGCTGTTATAGCTGCACAAAATGCATTAAAAAAGTACCCAACTACTACTTATCGTGAGCAACTTTCTATGATTGTACTTTCTTCGAAATATCAGGAAGCTGTTCTGAGTGTATCTGAAAAAAGAGCTGAACGCTATCGGAATACAATCGATGAGTATTATAATTTTATCAATGAGTTTCCGGCTGGAAAACTCCGAAAGCAAGCTGATAAAATTTTTAATGAATCAAAAAAAATAGTGAAAGACTAAAATAAACAAATATGGACTACAAGAAAGTTAATGCACCTACAAACACGATTTCACGCGATATGAACACGATGAGTGAAAATGTCGGGAATGTGTATGAAACTGTGAAAATTATTGGTAAGCGTGCCAATCAAATCAGTGTAGAGGTTAAATCTGAACTTGATAAAAAGTTGCAGGAATTTGCTTCATTTAACGAAAATATCGAAGAGGTTTTCGAAAACAGAGAACAAATAGAGATCTCGCGATACTACGAGAAACTCCCTAAATCGGTGCTTATTGCTACTCAGGAATTTATCGAGGACAAGGTGTACTATCGGAATCCGATTAAGGATAAATTGAAATAAAGATTACGTATTTCAAATCATATTTAGATAAAAGAGTATTGTGCTTTAAGCAACGCAATATTCTTTTATCTTTTTTAGTTTATGGCGAGTTCAATTCATTTTTGTATTTTTGTAATTCTGACTTTTAGAACTTATAATTCTGGTTTTTTAAATCCCTTCAATCAATTGCAAATCAAATTATGTCATTAAAAGGAAAAAAAATAATTTTGGGTGTTACAGGTAGTATTGCTGCCTATAAATCGGCTCAACTCATTCGGTTGCTCGTTAAACAGGGTGTCGAAGTTAAAGTAATTATGACAACTCTGGCGAAGGAATTTATTACTCCGTTGACATTGGCAACATTGGCTAAAAATCCGATATTGATTGATTTTTTTGATCCAACCAACGGAAACTGGAACAGTCATGTTGATCTTGGGCTTTGGGCGGATGCATATCTTATTGCACCTGCCACAGCAAACACAATCGGCAAAATGGCAAGCGGCGTAGCCGATAATTTGCTTCTGACAACTTACTTGTCGGCAAAATGTCCGGTTTTTATTGCTCCTGCAATGGATTTAGATATGTTTGCACATCCTGCCAATCAACGAAATCTGGAAACACTGAAGTCGATTGGTAACTTAATAATTGAGCCTGCAAGCGGTGAATTGGCAAGTGGATTAGATGGCAAAGGTCGTATGGAGGAACCAGACAAAATTGTACGTTTTTTGAGTGATTATTTTAGCCCCAAAGCTCTTTTAGGAAAAAAAATACTGATTACTGCTGGTCCCACATACGAAAAGATTGATCCTGTACGTTTTGTAGGTAATTATTCTACCGGAAAAATGGGTTTTGCTTTGGCTGAGGCTTGTGCAAGGCAAGGTGCAGAAGTTTGTCTGATTTCCGGTCCGGTTCAGTTGCAAGCTACACACCCTAATATTGACCGTATTGATGTAGAATCGGCAGCGCAAATGTTCGACGAAGTATCCAATCGGTTTTATGGAATGGATGGAGCTATTTTATGTGCTGCTGTGGCCGATTTTACTCCTATTGAAGTGGCGGATGCGAAATTGAAACGTGAGAAAGCCGATTTGATTCTTGAGCTAAAGCCAACTCAAGATATTGCAGCTTTTGTGGGCGGGATGAAAACAGAGAGTCAGTTTGTTGTTGGTTTTGCATTGGAAACAAATAATGAAGAAGTAAACGCTCTGAGTAAACTGGAGCGTAAAAACTTAGATTTTATTGTGCTGAACTCTTTGAAGGATGATAACGCGGGATTTGGTTACGATACCAATAAGATTACCATTTTAGACCGCTCTGGCTCTAAAAAACAGTTCGATTTAAAAGATAAAAATGCAGTGGCGGAAGATATCGTTGCTGAAATTATACGAATATTATGATAATTCAAATTGATAACTGATATGAGATACCATGCCATTTTATTTGCTTTGTTGTTTTCCTTTGGAATGACTCAGGCTCAGGAACTTAATTGTACGATTCGTATTAATTATGAACAGGTTCAGGGTACTAATAAATCTGTTTTCAGTACGCTCCAAAAGTCAATGATGGAGTTTGTTAATAATCGAAAATGGACTGATTTGACTTATGCAAATAGTGAGCGCATTGAGTGTACCATGAATATCATTGTGAAGAAAGTGGAATCTGATGTGTTTACTGCTGAAATTCAGGTACAATCTCGTCGTCCGGTTTATGGCACTAATTACAATAGTCCGTTGTTCAACTTCAAAGATAATGAATATTCATTCACTTATAAAGAATTTGATCAACTTGAGATGAATGAAAATACAATAACATCGAATTTGACAGCAGTTTTAGCTTATTATTCTTATATTCTTATTGGGTATGACATGGATTCATATTCACGTTTAGGTGGCACTACTAGTTTCCAATCGGCCGAAAGTATCGTTAATGGAGCTCAGGGTTCTGATTTGGGTAAAGGTTGGAAAGCTTTTGATAGTAATAAAAATCGTTATGCTTTGATAAATAATATTTTGGATGAGGCTTTTAAAAAGTATAGAAATTACTTTTACGAATACCACAGGTTAGGTTTAGATGAAATGGCTGTTAACGCTTCTAATGGTCGGGCAAAAATTGCTGAAGGCCTATCGCTTCTCCGTGAAGCAAACAGAGCCAGACCTTCGGCTATTATTATTTCATCGTTTTTGGATTCAAAGAATGATGAGTTGGTTAATATCTTTTCGAAAGCAACCTCAAAAGAAAAGGAAGAGGCTGTTCAGATTTTGTCTGATGTTAATCCGACACAAACTTCTCGTTACGAACAGATTATGAAATAATAATATGTTTAAAGTTGTGCTTTTTCTTAATCAATTTCCAAACCATTTATGCTGAAATCGCTACATATTACCAATTATGCTTTAATAACCGAACTGCATATCGATTTTGAATTAGGTTTTTCTGTTATTACAGGTGAAACGGGTGCTGGTAAGTCAATTATTCTAGGTGCACTTTCACTTATTTTGGGTCAACGAGCCGATTCAAAATCCATAAAAATTGATGCTGATAAATGCATAATTGAAGCCGAATTCAATATATCTGCTTACAAAAAACTAAACGATTTCTTTACTGAGAACGATTTAGACAAGGAGGGAGATTTTTGTCTAATTCGTAGAGAACTGACCAGTTCTGGAAAATCTCGCGCTTTTATCAATGATACACCTGTCTCGTTGAATGTAGTAAAGGACTTAAGCAACCGCCTCATTGATATTCATTCGCAGCACGAAAACCTTCTGCTGTCAAATGACACTTATCAGCTTGAAGTCGTTGATATCATTGCTCAAAACACTGCAACACTGGCAACGTACCGCCAAACTTATCAATTCTGGCGTGGATTGCAGCTGGAACTGAAACAACTTCAAAAAACTGCCGATAAACAAGCTTCCGATGTAGATTATATCCAATTTCAGTTTCAACAATTGTATGATGCTAATTTGAGTGAAAATGAGCAAGCGGAACTTGAAATTGAACAGGAAACATTGGCGCATGCCGAAGAAATAAAGTCGGAGCTAATAAAGGCTCAGCAGTTAATGACCGATGAGCACATGTCACTTTCTATGTTATGGGAAAGTTTGACGGCAGTTTCGCGGATTAAAGGCTATATTCCTAATGGCGAAAACTGGTACGAACGTATTCATTCTTCTCTGATTGAATTAAAAGATATTGCTTCGGAGATTAATTTATTTGAAGAACGTGTTGAGTTTAATCCAATTCGTCTGGAATGGGTTGAGAACCGCTTGAGCGAATTATTTACGCTTCAGAAAAAGTATAAGGTAAATACGGTTGCAGAGCTTGTAGAGCTACGTAATGACTTTGCTGAACAACTGCAACGGATTGGATCATTTGATGAGGATTTGGTAGCTCTTAAGAATAAATTAGCAGCAAGCTTTATTCAGCTTCAACAAGATGCGCAAAAGCTAACTGATAGCAGAGCAAAAGCTCGTAAACCTATTGAAAAATACCTGATAGAGCAACTTACTAAACTGGGAATGCCTAATATTCAGTTTCAGGTGGATTTATCTGTATTGACTGAATTTACTGAAAATGGTAATGATGAAGTACAGTTTCTCTTTTCAGCCAATAAAAACAGACCAGTACAACCGGTTACACAAATTGCATCGGGTGGAGAGGTGTCGCGGTTAATGTTGTCCATTAAATCATTGGTGGCCAATAAAGCCGATTTGCCAACTATTATTTTTGATGAAATTGATACTGGCGTTTCCGGCGAAATAGCTCACCGAATGGGGGAAATAATGAAAGCCATGAGTAACGATATGCAGGTGATAACTATTACACACCTTCCACAAATAGCCGGAAAAGGGGCACAACATTATCGTGTTTTCAAGGACGATAGCGGTTTGCAGACTCAGACACACATTCAACGTTTACAATTAGACGAAAGAATAAATGAGCTGGCACAAATGCTTAGTGGTAAGATTATAACTCCTGCAGCTTTATTGAATGCAAAGGAGCTGCTTGGTAACTAGTGTTATGTGTCAACAAAAAGACGCCAAAAATCTAAATTTTTGGCGTCTTTTTGTTACTGATTATTTTGTCTAACTAAGTGTTTTCTTTTCTTCTTTCTTTGATTTTTTATCAGCCTTTTCGGCCAGTTTTTTTAGTTTAGCCTCTCTTTTTGCTACTTTGCGTTCCTCCAATATAATTTTCATATATTCAATATAAGGCTCAATATAGCGTTTTCGCTTTGGTTCCAGCAGATCAGCCATGGTAATCATGATGCCAGCTTCATATACATTCCCAAATTCAGGATCAAAAATGGCACCAAAAAAACGCATCGTGTTTGAGAGTCCGATGTAAGCATTAAAGAGTGGTGGAATTGTTTCTCCATGAGTACGAATGGCTTTTTGCAGAGTTTTATAATCGTCTGAGGCATCTACGTCAGAAAAGATCTTTTTAGCAATAAGTTTGCTGTTACGACTTACCTGAACAGTTTTTATAGGAGTAATTATTTTGTCTGAATCGGGGAAATAGCGATACATATATTCGTAAATCAGTTCACGTGCAGTAGTGGGGTAGTCCTCGTACATGGTAACTTTGCCAATAAAATATCTGGCATCCTTTACTGTGTGTATCAAAGCTCCCAATCCATCCCATAAATTATCAAGTGCAAAGAGGCTTTTCATGCCCATTTTCGTGGTCTGATAATCGGGTTGTACAAATGCCCTGCCTAATTCAATAGTGTAAGGGATATATTCTTTAATAAATTTGTCGCTGAACGTAAAAAGGTGCGACATAACAAACTTTGGTTGTCCATTTTCCTCAAAATCAACCTCTGTGCCCGGCAAGAATCGGTAACCACCAATAATTTCATCATCTGTAGGATTCCATACAATGAGCTGATAATATGGTTTTTCCATATAATCATATTCATCGGTGTCAAGTTCTTCGCCGGTTCCACCACCTCCCGAGCGGAATGAAATTTCACGTAGACGACCAATCTCCAACATTACATTAGGGGCATTGTGTGCTGTTACAACATATATTTCGTTATGAGCTTTGTTGGTTGGTCGAAGAAACCTGTCCGGGGTGAGTTCTTTTTTTAATATTTCCTTGTCAATCGGTGGAATAATTGGTTTCATCATATTTTAAACATTCAATATTTACCATGGATAAATGGTCTTGCAAAAGTAATGATTTTTTAAACTTAGATTCTATAGAACTATAGAATTTTGATATGAAATTATAAAAAAATGAATTAAATTCACGTGTTTGTATTCTGGCTTGCACACATTTGTTTTAAGTGTGCGAGTTTTGCTGTTGTATTTTGTTATTGTATTAATTTACGTTGTGTTGGCTACACAATATCGCGCATTATTTTATCTATTTTTTTTGGTATGACAATGCTAGATAAATAGGGCGTTTTGTTAAGCTGTTTGAAAATGAATTTGTATATTTGCAGCGAAAAATTATATTGTTTTTGATGAACCTGAATTGCACTAAAATTTAGTCAAGAGAAAATACATCGGAGGAGCATACAACGGCTGTTGGTGAAAGAACTTCCGTAGAAATAAACTATACAATGACAACATACATAGCTATATTGCGAGGGATAAATGTTGGTGGAAAGCGAATGATTAAAATGGATGCTTTGAAATCAATGTGTAGCCGAATTGGTTTTCAAAACACTCAAACCTACATACAAAGTGGGAATCTGATTTTTCAGTATCAAATGCTTGACTTGAAACAACTCTCAAAGATGATTGAGCAAGCAATTGTCGACCATTTTTTGTTTGATGTTCCTGTAATTGTGTTGGAACTTGATGAGCTTAATCAACTCATTTCCAATAATCTTTTTGGAATTGATACAACCAAAAATACTGATTTTTTACATGTGACGTTTCTGTCCGATGTGCCAGATGTTGAAGGAATTAATGTCCTGAGTTCCGGGAATTTTCAAGACGATGAATTTTATTCAGTTCACAAAGCCATTTATCTTTATTGCCCTAATGGTTACAGCAATTCAAAGCTGACTAACGGATTTATTGAGAAAAAGCTAAAAATCACAGCTACTACGAGAAACTGGAAGACAACAATGGAGCTGCAACGTATAGCAACAGCTATTTAGTTAGCGTAGATCTGCTTGCAGATAGTTATGGTCAAATTTTAGACAAGTAATCAATATGAAAACTTAAAAAAAACTCGGGTCGAAAAGGTTCACTTTTCGACCCGAGTTTTTTTTACTCTATACTAATTAAATATTAGCAATACGTTTTATTTCTTCAATAATTGCTTTGGCAAATGCTTCGGCTTGTTCTGCTGTTCCAGACTCAGAGTAGATGCGTATAATCGGCTCAGTGTTTGATTTGCGGAGGTGTACCCAGCCTGTTGGGAAGTCAATTTTCACACCGTCGATATCATTTACATCAAATTGTTTGTAAATGCCTTTAATGGCAATCAAAATAGCATCAACATCAATTGCTGGTGTCAGCTGAATTTTATTTTTTGAGATGTAATATTCAGGGTACGTTTTGCGCAAAGCTGAAACGGAGAGTTTTGATTTTGCCAACTGGGTTAGAAATAATGCAATACCTACTAAAGCGTCGCGACCATAGTGGCTGGCCGGATAAATAACACCGCCATTTCCTTCACCGCCAATAACAGCATTTGTGGCTTTCATAGCTGTAACTACATTTACTTCGCCAACGGCAGCAGCAGTGTATTTTCCACCACGGTTATTGGTTACATCGCGCAAAGCACGGGTAGAGCTCAGGTTTGAAACCGTGTTGCCAGAAGTGTGTTGTAATACATAATCGGCAATTGATACCAATGTATATTCTTCTCCAAACATGCTTCCGTCTTCACAAATAATTGCCAAACGATCAACATCGGGGTCAACCACAAAGCCGACATCTGCTTTACCTTGTTTCATTAAGTTTGAAATTTCGGTCAAATGTTCTGGAAGTGGTTCTGGGTTGTGTGGGAACTGTCCATTCGGTTCACAATATAGTTTTTCAATATTTTTTACTCCCAATGCTTCTAATAATTCAGGAATAACAATGCCTCCAACTGAGTTTACACAGTCAATAGCCACGCTAAAGCCGGCAGCCTTAATGGCAGCCACATCAACTAACTCTAAAGCCAGAACGCTTTCGATATGTTTTTGGGTATACGAAAAATCTTCGGTTAGTTTGCCAAGTTCGTCAACCTGCGAGAACTCAAAACTTTCCTCTGCGGCAATTTTAAGTACATTTTCGCCTTCAACTGCATTCAGAAATTCCCCTCTTTCGTTCAAAAGTTTAAGTGCATTCCATTGCTTTGGATTGTGACTGGCGGTAAGAATAATACCACCGGCAGCTTTTTCCATTGTTACAGCTATTTCGGTAGTTGGGGTAGTTGCAAGGCCAATGTTGACTACATCGAAGCCCATGCCTAATAAAGTGCCTATAACTAACTGATTCACCATTTCACCTGAAATGCGTGCATCGCGGCCTACGACTATTTTTGTGGACTTTGTTTGTTTGCTTGCTTTGATTTGAGTGGCATATGCTGCCGTAAAACGTACTATGTCAAGCGGATTTAATCCGTCACCAACCGGTCCTCCGATAGTTCCCCGAATTCCGGAAATTGATTTGATAAGCGTCATTTTAGTTTGATTTTAATGTGTTTAATGGCTAGGGTATAAATCAATCGTATTTTCGTAAGTTTATTTTTGGATTTGTATATGAAGGTAGTACCCATAAGGAACTACCGAAGTAGTTGATGTAGAGTAGAATCCGATTTTAGATGGAATAATGAGTTTTGCGATAGAGTTATTCCGTTTCATATACGATACTGCTTCCTGAAATCCGGTACATGATTGGGAGGTAACTCCATAAGTGAATGACGGCGGATATGGATAATGAATCGTATTCCAGTTGCTATAAGTGGTGTCAGATGGTTCATTTAAAGTGTATTCATAATACCTTGGTACTATAGTGTTATATACTTCAACATCTTTGCTTGCCGTATCGCCTGGATTAACTAAGCGAAAGTATAGGCCGTCTGAAGTAAGCAGGTAATCATTCTCTCCCCAATCATTATTTGCAGGTACTTTGCTTATTACGTGGATGTTGTTTCGCGCCAGATAAGCCTTAATAGTTGCTTTCTCCGATTTGAGTTGCTCGGCATAAGTTACAGTATCACTGCACGATGAAACTGCTATTGAGATTAAAAAAAATGATAAAATCAGAAGGGGAAATCGTCTCATGTGGTTGAAATTTATTTAAATGCAAATATCCGATTTATAAATGATATTGCAAAGTTAAGAAAATGAATAAAGATATAAGAATTGTAGTATTTTTTTAGGTTTAAGCGCACATACATTAATAAAAGTTCACTTAGTCTACCTTTATTTCATAAATTATTGAAGTGTAAGCGGGAACAAGTGACTTTTCACCTTTCATTCCGTATCCTAAATACCAGGGGATAATAAACAAAGCGCTATCACCGTGATGTATTAGCTTTAGTCCTTCTTCCAGACCAACTACAATTTCTTTTTTGCCAATTTTAACCTGCTTTTTGCCCTGATCGACCAATTTGCCATTTAATAACGATAATTTGTATGAAAAGTTGCAGGTTGTTTCTTCTTCAATTTTTAATTTACCGCCGGGACGAGCCACTTTGTACCAGAATCCCAACTCGTTTTTTATGAGTTTTTTGTCGGTTTTAGCCACATACATCTCAAGTAAACTATCTTCTTTTGAAGTTAGATTTTTGTTAATTGCGAGTAGAGTTTGTGCGTCAGAATTATCTACAACAATTTTATTTGCCGGAACTTGAGGTGTTTGTTTATTGCACGAATAGAACCCGATACATACTAACACAATCATTACTCCAACAGCTATTCTCATTGCTTCTTATCTAATGTTGGCAATGCTCATAATGTCAGAGAAAACACCGGCAGCAGTAACGCTGGCACCGGCACCATATCCTTTAATCATCATTGGGAACTCGTTGTAACGCTCGGTGGTGATTAAAATAATGTTGTTGCTGCCCTGTAAATCATAGAAAGGGTGGAGGCTGTCAACCTCTTGTAAGCCTACGCTACAAGCACCTTTTTCCATTTTAGCAACAAAGCGCCAACGTTTTCCTTCGGCTGCTAACTTCTGACGCTTCAATTCAAATTCAGCATCGAGTTCCGAAACTGTTTTCCAGAAATCTTCGAGGCTTCCTGCGAAATATTTATCGGGAATAAACAGATTTTTGTTGACATCGGCTTGTTCTACATTATAACCAGCTTCGCGAGCCAAAATCACTAATTTGCGGATAACGTCCTTTCCACTCAGGTCGATGCGTGGATCCGGCTCTGCAAATCCGGCTTCTTTGGCCATTAAAATGGCTTTGCTAAGCGGTATTTCGCTGCTAATGGTATTGAAAATAAAATTGAGTGTGCCCGACAGTACCGCCTCCATTTTCTGGATTTGATCGCCACTGTTTATCAGGCTATTCATGGTACTTATAATTGGTAAACCCGCACCAACATTGGTTTCGAATAAGAATTTTACTCCACGACGACGGGCAGTTTCTTTTAGGTTGGCATATTTCTCGTAAGCCGACGAAGCCGCAAGTTTATTGGCTGTAACCACCGAAGTATTGTTTTCGAGCAATGTTTGGTATAAGTCAGATACATGCTCGTTGGCAGTACAGTCTACAAATGCTGCATTGAAAATATTCATATTCACAATTTCTTTCGAAATAAGGCTTGGAGTTGCATCCATGCCGTTTGTGTTCAGCTCTTCTCTGAAATTTTCAAGATTAATACCTTCGCGGTCGAACAGCATTTTTTTGCTCGAAGCAATTCCTACCACATTTAGCTTGAGACCATTTTGAGCCATCAGCTTTTGTTGTTGTTTTTTTATTTGGTCGAGCAAACTACTGCCTACAGTGCCAACGCCTACAACAAATATATTGAGCACCTGATATTCCGACAGGAAAAACGAGTCATGAATAACGTTCAGCGCTTTGCGTAGCGATTTACGGTCGGTAACAAATGAGATGTTAGTTTCTGAAGCTCCCTGTGCGCAGGCAACCACGTTGATCCCATTTTTACCCAATGTGCCAAAAAGTTTACCGGCAATACCCGGAGTACGTTTCATATTATCACCAACGATGGCAACAGTTGCCAAATCATCTTCGGAGAAAATATTGTCAATTTCGCCCATTGTAATTTCGGCTGCAAACTCCTCGCGTAGTACTTTTACTGCCAATTCGCTATCGGCATTACGTACACCAATAGAAGTGGTGTTTTCCGACGATGCCTGCGAAACAAGGAACACGCTAATGCCATTAGTAGCCAATACGCGGAAAATGCGATGGTTTACACCAATTACGCCTACCATACCCAAACCTTGGATGGTGATAAGCGAAGTATCGTTGATAGACGAAATACCTTTAATAGCTTTAGCTACTTCGCCTACTTTTTCTTGCGAAATATAGGTTCCGGGAGCTTCGGGGTTAAAAGTGTTTTTAATAACAACAGGTATATTTTTATGAAAAACAGGGAAAATAGTAGGTGGATAAATAACTTTTGCACCAAAGTTGCAAAGCTCCATGGCCTCGCTAAAGCTCAATTTTTCAATAACATAAGTGTTGCTGATAATGCGAGGGTCGGCAGTCATAAAGCCATCTACATCGGTCCATATTTCCAGTAGGCGGGCGTTGAGCGCCGCTGCTAAAATGGCTGCTGTATAATCGGAACCTCCACGGCCCAGATTGGTTACAAAATTTGTTTTGCTATCGGTAGAAATAAATCCACCACAGACACAAACCTGAGGTTGATTTTTGAATTTTTCGTTGATTAATGCATTGGTTTTATCAAAATCAACTATATGTTTATCAAACTGATTGATTGTTTTAATAACGCTTTTTGAGTCCAAATGAATGGCTCCATTGATGGCATTGGCCACAATAATAGACGAAATTCCCTCACCATAACTAACAATGGTGTCAATAATTTTGGCCGACGAGTCTTTAATCAGATAAATACCACGAAGGATATTTGACAAATCGCCAAACTGGATTTTTACCAATTCAATTACCGTTGTGGTTTTTTCGGGCAATACTACTGCTTCAATAACTTCCAAATGTCTGGCAAGCATGGCCTGATATTCGGTTAGATAGGCTTCGTCGCCTACCGATGCTAGTTTTGATACTTTGTATAACTGGTCGGTAATACCAGAAAGTGCCGACACAACAACAATTACAGGTTCCTGCTCTGCTTCAACTATTTTTTTTACACTAAGAATGCCATTGACAGAACCTACGGATGTTCCACCGAATTTTAATACCTTCATTGTTATAAGTAATGTTAAATTTATCTGATTATTTTACAGCAGACAAAATTAGCGATTTTTCGGCAAATAATAGGTGCTTTTCCCCATTTTTCGGTGAAAGTATTGCAGCATTGCGAAATTTGAACTACTTTTGCAGCGCTTTAAAAATAAAGCAGGATCGGTCTGGTAGCTCAGCTGGATAGAGCAACGCCCTTCTAAGGCGTGGGTCATGGGTTCGAATCCCATCTGGATCACAAGAAGCCGTTTGACAATTTGTCAGACGGCTTTTTTGTGTCTTTTTTTCTGGCCGGTTTCTGTTCTTTGAGTTTTTAAACATCATTTGTAGGTATTGGCTGTCAGTTGGTTGATCGGACGATTTTTTGAAGAAGTATGGTTCATTTTTAGTGTGTTTTGACGGATATTATTTATTTAATTAACAAAAATATGTTGTAAAACATAGAATTTTTACTTATTAATAATGAGCTTTTTATTTTGATTTATGTCGTTTTTAACTATTTCCCATATGGGTACTCCCCTTGAAAAGAGGAGATCATCTGGTTGCTGAAGTTTAACAGGTTTATGGTGCTTTTAGCATGCAGGAGTTTTGTAATAATAGGTATGCTGGATTGAGGCGTTTTAGAACTTTTAACTGACAATTTTTGCTAAATTTTAGGCGTGGCTCGCTTATTGTGAGGATGAACGCGAGCAGTCCAGCTATGATTTATAACCGAACACGACTCAAAATTAATTTCAATGTTTAATTAAAAGGGAGGTTCTACAATGGCAGCAGCAGGCAATAAAAAGCCGAAAAAAGAGAAGTCGGGTAAGCATGTGAAACATGTTCCGTCTTATCAAACCGAAACGACATCAAAGCCGGATTTCGAAGATTTGAAGAAAAAGAAATGATTACAGAAGTAATCGCGTAAACAAAAATGAGATGAAGCTAACCGCTTTATCTCATTTTTGTTTAAAGGAAATCAGATCGGCTGTCGGCTCTTATCCGTCTGCCATTCTTCCGCATAATTTGCGTATCTTTGCAGTTCAATAATTTGAATTGAATTTATGCGCCAAGAACTCCAACTTATACTCGTTCCAGAACTGGCCGAGAAACAAGAATTACTTTTAAAACAAGTGGCTGACAAGCTTGTTATATCACCTTCCCGAATTACTC